>RRYU01004303.1_pt1 | contig 111126 bp, 109 predicted proteins | sample 2162651 | NCBI WGS metagenome assembly RRYU01 (sample SAMN10267283, study PRJNA491782) | microbial mat metagenome | isolation source: biomat in the production well | place: Japan: Minami-Kanto gas field, natural gas well KTG3 | collected 2017-06 | reverse complement strand
GGGGGGCGATTACTTCGATACCATCGACATGGGAGACGATCGTTGGGCTCTGTGCCTGGGCGATGTGTCCGGCAAGGGCCTGCCCGCATCCTTGCTAATGGCAAATCTGCAGGCTACCCTTCGGGCCCAGGCGGCATCCGAAGAACCTGTGCGCGAATGCGTGTCACGTGCCAATCGCATGCTCCACAGAAGCACCGAGCCCGAGCGATTCGCCACGCTCATCTACTCAGTTCTGGATGCGCAGGCCAATCGCATCTGCTATTGTAATGCGGGACACGAGCCGCCCCTGCATTTTTCCAAGTCTGGCGAAGTGCAGCGCTTGACGGCGGGGGGTATGCTGGTAGGCTTCATGGAAGACGCCAGCTACGAAGACGAGTGCGTCGACATAGCCGCGGGCGATTTCATCGTGGCCTATTCGGATGGTGTCACCGATGCGGAAAACACGAAAGAGGAACAGTTCGGTGAAGAGCGTCTTCTCGAAGTGCTTCGGAATGCAACCGATCTGAACCCCAAGGAAATGCTCGCCAGTTTGATGGAAGCTGTACAGGCACATGCCGGCGAAGCAGCTCAGTTCGACGATGTAACCGTTGTGATTTTACGAAGGATGGAATAATGCCAGCCCTGGAACTTAATGCCATCGTCAGCCAGCGCATCGAAGTTGCGCCGGGGCTCATGGTGTTGCGCGTTGTCCCCGACGGCTGGGATCTTGCGGAATTTCGCGCAGGGCAGTTCGCCGTACTTGGCCTGCCGGGCTCGGCGCCCCGCTATGAATTCACCGATGAGGAAGAAACCAAACCAGACCCAGATAAACTCATTCGCCGTGCCTATTCCATTGCGTCGGCGCCCGAGTCTTTGGATTATCTGGAATTCTTCATCACCCTGGTTTCTTCGGGAGCGCTAACACCGCGACTCTTTGCCCTCAAACCCGGTGCTCGAGTTTGGTTGGGGAAGAAGATTTCCGGTCTGTTCACCTTGGGTCAGGTGCCTCAGGATAAGAATCTCATCCTGGTGGGTACGGGGACGGGTCTGGCACCTTACATGAGCATGGTCCGAGGTGAATTGCTTTGCGACAGGGATCGTCGATTCGCCGTACTCTTGGGAGCCCGGCACAGCTGGGATCTGGGTTATCGCAGCGAGCTCAACACCCTCACGAGGGCATGCGCGAGCTTCAGCTACTTGCCGGTGATCAGTCGTCCCGAAGAAGAGGTCACGCCCTGGCAGGGGCGCGAAGGTTACGTTCAGGAGCTTTGGAAAATGGGAGTATTGGCCGATGAGTGGGGCCTAAAGCCCGGTCCCGAGAACAGCCATGTATTGCTATGTGGAAATCCGGCCATGATCGAAGATATGATGGAACTGCTCGAGGCCGAGGGTTTTGTGGAGCACAGCAAGAAGCGGCCGGGACAGATCCATGTGGAGAAATACTGGTAATTGAATCGGAGGTAGGTCATGAGCGTTTGGGAAAAACTGGAATGGGAAACGATTTTTCCCGAGAATAAGGGAGTCATCTTGATAAGGCTCTCCGGCGCTTTGGGCGGCAGTCGTGAGAGCTATGCCCTGCTCGACGAGGTTCGCGACAACCTGCGTGGAGACAAGAAGAAGCTAGTCTTCAATCTGGAGAACGTGGAGCGCATGACCAGTGCGGGTGTGGGCATCCTCTGCGCCATTTTCACGTCTATCGCCAACACCGAGGGGAAGATGTACCTCGTGGGCGTCACCGAGAGGAATAAGACTTTGCTCGACATCGTCGGCCTCTGGGATCAGCTCTCGCACTACCCCACTGAATCGGATGTGGAATTCGACTAGATCAGAGCGGGGGCTCAATTGTCTTGGGCTCCCGCATCGATCCACGATCCGAAGTCTTCCACTTCTGATGCGCTCAATGATCCGCCCAGGGGCATTTTCGATCCGTATGCCGCATCACCCACGAGCTTCAGATAAAGCACCGAGTTCTCTTTGGACCCAGTCTCTACAATGAGTGCCGGTCCGTACCCGGGTGATTCCACATCCACAAAATTCCCAGGACTTGTGTCTCCATCCAGAATAAATCCTCCGGATGGGTTTCCCGTACTGTGGCAACTCAGGCAACGACTTTCCAGGACAGGCCAAAGATCATCGCTGAATGAAACAGGTGTGTCTCCGGGATCATTGCCGCCGGGTTCCACGGGGTTGCCCAAATCCGAGCAGCCCGCCAGGAAAATCGCTGGAGCCAGAATCAGGAACCGCTTCTTCACTTGCTAGCCTCCCAAGCCGTCAGGTTGATCTCCACATCCTGCGTTTCGTTCAGCTTGAGCACGAGAAACTTGGGACGCTTGATTTCATAGTCCGAGAGCGTGATCTGAAATTTGCTGGAAACCTGTAAGCTGAGTCGGCCATCGGTCTCGTCACAAGCTACGCTCACGGGCGCTTCGATTTCGCGTGTGATTCCGTGAAGAGTCATGGTGCCGGCCAGCAGAAACTCCGCGCTGGAGCCCGGCACCAGGGGGCCGCTTGGGGCTTTCAGCACTCGCTCGGCACGGAAGACGGCATGAGGAAACTCATCCGTTTCCAGATGATTGTCACGCATGTGCTTGTTGCGAAGCTTCATGCCGGTGTCCATGCTGGCCATGTCCACTTGTACTTCAACCATTACGCCTGCGGCCAGGTTCGCAAGATCTGCACTCACACTGCCCACGATCTGATCGGTTGTTCCCTCGAAGCTCTCCATTGGAGCTTTCGAATAGAAGATCAGGGAATTTTCCTCACCCGCTTCAATGTGAAACTCTTCCGCCGAGACCATGAAAGCGGTAAGGAGGATGGCCAGCGTGATTAGAGTGGTCTTCAATTGCATTGAGCCGCCCCTTTCTAGTAGAGGAAGTGCACGACAAGTTCGGCCTGGACATAATCTTCACCCGAGATGGCCGGTCCTTCATCAAAGCGATAGAGGTTGAGCATTCCTAAGACTCCGAAGAAGGGCGTGGCGAGCAGATCTGCACCCACTCCGATCTTTGTGCGCGCGCCGCTCTGATTGTCCATGTCGGGATCCAGGTAGTTATAGGTTGCTCGTAAATCCAATCCGCGATGCAGCTTCACGCGCAATTCCTGTGAGTGCGCAAGCAGATTGCCGCCGCTGCGGCCATCCACCGATTCCAGATCCGCTTCGCCGATCAAGGTGAAGCGACCTAGATGCAGGTAATAGAAAGGTCCTGCAAGGGTGCGCTCCACAGCACTTTCCTGCTCGCGATAGAAAGATCCGCCCAGCGCGATATTCATGGAGCCAAAACTGTGGCGCCACTCGCCCCGAAGTGCCGCGGCAAATCGATCATCGCCATCCATCACTTGCCCACGGGAGCCGTTGAGGAGTGAAAGGTTCAGCGAGGTGCTTCCCGGGAAGAATCCCATCTCCACGCCCACATCGCTGTGTTGGGGCGGCGCCCAGCCCAGTTCCTGGCGAACGAACATGCCGTGATCGGCAAAGCGCCAACCATAGGCGGGCACGAAGCGTCCAACTTTCACATAGCCTCCGGCCGGTAAAACGAAGGCCGTGCCGAAGAGCTCGTAGCTGCCGCTTATTCCCTGTTCGAGGGTGGCGGAGAAGCGCGAACTCATTTGAAAGTGAAAGTAGAGATCGCCCTGCATCTGAAAGATGTTGTTTTCAGGTTGATGCTCATCATCGGGAGAGTAGCGAAAGAGTGTGCGCAAATCTGCGCCCACCGATACCTGATCGCTGAGGCCCGCGCCGGAAGATCCGCCTGCCTCTTCCTCATTCAAGTCGAATACCATCTCACTGGGCACGAGGAACTGGCTGGCGTAGGCGCTGCGCATACCACCACCCGTGGGGCTTGTGTGGCAGAGCATGCATTTTTGACCATAGGCCGCCGAGTAGGCCGGAACGGCCATGGCCGGCGCGGCGAGAAGGAAGGCTAGAGCTGCCAAACTGAAACTCTTTAGCAATGTCTTCTTCACATCGTCTCCTGGAGATGAAGGAATGGGCCCCGTCGGCAATTGCCGACGGAGCCCGCCCGAGTAATCTAGTTGTTGAAGGGATCTCCGGAGTGGGGGAAGACATAGTCCATGCCACCGCCACCACCGTTGGCTGCGCCGTGACAATCGATGCACATGGCCAAAGCGCCCTGTGCAACGACGCTGCCGGTGCCCACGTCCCACATGAAGTACTCCCAGTCGCCATTGGCTTCATCGTAGCCGCCACCGCGCTTGACCATGGCGGTCTGACCGATGAGGTTTTCGCTATCATCGTGCACGGTCTTCAAAATGGTCGTGCCCACGGGATAGCCCCAGCCATCCTGTCCGGGATTGGCGGCGAGCTGCTTCTTGTAGATGCGACGCACGGCGTTCTCATCGTTGCCGGCGTGGGCGTCGCCCAGGAAAGGATCTGTTCCCTGCTCGGTATCGATGAGGTGCCAGTTTGTGAAGTCGTCGAAATCGGCCGGCTGCGCTTCAAACTGATAGGGATGCGCGAAGATGTAGTCCTGACCGTGACTGCCCGTGGCGTTGGTGTGGCAGCCTTTGCAGGATCCCAGGTCGGCGCCGCTGTCGAGCACTTCGAGATTGTTCTCGTCGACAATGGCGTATTCCCAGTTGCCGTCCTCGGCATCGTAGTCGCTGCCGCGCTTGACCATGGCCAGAAGACCCATGGCATCGGGCCAGCTGAAGTCGCCCATGGCATCGTGGGTGAAGGTTTCCTTCACGAAAATGCTGCCTTCGGGATACTCATCCTCGCGAAGAGGATCCGCGTTGGTGAAGATGCGTCGCGTGTACTCGGGGTTGCTGCCCTGATGGGCGGGTCCCAGGAAAGCCGAAGGAGCGTTGGTGTATTCCACCATGTTCCAAGCGTCGTATCCTTCAAACTCAGATTGTTCCTGAGGTGTGGTTCCGCTGTCGCTGCACCCTGCAATTAGCAGGGCGCTTAGCCCAAGCGTTGCGAGTCCAATTACAATTCTGGCTTTCATGGGTCCTCCTGATAATGTCTTGGTAGATGGAAGGGAAGGCCGCAGCGCTCCCGTGCTGTGGCCTACGAGCTTGTGATGTCACTGTGACCCAAAAGGATTCCCCCCGTGACCACGAGGGGATTTCAGATATTGAACTCTGAAGGTCTAGTCGCCGAAGCAAGCACCCATCTGGCGACCGAGTTTGACGAGGGGGTGATCTACCGGAACGAGCCGTTGCCGGTTGGCGATCTTGGCGATCTCCACACTGGTGATGTCCTTGCCCTCCAGGCGCACCATTCGGCCAGACTTGCCGCTTGCCAAGAGATGCACGGCCTCCGAACCCAGTCGTGTGGCGAGTACGCGATCAAAGGCCGTGGGCGTTCCCCCGCGCAGGAGGTGGCCGAGCACTGTCACTCGGGTTTCAAGACCGAGACGCTGCTCAATATCATTGGCCACCACATGACCGATACCACCGAGCCTGATGGGGTCGGGGCTATCGTCCACGATCTTGGCAACCACCTGTTCGCCGCCCTTGGCTAGAGCGCCTTCAGCCACCACGATCATGCTGAAGAGTCTGCCAGAACGATTACGCCAGATGATCTTTTCGCAGATGCTATCCATGGAGTAGGGAATCTCAGGAAGCAAAATGATGTCGCCGCCACCGGCGATACCCGAGTGCAGGGCCAACCAGCCGGCGTTACGTCCCATGACTTCCACGACCATGACTCGATGATGGCTCTCGGCCGTGGTGTGGATTTTATCCAAGGCCTCGGTGGCGGTACTCACCGCCGTGTCGAAACCAAATGTTTGATCGGTTTCATAGAGGTCGTTGTCGATGGTCTTGGGAATGCCCACTACGGGAATGCCCTTTTTGCTGAGCCCATCGGCGATGGAAAGAGTGCCGTCGCCACCGATAACCAGAAGCGCATCCAATCCAAGGCTTTTGATGTAGCTGATGGTTTCGTCGCTGCGATCAATGGTCTGGCGATCGTCGCCATCGCCAAGATGCCATGCGAAGGGATTGGCCTTGTTGCTGGTGCCAAGGATGGTCCCGCCGCGAGTTAGCAGGCCTGAAACATCGTCCATGTCCAGGGGCATGGTGTGTCGTTCCACCAGGCCGGCGTAACCGTCTTTGAATCCCACCACATCCCACTCGTAGTGGCCAGATGCTGTGCGCACCACGGCACGAATGACTGCGTTGAGCCCGGGCGCGTCACCTCCGCCCGTGAGAATGCCAATGGCCTTGATCTGTTTGCCCATACCTGCCTCCTAATTGGACTCCCCCTGACTATCAGAAACAGGCAATACCGGCAAGGGAGAGATTCTTGAGCTTAGGGCACGAATTTTTTAAGGATGAGCCGATCCTCACCATCATCTTCCTCGGTAAAGGGCAACCAGAGGAATCCGTTGATAATAAAGGGCGCGCGCAGGTGGCCTTCGAATTCGAGGCTGCGTTTCAAATCGCCCGTTGCGGCGTCGACCACGTAGATACTGTCGCTGCCATAGGCGACCACCCATAGATCCACTCCGTCGAAGGCTAGATTTCTAGGGCCTTCGGTTCCCGTGGGCGCGGCGAATTGAAGAAGCTCGTTGGCCTCCGCATCGTACTTGTGGATGAGATTGTCGCCTTCCACATTCCCAAATCCGCTTCCATGGAAGAAGACAGCATCGCGGTAGACCAAACCGGAAGGATGCGGTGAGTAGGCCACTTCGTAGGAATTCAGGTTCAGGCCCGTGGCCGGATCCACTTCAAAGAGGCGGGTTTCCTCTCCTCCACTCAAGACATTGTTGGTGATCCAAAGGTGATTGCCATCCCAGGTGATGCCGTTGGAATGACTCAGCAAGGCCGGGTAGGTGGTCGTGATGAGCCCCGCCATGCTGACACGATTAATAGTCACCGAAGCGCTGCCGATGCTGCCTAGGACCCAAAAATGAGAGCCATCCCATGTGATGTCCAGGGGCAGGATATTGTTCAGCACACGAACCTCACCCACCTGCACTCCATGGTTCAGATTGAGTGTGATGGGTTCCAGAGCCGTGTCGCTATCGTTGCCGCTGCGGGCCTCTACCATCACTGTGACGTTCTCGCTGTCGAACCTGCGAGTGGCTACAGGGCTGGAGGACCAACCCGTATCCCAGGTGCCATCGTTTTCCCAATCCCATCGGAACTCCAGGGCCCGGGATGTGGTGCTGGTTTCGCTGGCGTCGAACACGAAGTTGGTGAGCACGGTACCCGTCGATGGAGAAACCGTGAGCACCGCGTTGACGAGCACGTTCTCTGGCTCCGTGCTTGAATTGCTGCAAGCGAGGATGGCCAGTAATGGAATGAGAAGTAAGCTCCGTCGCATGTCGCCTCCTGATGAGCCATTATCGCCCATGGAAGGGGTCAACTCAAGTTTGGCCGCCCGTCTTTACCCCACCTGCCCTCGACGAGGGCCGCAGGAAGGGGATGAGGAGCAGAGGAATGAAGGCGATCCACGCGTCCAGGCGCAGGGTGGCGGCGTAGCCCAGGACGTCGGCATGCCGCCCTTGCCAGGTACTGGAATAGGAGTACATGAGGTTGCGCAGTGCCATGTATCCCGAGAATTGCGTGGCAGCCACCAGGGGAGAGGTGAGTCCCATGAAGACCGCAGCGCCGGTGCCTGCGATGAGTCCCGAGAAGAAACTGTAGGAAATGGCCGACACCGTATATGAGGCCAGGGTCACACCTTCCATGCCCGATGCCCCCGTGAATTTGCCGGAGAGCCAAAAGGTGGGGATTACGGTGAAGGCGTACCAGAATGCCAAACTCTTACGGTGGCCCATACGATCGGACACCCATCCTCCGATCACGCAACCGGCCGCAGCGGCCACCGTGGCGTAGACATTGAGCTGGGCGATTTGCGATTCATTCATGCCAAGGTCCACCATCATGGTGCTACCCAAGGCGAGACCCAGGGCCAGGGCACCGTTGGGGGCCAGGGCGAAGACCACTCCCAGGGCCGGGCCGATGCCGGATCGGAAAAATCCCTGGTAAAGATCGAACATGTAGATCTTCAGCCGGGCGAGGAGGCTGCGCCAGATATCCGCGGCGCTTCGAGCTGCCGAGGCCAGGGCTTCACCGGCCAGGCTATCGGGCTCTTTCAGACGCATGGTTACGCCGAACAGAATGAGGGCGAGCATGCCGCAGACGAAGGGGAAGGTGGCGCGAAAGCCCAGGGCGCCGGCCAAGAATAGAGCTCCACTGCCGCCGACGGCCTGTCCCAGGTAGCTGGCTCCGAACATGAAGCCATTGGCCACGCCGCGCTCTTTTTCGGGCAAAATTCCCACGGCCAAAGCGTCGATGGCAATGTCCTGGGTGGCGGCGAAGATGTTGTGGATGACGATAAGCAGGGTTAGTAGCCGCAAATTAGCACCGGGATCAATAATCATCACCAGGGCGAGTGTGAGAATCATGAGGGTCTGGGCACCGAAGATCCAAAAACGAAAATGTCCGAATCTGCGCACATTGATCAGGTCTATAAGAGGCGCCCAGAGGGGCTTGAATCCCCAAGGTGCGTAGAGGGAGGCGGTGAAGAGGCCGATTTCCGTGAGGCCCACACCCGATTGCCTCAAGTAGGCGGTGAGTGCGATGGCGCTGAAGCCGAAGGGGATACCTTCGCTCAGGTAAAGCAGCGAGAAGGCCAAGAGCCGCCCGGCGCGACTTTCCAGGATGTTCTTGGGCAGCACGTCATTCCTCCAAAGGGATCAGAATGCCTCGGTGTTCTTGAAAAAATCGCTGATGAAGGCCAGCTTCCCGTCCCGCCATTCCATCCAGGTGATGCCCTCATTGGCGTAGTCCTCGCCTTTTCGACCGCGGCCCTGGTTGGTCCAGTGAACTGCGGCGCGATCTCCATCGCGAATGACTGCCTTCACTTCGAAGCTTAAGCGAGGATAGCGTCGAAAGAGAAGTCGGAAGAATTTGAGGATTCTATCGCGGCCCACGAGGTCTTGGGTTTTGGGGAAACGGAAAACGGCGTTCTCATCTAATCCAATTTCTAGCTCTCCGATATCTTGAGCGCTCATCGCTTGGAAAAAGGTATTGATCCTTGTCTCGTCGCTCATGGCCAAGCCTTTCTGTTTCATAGTTCTTACCGATGCAAGCCACTATGATAACGTTACTTACCTCCACAGACATCGAAATATTTCTATCTATAACGGGATGAAAAATCCTCAACTCTGAAGACAAACATGCCGAAATAAATGAGTAAGCAGTATGACCCCACAGTGCTGACTATTCATCCTTCGGAGAGATGATGAAACTGATGCCTAACCGGAAGAATGCATGCTCAGGAGGCTTCACCTGTTTGGTGAGGTATATTCTTGCAGGCACCATGTTCGGTCTGGCCTTCCCGGTTTTATCGACCCTACTCCAGGTTCGTCTGGAAGGTCTCCCTCTTACTTGGCACAGCATCCTCCATGTTCAGCAGAGCTTCAAGTTGCTTTGGGTCATCGACCTTGCCCCGCTGGTTCTTGCTATCGCCGGTGGCCTGGTGGGTTGGCGTCAGATTCGCATTTTGCGCTTCAATGAAATTCTCGAAGAGAAGGTCAGTGAGCGCACTTTGGAGTTGGAAAATGCCATCGCCACCATGGACAAGGAAATGGAAGTGCGTTTGAGGGTGGAAGGGGCCTTGGTCCTCGCCAAAGAACGAGCTGAAGCTGCCGATCATGCCAAGAGTGAGTTCCTGGCTAGCATGAGTCACGAAATCCGCACGCCCATGAACGGTATCCTGGGAATGCTCGAAATCCTTGAGAGCAGCAATCTGGATGACGCGCAGAAACAGTACTTGGAAACCCTTCACGACTCCGCAGATTTTCTCATGAGTATTCTGGATGACATTCTCGACATCTCAAGCTTTGAAGCGGGAAACATCCACCTGGATGCGGGATCCTTCTCATTGCGGAAGTTGCTCGGCGCTGCCACGGACAAGTATCGCGCTAAGGCCGAAGACAAGGATCTGAATCTTCATCTGGATATCGATCCGAGTTGCCCCGATTTGCTGCAGGGCGACAATGAGCGCCTACTTCAGATTTTGTCCAACCTATTGAACAACGCCATCAAGTTCACTCAGTGTGGTGAGGTAAAACTGCGTGCAGTTTGCGAGCGGACCTACCAGAGAAACGCTCGACTCCTGTTTGAAATCAGTGACACGGGTATCGGTATTCCCGACGAAAAACAGACCGTCATTTTCCGGAAGTTCATCCAGGCCGATACTTCCACCACGCGAGGTTTCGGCGGCTCGGGACTGGGCCTGGCTATTTGCCGGGAACTGGTGGAACTCATGGACGGCGAAATAGGTGTTAGAAGCAGCGAAGGCGAAGGCTCGACTTTTTGGCTGCGACTCGTACTTCCCTATGAAGACGACTTGAATCTGGAGCCTGAGGGTGCGAGCAATACCTTAGAGCAAGCCCCCAAACATGAAACCCTGCATGCACATGTCCTCCTGGTGGACGACAATCCTGTGAACCTCAAAGTTGCAACCCTCATGCTCCAGAAGCTGGGTTGCACTGTCGAGCAGGCGGCCAATGGCGTTGAGGCCGTGGATCGCGTGAAGATGGAAACCTTCGACCTTATACTCATGGATTGCCACATGCCCGTTATGGACGGCTTCGAAGCCACTCGGGCTATTCGCGCGAGCGAAACTTTTTCTGCCCAAGTTCCCATTCTCGCCCTCACGGCCAGCGCTGTGAAGAAAGACAAACAGCTTTGCCTCGACGCCGGAATGAACGATCACATCGCTAAGCCGGTGCGAGCTGACCTATTGAAGGAGCGTCTCCAGTTTTGGCTTAGCGAGAACGCTCCCACTGAAATTCCATCCTAGACTCCTCCGAGGCGCGAGCGGGGCGGGATCCACAGTGATCCCGCCTTGCTCCTTTTAGGGCATATTTGATACAAATAGTTCTGCGATCCCCATGATTTGAAACCAGGGAGGCGAGTTATGGGAAAGAAAGTCGTCGTCATTGGCGCCGGTTTCGCAGGACATACGGCAGCTCTCTATCTGGGCAAGACCCTGGGGCGCGACCACGAGATAACGGTGGTCAATCGCCATGATAAATTCATTTTCATTCCTTCGCTGGTTTGGGCAGGTATCGACAGGATGCAACTGGACAAACTCCAGTTTCCCCTTCGCCCGGTCTACGATCGCTTCCACGTAAATTTTCTTCACGGCGCTGCGCGAAGCATTCACGTGGATGAAAATTTCCTGCGGGCCGACTCCGCCAATGGTGGAGGCCAGCAACGTTTGGACTACGATTATCTGCTTGTGGCAACGGGACCTCACCTCAACTTCGAGGCCACTCCCGGCCTGGGGCCCAAGGAGGGCAATAGCCTTTCCATTTGCACTCCACCTCACGCCATAGAATCTCGGGATCGCTACCTGGAAGCCGTGGCGCGCATGGAGAAAGGCGAGCGTCAGCGCTTCGTCATTGGCACCGGGCATGGGACATCCACTTGCCAGGGCGCCGCCTTCGAGTACATCAGCAACATTCACAAGGATCTTCTACATAGGGGATTGCGTGATAAGGCCGACATCAAGTGGCTGTCCAACGAGGCGGCCCTGGGTGACTTCGGTGTGGCGGGCGTGACGGTGGCAAAAGGGAAATCGCTGCAGACTTCCGAAGAATTCATTCGCATGGTTTTCGATGACATGTCCGTGGAATCACAGGTTCAGAGTGCCGTGAAAGCCGTGGAACCCGGTAAGGCCCATTGGGAAAACTACGAGGGCGAAGAGGGCACCGAACCCTTCGACTTCGGCATGTTGATTCCCGCTTTCAAAGCGGTGAAGCTGGACTATATCGACAAGGATGGCAAAGACGTCAGCGACCAGTACTGCAACCCCGGCGGCTTCTTGAAAGTCGACGGCATCTACGGGCAGAGCTATGACGATTTGGTCGACAATCCCGATTCATGGCCGGCCACTTATCGTTCGCCATTGAAGTCGAATCTGTTCGCCGCGGGAATCGCCTTCGCGCCTCCAGGTCCTATTTCAAGACCCCACACGAATCCCAAGGGTACTGTCATCAGCGCCGCGCCGCCGCGCACGGGCATGGTCTCGGGCATCACGGGGCGACTTGTCGCCAAGAATATCATCGCGGAAATTGAGAACAGCGGGCGTCAGCATGCTGAGCGCATGACCGAGATGTACGCCGCCTGCATCGCTTCCATGGGAAATTCCCTGGTGGATGGATCGGCGGCAGTGATCTTGATCCACCCGGTGGTGCCCAACTTCAAGAAGTACCCGAGCACGGGTCGCGATGTTTTCGTCTCTTCCATGGAGATGGGACTTGCAGGCGCGTGGATGAAGCGGATGATCCACAGCACTTTCATGTGGAAACTACAAGGCCGTCCCGGCTGGAACCTCATACCGGAGTAGCTATGGCCATCACGAAATTTCAGAAGCATCTCATGGGCAATTGGATCTTCCAACTTTGGCGCTTCATTGTCTTGAACTTGAAGATCCTCAAGGGTGTGGATCACGCCAAGCGGTCCTAGCCTATTACTTCTCGCGACGCCCCCGCGCGGCAATGGCCAGGCAAAGCGCCAGCCCGCCGTAGAGGACGATGCATCCGAATGCGAGCATGATCCATGCGGATAGCGGCATCAGCGACTCTCCTTTCCGCGACCACGGCTCAGGAAATATCCCAGCACAGCCAAAGCGAATAGGGTTCCCCATCCACCAAGGATTGTGGCCCAACGTGGGTAGCCGGCGTAGGTTTCGGTGAACTCATTTTGAAGATTCAAAATCAGCGTGATGGATAGGGCCAGCGGCGTGATGTAGCGAAGCATCCAGATCCACCAGTTGCCGAGTTTCACCTCGGAGATGCTGTTGAGGTAGTCGCGGAAGCCCTTGATATCGTAGAGATATCCGATGATGAGGGCCTGCAGCAAACCGGCCGTGACCAGCCCGAAGTCGTTCACCCATTTATCGACAATGTCGAACCAGTAGAAACCGCCCTTGGTGGTGAAGATGAGGGCCAGGGGAAAAGCCACCACGGCGAAAACCCAGGCGAGTCTTTCGGGCTTCACCTTCCACTTGTCGTGGATGCCCGTGGTGAAGGCCTCCTGTAGGGCGAAGGCCGAGTCGATACCCAAGGTGAGCAGGGTGATGAAGAAGATCAAACTGAAGAGCGTGCTCAGGGCCGGCAATTCCAAAATGGCCAAGGGGTAGGTGACGAAGGCCAGGCCGGTGCCCGCATTGGTGACATCGGGAACAGGCAGGCCCTGAACTTTGGCCAGATAGCCCAGCATGGAGAAGACCGCGAATCCCGCGAAGAAGCTGGTGCCGCAATTGGCCAGTGCCGTGATGAGTGCGCTGTTGGTCACCTCGGCCTTTTTGCCGAGATAGGATCCGTATCCGATCATCACACCCGAAGCCAAGCTCAAAGAGAAGAAGATTTGCCCGTAGGCTCGAAGCCAGATCTTTGGATCAGCCAGTTTGCTGAAGTCGGGCGTCAGATAGTAGGAGATACCGTCCATGGCGCCGGGCAGGGTGAGTCCGCGCACAAGCATGACGGCCAGCAGCACCAGTGGGAGCGGCACGGTGAACATCACCACCTTGCTGACGCTGCGTACACCTTTGCGCAGGATGAGCCAGATGGCCGTCCAGGTCAGCGCCATGCCCACGACCAAATACCAAACAGGCGCACCGATTGAGGCGGGTCCGCTGGAGCGCTGCAGCACTTCGCGCGTGAAGAAACCTTCGGGGTCGGTGCTCCAGGCCAGCTCAAAGCTGTGCCAGAGATAGACCCATGCCCAGGCGAGAATGGTGGAGTAGTAGATCACGATGGCGGCACTGAGTCCCGCCGCCCACCATCCGAACCACTCAAGCCCTTTGCGAATGGATCCGAATGCCCCGGGCGCACCGCGCTGCATGCGCTGACCCAGACCCATCTCGAGGATGAGCATGGGAATTCCCGCCGTGAAGAGCGCAATGAAGTAGGGGATGAGAAAGGCGCCGCCGCCGCCCTGGTAGGCCACGTAGGGAAAGCGCCAAACGTTGCCAAGGCCGACGGCCGATCCTACGGCCGCCATGATGAATGCCGTACGACTGTGCCAGCGATCGCGCTGCTCGGGCATAAGATCCTCCTTGAGCTTGCTCGGCAGAGTAAGGGAGCGGGGGAAATCGGCCAAGGATTCTTGCCCTCTTGCTGGGTGGAGAGCAGATCGAAATTTCTCTCAGGAAAACAAGCTTATTCGCCTGATATGTCACAAAACAAGCCATTTTGCTTGAATCTCTGAGGCTTGGCGAGGCTCACAATTGCACGACCACCCTTGATGGCGAACGGCCGCCTCAATAAAAAAGCCCCCGTCTTTCGACGGGGGCTTCGTTCCGGCGAGGGGGAAGAGAGGCTACCACTTGCCGGTTTTATCCATATTGGGTTTGGGCAGACCGTCCATGATCTTGATGTTCTCGAGCAGATCCTCTTCGGACATCTTGTGATCGGTGAGCTTTCCCGACAGGAAGGCCTCGTAGCCGGTCAAATCCATGAGCCCGTGCCCGCTCCAATTGAAGAGGATGGTCTTTTCCTTGCCCTCTTCCTTGGCCTGCTCCGCTTCGCGAATTACCGCAGCAATAGCGTGACTGGTCTCGGGAGCACTGATGAACCCTTCCGTGCGCGCCCACTTGATGGCGGCCGCATAGCTTTCCAACTGATCCAGGGCCATGGGCTCGAGCAATCCTTCTTGAGCCGCCTGGGAAACCAGAGGGGCCATGCCGTGATAGCGCAAGCCGCCGGCATGCACCGGAGGCGGCACGAAGTCGTGCCCCAGCGAATGCATGGGAAGCAGCGGCGTCATCTTGGCCGTGTCGCCGTGGTCGTAACTGAAGGGCGCACGCGTAAGAGTGGGACAGGAGGCCGGTTCTACCGGGATGATCTTGATGTCCGCTCCATTGATCTTATCGAGCACGAAGGGGAAGGACAGGCCGGCGAAATTGCTACCGCCGCCTGCGCAGCCGATGACCACATCCACCTTGTTCTCGCCAATCTTGGCCAGCTGCTTTTTGGCCTCCAGACCGATGATGGTCTGGTGCAGCATCACGTGATTGAGCACGCTGCCCAGGCTGTAGCGCGTTTCACCCGTAGGATCGGTGACCGCAGCCTCAATGGCTTCACTGATGGCAATGCCCAAACTTCCGGGGGTATCGGGGAATTGCTCCAGAATGGCGCGGCCGGTTTGAGTGCGATCGCTGGGGCTGGGATAGCACTTGCCGCCCCAGGTTTCCATCATCATGCGGCGGAAGGGCTTCTGGTCGAAGCTGATCCGCACCATGTAAACCTGAACCTCAACGCCCAGCAGAGCACCGGCGAAACTAAGGGCGCTGCCCCACTGGCCGGCACCGGTTTCGGTGGTGAGCTTCTTGATGCCGAACTCGCGGTTGTACCAGGCCTGGGCCACAGCGGTGTTGGGCTTGTGGCTGCCTGCGGGGCTTACGCCCTCGTTCTTGTAGTAGATCTTCGCCGGGGTATCGAGAGCCTTTTCCAAAGCTCTGGCTCTATACAGAGGTGAGGGGCGCCATTGATAGAGAATTTCCAGCACTTCCTCGGGGATGTCGATCCAGCGCTCCTGGCTGACCTCCTGCTCCACGAGGTTCATGGGGAAGACCGGCGCTAACATCTCCGGGCTTATGGGGTTGCCGTCAGGTCCCAGGGGAGGCTGAAGGGGCGTGGGGAGATCGGCGGCCAGGTTGTACCACTGGCGGGGGATCTCACTCTCGTCCAAGAACACTTTCACAGACATCTGCTGACTCCTTTGGGGTGAGGACAGGGTTGGGCTATGAGCGATAATCAATGATCATACCATATTTCCGGCTTATTTTGCTGAAATTGATGGCAATTCTAAGCCCCACCTCAGGCGGCTTTGCTGCATTGGCAAAATTCGGTGAGGGCAGCCTTGGGCAATATGTAGGCAAGTCCGCCCTGCCCTCCGGCGCAAATTGCCGCAAGTTCTTGGGATAAATGCCGTTGACAGGCGCTACTTGAGGCACATATGTGCAGGAGTCCCTTCAAGGAGACCCGCATGGGCGAATTTTTCGCGCTGGCGGCCGCCATGATCTGGGCCTCGGCCGTCATCCTGTTCAAGAAATCCGGCGATACCATCGCGCCCTTCGCCCTGAATCTTTTCAGGGTGGTGATCTCCTTGATGGTCTTCCTGCCGCTTCTGCTCCTCACCGGTCAGGGCATCTTCCGGGACGCCCCTTTGGGGGACTATCTGATCCTGGCCCTGAGCGGCTTTTTGGGCATCGCCCTGTCGGACACCTTCTTCCACCGTGCGCTGAACACCATCGGTGCGGGGCTCACGGCCATCGTCGATACTCTGTATTCGCCCTTCATCGTGCTTTTCGCCTTCATCATTTTGGGGGAGAGGCCGGGTCTGCAGCAGTATGGCGGCATGGTGCTGGTAGCCGGCGCCGTCTTCCTGGCCTCGCGGGCGAAACGACCCGAGGGCATGAGCCTGCGCACACTTCTTATAGGCATGTTCTGGGGAATGATGGCCATGGCCACGGTGGGGCTTTCCATCGTCATTGCGAAACCGGTGCTGGAGAAACATCCGGTGATCTGGGCCACGTCCATGCGGCAGGTGGCGAGTGTTTTGATCATGCTTCCCGTGGCCTTGCTCTCACCCAAGCGCCGGCAGATACTCGCCGTTTTCAAGCCCACTCGATCTTGGCGCTACTCCTTGCCGGGCACCCTGCTCGGTTCATGTCTGGCCCTGATGTTTTGGATCGGTGGTATGAAGTACACGCAGGCGTCCACTGCCGCGATTCTCAACCAGACCAGCACCCTCTATGTGCTCATCCTTGCCACGATCTTCCTGCACGAACCCTTCACTAAGCGAAAGATTGTCGCCGCCGCGCTGGCTCTAGGCGGTATTTTGCTGGTGACCACGGCCTAAAAAAAGCGGGCCCGAAGGCCCGCCCGTCTTGCCGCATTGGGGGATTGATTACTTCACTTTAAGTTTGATATCACCGCTGAAGCTTTCAATGTCGATGCTCGCGCTACCGTCGCCGGCCGTGAATTCCAGAGATTTTCCAAGGTTGAAGCGGTTGCTCTTCTTGGCTTTCGGTCCGAAGGTATTGCGGATATCTCCGCTGAAAGTTCCGATCTCGAATTCGGCATCGGGCTCGCCGGTGAAAATCAGTAGGAGGTCGCCGCTCTGGCTATTGAAGCGTCCGCGAGTTTCGATCTGCCCGGCGAAGTCCAGATCGCCCGAGACCGAATTGAAATTGAGGCGCCCCACAAGCTTGGAGATTAACTCCACATCGCCACTTACCGTGTTGATGTCAAGCTCGCGCAGGCTCTTGGTGTGCAGGATGATGTCACCGCTCACCGTTTGAAGATCGAGCTCCTTGCTGGTCAAGATCAGATCCAGATCGCCGCTCACCGATTCGACTTCCATGGATTCCGGGTTGGCTTCCACGTCTATCTGCCCGCTCACCGACTCCAGGGAGATCTCGCCGCGCAGGTCCTTGACTTCTATGTCGGCACTGACGGTGGATACCAGCAAATCCGCGCCGTGGGGCATTCTGATTTCCAGGTGGCTGCCCTTGATGTTGCGCGCTTTGCGGGGAAGGATGACCTCGACCTTAAGGCGCTTGGCATTTCCATCCACGTCCAGACGCTCGGCGCCCTTTCCCAGGATGCCCGTGATGCGAACTTCATTCTTGTCCCAACCGGTCACGATCACTGAGCCGCTGAGGTTGTCCACGCTGAGTCGCCCATCGGCTTTCAGTTCGCGTGTGACATCGATTTCTTCCTGCGCAGCTGCGGGCAGGGCGATGGCCGTGGCGAGGATCGTTGTCAGGATCACCAGGGTCGCGTATTTGAAGTTTTTTCTAGTCATGATCTAGCTCCTTTAGCGCCAAGGCGCCGGTGGGCCTCAGGTCCTTTCGGCGATCTGTCCAATCTTCTCCTGAAGCGCGATCTTGGCCTGGTAGGCCGAGATTAGCATCCGTGCGAGATGCGAATTTTCGGGATTGGCCTTCCAGGCGCGCCGCGCGTCATCGATGGCCTTGTTAACAATCTGCAGGTTCTCCAGCATGGGAGGGGTCTCTTCGCGATCCTTGTTGGCATCGCTGCTTAGCAAAGCCTGCACGCCGGGATCGGCCGCCGCGGTTTCAGCTTCGAGAGCATCCACGGTTCCCGAGGCCAGCAGATCCAATGCGCTGGCCGGCGCACCACCGAGGCTCAGCCCTGCAAATCCTTCGGAATTGCCAAGCATTCGGTTCGTAGCCAAAATGGTCAAAACCAAGGCCGCCGCGATTGCCACCATTGCCATGGGACGATTCCAGATGGGTCGCCGAACGGTGCTCGCTTCGGCGGGCTGGTCCTCGTCGCCACTGGCCATGCGCTTCTCGATGCCTTTCCAAAGATCACGAGCCGGATCGATTTCCAGGGGCATCATGTGCGCGCTTTGAATGAGTCCCTCCAAGCGCTCGTAATCCGAGGCGCAGGATTCGCATTCATCCAGGTGCATGCGCAGAGCTTTGGACTCTTTGGCGGAAAGATCTCCATCCAGATATTCCTGCAAAATGTTCTTCGCTTTATCGTGTTCCATTATTTCTCCTCCCTTCTTGATCGCTCAGGCGATCCATGAGGAGTTTGCGGGCCCGGTGCAACTGGGCCTTGATAGTCCCGACGGCAAGTCCCGTCATTTCGGCGATTTCCTTGTGACGGAAACCTTCCACATCGTGAAGAACGAAAGCCGTACGCGCGCCCTCGGGGAGAGAGGCAACGGCACGTTCCAGGTCGATGCGATCTTCGGCACTGCCGAGCTTCACGGTTTCCTGTTCATAGTTCTCGTCTTCACTCACGGAGTTTCGGAAGCGCTTCTGCTGTCGACTCTCGCGCCGAGTGAAGTCCAGAACCGTGTTCACCGCCACACGACGAATCCAACCGCCGAATGGCCCATCGCCACGATAGCTATCGAGTTTCTGCCAGCTGCGCACGAAGGCGTCCTGGGTAAGGCTTTCGGCCTTGTCCGGGTCGGCGGTCATGCGAAGACAGACAGCGTAGATTCGCCCCTGATGCAGGCGAAAGATCTTCTCGAAAGCTTCCGTGTCGCCCGCCCGGCAACGTTCCACGAGGCTAGGAACCTCGGGATGTATTTCCGCACTCTCGAAAGGCAGTGCGTTTTGAAGGGCGGCCGATGACATGGGTTTCTCCGCTGTGTCGGGGTCTATGAATTGACGATCCCAAGTCGCTAAAGGTTTGAATGAAATGGAGCTAGAATCTGCTATAATCGTGATTCCTGACCCAACCATTACGCGGGGGACCTTGCAATGATTCGCCATGCTTTCCAGATCTTTTTGGTTTTGGCTCTGACCGCCGTTTCCGCAATTGCGGTCGTAACTCTGGAAACAACACCCTATTACCAATCTACTCCCATGAATCATGTGGCCACGGGCGGGGCCTGGGCCGATACCAATGGCGACGGGTGGCTGGACATGGTGGTTGCCAACGGCAACGACATCTACCGGCAGAACCTGGTGGTCTATCGCAACGACGGCACGGGCAACTTCCCCAGCACTCCAAGCTGGTCATCCGGGGATATCGACTATCACGGGCATCTGGATTTGGGCGATATCAATAAGGACGGATTCATCGACGCGGCGGTGGCCGTCTACATCGGACCGGCGGGCTTCAGTCAACCGGGCAAGGTGAAGGTTTATTATGGCGCGCCGGGCTCGGGATTTTTCAGCAGCACACCCGATTGGGAATCTGACATCGACTTTTACTGCTTCTCGCTGGCTCTGGGTGATGCCGACGGCGACGGCGACCTGGACCTGGCCTGCGCGGCGGGAGAGTCTTACACCAGCGTCAGCGATCGGCAGAAGATCTTCTTCAACGAGGGCGGCACCCTGGAGACCACACCCAGTTGGGAAAGCGACGAACTGGGTTACGCCCTCGACGTAGTTTGGGAAGATGTGGATCTGGACGGCGACCTCGACCTGGCCGTCTGCGGCATCGACTCGCCCAATCGCATTTATCTAAATCGGCAAACCGAAGGTGGCGGCATTCCCACGACGGCCGACTGGACCAGCACCGATCCTCTCAACAACGGCAACACCGCCGCCTTCGGCGATTGGAACGACGACGGCTACCTGGAATTCGCGGTGGCCGATAACAATCAGCTCGGCGGCTACGGCAAGTTCAAGGTCTACGAAAACAACATGGGCACTCTCACGACCACGCCCGAGTGGACATCCAACAGTTCGGGTTATGGCTCGCACGTTTCATGGGTGGATATCGATCTCGATTTCGATCCCGACCTGGCCGCGGGCAGGTGGTGGGGGTCGGTTAGGCTCTACGAAAACACGGGCGGCGATCTTACGGGCTCACCGGCTTGGACCAGCAGCACCAACAGTGTGATCGAAAACTGCTTCTGGGGCGATGTGGACAACGACGCCCTGGTGAGCGGCGGCACGACCATCGCCACGGGCGATGGTGCGCGCACCTTTGTAAAACTTGCGCGCAATCCCGTGCGCAGCATAGACGGGGTTTGGGTGGGCGGCGATATCATGCTTCCCGACGGATACTGCGTTCATCTGGAAAAGGGTTGGGTGTCCTTCGCCACGCCGCCGGGCGTGGGCGAACTCATCGAAGTGCGTTTCACTTATTCGCTGGATCTCGATCTTGGCGTAACCAACTGGGACTCGAGCATCGGCAACTACGTTTTCCGCAACACCGGCTCGCCCACATCCGCCGGAGATTTCGCGGCGAGTTCCATGTTGCTGGATGCGTCGCCCAATCCCTTCCGCGGCAGCACGGTGTTCAGCTATCGCGGTCCCGAAAGCGCCACGGCGCGGCTCGAGATTTTCGATGTGCGTGGACGCCGCGTGCGCGACCTGCACGCGGGCGCAGTCAGTAGCCTTCAAAGCTGGGAATGGAATGGCCGCGATGATCGTGGGCAGGCTTTGGCCGGGGGAATCTACCTGGCGAAGTTCCAGTCCGGACACGAGATTCGTCGAGCCAAGCTGGTTCTGATCCGCTAAAGGGACTACCTTGAGGCGTCCTAAACTCTGGAACCCTCATGCCCTTCGCCGGTGAAATCGCTGCCCTGGCCACGTCCTTCTTCTGGGCGATGGGTCCCCTCATGTTCGCCTTGGCCGGCCGCGAACTGGGATCGGTCAACGTCAACCGGCTCAGGCTTCTCGCCGCCACGCTCATGCTCCTCGCACTTCACTGGGCACTCACCGGCCACTTCCTGCCGGTGGGGGCGAACTCATCCAACTACATCTGGCTCACGCTCAGCGGACTCGTCGGCCTGGTCATCGGCGACAGCTTCCTCTTCCAAGCCCTCATCATGCTTGGCGCGCGCGTAACCATGCTGATCTTCAGCCTGGCGCCCATCATGGCCTCGGTTCTCGCCTGGTTCATCTATGGCGAAACACTCGAGCCCTTGCAGATCGCGGGAATCGTCATCACTCTGGGCGGGGTCAGTTGGGTTGTCTCTGAGCGCTCGCCCAATGGTGGGGCCCGAGCCATTCAAAGCAAGGGGCTTCTCATTGCCCTCGCGGGTGCAGCGGGTCAGGCCGGTGGCCTTCTCTTGGCTCGGAAGGGGCTGGACGGCGATCTCCCATCCATTTCCGGGCATCTCATTCGCCTGGCATCGGCCGCGGTGATCATTTGGATTTTCGCCCTCGCCCGCGGCAGCGCCCTCGCCAGTTTCCGCGCCGCCCGGCTAAAGCCCAAGGGCAGCGTCTACACCCTGGTCGGATCGGTGCTCGGCCCCCTCATCGGTGTTTGGCTATCTCTTGTGGCCATTCGATATACCAGCCTCGGCGTGGCATCCACCCTCATGGCCCTGCCGCCACTTTTCCTGCTCCCGGTGGATCGCTGGGTGTTTGGAATCAGGGTCCCCCCGCGGGCGGTCTGGGGCACTTTGCTGGCCCTGGTGGGTGTCGCTATGCTCTTCCTAAGCTGATCACAATTCAGTAAATAGCTAAAAGGTAGTTATTAAATGCCTTAGATTCCCTTTTTCGGTCAAGGGATCGCTCCGGCCTTCCGATAATCCCTCTAACAGGTCCCCGATCTGATGGATGGATAACTAGGCATGGAAACACTCTCAACGCGACCGATACCGCCGGGGCGCATCCCGGAGCTTACGCCATTGGCGGACCGCGAGCTCGCAAAGCGGTCACGGCCATCGGCCACCATGCTTCCCGTATTGGCTCTGATCGTCACCTTCCTCTCCGAGCTGCGTTCTCATGTCTTGGGACCTATTCCGGTTCTCATCGGGCTCTTCTTATTCTTGGGCTATATTCGGCTTCGGACTGCCCTTCACTTCGATCGCTTGTATGAGAAGGATCCTGACAGGTGGCGCAGGGAACACGCTTTCGCCATTCTTCTGCCCACGCCCATCTGGGGAGTGGGATTAGCCCTCATCTATCTTTACCTCGGTCCCAGCAACGCCTTTATGCTCGGCATCTTCGCGACTGTAGGACTTATCTTCGGTGCGACCAACTCACTGGCACCTTCGCGGCCCTTGTACAGATTTTTCATGTTCTCGCTTATCTCGCCAGTCTCCCTAACCCTGCTTGTCGGCGGACCTGAATCCATCGGCCTGGGTCTGATGACGCTAATCCTCATTGGCTTCTCGCTCTACATGGGCAATCACTTTCACGCTGACTATTGGAGTGGCCTGCGCAACGAGTACTTGCTCAAGCGGCGCGCCAGTGATCTGGAACGCGCTCAGCGAAAGATCGAGGAAGCCACCCGCGCCAAGAGCGAGTTTCTGGCCAACATGAGCCACGAGATCCGCACGCCCATGAACGGCGTCATCGGTATGACCGAACTGGTTCTCGATACCGATCTCAACAGCTCTCAGCGTGAGTATCTGGAAGATTCCATGAGCTCGGCGCACTCGCTGCTGCGGATTATCAACGACATTCTCGACTTCTCGAAAATAGAAGCCGGCAAGCTGGAAATATGCATGGAGGAACTCAACCTCCGGGAACTCGTGGAGCGCGTGGTGAAATTACTGCGCCTCAATGCCGAGAAGAAAGGCATCGGTCTGGAGCTCAAAGTTGCCGATGATGTTCCCGAGTGGGTGAACGGCGATTCGGTGCGCCTGCGCCAGGTGCTCACAAATCTCACGCAAAACGCCATCAAGTTTACCTCGGAAGGCAGCGTGACTCTCGAGTTGAGTCTACATTCCCAAGCGGATGATGCGGCTCGTGTTGAGATCAGCGTGACCGACACAGGTCCTGGTATCCCACCTGAAAAACAAGCAAAGATCTTCGGTGCCTTCACGCAGGCAGATAATTCCACCACGCGAAAATTCGGCGGAACGGGCCTCGGTCTTTCCATCTCCAGCAGTCTTGTGGAAATGATGGGCGGGCGCATTCGCTTGCGCAGTCGCATGGGCCTTGGTAGCACCTTCAGTATTTCACTGCCCTTTGAATGCGTGACTCGCGAGGACAAGGAAGTTGTTTCTACTGCAAAAGCAGGCGGAAATGCACAGCGAGAGAGTACCCTCGATAAGTCGGAAAGCCAGGCTATCGAGCTGCCCCCGGCGCGCGTGCTTCTGGTGGAAGACAATCCCGTGAATCAGAAGTTGGGCCAGCTCCTGCTCAAGAAGCTAGGCATGGAAGTGACCCTCGCCAATGATGGCCGTGAGGGTGTGGACGCCTATTTCTCTCAGGAGTTCGATCTGGTGCTCATGGACTGGCAGATGCCGGTCATGGATGGGCTGGAGGCCACCAAGGAAATTCGTGCACGCGGTGGTGGAGACTCGCGGCAGGTGCCCATTATCGCCCTGACCGCCAACGCTATGGAAGGCGATAGAAAACTTTGCCTGGAGGCAGGTATGGACGACTACCTGTCCAAACCTATTCTCGAAAGGCAGCTTCGCGAGAAACTCGCCACTTGGTTGCAACCGGCGTAGCTTCGTAAAAAATGGAATAAAAAGGGCTTCCAGGTGGGAGCCCTTTTTGTATAGCTGCACAGTCGCCTAGCGAATCAGAATCACCGGGCTGGCGTCGCTGGATGATCCGCTGCGGGCGCGCAAGAAGTAAACGCCCGAGCTAAGGTTGCGGCCTCGATCGTCCCGTCCATCCCAGCTCAAGTTCATTTCTCCGGCGCTTGCGACTTCGCTGAGAAGGCTACGCACCTTGCGTCCGCTGATGGTGAAAACATCCACTTCCAGGAGTGCTCCGCCTTCATCCAGCGCCAACTTGAAATGTGTGTGTTCCTTGAAGGGATTGGGCGCGCTGTTGCCAAAGCGCAGATGTGAGGGCGCCGCGGGGAAATCGTTCACGCCGGTACTCAAGGGACCGATCTTCCAAACGCTGTTCGTGTTCACGATGTAGACTTCGCCGTGTGTGTCTTCGCCGAAGGAAACAATATTGCCCAAGTTCTGATCGGTGAGGATTTCCTCCACGCTCATGTCGCTGGGATCCAGGGCCCAGGTGCGTCCGTTGCAATAGTCGGCGAACAGGTAGAGACCTTGAAGTTCGACCACACTGCCGCGATAAAGGTATCCGCCCGTAATGGAACAGCCGCTTCCATGGGAGTATTCATGCACGGGATAAACAAGCGAGCCGTCGTCGCAATCCACCGGCGGGTCGTAGCAATGGGCCCCTTCCATCAGGCGCCAGCCATAGTTTTCGCCGCCTGTGGATGAGGCTGGCTGAAAGTCAACTTCCTCCCAGGCGTTTTGGCCCACGTCGCCGATCCAGAGATCGCCGTTTTGCCGGTCGAAGCTGAATCGCCAGGGATTTCTTAGGCCTTTGGCCCAAATCTCATCCAGAGGCGCTTCACCCAGGAAGGGATTGTCGGGGGGAATCCCATAGGGGACGCCGCCGTCCACGTCCAGCCGCAGCATCTTGCCCAGTAGCGTGAGATCGTTCTGCGAGTTGTTGAAGGGGTCTCCACCCGAGCCGCCGTCGCCCATGCCGATGTAGAGATACTCATCGATGGGGCTGAATGCGATCATGCCGCCGTTGTGATTGCCGTAGGGCTGGGCAATTTCCAAGAGTTCGAACCCGCTGCCCGGATCGGCGAGGTTCGGATTGCCGCTAAGCTCGTACCGGAAAATCTTCGTGCATTCGTCGTCGGCCACACATCCTGAATTCCAGCGCGTGAAATTCACGTAGAAGTATCCATTGGAGTCGTAATCGGGATGGAAGGCCATGCCGAGCAATCCGCGCTCGCCGCCACCGCTAACGATGCCACTCAGGTCGAGGAAGGGGTCATCCAGCAGGCCTTCATGGAAATCGAAAATGCGGATAAGGCCGCCTTGCTCCACAATGAACAGACGTCCGCTATCGCCCGGAACGTGGGTGACGAAAATAGGATTGTTCAGCCCGCCCAGCACAAGGTTGGCCTCGTAGGCCGGGGCGATTGAGGCGAGGCAGAGCAGAATGGTGGCCGAGACGATGAGTTTCAAGGCAAGCTCCTTCGATAAATTGGAAGTCCTGCATTATATCTAATTCTCATGGCTAATACCAAGGAAAAGGCCGCCCGATGGGCGGCCTCGCAGTGAGGAGCTCAAGGCCTGGAAATAGCTCAATCCGAGTCGTTCAGGCGTCCCCTCTGGGAAAGCAGCATGGCCACAGGCCGGGTCGCCTCGAAATGGGAGAAGATGATCATTACCACCACGGTGATGGGTACGCAGAGGAACATGCCGGCGATGCCCCAGAGCATCCCCCAAAGGGTCAGCGAAAGAATGATGGCAAGTGGACTGAGATTCAGCGATTGCCCGGTGAGCCTCGGATCGAGGAACTGGCCGATGATCAGCTGCACTGTTCCGATCCCAAGCCCAATGCCGAGAATGGGACCCAGGGTATTGAACTGCACCAGGGCCATGAGCGTGGGCAGCACCGTGGCGATGAGCGAGCCCAGGCTGGGAATGAAGTTCAGGATGAAGATCATCACCGCCCAGAATTCCGCGAAATCCAGGCCCACCCATTTCATGGGTATATAGCTGAAGGTGGCGGTCATGAGGCTCACCAAGCTCTTCACGCCGATATAGGTGCGCACGTCCGAGTCGATGCGTTCAACGAGCCGCTCGGTCTCCTCTTGATCCTCGGGATCGGGAATCATTCCCAGGAGCTTGGTGCGGAAATAGCGCTGCTCCAGGAAAATGAAGAACATGAGCACAATGATGAAGCCCGCCGATCCCACGAATCCGGCCAGGGTGCTGGCGGCGGTGGAGAGCAGCTCGGAAAGGTCCAGGCCCGCGAAGAACTGCTCGATGCGCGGCGAGTCGCTGCGCCCCACGAGCATCCAGGCCTTTTCAAGCAGGATGTTCAGATTCACCTGGTAGGAGGGAGCCTGCGAGACCACCTGCGCCAAGTTCCTCGTGACCAAATCGAGCACGAAACCCAGAGCACCCAGGATCAACAGGCTCGCCATGATCAGGGAGAGCCATTCCGGCGCCCTTCGTCCGGCCAGCTGAATGCGCTCAAAGAGCACACGCAAAGTGTTGATGAGGTACCAGATGAAGAAGGCCAACACCAGGGGGATGAGTAGGTTGCGGCCCACGTAGAGCAGGCCGAAGACCATCACCACGACGAAGAGTCCCAGGGCGAATTTCTGGAGTTTCACGATCCAACCTCCCGAAACAGTGACGGTACGACAGCAGGCGCTCGGACCAGGCTTCTCCATTCTTGCCAGACGGCCCTCATCATGGTAGTGAATGATGGTGCGCCGGACCGATCCGGCAGGGAGCTGTCGTCAACGAGGAGAAGCCAATGCCAGTCGCCGATTTCAAAACCTACTCCAAGATGCTGGATAATGCCTACCGGAAAGGCTTCGCCTATCCGGCCATCAACATCACTTCCATGGTTTCGGCCAATGCTTGCCTCAAGGCCTTCTCCGAGAAGAAATGCGATGGCATTATTCAAGTTTCCACCGGTGGCGGTCAATTCGCCTCGGGATTGGGACGCAACGATGCCGCTAAAGGCGCCATTGCCCTGGCCGAATATGTCCACCGCGCCGCCGAAGATTATGACGTCTACGTGGCCCTTCACACCGATCACTGCCAAGCTGAAAAAGTGGACAGCTTTTTAGTTCCCCTCATCGAGGAAACCGAGAAGCGGCGCGCGGCGGGTTTGCCGAACCTTTTCCAATCCCACATGTTCGATGGATCGGCTCTGCCTCTAAATGATAATATGGATATCGCCGTGAAGCTCTTTGAACGTTGCGCGGCCAGCGAAATCATCCTGGAAGTTGAAGCGGGTGTTGTGGGCGGCGAAGAAGACGGTGTGGACACATCGGACACCCCCGCCGAAAAACTCTACACTACGCCCGAGGACATGTTGGAAGTCTACCGCCGACTCAGCGCAGTCGAGGGTGGCAAGTACATGTTCGCCGCCACCTTCGGCAACGTGCACGGCGTCTACAAACCCGGCAACGTGAAGCTTACACCGAAGATCCTGAAAAACGGACAAGATGCACTACGAAATGCACACGGCGATGAAGCCTATTTCTGGCTGGTCTTCCATGGTGGTTCGGGATCCAGTCAGGACGAGATTCAGGAAACCTTGGACTACGGCGTCATCAAGATGAACGTGGACACCGACACCCAGTACGCCTTTACCCGTCCCATCGTGGACCAGTTCTTCAAGAACTACGACGGCGTGCTCAAGGTGGAAGGCGAAGTGGGCAACAAGAAGTTCTACGACCCGCGCTCCTACCTGAAGAAAGCCGAGCAGGGCATGGCCGATCGCGTGATACAGGCCGTCGATGACCTCAAGGCCGGCGGCACCACTCTCTTCGGTTCTTGATGACACGGCTACGAAGCATTCTGATTTCGGCCCTGCTCGTGATTTCGAGCGGGGCCGCCTTGCAGGTGGAGGCTCCCGAGTATGTTGCGGAAGGGGAGCCTTTCCTTGTGACCATTTCGGGCGACGGTGATGGCGAGGGGCTTCTAGTGAGATGGCTGGATCGCGAAATCGCCCCAAAAGTGGAAGCTGGGGCAAAAGGCTTTCGTGCAAGCGCCTTGCTGGGTGTGGGTATGCGCGAAAAACTCGAGGCCGACAGTTACACACTTGAAGTGGAAGTGGGTCCTGAGCTTCTCCGCAAACTCATCGTACGCGAGGCCAAGGCCTATCCCGAGCAGCACCTTAGCGTAGATAACAAATACAACGAACTCGACCAGGAGACTCTCGATCGACATGGCCGCGAGAAGGCGGCAACTCGAAAAGCCTTGAATACGATTTCTCAAAACCGCCGTTGGGCCTTACCGCTCACGCGCCCTGTTCCCGGTGATAAAACCAGCGACTTCGGTCTTCGCCGTTTCTTTAACGAAGTTCCCAAGAACCCTCATAGCGGCGTGGATCTACGTGCCGCCCGTGGCGACAGTGTGCTGGCCTGTGCCGCCGGCCTAGTGCTTCTGGCAGGCGATCACTACTTCGCGGGAAACTCGGTCTATGTGGATCATGGCGAGGGCGTGGTCAGCATGTACTTCCACCTGGATGAAATTTCGGTAGAAGAAGGAGAGGAGCTGTCTTGTGGACAGCTCCTCGGTAGGGCGGGGTCGACGGGCCGTGTTACGGGTCCGCATCTGCATTGGGGACTCAGTCTGCAGGGACAACTTGTGGATCCCATGTTGCTTGTGGACTAAGCCTGCTTGATCGCTCCGCATACATCCATGATGAACTTCTTTTCCGGATGCGTTTCGTGATCGTTATGATAAAGCTCGTAGCAGGGACGATCGTCCCACTGATAGCCGTTTGCCTGAATCCAGGGGACCAAACCATCCCAAAGACCTTTGATTTCCTCGGCCAGCACTTCGCCGCGAAGTACGGCGTAGAGTCCGCTGGGGATATCGCCGAGCTGAACATCGCCGTCCACTTCGGTGCCTTCGGGTACGACGAGGCAGGCATCTGAGCGCAGCTCGGCCGCGGGAGTTTGGGAGGGGTCGTCGTGGTAGATGCCGAGGAACTGGGCGCCGGGTCCTATTAATCCTTTGGCACCTGCCCAGCCTGCAATCTTCCCGAAGGCGGCACCGATCTCGTGATAGGGGCCGACGTGACGCAGGAAGGCCACGTGGAAGGCGGGCATTGACTTCGCTTCAGTTTTCGAACTCATTTTGATCTCGCTTAGCGATGGAGGGTCACCGTTTTGCTACCGAGCACCTCCGCGCCACTGCGCACACGTGCCAGGTACAGGCCCGAAGCTAGCGGATTCCCCTGACTGTCGCAAGCGTTCCAGAAAACTCGTCCCGCTCCACCTGAGTTCGTTTCAACGCGCTTAGACCAAACCTTGCGACCGGCCACGGTGAAGAGTTCGACTTCCAGATCCATGGCGCGCTCGAGTTCCCAGGCGATCCAGGTTCCGCCCGCGCTGGGATTGGGATAGACCGGCAACATGCGGCCTCGCAGGAATTCGGGCGGCGCGTCCACGGCCGTAACCTGGTCGATGTCAATAGACCAGATGCTGCGTCCGTAACTGCCGGCGTAGAGTCGGCGATTTGCTTGATCCAAACGCATTTGATTGATCACCACATTGGGAAGTCCCGCGCCTAGCACCGACCAATTGCCGCCGCCATTTTCGCTTACATAGACACCGAGATCCGTGGCCACGAAGTATCGCCCGGCATTATCGGGGTCGGCTATCAGATCGTTGACCGGTGCATCGGGAAGATTCCCGTCGATGGCTGTCCAGGTGGCGCCCAGATTGTCCGTGCGATACACGTGGGCCATGTCTTCCGCCCAGCGGAAACCGGAGAGCGTCAGGTAGGCGGTTTCCCGATCATGGGGATCGCAACTCACCGAAGTGATCCAGCGATCGGGGAGCGTGGCGGAAACGCCAGTCCAGCTTGAGCCGCCGTTCTGCGTCACCGACACCACGCCGTCGTCACTGCCCGCCCAGATGACTTCGCCATCCATGGGCGAGACCGCAATGCTGATGAGTGTGCCGCGCACCTGTCCCGATCCACCGGAAGTTCCGCCAGTGAGATCGCCGCTGATGGCCGTCCAACTGGTGTTGCTCGTGCTGCGATGCACCTTGTCGGTGCCGAAGTAGCGCTGGTCGGCGTTGTTGGGATCCTGCACCAAGGGGCAACTCCAGGCGTAGCGCCCGGACAATCCGCTGGTGGCTCCGCTGAATGAGCCGCCGCCATTGCTGGAGTATCCAAGACCGCCATACTGATACATGGCCCAGATACGGCTCGAATTTTCGGGATGTACCAGGGGCTGGAATCCGTCGCCGCCGTAGATCATGGACCAGTCGTCGAGAGCGCCGGTGTTGGTGCGGCAGGTGCCATTGTCCTGCAAGCCCGCATAGAGCGCATTGGAATTGTTGGCATCGAGCGCCAGTTTGTAGATCTGCGAGATAGGCAGATTGGGTCGCTTGCTCCAACTCGTTCCACCGTTGGTGGATCGGTAGACGCCGCCGTCGTTGCCCTCGTACATCACCGGGCTCGTGCCCGATCCGAAGGCCATTCCGTGATGATCCACGTGCATGCCGCCGCTGGCATCGGAGTAGGATGCGCCGCCATTGCTGCTTCGCGCGAACCACAATCCCAGCACGAAAATCACGTCGGGGTTTTCGGGATGAATGCGTACGTTGCCGAACCACCATCCATAGGATGCGAAAACCCCCGACAGGGAACCGTCGTTGGTGCGGGTCCAGCTGCTGCCGCCGTCGCTGCTGCGATAGAGTCCGTCGAAGTAGCCGGTCTTGTCGGCGTAGACGGCGCAGATGTACTGGGGCTGACTCTGGCAGATGGCCAGGCCGATGCGTCCACTCTGACTTGTTGGCGAAGGAAGTCCGCCGCCGAGCTGCGACCAGTTGTCGCCGCCATCGGTGCTGCGATACACCGCGCAATTCGATCCGCCGTAGGAATAGGCGGTGGGTTGGCGAAGGTGTTGCCACATGGCTGCCACCAGCACATTGGGATTGTCGGCGCGCTGCACGATGTCGATGCATCCGGTGTCGTCGGCCGTGAAGAGCACGCGTTGCCAGCTGTCGCCGCCGTCCTCGCTACGATAGACCCCGCGCTCCTGACTGGTCTGCCAGTGGTGGCCGTTGGCAGCCACGAAAATGCGGTCGGGGTTGCTGGGGTCCACCACGATGCGAGCGATGGAGCCTGTGTCTTCGAGGCCCAGTGAAATCCAGTTGCCACCTTGATCATCGGAGCGGTAGAGGCCCGTGCCGCCGTAGGCCACGCTGCCGCCGCCCGGGTTCACTTCGCCCGTTCCCACATAAATGCGATCGGGATCGCTTGGATCTAGAACCATGGCGCCCACCGACAAACTCGGCATATGGTCGAAGAGGGGAATCCAGTTTTGACCAGCGTCGTCGCTGCGAAGCACGCCCCCTTCGGCTGCGCCCGCGTAGACGACGTTATCGTTGCGAGGATCCACGGCCATGCAGGTTACCCGCCCGCCGATATTGCTGGGACCTTCCTGCTGCCAAAGAGCCTGATCACGATCGCCGGATTCGGCCCTCAGGGTCGCCGCATGAAGTTGCGCTTCGCGCCACTCGTCCCGGGGAATCTCTCCCTGTGGATAGGCCCGCTCGGCAAAGAACCAAGGGTTGGGAGCCTTGGGCACAAGGCCGTCGCCGGGCAGCTGTGAGTGATGCTTCGCCGGCGGACCGGCATCGTCGCCGGACATCACATTGATGGCGAGAAGGATGAAGAGAAGGGTCAGGGCCATTGGCCAGGCGTGACGAAGGCGCATGGGAACTCCCGAGGATTGGAGAAGCCACAATTATAGCGCGATTGACCTGCTGACTGCTAGCCGCTAAGCGCTGGCCCTTAGCCACTGACCGCTGAACGCCGACCGCCAGAGGATTATACCCGGGTACAATCGTGTGCAAGTCGGTGGCAGGCCGAGCACAAGGTGATCAGGTTGCCTGCTTGATTTCCGCCGCCCTCGCTGCGTGGCCTGATGTGATGCACTTCCAGGAAATGTGTGTTCCCGCAGCCTGGCGATTGGCACTGGTGCCCATCCCGGGCCAGCACCTGATTGCGTGTTTTCGGGGAAATCGAGCTACGATTGACGCCGTCTTTTCCAAGTACCTTCGCGTCGTCGGTCGGCGTCTGCGTTTCGATCAGACCGCGGCTGGTTTGCACCTTCGACCCACCGCAATCTTCGCACCGGTAAATCACGACCTGCTTGGGTCGCGACTGTACCCGGGTACAGTCGCCTTGGGCGGCTAGGGCCTGCAGCAACACCTCTTCACGCGATCCTTTTAGACCTTGTTTGCGAAGGGCTTCCATCAGTACTTCGAGCTGGGCCAGCTGTTCGGGTGATAGCTTAAGCGTCAGAGTCAAATCCTGCCGCGCGCCCGGTTCGGATCTCTCTTCTAAGAATAGATCCGGAACCGGTGCGCGCTCTCCATTCTGACGCGCCGCCTTCGCCTTGCGCTCGAGTTCTCGCCGGCCCGACTTCTTCGCCTCTTCGATCCAGGCCTTTTGCGTTTCGGGTTTGGCCACTCGCGCGACCACGCGTGCCTTGGTCCAGGACAAGTCCCCTGATGCCACCGCGCTCTTCACATCCGGCAGAGTCTTGAATGATTCGGCGAGCCTTTGAAATTGGTAGAACTTCGCGTCGGAAAAACTGAGTGACTCGCGCGCGTACTGCAGCATGGATGAGTAACCCAATTCGCGATAGAGCCGTCCTTCTCCGATCTCGGCGAAAAGCAAGACCGCGCGTTTCTCCACACGGGCGAGTTCAGTGAGCGCACTAAGCAGTTGATGATGAAGCTTCGAAGCGGACATCCTGGCCTCCAGAACAGAGTCGCGGCAGGATGTCGGGGAGGCTTGAAAGATAACAGGAAAAGGCCTTTGGTGCAAGGCTTAAGATGTTGAAAATAAAAAAGATAGCACGTGTTGTGGTCTGGGTCTTGCACGGGAGATTGTCCGATTCAAAGACACAAATGCACCAGTCCCCAGGCTGGACAGATGGCGGAGCAAGTTCTAGTTTAGCGGATCAACAAACACGATCCCCTCCGAGGAATCCCATGAACGACAAGCCCAACGAAGCCGGCGTCGCTGAAGAACGCTCGCGCCATTTCATCCAAGAGGCCATCGATGCCGACCTGGAAAGCGGGCGTTTCGATGGACGCGTGCACCTGCGTTTTCCCCCAGAGCCCAACGGCTACCTGCACATCGGCCACGCTAAAAGCATCTGCCTGAACTTCAGCTTGGCCGAAGAGTATCCGGGCGGAAAAGCCAACCTTCGTTTCGACGACACCAATCCCGAAACCGAAGACATGGAGTTCGTCGAGGCCGACAAGCGCGACATCAAGTGGCTGGGATACGACTGGGAAGATCGGCTTTTCTTCGCCTCTGATTACTTCGAGCACCTCTACAACTTTGCCATGCAGTTGATTCGCGATGGCAAAGCCTATGTGGACAGCCAAACGGAAGAAGAGATTCGCAGGAATCGCGGCACCGTGGTCGAGCCTGGGAAGAACAGCGCCTATCGCGATCGCAGCGTGGAGGAGAATGTCGACCTGTTTCGCCGCATGCGTGAGGGTGAGTTCGCCGAAGGGGAGCACGTGCTGCGCGCCAAGATCGACATGGCCTCGCCCAACATGCTCCTGCGCGATCCGCTCATCTACCGCATCCGATACGCCAAGCACTACCGCACTGGCGACACCTGGTGCATTTATCCCTTCTACGATTGGGCGCATGGGCTCGAGGACAGCATTGAGGGGATCACCCATTCGCTCTGCGATATCGGCTTCGACACGCATCGTCCGCTTTACGAATGGTTCCTGAAGGAACTGGGCGTGTTCGTTCCCCAGCAACTCGAGTTCGCGCGCCTGAACATCAGCCATACGATTCTCAGCAAGCGAAAGCTCAAGGTATTGGTTGAGGGTGGTCATGTGAATGGTTGGGATGATCCGCGCATGCCCACGCTTTCGGGTCTTCGCAGGCGGGGGTTCACGCCCGCTTCCATTCGTGACTTCAGCGATCGTATCGGCGTAGCGCGCCGAGAGAATCTGGTGGACATGCAACTTCTCGAGCATTGCCTGCGCGAGGATCTCAACACCAAAGCTCCGCGTGCCATGGCCGTGCTAAAGCCTTTGAAGCTGGTCATCGAGAATTATCCAGAAGATCAGATCGAGGAAGTTGAAGCGGAGAACAACCCAGGTGATCCCAATGCCGGCACGCGTCTTTTGCCCTTTGGCCGCGAAATCTACGTTGAGCGCGATGACTATCGCGAGGATGCGCCCAAGAAGTGGTTCCGACTTGCGCCGGGCAAGGAAGTGCGCCTGAAGCACGCCTACCTGATCACTTGCAAGGAAGCCGTCAAGGATGAGTCCGGCGAAGTGGTGGAACTTCGGTGTAGCTACGATCCTGAAAGCCGCGGCGGCGAGGCCCCCGATGGCCGCAAAGTTCGTGGAACCCTGCACTGGGTTTCGGCGGAGAAGGCCTTGGACGCGGAAGTTCGCCTCATCGGTCGTCTTTTCAATTCTGAAGTGCCCGAGGAAAATGGCGATTTCGTTGCGGATCTGGCCGAGAATTCCTTGGAAATATTGGAGGGATGCAAACTGGAACCATCCTTGGCCGAGGCCCGACCCGAGCATCCCATGCAGTTCCTGCGCCATGGGTATTTTGTCGCGGATGCCGTAGATTCCCGACCGGAGCACCTTGTCTTTAATCGTGCGGTTCCCCTGCGCGACAGCTGGGCCAAACTCGAAAAGAAGCTGGGGCGGAAGGACGGTTGACCCCGGAGGGAACCGAATCTATTCTCAAGCCGTTACCGAGGATCCATCCTGAACCATGGAGTCATTTTCTATGCGACGTAGTTCTCTCTTCATCACCCTCTTGGCCCTCATGACGGCCTCGATAGCCTTAGCCGAAGTTTCAGTGGTCATCGGATACGACACCCGCGCGGAAGGCGAGATCGATCCCTGCGGCTGACCCACCAAAGCCAAAGGCGGTATCGCCCGGCGGGCGCATATCATTGAGAATCTTCGTGCTGAAAACGACCATGTGCTGCTGCTTTCCGGTGGCGACAATTTCACGGGACGCGACGATCGCGAGTGGAAGCGGCAATCCGATTTTCTCTTCGAGCTGATGGGAACCATCGGTTGGGACTTGAGCGCGGTGCAGAGCACCGACTTGCTCCAAGGCCTCGATGTTTTTAAAGCCAAGGCCGCAAAGCAGGGCATTCCTCTGGCCTGCGCGAACATTGCGGATGCCAATGGCAAACTTGCATTTGAGCCCGGTCGAATCTTCAATTTCGGCGACAAACGTTTGGGAGTCTTGTCGGTGGTGGATCCCGAGCATCAGAACGCTCGCACGCGTATTCCGGATGAAATCATTTTCACCGACACCAAGGAAGCCATCGAAAAAGGAGTGGCCAAACTCAAGAACAAGACTGACGCCATTGTCCTGCTCTTTGGTGGACGTCGTGAGTCGGCCCTTCGGCATTGCGACGACATTGCCGGCATCGACCTGATCCTTTTCGGTATGGCAACGAGCAGCCAGCGTGTTCCTGCTGAGACTGCCATGGGAACTCCCATCTATACCGCTGCCAATCGCGGCAAGGACTTCGGTGAAATCACCTTGACCTTCCATGATGACGGCAGCGTGAAGTGCAGCCCATTCACGGTTTATGAATTGGGTACGGAAGTCAAACAGGATCCTGCGATTCTCGTTTTCTACGATGAATACAAGGCCGCGGAAGCAGTAAGGAAGTCTCGCAGCCGTGAAATTCGACTTGCCGTGAAAGATATGTCCGAAAAAGAGGTTCGGAACTCATACATGGGCGTGGATGTCTGCACCTCTTGTCATCAGGAAACCGTTGATTCCTTCTATCTCACCGCTCATGCAACGTCCTTCGACACCCTCGTCGACGAGTTGCAGGAAAACAATCCCGAGTGTGTCGCCTGTCACGTTACAGGCTGGATGGTGCCCGGTGGATTCGGCCAGGCCAGTTCGGGAAGGCGGAGCATGGAGCAGGTTCAGTGCGAGGCTTGCCACGGATATGGAACCGCCCACAATCGGTCGGGAAACCTGGTGAACTTCGCTCGCTCCAATTGCGTGACCTGCCACAGTAGTGAGGTGCCCAAGGACTGCGGCGGGGCGGGAAGAGAATTCGACTACGAAGACTACTGGAAGAAGATCGCTCACTAGGGCCGAAAACTAGCGACAAAATAAGGGCGCCCCAGCGGGCGCCCTTTTCTATTTAGGGACGGCTTTCCACCTGTAGAACAATCGGCTCAGCAATGGCCTCGCTCAGGTCGAAGTTCCACCTGGCGCGACCCTCTTCGATTCGGTCGGCATTGCCTCCAACGATGCGGCCTGGCATCTCCACGCTTAGATTCAGGGATGTCACGAAGCTCAAGGCTACGCCGGGATAGTCTTTGCCCAGCATTCCTTCCATGTAACCGCTCTTATCAATGAGCAGGTTTTCCACGACCGGGCTAATTGCCGCCAACTTGGCCTTGGGTTTTTTGCTGCGCACGATATCGGCCACTTGCTCGGCCAAGCGGCGAATGAGCCTGGCTACCTGTTCATCCTCATCTCCGGATTCGAGCAGCAAAGGCAATGAGTTGCCGAGTTCTTCGGCTCCCAACTTCCTGAGTTTTCCCAATTGCCGGCGTCCAAGGAATGGATAGGCGTCTTTCAAATCTTTGGCGAATTTCTCCGATTGCATTTCCACGATTGCTTCGCGGAGTCCATGCCAGGTGAAGGTCTCGCGATAGATCAGATGTTCGCCTTCCCGATATACATCCACGGTATTGCGAAACTCGACCTTGCCGTGCCCGCCTCGGCGCTTGTTGCCATTGATGCGAATGTCACCGCTTTGACGACTCCATCGCTTGAGCCCTTTGATCTCTCGTTCGCGCTGAAAGAATCCGAATTTCTTGTCGAACCATCCGTCATCGTCTTCGGCCAATTCGAAATCCCATCCATCTCTCTTCTCCACCGAGAACAGTTTGCGATAGTCGCGCATCTGAACGCCTTCATCGAAGATCGAGGAGTCGAGGATGGCAAGGGTCACGTTCCGGTGGCCACCTCCATCGGAATCAACTTTCACTTCGATCTCGTAGACTTGGCAACCGATCAGGGCTAGTAGAAGCAAAGGGCTCAACACACAAATCAGGATTCTCTTCATGGGTCACCTCCCGGGTGAAGGCCATCCTACGGCGCCGGTCCGGGAAAGTGACAGGGGAAATGAACCTATTGGGAATGGCGATCTATAGAGTGCATGAAAGGGATGAAACAGGCTTGTAGAAAGCTGAATCGGATGACAACGAGCTTACTTGGTGTAATTCAGGCGAATCTTGGCGGTGAAGGTTGTGCCGATTCCTTCGTCCGAACGGAAGCTCATATTACCGCCTAGATATCGTTCAGTCAGCATTCTCATACTGTAAGTTCCAATCCCTCGCCCACTACCTTTTGTTGAAAAGGATCGGTTGAACAACTGAAGCTGTATGTCTTTAGGTATGGCTAACTGATTGTGAACCCAGAAATGAGCGTGATTACCCGCGCGATCGCATCCCAGGGTGATAACTTGATCAGTGACAGATGCCTCCAGAGCATTCTTGGTCATGTTCCCAATAACGCGAAAAAGTAGTGCCTTTGCGTTGTGGATTTTGAGTTCGGCACAGGCCTCGTCTAAGAGAATAGTCTTGTTCTCGCCAACGGGGTGGCGCTGATAGAGGTACCTGATTTCCTCGAGTATATCCTTGGAGTCAAACACCTCAACCTGTGGCTGCAACTCCCACTTTTCTGCTGCCAACAATTCCCGTTGAGCGCGAATTTCAGAAAGCAACTCGGAGGAAACCTGGCAGAGCATTGTTGTAAGCTCAGCCGATTCATCCGGATCATGAGTGTCTTTGAGTAAGTCCGTGAGGCCTTGCATGCCACCTGCGGAATTGATGATATCGTGGAAGAAGGTTCGCTCCAGGATTTCTCGTCGCTTTTCATCGGCGATATCTTGGGCTGAAAAGAGTACATATGATTTTCCGCTTAGGTTAAGCGGGGTCGTGTTGATTCTCAGATCTAAAGCTTCGCCATTTTTTGTGCTGATTTGACATTCATTCTGAACCGTTTTCCCGGCTTGAGCATCAAGAATTGCCAATACCGCTCCACAGTGTTCACAGGATTCGCTGGTGCCGCAGCCTCCCGGATTTTCATCTGAATGCTCGCAATGAACTGCCTCGCCTGGACGCACTCCCAGAACCGAAGCCAAGTCTTCTGCGCCTAGTTGATTCAGTAGTACATTGTTCGCTCCAACAATTTGTCGATTTTCATTTAGAATGGCTACCAGCTGAGGTAGGGCATTGATAACGCTATGCAGTTGATGATGATCTGAAACATGATCGGACTGATTTGATAGGGTGTCTGGGTCGGAACGATCCGGCTTGGCGAAGTAGGTTTTGAGCAGCGAAATTGTCATTCAATCCCCGATCAAGGGAAATGTGGGGGCTACATAGGAGAACAGATTTGACATCAGGACTACTGAAACCATCCAAGTGCTTGAGAGTACTTCCTAATCGTTCCCCAAGAGGCCCAGCAATTGAAATCCGAATGAACCTGATTCCTGATGAGCAAGGAATCGGCCATTGAGGCTTCCTTTACCGAATCGCATCCCCTATGATGCCTGTTCCATTTGCAAGGAGTAGGAAAATGAGAACGCTTCTGGAAGAAATCGTCCGCGGACAAGCGGGCTGGGTGGAGCTGCGCTACCATCGGCGACGCCAAAACGACTTCACCGTGCAGAAGGGCCGCGTCGATGTAGCCAATGCACAGACCATCGGCGGAGTGGGTGTGCGCGTGCTGGAAGATGGATCCTTCGGATTCGCCAGCTCCGTGGAAACCGATCGCGGGTCTATCGAAAAAGCCGTGGAGCGTGCCCGTGCCAATGCGCGCGAGGTAAGCAAGCTGCAAAGTAAAAAGGTGGGCGAACTTCCCGTGGTGGAATTTGCCAAGGGTGACTTCGTACTCGATGGTTACGAAGAACTGGAAAACAAACCCCTGGATGAAAAACTCCAGGCGGTTATCGACATGGAAAAAGAGACCGTGGGTAAGGCGGGGGCCATCCATACGGTGATGTCCTCTTATCGCGAGATCTTCGAAGAGAAGGCCGTGGTCACCAGTGACGGCGCGAGCGCGTCGCAGAAACTTGTGCGGCCGGAGCTTCGACTGAACGCCTTCGCCGAAAAAGATGGCGACCACAACATGGGCAGTAACTCTCTGGGAGTCACCGGTGGATGGAACTGCCTATTCAATCATCCGACCGCCGATGGAATTATTGAGAAGACGGCCAAGCAGGCCATCGATCTGCTCGGCGCGCCGCACATTCCAGGTGGACAGGCCTCGGTTATCCTGGAACCCAGTCTCGTGGGGCTATTGGCTCACGAAGCCATCGGCCATACGGTGGAAGCCGACTTTGTCCTGTCCGGCTCTGTGGCCGCAGGGAAAATCGGAAAGCGCGTGGGGAGCGACCTGGTCACCCTCTGCGATTCAGGCCACTCTGAAATCATGGGTAATGCCGGTGGTGAAATGCCCTTCGACGATGAGGGTATTCCCGTGCAGGACACGGTGGTCATCGAGAACGGTATTCTCAAAAGCTATCTGCACAATCGCGAAAGTGCGGCGGAGTTCGGCGTTGCACCCACAGGCAACGGACGCGCCTGGCTCTACAAGGATGAACCGCTCATCCGAATGCGGAACACCTATCTGCGCCCGGGCACCACACCCCTGGAAGAAATGATCGCAAGTACTCGCGAAGGTTATCTCATCGTGGGTGCAGGTAGCGGACAGGCCGACGCCACGGGCGAATTCATGTTCGGCAGTTCCTACGCGGTTGAAATCAAAGACGGAAAACTGGGGCGCAAGCTGCGCGAGGCGACCATATCCGGTGTGGCCTTCGACGTGCTTCAAACCATCGACGCCGTCAGTACTGAATTCCGATGGGATCTTGGCTCCGGCTACTGCGGCAAGTGGCAGCCGGCCAAGGTGGATGCCGGCGGTCCTTATGTGCGCTGCCGCCTGACTCTGGGAGGTCGCCAGTGAGACTCGACGAACTGAAAAAACGCGCCGATGCATTCCTGGGCGAAGCCATGCAGCGCGGCGCCGATGAAGCGGAAGTGGGGGCGAGCCATCGCATTGTTGATCGCATAGTGTTCGAGAAGAATGACTTTCAATTGGCATCTTCCAACACCACCCTGACCTTCGCCCTTGAAGTTCACAAGGATCAGCGCAAGGGCTCGGCGGTGACCAATGAAACTGTCGGTGATGCTCTAGGTATTTCGGCGGATGCGGCCATGACTTTGGCGGGGTTCTCGCTTCCCGATGAACATCTCTGCTTTCCGGAAGCTCAGAAGCACGATGAGGTGCCCGGACGCTTCGATGCCGCCCTCGACGAATTGTCGCCGGAGAAGCTCAGAGGTTTCGCAGCCGATTTTCTCGCCGCAGGTCGGCACGAGAAGATCAGCATCGACGGAGCTGAGCTTCAGGTGACTCGAGAACTGGAAGCCATCGTGAACAGCAAGGGCCTCGTGGCCACCGATAAGGCCACACAGCTCAACTGGGTCATTTCGGGCATGGGTAAAACCGAATCCGAAGTCACGAGCTTCGACTGGTATGGCGGAAGTTCTTGGAATTGGGATGGCTCCAAAGATCGTTCCCTGGCTGACGCGGACGTTTTCAAAGACAAGTTGCTGCGCTGTTTCAATCCTCAAAAGGGTCAAAGCTATGAGGGCAAGGTTCTGCTAGCGCCGGCTGTGCTTGACGAATTGATCTTCGGCCCGATTCAGTTCCACATCAGCGGTCGTCAGATCATGGATGGAAAAAGCCGCTGGGAAAAAGAACTGGGCAAGCAGGTCGCCAGCGATTGCCTGACCCTGATCGACGATCCCTTCGATCTGGATCTGTCCTCGGCAGCGCCCTACGACGCGGAAGGTGTGGCCAAGCGCCGAACTCCGATCATCGAAAAGGGATTGCTCAAGACCCATCTGGACAGCACCTACACCGCCAAGCGGCGCGGCACGGTAAGTACCGGGCATGCGGGCGGCATGAAGGGCATCAGCGTTGCGCCAGGTACGGCGTCGATTGATGAGCTCATCGCAGGCACCGACAAACTGGTGGTGGTGGAGCGATTCAGCGGCAACCTGAATCCCGTCACCGGCGACTTCTCCGGTGTGGCCAAGGGCAGTCACTGGTACGAGAAGGGCGAATACAAGCATCCGCTCATCGAGACCATGATCGCGGGCAATTTCTTTGAACTCGTGAAGAATATCGTGGCGGTTTCCAACAAGGCCGACCATTACATGAACGAGTACAAGAGCCCCTGGATGCTCGTGGACGGAGTCAGCGTCACCGCAAACTAGTCGAGGGTAATTAGCGAGCTAAGATTTGATCGCGTTCCGCCTCTGGTAGGCGGGACGCTTTTTCTTTGGGGTATTCAGAAGTTAAAGCTGGCGAGCGAGTAACTAGCGACTGTACCCGGGTACAGTTGTATCTGTTTTTGGTATGTCTGGTTAACTTGACAAAAAGGAAAGTAAACTATACACTCCAATCATGAAAGCCAAGCGCCAGATCTCAAATCAGTTGCGCAATCATCGTCTTCTAACTGGGGGAATGACCCAGCAGGAGTTAGCTGATCGCGTGGAAGTGACGCGCCAGACTATTCTTTCCATTGAAAAAGGTAAGTTCAATCCTTCAGTGGGATTGGCTCTTTTGCTAGCTCGGGTTTTTGGTGTTCCCGTGGAAGATCTCTTCGATCTTGAGGAGGATTAAGATGCCCAGAGGACGATCCTGGTTTGCCTGGTTTCACTCGCCTGTCAATATAATCGCGTCAGGGCTCTTCCTTGCCGGCTTATCGCTTGCGTTGCATTTCGATGAGAAATTTCTATTGCTCTGTGCGGTAGTAGGATTCGGACCTGGTTTCCTAAGAGAAATTGGATGGCTTCGGGATCAAGATGAATTCCAGCGCCAAGCCGCCCACCGAGCTGGATACCTTGCATATTTGGTTGGGGGATTCGTCCTTTTCCTCCTCATCACAATGAACAGGTCGATGGAGCTGGCACCAGGAAGGCTCGGGGGGCTCCTCGACACGACACTTATTCTGATGTGGTTCACTTGGCTGTTCAGTTCTTTGTTTACATACTGGGGACCACAGAGAACAGCGGTCCGTGTTCTAGTGATCTTTGCTTCTATTTTGGGCCTTTTACCTTTTGTAGTTCACTGGAATCTGCCAATACGAATACTGAGCAAGATGGTTTTCGAAATATGGATAGCCATTGTTCTTCCAGGATTTCTCATCGCCTGGATCGCAGGGCGTTGGCCTCGGGTAGCATCTGTTTTGTTGCTTGTGGCTTCAGGGTTCATCGTTTTTCATTTCAAAATCTATGGACTCATTTCAGGAGCTACACTAAACAAAGGGGAAGTAGAGTTATCTGTTGTTCTTTTAGCACCGGTATTGGCTAGTGGTTTTGCCCTCTTGAGTCCAAGTGCGAAAGGTCCTTTTGATGCATAGAGCAATGATAATACTGTTGCTTCTCCTGGCCTTCACTGCCTCCGCAGAATTGGAGATTCCCGAAGGCATGGTGCTGGTTCCCGGTGCTCGCTTCGCCATGGGCGTTTCACAGCTCGAGCTGGAAGACCTGGCCCAGTTGGGCAAGGAAGTTCCGCACATGGACAATCACTATCGAAGCTGGTTTCTCAAGGAAATGCCTCTGCACGAGGTGAGAGTGGATTCCTTTTTCCTGGACGCCAAGGAAGTGACCAACGCCCAGTTCGCTCTCTTCGTGGAAGAAACCGGGTATGAAGCTGAGGGCCAGTGGCGTGAGCACGCCGGCGAAGGCCGCGAAGAACATCCTGTGGTGAGGGTCACTTGGAACGATGCCCAGGCTTACGCCGCCTGGACCGGTGGACGCCTACCCAGCGAAGCTGAATGGGAGTGGGCGGCGCGTGGCGGGAAGGACAGCAGGTGGTTTCCCTGGGGAGAAAGCGATGACAGATATTCCCTCGCAAACTATGGGCATGACCGCACATTCTGGGGAGGCGTGAAGGGGCTCTTGGGGTTCCAGCGCATCGCCACCGACGAGGTCGGACATTTCAACGCCAATGGATATGGCCTCTTTGACATGTCCGGCAATGTGGCTGAGTGGTGCGCCGACGATCTTTTACCCTATCCAGGCGCAAAGGAGATCGGGGATCCCTTCCGGGACGAGGGCTACTTCGACCATCCTCAGAAGTGTGTGCGCGGAGGATCCTGGAATTCGCCCAACCCGGTTTTTGTGCGCTGCAACACGCGATCTGGCAGGTCGCTGGAAGGGGATTACTGGTCCGTGGGCTTTCGCTGCGCGCGATCGATCAGTCGATTGCGAAGTTGGTGACGAGCCCAATATTATACTTACCGAAAAGCCATGGTTTCACTGGAACTCCCTGGGGTGATTTTTCACATTATCTCTTGAGTTGGGTTAGAGACTCCATACTAATGTTGCGAAAGTTAATGTTTGATATTTCCACTGATTAGTGTAAAATCGCCAATCAGTGGAAATCCCCTACGCGAGGAAACGTATGAAGTATCTGGCAATCATCGGGGATATTGTAGATTCTCGGAGGATTCGAAATCGTGCCAATGTTCAACTAGAATTTGAAGCTGCCCTTGATCAAATCAATAAGCAGTATAAAACAGCAATAGCATCTGGATTTCTGATTACACTTGGTGACGAGTTCCAAGGTTTGCTTTCGAATCCTGAGTCATTCCTTCAAATCGTTCTGTTGCTCGAAAGACGATTAACACCCGTCCATTTGCGTTATGGCATAGGTTGGGGGTCTCTTGAAACGCCTATTCGTGCCACAAGCTTGGGGATGGACGGGCCATGTTTTCATATGGCTCGTGACTCAGTAATCAAGGCGAAGGAAGAATCACGATGGATACAAGTACAAGGATTTGGTGAAGGAGAGGATGCTGCACTCAATGGCATCCTAAACCTAGTCAGTGGCGTTCGCAAGCGATGGAAGCCCGTACAGGCTGAGACAGTAAGACTAATGAAAGAAGTGGGTGTCCAGAAGGAAGTTGCGAGTCTTCGTGGGGTTTCGACTTCTGTGGTAAGCGAAACATTGAAAGCAGCCCAATACAAAAGTGTGTCTGAAGCCGAAAACTCTGTCGCAATTCTAATGCAGAAATTCGCTCAGGAGAAAGCTTAGTTTTTTGATAACGGAGGAGAAAGGTGTTCATCAGCTTCTCAAGTGAGTCGACCCTTATCCAAGTATTAGTTCTATTGGTGGTAGGGCATGTATTCTCTGATTTTCTGATCCAGACTCCGTATGTAGCCCTCAACAAGGGACGCAGAAACTCTGTCTTGATTAGACACGGGTTTCTAACCTTCTTAGTGCAGTCCCTGGTGCTTTTTCCCTTCTTCTCGGCCAAATTAACATTACTCATCGTATTACTAGCAGTGATGCATACGTTGATCGATTTTGGGAAGCGCTTAATCCAGGTGCATGTTCGATCTCATCTCAACGTTTTTTTCATTGACCAGAGTCTTCACATGCTAAGTCTTCTAATCCTCTGGTCTTTAATCAGAGTGACGATCCCTGAGCCTACCCTTGTATTCCTGGATCAAGGTTCAACATCGACATTTGTCGGGATTGCGATCTTGTTGGCGGGATATGTGTTTAATGGAAAAGGTGGGAACACAGTCGTACAAGGAGTGCTTCATCAATTTCCGAGCTTGTTGCCTAGTCGATCCATCCAGTGCGAACAGTATTCAATGGGGAAAACCATTGGTACTCTTGAACGCTATCTTCTACTTACACTTGTTCTCGTCAATCAGTGGACTGCGTTGGGTTTGGTAGTTGCGGTCAGAGCCATTGGAATGTCCAAGGATTTCGAGTGGCAAACAATTGGATACTATCGCATGGGGACTCTCGCTAGCTGGCTGATCGCCGTTTTAAGCGGAATCACCATTTCATTCTTGCTAGCCCTTTGACAAACCGAAAGTGACCACATTGAACTTCAAGGATTTTGGTTTAAACAGCAAGGTGCTTGCCGGCGTTCACGCCATGGGCTTCAGTACGCCGACACCCATTCAGGAGAAAGCCATCGGACCGGTCATGGACGGTGACGATGTACTCGGCCTGGCCGCAACCGGCACCGGAAAAACCGCAGCTTTTGTGTTGCCCATGCTGCATCATTTCAGTGTTGAGAAGGGGAAGGGTTTGCGCGGCTTGATCGTCGCGCCCACGCGCGAGTTGGCCGAGCAGATTTTTCAAGCCATCGAAGATCTGGGACGCAAGACCAAGATCAAGGCCATCACGGTTTACGGCGGGACCAAGTACAAGCCTCAGATCAGAGCGCTCGAAGCGGGCGTGGATATTATCGTGGCCACGCCGGGTCGCCTGCTCGATCACATGGATCGCGGAACCATCGATCCTTCGAATCTGGAAATCTTGGTGCTGGATGAAGCCGACCGCATGTTCGACATGGGTTTCCTGCCCGACATTCGCAAGATCTTGGGGCGTCTGCCTGTGGAACGTCAGACCCTGCTTTTCTCGGCGACTATGCCGTCGACCATACGCCGGCTGGCCGAGGAAATCCTTTTTGAACCGGTGAATGTGGAAATCGCACATTCCAAGCCTGTGGATACAGTGGCCCATGCGCTTTATCCCGTGAATCCCATGTACAAGACCGAGCTGCTGCTGGAATTGCTCAAGCGCACGAGCACTGAATCTGTGCTGGTGTTCACGCGAACCAAGGCCGGAGCCGAATTGCTGGGCCGTGAAATGAAAAAGTCGGGCCTGAGCGTGAACATCCTGCAGGGAGACATGGCCCAGCCCAAGCGCAAGGAAGCGCTGGAAGGATTTCGTGACGGCAAGGTGCAGATTCTCGTGGCCACAGATATTGCGGCGCGAGGATTGGACATCAGCATGGTCAGCCACGTGATCAACTATGACATGCCGCCCACGGTGGATGATTACACTCACCGCATCGGGCGAACCGGCCGCGCTGCGAAAACCGGCGACGCTTTCACCTTGGTGACGCACGAAGATTTGATGGTGGTGAAGGCCATCGAAAAGGTGCTGGGCGAAGAAGTGGAGATTCGTCTGCTGGAAGACTTTCCCTATCCGCCGCCGCCTTGGGCGTCCCTCGGTCGTGGCACGTCAAAGGCGCCCGGACGCGCGCGTCGGCCAGGTCGTCGTCGGCTATAGCGTGAATAATCCTTGACAGTTTAACGGGTGTGACAGAGCCTCGCGATGTCTCCACAATAGAGACGTCTATGGAGACATCCTCGCAGTACCCACAAGCTGTACCCACTCAGCCCCTGCGTGTGATTCCGCGCGGGGGTTTTGTTTTAGGTGATTTTGAGATCCCCACCTGATAGGATTGAAAGACAAACCAATCGCAATTCTGAAGACTAGGGGAGTGAAATGAAGTCAATCCTAATAGCCACTTGTATGGCCATCGTTGCCATTCCCGTAGCAGCCGATATCAACTGGGTTTGGATTAATGCTGGAACGGGGACCGAACAGGGCACTTTCGTAACCGATGGGAATCTGGTCGGAACTGACGCGCCAGCGGGAAGTTACACGCTGCTGGACTTCTCGGTGACGGCCTCAATATACGGAGCCACACTTGGCTCCGTCTCGGGTGGACAGTGGTTGATCGGACAGCCGGATGTAGGCTTCGAGTGGGATGGATCCCAGGCGACCCAGCTGTGGAGACAGAATGGCGACTTCACGAATGGCTTCGGGTTTTGGTCCACGGAACCTCCTCCCCCCAATGTTCCGGACTATATCGCCTTCGATGCCAACTGGTTTGTGGTGAGGAACTACGAGCATACCGTCACATTCCTGGAAGAGTGGATGGCCGTCATCATGATACCTCATCAAGTGCCGGTGGAAGGTACGAGCTTCAGCGAGCTCAAGGCTCTGTATTAGTCCCCGAGGGTTTGGATTGTAATGCTGCAGTACCCACAAGTTGTACCCACTCAGCCCCCGGGTGTGATTCCGCCCGGGGGTTTGTCGTACACCCGGGTGGACTTATCAGAACCAAGACGGTGAGGCATCGATACTTACTGTCCAGGATTCCTTTTCCACTTTCGAGAGGCCAGGAGCTTGAGGAATCTCTGCGAAGTCATAGTGAGCACTGACCCTCTGAAAAACTCCCGAGTCGATCATCAAGTCGAAACCGACTCCATAGCCGGTGGTCGCCCCTGATCGACCGTTGTCCGATTCGTCAATGTGGCCACGTCGAATTGCGAAAATCCCCAATAGGTCGATCTCAAAGCCATAGTAGGAGTGGCTTGGGTAGCCCGATGGGCTGAGTAGGTTCGTGGAGTCAATGGCGAAGGTGAGTTTGGCAAGGTGTGGGAAAGGTCGAAGGCCTTGTAGGGTTGCTTCGACGGCCAAACCGGAGTGCAGAAATCTTCCCAGTGATGATTCCCACTGCGCATCGTCATACTTCATCTCACTGCCTAGTACATTCTTGACAACAAGTCCTCCGCGCAGGCCAATGCTGCTTGCGTCACGGGATGCTTTTCCTTCGACTCTCGAAATGTCTGAACCTTCTGGGGAGCCGGGAAAACTCGAGAGTTCGCGATACATACCCAGGAGAATTCCAAGGTCCAGATCCATTCCATCGCCTTTACCATGAGGGCCAAAGTCGAAAATTCCATCGGCTGGTCCGTATTCAGTTTTGAACTGGCGGAGATTCATTCCAATGGCCAGGCGTGTGGATTCATGTCCTCGGATGAGCTGAGAGATATCCATACCGAAACCGAGACATTGAACATATTCATAGGCATGGAATTCAGACTCATCGTCGGGACCGGATCCTGTATGGGTGCTGATTCCGAAATCCAGATAGTGACGGTAGAAGGCCAGTCCGTAGCCTCCATTTGAAATGCTGAACATCTTCGGCCGAAACCAAATACTGCTGGATAACTCAGGTACAAGCTGAGCTTCGCCTCCTCCGAAAAAGAGTCCAGTCTGAAGGCCCAATGCCGCAGGATTCCAGAATGCCGCCGAGGATCCTTCGGCGAGAGCTGTGAAGGCGTAGCCCATTCCCTGGGATCTGGCGTCGGGAGCTAATTGCTGGGCATTGGAGGCGACGATGCTTGCCGAGGCTGTCAGGCCCGTGAGAACGGAGAGCAGGATTATAATTGCCAGCATCATCGCGCGGGTCGCCCTAGACATGACTAGCTCCTTCGACTTGAGGAATCAGCGTGCATGTACTGCACTGCCTTATTGTTCACAACAGATTATCCAAATCCAGCTAAAATGAATATCCGAGAGCAATTCGGTGGCATTACTCATATAATTGCTATAAGCTCTCAGGAGTGGGATATGGTAATGGAGGCGGTATGCGAATCAGGATATTCATCGTAAGTTCGCTAGTTGTGTTAATCAGTGTTCTTTTAGGTTGTGGTGAAAATGCCGGTCCTACCGGATCCGGAGATCCGGGAGATAGTCCACCTTCTGGATTGAGCTGGGTACACCCAAAGCCCATGGGTGATGATATTGGATTCATTTGGGGAGAGTTCAACGAGCCAAGTTTGCGCTGGGTTTGGGGAGTTGGTGCACAGTCTTGGGAGGTCGATCAATGGATCGACCGGGAAGATCTCCCTTCCTCCCGTCCCGCCTGTGTTAACTCCCTCAACGATATGTGGTCTTTCGAGCCCGAAGGCGGACCGATTTGGCACTTCGATGGAAGCACAACGGAGTTCATCTATCCCTATGGCGCACGGCAGGGTGAAATCGCAGTCCCGCCCGAAATCCGTGCCATTTGGGGATTGGGACCCGATTGCGCTTTTGTCGCCATTGACTACGACGTACACGAGTATGACGGCACGGGATGGAGTAGCAATAGAGTCAATCGAGTTACTGACCTATGGGGGACAAGTCGGGAAAACGTGTTTTCCGTCTACGGGCCCCTCATTCAACACTATGATGGCGAGGAATGGGTCATCATGCATGCTCAGGAAGGATGCTATTTTTTCAGTCTTCATGGTTATTCATCCGAAGAAATCTACGCTCTCGATAGGGATGGCAAAATCGCCCACTTCGATGGGGCTACTTGGGAGTTACTCCCGATCATACCCTTCGGAGATGAGAACTATTCGAACATGTGGGCGAACTCACCACAGGATATTCTCGCAATGGAGGCCAATGGAAGCATCGCTCATTGGAATGGCGCTAGCTGGGCTGAAATCGAACGGGATGCAGCCTACAAACCCAGTTTAAAAAGTTGTTGGGGCGACCGAGCGGGTAATTACTGGCTTGTGGGTAACTATGGCGCCACCTATCGCTTCGACGGAAACACTTTGTCGAGCGAATTTGAGATCAGCATCTTGCCTGAAGATGAAAACCAAATGTGGCTGCCGGATCTATCACATGTCGTCGCACTTTCGATGGAAGATATCTTCATCCTGCCCAGTTCTGGATTCCTTGATGGGGGAACTTCCATCCTACGCCTAGAGGGCGCAGGCTGGGTTCCCGAAGATCTCGGAGTGCATGGCGTGGGGATTAACAGCATCACATCCATCAATGACAGAATCTTCGCCGTAGGAGACGGCGGTATGTTGCTCGAAAGAGTCAACGGAATCTGGCTCGAACACCAGATGAATACATATGCGGATTTGCTCACAATCTGGGGCCGTGGAGATGGGATTCTATTTGTTGGCGGAGAAGATGGTTTCGTTTCGGTGTATGATGGAAATGAATGGAATCACGAACAGCTCGGAGTGAGTGGCCCTGTCAGCTGCATGGGCGGCACGGCCGGTGGGGAGGTTTTCGCCCTGGTTGGATTCCAAACCATCTATCGTTATGATGGAGATTATTGGGGGATACATCTGGATTTAGATTTCGGTAGTTGGTGGGTGTATTCGCTCTGGGAGGCAGGAGGGCATGTCTTCTATGAACTCGACGATGTCCTCTACTGCAATGATGGATCAGGGTGGACTACCCTCGGCGAGTTGCCGGAAGGAGTGAAGAGCATGGGCTACCACGAGGACGTCGGTTGGATTGCCATCGGCTCCTATGGATTGGTCATGCACTTTGACGGTACCGACTGGACCGACCTGTCATTCAATAGCCGTAGAAGCCTGAGTGATATCTCAGTTACTGAAAATGGCAGCATGGTCATTGTGGGCTCGGATGCAACGGTCTTACGCTATGAGCCATAACTGTAAGATCTAGCTTCATATGATAAAGCCAATTGGCATTTGGCCGACATTTCCGCTTGACACTATTCTTGCAACAGGGATAGCTTTCGATGGTGAAGCAAAACTGTCGAAAGGGATAGCATGGGGAATTGGGATTTCGACGAAAACATAACCTCGCCGGCCCGTCTGTCCATTCTGGCGGCCCTGGCACCTGGTGATTCTCTTAGTTTTACCGACCTGAAGGGGAGAACGGGGCTGGCCGATGGCAACTTGCATGTCCAGACCCGCAAACTCGAGGCTGCGGGCTATGTTGAGATCCAGAAGAGTATGAAGGGCCGGCGTTCATTTACCCAATTTCACATGACGGAGCTTGGCCTGGAGCGTTTAAAGCTTCACGTTCGGAAGTTGCAATCCATTCTGAAGAGTGCGGACGGTGTCATTCGTCCCGTTCTGGCCGGGGAGCGCGAAGACGACTCCCAAGTTTGGTCCTGAAGCCGAAAGGGTGAGATTCGTGCAAGTCGTTGTCGGATCAGATCATTCGGGCTTCGAGCTGAAGCAAGTGCTGGCCGAGCACCTGCGTTCCCAGGGCCACAAGGTGCTCGATGTTGGCACTTCATCATCTGAAGCAGTAGACTATCCCGTCTTTGCGCGCGCCGTGGCCGAGGCCGTCGCGGGAGCTAGGGGCGAGAGGGGCATCATTATAGATGGTGCCGGTATCGGCTCATCCATGGCTGCCAACAAGGTGCCTGGGGTAAGGGCCGCCCTCGCCTACGACCTATCCAGCGCCAGAAACAGTCGCGAACATAACGACGCCAATGTCCTCAGCCTGGGCGCAGGCCTCATCGGCCCCGCCCTGGCTCGCCAGATTGTGGACGTCTTCCTGTCCACCGATTGCACGGAAGAGCGTCACCTGAGACGCGCGAATATGATCGAAAGCGTGGCAAGCGCTTCGGCCTCCTCCGTCGGGACGGGTGAGAGCCCGGCGGAGGCAGGCCCCCTTGAGATCTGTGATAGCGATCTGGAGCGTATCGTCGCTCGTCTTCACAGCCTCTTGGGCGATGTCCTTCCCAAAGCGCCCGGAGTGGCCGATCAACCAGAAACGGCGCGCCGCCTCATTGAAATGGGAGCAGGCGCTTTGAGCAGTGGCCCCGGTAGCGCTCGAAGCATTCCCGAAGATATCGCCCATACCATCGACCACACCCTTCTCAAGGCCGACGCCACCCGCGAACAGGTGGTGGCACTCTGCGCCGAAGCTCGTGAACACAGTTTCCGGTCAGTCTGTGTGAACCCTGCCTGGATCGCGACAGTGGCCAAGGAACTGGCTGGTTCGCGGGTGCTGGCTTGCTCGGTGGTGGGTTTCCCTCTGGGCGCCAACACTCCCGAGCTCAAAGGCCTCGAGGCTCGCCGAGCCATTCGCGATGGAGCCAAGGAAGTGGACATGGTGATCAACGTGGGCGCGCTCAAGAGCGGCGACCACGATTTGGTGTTGAAGGATATCCGCGCAGTCACCGAGGCCAGTCGCGATGGCAGTGCCGTGTGCAAAGTCATCCTGGAAACGGCCATGCTGAATGATGAAGAGAAACGTGTCGCCTGTCGCCTGGCGCGCAAAGCTCGCGCCCACTTCGTGAAAACATCCACCGGATTCGGTCCCGGCGGCGCCACCGCTGAAGATGTGGCCCTCATGGCCGAAGAAGTGCGCTCGGCGGGCATGGAAGTGAAGGCTTCCGGTGGCATTCGTAGCTACAGCGACGCCAAACGCATGATCGAAGCCGGTGCCACGCGCATTGGCGCCAGTGCAAGCGTGGCCATCGTGGAAGAAGCCGCCGAACTGACGGTGAGTTAGGAGATAGGAGAAAAATGGTCGACCTGAGAGCCTACGTGTTCCTGGACAGTCTCCAGCCCCAATTCGCAAGTTTCCTGGCGACGGTGTCTCAGGGTTTCCTGCCCCGGGTGGGACAGGCGAGCCTATTCGTTGAAATCAGTCCGGGCATCGAGATCAACCGGGTCACCGACCTGGCGCTCAAATCAACACGCGTGACGCCGGGCATGCAGATTGTCGAGCGACTCTACGGCATGCTCGAGATTCACTCGGACAGTCAGGCCGACATTCGTGCCGCGGGCCGAGCCATTTTGGAAGGGCTTGAGGTCACGGAAGAGTCGCGCATGGCGCCGCGGGTTTTATCCAATACCGTGGTGCGGCATCTGGACGACCATCAGACCATGCTCATCAACCGAATGCGACACGGTAATCTAATACTCGCAGGGCAAACGCTCTTCGTTCTCGAATGCGAACCGGCGGCCTATGCGGCCCTGGCGGCCAACGAGGCTGAGAAGGCGGCGGACATCAACATTCTGGAAGTGCGCACCTTCGGTAGCTTCGGACGAGTTTACCTGGGTGGAGAGGAACGCGACATCGCCGTGGCCCAGCCGGCGGCCGTGAAGGCCATCGAGGCGCTGGGCGGACGGGTGATCACGAAAAAGTAGGAGTCCCCTTAAGGAGGAATCATGGCTGATGCCTTAGGCATGATCGAGACCAGGAGCTTCCCCGCCATGGTGGAAGCGGCCGACGCGATGGTGAAAGCCGCGCGTGTGGAACTGGTGAGTTACGAGAAAACCGGCGGCGGCTACACCACGGCGGTCATTCGCGGCGATGTGGCTGCGGTGAAAGCTGCCTGCGATGCGGGTCAGACTGCCGCGTCTCGCGTGGGCGAACTGGTGGCCGTGCATATCATCGCGCGCCCGCATGCCAACGTGGACATGGTCGTTCCCCTGGGTCGCCAGAACGAACCTGCGAAGAAGTAATGAATCTCGCGAAGGTTCTGGGAACCGTGGTTGCGACGCGCAAGGAGGAGAGTCTGGATGGACTCAAACTCCTCATGCTCGGAGTGCTCGATACCGAAGGTAAAGCTACCGGTGCAAGCCTGGTAGCTGCCGATGCCGTGGGCGCAGGCGTGGGGGAGTTGGTCCTCTACGCCACGGGCTCCTCGGCCAGGCAGACACGCGTGACCGATGCGCGGCCCTGTGATGCGGTGGTCATGGCCATCGTGGATAGCTGGGAAATCGAGGGCGAAGAGCGCTACAAAAAGGGCGCGGAGTAAAGCATGGCTCCACTAAGCGACCAACAGGTGGACCGCATCGCGGCCCGGCTGGCGGAGCGGATGCAAGGGCAGCCGGCTACCGGCCACCGGCAGTCGGCTAGCAGCCACGCAGCCCCAGCAGGCGGCGCTCAGCCTATCGAAGGCGATGGTATCTTCGCCAGTCTGGACGATGCCGTCGCCGCGGCGGGCATCGCCCATCGCCGCTTGGGTGATGAATCCCTCGCTTTGCGGGAGAAGATCATCGCGAAATTGCGCGAGGTCTTCTTGGCCGAAGCGGAATCCCTTGCGCGTGAAGCTTGGGAGGAAACAGGTCTGGGCAGGCTCGAGGACAAGATCCTGAAGAACCGGCTCGTCACCTTGAAAACGCCGGGAGTGGAAGATCTTGCTCCCGTGGCGGCCACAGGCGATGCCGGGCTCACACTTTTTGAGCCCGCACCCTATGGCGTAATCGGCGCCATTACGCCGGTGACCAATCCCACTTCTACCATTATATGCAATGCCATCGGTATGTTGGCTGCGGGTAATGCGGTGGTTTTCAATGTGCATCCCAGCGCCAAGCATGTGTCCATGCGAACGGTGCGCATGCTCAATCGCGCAGTGCAGGAGGTGGGCGGGCCGCCCAACCTGGCCACTGCCGTGGGCGAGCCTACCATCGAAAGCGCCCAGGCGCTCATGCGCCATGCGGGTGTGCGCTTGCTGGTGGTCACCGGTGGTGCGGGAGTTGTGCGTGAGGCCATGAGCAGCGGTAAGCGCGCCATCTGCGCGGGGCCTGGCAATCCGCCGGTGGTGGTGGACGCCACGGCCGACCTTGTGAAAGCGGGGCAGCATATCGTGGCGGGCGCGAGCCTGGACAACAACATCATCTGTGTGGACGAGAAGGAAGTCTTCGTCGTCGATGAAGCCGCCGAAGCTTTGCTGGCATCCATGAAGTCGGCGGGGGCATACATTTGCGATGCGGCGGAAACGCGACGGCTCGAACGAGAGATCTTCACGAAAACCAATGGCCCGCGAAAGCCGGGAGTGGTGCGCAAGGAGCTCATCGGCAAGAACGCGGGAGAGATTCTGGCGCGCATTGGAGTGAACGTAGATGACAGTTGCCGTCTGGCCGTGGCCGAGGTGCCGGTGGATCATCCTCTCATCTGGACCGAGCAGATGATGCCCGTTCTCCCTGTGGCACGCGTGGAATCCGTGGAGCGCGGCATTCAGCTGGCCAAGGAAGCCGAACACGGATTCGGCCATTCCGCATCCATGCACTCCCGCGACATCGACGCGCTCAGTCTCATGGCCCGGGAAATCAACACGAGCATTTTCGTGAAGAACGGACCCATCTATGCCGGGCTCGGTCAAGGCGGCGAAGGATACAGCAGCTTCACCATTGCCAGCCCAACAGGCGAAGGCCTTACCGGGCCCCAGAGCTTCAGCCGTCGCCGTCGTTGTGTACTCGTCGATCATTTTAGGATCGTTTAATGACACGCCATCCCGCCCTCGCGCTATTGGAGTTCGACAGCGTGGCCGCGGGAATCGCCGCCGCAGACGCCATGACCAAGCAAGCGCCTATTGCACTGTTGCGTTGCGGCACGGTGCATCCGGGACGCTACCTGGTTCTCTTGGGCGGGTCCGTGGCGAGTGTTCAGGAGGCCCATGCTCTGGGAATCCAGTTCGATCTTCTCGCCGAGGAAGTACTCCTACCGGACGTGCACGAACAGGTTTTTGACGCGGCCTTGGGCTCTCGGCGCGATCTTGAAGCCGATGCCTTGGGCGTTCTCGAAACCAGGCGCGCACCGGCCATATTGCAAGCATCGGACGCAGCCGTGAAGGGCGCCGATGTGGCAATTGCCGAAATCCGTTTCAGCGACGATCTCGGCGGACGCGCTTTCGTCTTTTTCGATGGACCACTTCATGAAGTGGAAGCGGCCTTGGAACTGGGCCGTGCGCGTCTGAAGAACGAGCAAGTTGTAGCAAGTCGCTTGTTACCTCGTCTCGACGGCAATCTGCGCCAGCTACTCATCAAGGCCACTCGATTCGGCGAGGTGGAGGGCCTTGAGCCCGAGGGCGCTGAGGAGAGTCATGTTTCTGGGTAAGGTTATCGGCACATTGGTTCCGGCCGTTGTTTACGAAGGGCTTGAAGGCGTTCCCATGTTATGGGTCCAGCCTTTGAACAAGCATGGTCAAGAAGATGGCCGGCCCTTTGTTTGCGCCGATGGAACGCGCATGGCCGGGCCGGGCGAAACGGTTTACTGGGAGGCCAGTCGCGAAGCCGCGCTTACCTTGGATCCCTTCTTCGTTCCTGTGGATCATGCGGTGGTGGGTATTGTGGATGGCCTTGAGCTGGACGAGGAGGCACCATGATTCTGGGACGTGTGGCCGGCCGCCTCTATTCGACGATTCACCATTCCGTGGTGGGCGGACAGACGCTCCTGATCATCGACAAGTTGAATTCCGCGGGAGAGCTGTCCGGAGGCTATCTTATCGCCATGGATTCGGTGGGAGCGGGTCCCGGGGAAACGGTGTTGGTTCTGGACGAGGGAAACGGCGCCCGGCAGATTCTGAAAGATAAGTCCGCGCCGGTGAGATCCTTGGTCGTGGGTATCGTTGATGGAGTTCACACGCCATGAAAAGAGTTCTCAGTGTTCTCGCGCTACTCGCGCTTCTTGCTTGCGGCCGCGAAACAGGTGACAGGGGAAAGGTATATCTACCGCAGTTTTCCCTGCCCTATGGTCAGAGCAAGGTTCTGATCTATTCCTATCCCGATCTGTATTACATCGGAGAACTCGAATCAGGAACTCTTGGGATGCACGCTGCGAAGCGCCCCAACTCCGACGAGCTTTGGGTGAGTTGCGAGGGAAGTCGCGAAATCTTTGTTTTCGATACAGCAAGCGACTCCGTTCAGCGCAGGATACCTTTGAGGCTTGCCGCGCAATCCGGCGCTTTTACACCCGATGGCTCACACTTCGTGGTGGCCCATGGCGCTCAAATTTCCAAGCCCAAGGGATCGAATCAAGCTTCTATTGTGGATGCGAATTCTCAGGAGATTCTTGCCACCTTAGATGTGGGAGGCAATCCGCTTGACGTGGCGATATCGCCAGATGGTCTTGAAGCCTATGTGGCGAACAACGACGATCACACAATTACTCGCATAGATATCGTCGAGCAAATCGTATTGGACACGGTAGAGACCGGTCCGGGTCCTTATTCTCTATCGATTTCCTCAAACGAGAATCTCTTGCTTGTATCCTGCCGGGGAATGGATCAAGAAAATCCCGGGCTGGTTTATGGGCATTCACTTCCCGGTCTTGAGCTAAACTCCCGATATCAATCAAGCATGCACCCCGTGCAAACCTTTGTGAAGTCGGATGAAACTCTACTCGTCGAGGCGAAGGCGAAATCCGGGGGACAGGTTCAAGTATTTTCGGATTTGGGCGCGGAGCCTGAACTGCTTATGGAATTCGATGAGAAGCCCAGTCTTGGGAAGCTGTCTCCATCCGGGCGCTGGCTCCTGCTCACTCTCGGTGCCAAAGAGCTGATCTGCGTGGACATGGAATCGAAGCAAATCAGTCAGCGCAGATCTTTGCCCGACGGGACCCGTGGTTACATCGTCATGGATCTGGAGATTGATTGATTCGATGTGAGCTGCGACTCAATCCAGAATAAATCCTAAATTCTCGGCGAGCGCCTTGTCCAGCTCGCCGATCTTTTCCGTGAAAAAGTGATCCGCATCATCCACCCAGATCAAGCTCTTGGGATCGGCCAAGCGTCGAAACTCTTCAGCCAGGCGGCCTGGGTCGCAGTATTCATCCTGGGATCCGTGAATGAGCAGCTTGGGCTTGGTGCAGGGCCGGAGCCAGTCCATGTCGCCCCAGCCCGCCGGCGTGCCCACCGCCAACATGGCGCTGATGCGATCATCTTCGCCGCCGACCTTCAGGGTCAACCAGGCGCCGAAGCTGAAGCCCGCGAGATAGAGTTTTGCGCCGGGTAGCTCTCCGGCGAGAAAGTCCAGGGCGCATCGAAGGTCGTCCTGCTCGCCCTGCCCGTCGTCATATTCGCCCTCGCTCAAGCCCACTCCGCGAAAATTGATGCGCAGGGTGTTCAGTCCGGCCTCGCCCAATGCCTTGGTCATGGCGAAAACAACCTTGTTACTCATGTTGCCGCCATAGAGAGGATGGGGATGCAAGACCAATACACCTTCGCCGCGCTGGCCACCGTCTCGATAGAGTCCTTCGAGGCGGCCGGCGGGGCCTTCGAGCATCAATTGTCTTTCGGGCTTCATGGTCGTTTCCTCCGTAATCCCAAATAGAATGCGATGCATCGGAAGCCCGTGCAAGGCATCTCGGGGGATCTCCATTTCACCGGACTAATTCAGGAATGAATCATTGGAAAACCCTTGCAATGATAGTAAATGATCACTAGCCTGTCCTCCGTTACCGGCCCGTTTCGAGGTCGGATTCGTCTCATTCAACGCTTTGCCCGGAGGCATGCAGCATGCTCACCCAGTATGCGAGCGTCCTGTTCTTCGCTGTGTTCACCTTTATCTTTGTTTTAGGTGTGCTCATCCTTGCCAAGGTGCTGGGTCCCGCCCGTGGGAAATCCGAGGCAAAACTTCAATCCTACGAATGCGGCGAACCACCCCATACCGACTCCTGGCTCCAGTTCAATAACCGTTTCTACCTGGTTGCCATCGCCTTCCTGATCTTCGATGTGGAGATCGCTTTCATGTTCCCCGTGGCGCGCATCCTGAAAGAACTGACCCTCCAGGGCCAAGGCTGGTTCGCCCTGGCCGAGATCCTTCTATTCGCCTTCATCCTCTTTGTGGGGCTCATCTATATCTGGAAAAAGGGCGACCTCGATTGGATCAAGGACCTGCAGATCTCCAACGAGGAAGAAGTCTTCCTCCGCGAAAACTCACCGGCGAGTAAGTCCGAGTAGGAGCGAGCATGGCCGAGCGAGATATTCCAACACTGGTCGATACCCTGCCCGACGCGGCAATTTTCACCAGTATCGACAAAGTCATGAACATGGCCCGGAGCAACTCGGTTTGGTATCTGCTGAGCGCTCTCGCCTGCTGTGGCATCGAGCTCATGCAGGCCGGGGGTCCCCGCACCGATCTGGACCGCATGGGATCGGTTCCCCGAGCCACGCCCCGCCAGAGCGACCTGCTCATCGTCGCCGGCACCCTCACCTACAAAATGGCCGACCGCCTCAAGCTGCTCTATGATCAGATGGCCGAACCACGCTACGTGATCAGCATGGGCAGCTGCGCCAACTGCGGCGGGCTCTTCAACATGGGTTACTCGGTGGTCAAGGGCGTCGACTCCATCCTGCCGGTGGACGTTTACATACCCGGCTGCCCGCCACGTCCCGAAGCGCTCTACGACGGCATCGTCCAGCTGCAGAAGAAAATCAAGGGCGAACGCTACCTCGTGCGGAAGGAGGTCTAGGGTGGATATCCAGGCCGTCTATGAACGAGTTAAAAAGGAATTCGGCGAAGAGGGCATCGAGTTTTTGGCCGAACGTCCCCAGCCGGGCTTCCAGGTGGCGCGAGATAAGATCGCAAAGCTCGCGCACTTCCTCCGCGAAACCGAAGACCTGCGTTTCGACATGCTCACCAGCCTGGCCGGCGTTGATCTGCCCGAAGGAGTTCTGCGCACGAGCTATCACGTTTACAGCTTCGAAGTGGATCTGCTGTTGCCCCTTCATGTAGACGTCACGCGTGAAGATCCCGCAACACCCAGCGTGGCCCATATCTGGCCTGCTGCCGACTGGTACGAGCGTGAAAGCTGGGATCTGGTGGGTATCGTCTATGAGGGGCACCCCGACCTGCGGCGTATCATGCTGCCCGATGACTGGGAAGGTCATCCTCTGCGTAAGGACTTCGAAGAGAAGCCCGAATACCACGGCATTCCCACCCAGCGCGAACGGGAGTGGTTGTCATGGCAGAAGTAAGAACCGACCTGATGACCCTCAACATGGGGCCTCAGCACCCGAGCACCCATGGTGTTATCCGATTTGTGCTGCAGACCGACGGCGAGGTTATTCATCAGTGCGTACCCGATGTGGGATATCTGCATCGCAGCATTGAGAAGATCGCCGAGAATCTCGAGTACTACCAGTTCATGCCTTTCACCGATCGTGTGGACTACGTTGCGGCCATCAACGCCAACCTGGGTTGGGCCGTGGCGGTGGAGCGATTCGGCGGCATCGAAGTGCCCGAACGCGGTGAGCTGCTGAGAATCATCAGCGCCGAGTTGGTGCGCATCGGCAGTCACCTGGTGGCCGTAGGCGCAAACACCGGCGACATGGGCGCGGTCACGCCCTTCCTGCACGCCTTGCGCGAGCGCGAAGTGACCAACGACCTCATCGAAGAACTCTGCGGTGCTCGCCTGACCCACAATTATATACGCATCGGCGGCGTGTCCTTCGACGCGCCCAAGGGATGGACCGACAAGTGCCTGAGCTTCCTCGAATCTTTCGAGCCGGCCCTCGACGAGTTCAACCGCCTGATCACCTTCAACAAAATCTTCCGCCACCGTCTCGGCGACGTGGCCGTGGTTACGGCCCAGGACGCCAAGGATTACGGCTTGGTGGGGCCCAACCTGCGGGCCAGCGGCGTCAAGTGGGACTGCCGCAAGGACGACACCTACGGACTCTACTCCGACATGGAATTCGAAGTGCCAGTGGGCGCCGGACTCATGGGCACCGTGGGCGATTGCTGGGATCGCTTCTGGGTGCGCATCGAGGAAATGCGCCAGAGTGTGAGCATCATGCGCCAGGCCATCGCCAGATTGAATCAGGTTGACGGACCCGTCTGGAACGAGAAGCGCGTCATCAAACTGCCCGAGGGCGAGTTCTACGCACGCACCGAAAGTGCGAGAGGCGAGATGGGCTACTACATCGTCTCGGACGGCGGCAAGAAACCCGTGCGCGTGAAAATTCGCACCGGCAGTTTCAGCGCCATGAGCATTATCGAGAAGCTTTCCCGCGGAGTGATGATCGCCGACCTGGTGGCCATCATCGGTAGCATGGATATCGTAGCGCCCGAGATCGACAGGTAGGGGGGACGCATGGACATCAGTTCTTGGCTAATCGGTAAAGAACTCTGGTCTCAGATCGGATTCATGCTGCTTTTCGCCATGGTGTTCATTTTGGTTTTCGCCACACCGGTGGCGGGCATACTGACCTACGTGGAACGCCGCGTGGCTGGAAAAATCCAGAGCCGTTACGGTCCCAATCGTGTGGGACCGCAGGGCTTTCTGCAGTGGGTGGCCGACGCGGTTAAGCTCATCCTGAAGGAAGATTTCATTCCCGGCGACGCCGACCGCCCGCTCTTTAGAATTGCTCCATACCTGGTGGCCATCGGCACTTTTTTGACTCTGGCGATCATTCCCTTCGGCCAGCGTCTGGTCATGTCCAACCTCAATGTGGGTGTGGTCTATCTGGTGGCTGTCACGGGTCTGGTGGTGGCCGGCATTCTCATGAGCGGATGGGCCAGCAACAACAAGTGGTCGCTGCTGGGCGGTATTCGTGCGGCGGCTCAGGTAGTCAGTTACGAAATTCCCACGGGTCTCAGTCTCATCGTGGTCGTACTCATCGCTGGAAGTTTGAGCATGAGTCAGATCGTGGTGGAGCAGAGCGGTGGCCTGGGCATCTTCCGCTGGTTCATTTTCCACAACCCCTTCAGCTTCCTGGCCTTCTTCCTCTTCTTCACCAGCGCGCTCGCGGAAAACAACCGCATTCCCTTCGATATTCCCGAAGCCGAGAGCGAACTGGTTAGCGGATACAACACCGAGTACAGCGGCTTCCGTTTCGCGGCTTTCTTCCTGGCCGAGTTCGCCATGGTCTGGATCGTTGCGGGCATCGCCACGGCGCTCTTCCTGGGCGGATGGAACTTCCCCGGCGTGCCCATCGATCCGCAAGGTTTCGCCGGCGCCGCAGCGGGAACCCTGGCCTTCTTGGCCAAGAGCGGCGCCCTGGCCGTTTTCATCCTGCAGGTACGCTGGACCCTGCCGCGTGTGCGTGTGGATCAGCTTATGTCCATCTGTTGGAAATACCTGGTACCCATCTCCTTTTTCAACGTCGTGATGACGGCCCTTTGGATCGTGCTTTTCAAGGGCAAGGGAATCTATGACCTCATCACGGGAATCTTCTAGGAGCTGATTGTGGGAGCCGTCGCCAAATACTTCAGGAACATCGCCGACGCGGTCAGCACCACCGTCACGGGGCTGAAAATTACCAGCCGCCATTTATGGACGGTCAAGCCGAGCACCGTGCTCTACCCCGAAGTTGAGGTGGAGAAGGAACTGCCCGAACGCTATCGCGGCTTCCTGGTCAACGAGGTTGAAATCTGCACGGGATGCTTGGCCTGCGCGCGGGCTTGTCCTATCGATATCATCTATATCGATGTGGAGAAGGACGAGGAAACCAAAGAACGCACGCTCACGCGCTACGACATCGACCTGGGCAAGTGCATGTACTGTGGGCTTTGCCTGGAGCCCTGTCCCACCGGGTCCATTCACTTCACTCCACAGTTTGAAGGATCCTCCGGCTACCTGGGCGATCTCTACCGCGAGTTCGTGGACACGCCCTTGCCGGTCTACAAAAACCCCAAAGTGCCCAAGCCGCCTGTGGCCGAGACCGAGGTCAAGGAGGGGGACGAATCATGAGCGCTTACATCGTGGCCTTTTACGTTTTCGGCTTGATCACCCTGCTTTCGGCCTGGGTGGTGGCCACCAGCCGGAACATCGTCTACTCGGGCTTCGCCATGATCTTTACCTTCCTCGGCGTGGCCGGACTCTACATTCTACTGTCGGCCGATTTCCTCGCGGCCATGCAAGTTCTGGTCTACGTGGGGGGCATCACGGTGGTGATTCTCTTCGCCATCATGCTCACGCGTGGCATCGAAGATCCGGCCAGCAGCAACCCGGTCATGAACCGCCCTGCCAGCGCACTGGCTGCGAGCGGCGTGCTGGCCATGTTGCTGGTGCTCATCTTCAACACCGACTGGCGACTTCGTCAAACCGCGCCTCTTGCGCCTGGCGAAGGCATTACCGGTGACCTGGGCCATTTGCTCCTGGGCAAGTACCTGCTGCCCTTCGAGGTGATCTCGGTGCTGCTCCTGGCGGCGCTCATCGCTGCGGTGATCATCGCCCGTCGCGAAACACGAGGCGACGAAGAAGGAGGCGCGGCATGATCGGTGTAACTCACTTCCTCGTTGTAGGCGCTCTGCTCTTCACCCTCGGCATCTATACGGTGCTGAGTCGTCGCAACGCCATCGCCATACTCATGGGGATCGAGCTGATCCTCAACGCCGGCGCTTTGAACTTCGCCACCTTCGCACATTTTGTGGAAGGCGGCATTGAAGGCGTCGTGTTTTCGGTTTTTGTGATCGTTTTGGCTGCTGCAGAAGCCGCCGTGGCCATGGCCATCGTACTGGCCATCTACCAGAACCTGAAGACCATCCAGGCTGACACCCTGGATGCCCTGCAGGGCTAGGAATGGGAGACGCATATGGAGCATAGCTGGATCGGCTGGATCGTTCTCCTGCCCCTGCTCGGCTTCACATTCAATATCTTCTTCGGCAAGCGCGCGGGAGACCGCATTGCGCACACCGTGGGCGTGGGCACTGTGCTCGGCAGCTTTCTGCTATCGGTTAACGGTTTCCGCCTGCTGGCCGCAGAGGGTGCGCCCATCGCATTCACCAGCAAGATGTGGACGTGGATCCATGTGGGGGGCGGCAGGCTACCCGAACTGGACCTGGGCGCGGCGCTCACCTTCGACCATCTCAGCGCCATCATGGCCCTGGTGGTCTCGGGCGTGGGCATGCTCATCCACATTTATTCCATCGGCTACATGAAGGGCGACGAGGGCTACTCGCGTTTCTTCGCCTACCTGAACCTCTTCAGTTTCGCCATGTTGCTTCTTGTGCTCGGCGACAACGTGATGCTCATGTTCGTGGGATGGGAAGGCGTGGGCCTCTGCTCCTATCTGCTCATCGGATTCTGGTTCAAGCATCTGCCCAACACCACGGCCGGCAACAAGGCCTTCATCGTCAATCGCATCGGCGACTTCGGATTCCTCATCGGCATGAGCCTGCTCTTTTGGGGACTCATTCAAGCGGGGCACGGAACCTTCCGCTTCAGCGAGATCAACCAGTTCGCGCCCTTGCTCAGTGACATGCGTTTCCTGGGTCTTCCCCTGCTCGATGCCATCGGCATCTTCTTCTTCGTGGGCGCAACGGGCAAGAGCGCGCAGATTCCGCTCTTCGTCTGGTTGCCCGACGCCATGGCCGGTCCCACGCCGGTTAGCGCACTCATTCACGCCGCCACCATGGTGACCGCGGGCGTCTACATGATCGCGCGCTTCAACGGGCTTTACATTCTCGCGCCCACGGCCCTGGCTGTGATTGCCACGGTGGGAGCCTTGACCGCTCTCTTCAGCGCGACCATCGGCCTGGCGCAAAACGATATCAAAAAGGTGCTGGCCTACTCCACCGTGAGTCAGCTGGGCTACATGATGCTCGGCGTCGGTGTGGCCGCCTTCAGCGCCGGCATCTTCCACTTGATGACCCACGCATTTTTCAAAGCCTGCCTCTTTTTAGGGTCGGGCAGCGTGATCCTTTCCATGCACCACGAGCAGGACATCCGCAAGATGGGTGGCCTGGCGCGCAAGATGCCCTGGACCTTCGCCACCTTCCTGATTTCCACGGTAGCCATCGCGGGCATTCCGCCCTTCGCCGGTTTCTTCAGCAAGGACGAGATTCTCTGGAAGGTCTGGGAGAGCGGCCACAAGGGTCTTTGGGTCATGGGATTTCTCGGCGCACTGCTCACCGCCTTCTATATGTTCCGTTTGGTGGCGCTCACCTTCTTCGGCGAAAACCGCGCCGATGAGCACACCAAGAGCCACTTGAAAGAGCAACCCTGGGTGGTTGTGGGGCCCCTGGTCGTGCTGGCCCTTCTGGCCACCGTCGGCGGATTCACCGGCGTGCCTCACGCCCTCGGCGGCGCCAATCGCATTCACCAGTGGCTGGAACCGGCCATGTATCACCATAACGGCGACGCCCATGCCCAGTGGCAGGCGCCCGCTCTGGTGGCCACGGCCTTCGCCGCTGAAGATGAACACGCGGCGGAAGCCGCACATGGCGGCGATGGGCATCGCCTGCCCGGTGACGAGAGCCCCGGCGAAGTTCACGAAGATGCCTACGACGAAGGTGCCCATGGCGTTGAGCACGGTGAGCATCACGCCATTGACCCGGCCGAGTATTGGCTCATGGGTCTATCGGTGCTCGGCGCGGCCCTTTCGGGTCTGCTAGCGCTCTTCATCTATACGCGGCGTCCGGACATTCCCGAGAAATTGGCCAAGCGTTTCCGGGTGATCCACCAGCTGCTGCTCAACAAATACTACGTGGATGAAATCTATGACTGGGCCGTCGTGCGAAACGTTTTGCGCACCATGCGAGGGCTCTCTCGTTTCGATTCGAAGATCATCGACGGAATCGTCAATGGAGCCGCCACGCTGACGCGCTGGACATCCATCGTTAGCGGATGGATCGACTCGGCCTTCGTGGATGGAATGGTCAATGCCGTGGCCGACGCGGCCAAGGTTGCCGGTGAGCGCCTGCGCCGCCTGCAGACCGGACGCATTCAAAGTTACGCTTACGCCGTGGTTACCGGGACCGTGCTCCTGGTAATCATCGGACTCTTGATCGGATTTCCTCGCTAGTAGCGGGGATTCATAGAATGACGCGGACGACAGAGGAGGTCGCCTGAACCATGCCTAGCCACATCCTCAGTTGGATCACCTTCTTCCCCCTGATCGGGGCAGCGGTAATTCTGCTGCTTCCCAAAAGCCGGGAGAAGTGGGTCAAGTGGATCGGCCTAGCGGCCACCTTGCCGCCGCTTTTTTGGTCCTTGCAGCTCTATCAGAATTTCGAGCGTGTCTTCGCGGGGAAACACCTGGAGCAGTTCCAGTTCACCGAGGGGCCCCACACTTGGATCGAGAGCTTCAACATCAGCTACTTCCTGGGCGTAGATGGAATCAGCATTTCCATGGTGATTCTCACGACCCTTATTAGCTGCATCGCGGTGCTCGCCAGCTTCAACATCAAGCGGCAGTTGAAGGCCTACTTCGCCCTCTTCCTGTTGCTCGAAACGGGCATGCTCGGCGTGTTCTGCTCGCTGGATTTCTTCCTCTTCTACGTGTTCTGGGAAGTGATGCTGCTGCCCATGTACTTCCTCATCGGCATTTGGGGAGGTCCGCGAAAGATCTACGCGGCCATCAAGTTCTTCCTCTACACGCTCTTCGGAAGCGTGTTCATGCTCATCGCCATGATCTACCTGTATTACCAGGCCGGCAAAACCTTCAACATGATCGAGATCATGCAGGCCACCAAGGGAATCGGGGTGGGGGTGCAGGCCCTGCTATGGTTCGGGCTCTATATCGGCTTCGCCATCAAGATTCCGGCCTTCCCCTTCCACACCTGGCTTCCCGATGCGCACGTGGAAGCGCCCACAGCCATCTCCGTTATCCTGGCCGGCGTGCTCCTGAAAATGGGAGTCTACGGTCTGCTTCGCATCAACTTCTCCATGCTTCCGGAGGCTACGGCGCGCTTCGCCTGGTTCCTGGCCCTGATCGGAATGATCAACATCATCTATGGCGCACTGGTGGCCATGGCGCAAAAGGACCTCAAAAAACTTGTGGCCTATTCGTCCGTCAGTCACATGGGATATGTGATGCTCGGCATGGCAGCCATGACGCCCCAGGGCATGCAGGGCGCCGTGCTGCAGATGTTCAATCACGGTATCATTGCCGCCATGCTCTTCCTCTTGGTGGGCGTGGTCTATGATCGCGCGCATCATCGCAACATCGAAGGCTTCGGCGGATTGGCCAGTCGCGTGGGTGCCTACACGGGCTTCACGGCCCTGGCCTTCTTCGCGAGCCTGGGCCTGCCGGGTCTGAGCGGCTTCGTGAGCGAAGTGCTGGTTTTCCTGGGCGCCTTCCAGACCTTCAAGGTCTACACCATCATATCCATGATGGGTGTGGTGCTCACGGCGGCCTACCTGCTCTGGACTTTCCAGCGCATCTTCCTGGGCGAACTGAATCCCAAGTACAAAGATCTCACGGACATGGATGTTCGCGAGTGGATCATGCTGGTGCCCTTGGCGATCATTGTAATCGTGCTGGGTGTTTGGCCCATGCCGGTGCTTGATCTCATCGGTGACACGCTGGACTATCTTGTGCAGCATGTCGGACCTGTAACGGCGGCGGGATTCTAATGGAGAACCTGAGCAGTCTGAGTCGTTTCGCACCGGAGCTCTGGATCATGGCGGGCATCCTCTTCGCTTTCTTGGGCAGCCTGTCCAAGAAGCTCAGCGGTGGTCCCTTGATTTTCGTGCTGCTGGCCATCACGGCGGCGGTGGGGCAGTTGGGAAATGAGCCCACCTCGCTTTTTGAAGGTCTCATGGCCGTGGACGGCTTCACGCATCTCTTCCGACTCTTCTTCCTCATCGTGGGCGCGCTGACCATTGTCATGAGCGCCTATAGCAAGGAACTTGAGAAACAGGGCTCGGAGTTCAGCGCACTGGTTCTCACCGTGGTTCTGGGCATGATGCTCATGGCCTCCGCGCGCAATCTGCTCATGGCCTATCTGGCCATGGAGATGGTGTCCATCATCTCTTACGCCTTGGTGGCGAGTCTCAAGGGCAACCTGCGCAGCCGTGAAGCGGGCATCAAGTACATCATCTACGGTGGGCTGGCCTCGGGTGCCATGTTGCTGGGAATGAGCTTCATCTACGGCATGACCGGCAGTTTGGACTTTGGCGCCATCGCGGCGACCATGGCTCTGAAATCGCCCAATACCGTGACCCTGTTCATCTCGGTGGTTCTGATTCTGGCGGGCCTGGGCTTCAAGGTGTCGGCGGCTCCCTTCCACATGTGGGCGCCCGATGTTTATGAAGGTGCGCCCATCGCGGTGACGGCATTTCTGTCGGTGGGACCCAAGGCTGCGGGATTTGCACTACTGCTTCGGCTCTTTCATTCCACGAACTTGGCCGCAGGTGAACTCAGTCTGATCTGGCCTGGACTCATTGCCGCCATCAGTGTGGCGACCATGTTCATCGGAAATCTCACGGCCCTTTGGCAGGATAATCTAAAGCGACTGATGGCTTTTAGTTCAGTCGCGCACGCGGGATACCTGCTCATGGCTGTGGTGCTCATGAACACGGCAGGCATGACGGCCATTGTGTTTTATCTCTTCGCTTACCTGCTCATGAACTTCGGCGCCTTCATGGTGATCTCGGCCGTGGCCGATCAGGCCGGCACCGAAGACATTCGTGCCATGCGCGGCCTGTGGAAACGCAATCCCTGGCTGGCGATCATGATGGGCGTTTTTCTCTTCAGTCTTACCGGGCTTCCGCCCGCCTTCGGCTTCATCGGTAAGTTCTATCTCTTTGCCGCACTCATCGAGAGTGGATGGATTTGGCTGGCCATTGTGGGACTGCTCAACTCGGTGATTTCCCTGGCCTACTACATGCGCATCGCGAAGGTTATGCTCATAGATGGCACCGAAGGCGAAATGGTTCTGCCCGAAGGACGCATGGTGGCGCCTGCCGTGACAACCACGGTAGTCACCGTGCTGGCGGGATTGACCTTGCTCTTCGGAATTTACTGGGAACCCATTAGGGTCTTCGCGGAGAGCACATTCGGGATGATCTAAGCTCGCTTACTTGAGCAGCAGCATCTTGCGCCGCTGGCTATCCAGCGGCGTTTTAATATGCACGAAATAGATTCCTGAGGCGACTACTTCGCCTGAATCGCTGGTGCCTTGCCAAGTCACGGAATGATAGCCGACATCGTAGGTTCGACTCTCGAGGAGTTCTGTGATCTGCCGACCGGTGGCGTCGTAGATTGCGATGGAAACGCTTTGTCTATCTCCGAGATAGAAGTCGATGCGCGTGCTGGGATTGAATGGATTGGGGTAGTTCTGCAAGAGAGAAAGGCCCCTGCTGCCTGGATTCTGGTCGTCGATGGCAGTGAGATCTGTTTCTCCAAAAGCGCCCATCTGCGTGCGGCAGAAATTCCCATCGGGAAGGCAGGGGGATCCTGGCATGAGCTCGAATTCTCCGGCAGCCAAGTCAACAAAAAGTGGATCCGAGGAGATGAGTCCGAATAGATTTGTTAGGTCAATTGTATCGGACGCATACTCACCGAGTTGGTTACCGAAGATGTTTGAAGCACTGAAGGGTGGGTCCCAATTGAAGTAATAGTGGTAGAACCAGGCATCTAAGGAGATTCTAACACCGTAACCCTCGTTAAAGGCAAAGATGCAACGGGTGATGGTCGGCCATTCAAGAATGTCGTCGCCGATGTCGAGGAAAATTCCCCCGACATCCATTACCATTGAAATTCGGTTGTCCACCACGGTCAGGTTTTCCCAGGTGCCTGTAGTGTTAATGCAGTACATGCCCATTCCTGCGTTCGGATAGCCTCCGCTCGTAATTACTAAGTTTCTCAGAGTGGCCCTGTGGACTAATATGTTCGCGTCTGTGTATCCGAATATTGTGAAGCCCTGCAGGGTCGAAAAGGACCCAATTTCGAGATATTGTCCGCCGGATCCGAATATTGTAGCGCAATCGGCCTCTCCGGTTTCGCTGATGATATGAACATACTCATGAATACTCAGATCGGGCTCGATGTAAGTTCCGGAAGCCACTTGGATTGTATCATTGCTGGATGCATTGTTAACGGCTTCGGTGATTGTCGGAAAGTCAACCGGCACATGGATCGTTACTCCTGAGAGTTGACAGGGAATACAGATCAGAAATAGGAGGGCAAAGAGTTCCAATTTGTGGACTAATACACTGTGCACGTGGCCCCCTAGGGACATCCCTGGTCGTAGGCGCCAATGAGCAACGCACAGGAGTTGTTTTCAGGCAGGCAAGGTGACGAAGACTGCAAAGTAAAGTCCTCAGATCCCGGATCGCAAAAATCCGGATCTGCTTCAATGTTTCCATCGAAGCCAACGGGATCGATAAAACTGCCAGAGTATGGAATCTCACCATTGTCAAAAAACACGGAACAGGTGAAGACGAATGGGTAGTTATGGTTTCCATGAAAGACCGCTCCGCCACCGGTGGATCGATTGAAAGCCAGGATGACGGCGTCAAAAAATGCTCCATTCGAACTATCTCCGGCCACGGCACCGCCTCCCCATCCAGCCACATTGTTTACGAATGTACTGTTGGAAATATGGAAAGGTGAATCTTCCCCGCAGATTCCTCCTCCATAACGGAAGGCATAGTTTCGATGGAAAAGGCAGCCGGTGATTGTTGGATTTGATTCTTGAAGATGAATGCCACCTCCCTTGCCGTAGAATCCTGAAGCTTCATTCTCGATGAAACGAATATCCTCCAGCACGGAACTACAGTCTTCTAGGGCCATGCCACCGCCGTATCCCTCAGGGCAGGTGTTTTCAAAAAGGACCAAGTTGCGCAGCGTAGGGGAAGCTCCGTGAATCAATATGGCTCCGCCGCGTTCACCACCGATGAGATTTTCGTTGGCAAGTCCGCCTCGAATGGTGAATCCATCAATGATCGTTGAGCTGTTCTCTCCAAAATGGATGACAAAGGCCCGCCCCAGGTTTTCACAATCTATGGTAGTGATATCTGGACCTTGTTCAGACATCAGAACGACATTTTCACCCTGAAACTCCATGTCTCGATTGTTGGATCCTGTATAAGTGCCGGGTGCCACCAGAATAGTGTCGCCCTCGAGGGCGATTTCAAGCGCTTCTCCAATACTTGGATACTCCGAAGGTACTTGGTGTAAGGTCGAAAAATAGGCGAGATAATCTTCACTTTGGATATCACTCGGAAGTTCCTGGTACTCGCGATTCTCGGGTGTGAAGTGGTAATTCTCGAAGTAGGGAGATATCGTTCCCGACCATCCTTCTATGCTCGGGATTTCATAGTCACCGTTTTCATCCGTGATGTAGGTCTCGTAGTGCCCGGATAATTCTGCCCCGATTATTGGAAGCCCTTCTTTGTCTTCAATGTGGCCGGTGATTGCGTACATCAGTAGTTCGCAGTCTGCTGCGCTAGGGCCGATAAGCAAACCACAGTCGTTGTTCTCTGGCAGGCATGGAGAGTTGGCGCTGACAGTGAGTGGTTCATCTTCCGATCCTTCATTGCAGAACATAGGGTCTTCGGATATGTTGCCGTAGAGTCCGGTCGGATCGTCCAAACCGTCGTAGTTTCCGAATGAGTTCGCAAAGAAATCGCAACAGTCAATTTCTACGAGATGGGCAACGTCGGTGGTGATGCCAAAACCTTCGTTGAAAGCCACCAAAGTATTGTCGAGATTCAAGAATGATTGAGACCAGCTGACGCGAATCGCATTGCCTCTATTTCCATAGAAAGCACAGCCAATAAGAGAGCCGTGGGCGGATTCATAGCAGATCATTCCAGCCCCTGCATTGTCTGCGGAGTTTCGAATGAAAGAGCAGTTTGTAAACGTACCGAGTGTGTCTTCATCCTTGAGGGCCACAGCGCCGCCAAATCGATCTGCATCGTTATCGATAAAGGTCGAGTTTGTTACCTCAGCAATAGAATGGTAAATCTGTAACGCTCCACCGATGTCACCGTAGCAGTCGACGAAGAGCGAATTGTCGATGAAGGCTGATCCATAGCTAATGTATACAGGCGCAAAGTTCCCTGCCCAATTGCTTCTGATTTCTAGGGAGTCAGCACTGATTACGCAGTTGCTGGCATCTAAAGCAGATGCGAAAGATTCTTTGCAGTTAACAATCCTCACGTTCGAAATCGTAGCGTCGCAATTCGAAAGACCTATCCCCTTTGTGTTCCAGAATTCTTGTCCATCAATGCTCATATCTTCGATCACTACTGACGCATTGCTGGCACCGATTCCCTTGCCGTCTTCAAGAAGGAGCAAGTGCAAGTCCCTCATGCTCAAGGATGCGTCCGCTAGATAGATACATCGTTCTGCAGCGTTCTCAATACGGAAGCCAGCAAAGACCGACTCCAGGCTTTCGCCGCTCGTAAGGATGAGGGCTCGATCCTCACCCTCAAGGTCTATCGTAGTGAATTCAGAGCCGTCACGGCTGATGAGGACGATATTCTTTCCGTGGAAATCCAGATTCCTGTTTCCCTGGCCAGTGTGGACTCCAGGGAGAACCACTACCGAATCACCTTCTAAAACAGCATTGATGCCAGATTGGATATCTTGGTACAGGCCGCTTGGGACTTCGATACTTAAACCAAGCGCGTGAACACTCGCGATGGAGAGTAAGAATAGTAGCCTGAAAACTCTGTACATGAAGCCTCCTCGAATACAAGGTGGCAATGCAGCATAATGATAACACTTTTAAATGGGGGTTGTCATTCTGGATAATGACCAAAATGTAGCTGTGCTGCGATCAATCCACCGGCGTAATGCCGTGCCTGATCGCAAGCTTCGTCAACTCTGCAATATTGTTGATCCCCAGTTTACTCATAATTGCCGATCGATGGGCGTGCACGGTCTTGTGGCTGATGCCGAAGCGGAAGGAAATTTCTTTCACGCTGACGCCTTCGGCCAGAAGCTGGAAGGTCTGCATTTCACGAGAGGTGAGCACGGACAGAGGATTGCTATCATCAGGAGCGTCACTGCCGAGCATTTCATGCAGGACAACGTCGGAAATAGCCGGACTAATATAAGTTCGCCCCTCGGCTATGGTTTGAATGGCGGTGCCCAGTTCGGCGAAAGCGCTGGACTTCACAATGAAAGCCGAGGCTCCTGCCTTGAAGGCGGCGTTTACGAACTCCCTATCCTGATGCATGGTGAGAATGGCCACCTTGATGCGGCCCTCGGATTGATCTGAAATGATCTTGCAGGCTTCGATACCGTTGAGTCCGGGCATGGTGATGTCCACCACGGCGATATCCGGTTCCATCTTGGAAACCAGTTCGAGAAGATCTTCACCGTTGGTGGCCGACCCTACGACTTCCACATCGGGTATAGCGCTGAAACATGACACCAAACCATCGAGCACAACTTGATGGTCATCGGCGATTACGATTTTCATGATAAGTCCTCGGCATCATCTGCCTGCATGGGAATGCGAACATTCACCGTTGCGCCTTCTGAGTTCAGAATTTCCATGGAGCCTTTCAGGGCCTGGAGGCGTTGCTTGATACTGAAAAGGCCGAATCCACTTCTCGACTCGATATTCTCAACCTTCATGATTGCAGGATCCAATCCTTTTCCGTTGTCGGAAACGCTGAGGGTCGCCGCCTCGGAGTCGATCTCGATCTTCATCTTGATCGTATCGCCCTCGCTGTATTTGATGGCATTGAGGAGCAGTTCCCGTGCAATCCGGTAAAGGTGTATTGAGAGCATCTCTCCAAGTTCATTTTGAGACGTATTCTCCTCGAGCGTAATTCTGAACTCGGATTTGTCCGACATGCTCGTGCAAAGCGAGGCCAGGGCAGGCACGAGACCCAGTTCAAAGAGAATGGGCGGGCTGAGGCTACGAGTCAGGTCGGTGGTATTGCGAATGGCAAGTTGAATGAGTTTGTCGATTTCCAACAGTCTCGTGGATGGATTGTCGGCTTGCTCTGCAATACAAGCTTGCAGCTTGATGGAGGCGGCGGCCAAGTCCTGGCTGACTCCGTCGTGAAGGCGATAGGCTAATCGCTTCCGTTGGTTTTCTTCAGCCAGAGTTAGCTGGGACGACAATCGTTGAATAGCTTCCTGAGATTTCTTCCGAGAGGTGATATCTCGAATGATCGTGAACATACGATCTTCGCCAAGGCGTACGAATCGTCCTTCATAGAAGGCCAATCTCCCGCTTGGGAGCACGATCTTGTCTTCCCAGGGCTCGGACTTGCCCTCTGCAAAGGCTACTTCCAAGGCAGCTTTGATGATCTCATGGTTTTCCGGGGGCAGAAATGTCCAACAAACGGTGCCGATCATTTTGTCAGCGGGAAAGGCCAGTTCACGGCCGGGTTGCACATACATGTCCCTTACGCAACCCTCCTGATCGATGATGAAGATCAAGTCTGGAATCGCTTCCAGAAGTTTTCGCTTCGTACTTTCATTTTCGGAAAGCGCGTTGATGAGCCGAACCTGCTCAAAGGCCCCGCCAAGAATCCTACTTAACACTCTGAGGAGATACTGATCCTCTTCCGCCCAAGTCCGGATGGAACGAATAGAGTCGAAGGAAAGTAGGCCGATGGGTTTCTCCCGCTGGCCCATGACTCGTACCTGCAAAATCGATTTGACACCCTGCTGGAGAAATATCTGTTTCTCATTTCCCGCCTCGGGTGGCATTTTCGATATATCAGGATGATTGATCACATCATGATGAAGAATCATCTCTGCCGTCCAAGGGAAGGCGTCAAGGGGTACCTCTTGCAGCAACTCGAACTGAGATTCGATACCTTCAGCACACCACTCCTGATGATAGGCTGCTGTACCTTTTTCATAGTCAAGCCAGAGGTAGCTGCAACGATCCGCCCCAACCAGATGCCCAATCTTGTCCAGGGCTGAGGCAATTGCATTGCTCAGGTCAGTTTCATTGGAAACATGGAAGGATAGGGAGATATCCGCCACGAGCTTTTCCAACTCGACTCTCATTGCGAGTTCCCGCTCAAGGGGACTGAGTTTGTTCTGTTCAGATTCTGAGTGCATTGCGATTCCTTTTGCTCAGAGTATCACAAGCAATGAACCGTTGGAATCGCGGCTTTGAATCTAGATTTTTGGGTGGGGGATAAAAAAACAGAAGGCAGCCGCTGCGACTGCCTCCCATCCAATACAGATGCTATTTTGTCAGATTCGCCAAAGGGAGCGAGGTAAAGCAGCTAAATCTCAGGTTTTAGAATAGCACTGTTGGGCAATGAGAAAAATTAGTAAGAGTCTTGGCTGGCCTAAGAAAAAGTCCTATTTGTTTAAAGCCGCAATCATTTCAGAGATTTCAGGCTTTGCACCGCTTTCTCGCGAACTTCGTCGACGAAGAGCTGCATATGGGGGAAGGGTATCTCGATGCCGGCAGCATCCAAGGCGATCTTGCTGGCCTCGAGTACCGCGACCTTCACCGGGTCCTCGTACTTGGCCTCGTGAACCCAAACGCGAACGAGCAGATCAACACTGGAGTCGTTGAGCTTGGCAACCACGACATCGGGTTCTGGTTTCTCCGCCAGATTCTCCACCTTCTGCATGGCTGCCAGCAGAGCTTTCCGCGCAGCCTCGATGTCTTCCTTGTAGGCGATGCCCACGGGCAGGTCGATGCGCGTTTCACCATACTTGCTGTGATTGACCAAGACTTCATCGATGATGCTCTTGTTGGGAATAACCACGTAGGTGTTCTGTGGTGTTCGAATTCGTGTCGTGCGTAGTGTGATGTCATGCACGCGGCCGTACTTGCCGGCCACGGTAATCCAGTCTCCCACTTCAAAGGGCTTGTCCCAGAAAATCATGAAGCCCGCAATGGTGTTGGACAGGGAATCCTGGGCGGCAAGACCCACGGCAATTCCCGCAACTCCCAAACCCGCCAGGGCGGCTCCCACATTGATGCCCATCTGACCTGCGGCCATGATCACGGCGAAGATGATCATCACAAAACGATAGATACTGCCCACGAGCAGGTTTGTGAGTGGTTCGGCCATGGCCGAACGCAGGAGAACTGCGCGAAGTGCTCGAGCCGTTACCTTGTAGATGATCCAAAAGACCAGAAGAATAATCGCCGCCGCCAAAAGCTTCGGCAGGAACATGATCAGCATGACCCAGATGGCTTCAAGGTTTTCAGGGCTGAGCAATGAACTCACAGGAATCTCCTTTTACTATTCCTCAATGGCAACAATCTGCGCGGGGTTTATCTGCACTCGGTCGCCAAGTTCCTGGGCGATGATGATCCAGCCGTCATCCTGAATTTCCACGACCTTGCCCTTGAAGGTTCGGTCGGCGCTGGTGATGATTTTCACGGACATTCCGAGCTCCAGTTTCATAATTCTCCTTACCAGCGAATGACGGCTGAGCCCCAGGTGAAGCCCGAACCAAAGGCGGCCAGGACCACGAGGTCACCGTCTTTGATGCGGCCTTCTTCGACTGCCTCGGTCAAGGCAATGGGAATGCTCGCCGCCGTGGTGTTTCCATAGCGGTGAATGTTCGAGTAGATCTGATCGGGGGTCAGTTCCAAAGCCTTTCCGATGGCTTCGGTAATGCGAAGGTTGGCCTGATGGGGGACCAATAGATCGATGTCGCCCGTGCCGAAGCCAGTCGCTTCCAAGCCTTCGCCGATGGCTTCGGAAAATCGCCTTACTGCATGAGTGAAAACCTTGCGTCCGTTCATCACCGGAAACCAACGTGGAGCCAGGCCACTGTCGATGTCTTCTTCACGTGGCAGCAAAGCACTGGGGGCTTCAAGCCAAAGCTCCTTGGCCCATTTCCCTTCCGAATGGAGCCGAGTATCCAAAACACCTCGGCCCTCTTCCTCACAAGGTCCCAGAATTGCGGCACCCGCGCCATCACCGAAAAGCACGGCCACGTCACGTCCTCGTGTTGTCATGTCCAGTGCCGTGGATTGCACTTCCGCACCGACCACGAGTACATGCTTGTGTGTGCCCGTGCGGATGAATTGGTCGGCCACCGAGAGACCGTAGACAAAGCCCGTGCATTGGGTGCGAATGTCCAGAGCACCAATGGTATTGCATCCAAGCGCTTCCTGCACGAACACGCCGATGCCAGGGAAGAAGTGGTCCGGGTTGAGCGTGGCCGCAACGATAAGGTCGAGATCCTCGGCCTTGAGCCCCGCCGCATCCAAGGCGGCCTGAGCTGCCTTGGTCGCTAATCCCGAAGTTGATTCTTCACCGGGTACTATATGCCGCCGCTCGCTGATGCCGCTGCGCTGGCGAATCCATTCGTCGCTGGTGTCCATCAGTTTTTCCAGATCGAAGTTGCTGACCACACGATCCGGAAGGGCCTTTCCCAGGCCCAGAATGCGGCTGCGTATCATTGAATCTCCCGACTAGAGTTCACTAAGAAGGCCGAGGAACACGCCCGTTCCCGCCACGAAGAGACCGATTGCTCCGAGGACCAGACCTATGAGTGTGGTAACACCCTGGATGATGAAATAGGTCTTGAGCTTCGAGTTGGCCGAGATCAGTTGCAGTTTGTCGCCCGAGCGATAGGCCTCTTCCATGGCTCCGGCCGCCTGGAAAAGAATGATGCCAACCCAAATGGGCAGCCAAGCGTAGACAATACCTATCCCCACCGTTGAAACGACCAACAATATGGCACTGAGGATCGACATGATACCCAGAAATCGAAGCCATCCCTTGGTTTGAAATAGAGGAAGTGCCAGTTCCCTGACGATTGTATCCTGGGGCGGAGTCTGAACAACACTGCTTTCCATGATCTCTCCTTCCTTAGGAGTTTTTCGTTCCGCGGCTAACCAGCCATGTGACCAGGAAGGCCAAAAGGAAAGCTGGAACGAGTTCATAGACCGCGGCTTTGAGAGCTGGCACGCGAGTCCAAATGAGGATGGTGACCAAACCGGTGATCATGCCGCTGAAGGCGCCGGTACGGGTGCAGCCCTTCCACCAAAGCGCGAGTAGCAGCACCGGGCCGAATACGGCGCCCAGTCCCGCCCAAGCGTAAAGCACCAGGTTGAAGACGAAGTCTTTGGCGAAAAGCGCGAGGGCGAAAGCGATCAGGCCGAGTATCAAGGTCGTGATCCTGCTGACCCTTACGAGCGCGCCTTCACTCAAGTTTCGTCCCAAGAGCTTGTGAAAAACATCTTCTGCCACGGCGCTGGTGGCCACCAATAGTTGGCTGTCGGCGGTGGACATCATGGCGGCGATGGCCGCGCTGATGAGAAGCCCCGCTAGCCATGGATTCAGCAAGGCCTGCGCAACAAGGGGCATGATGCGTTCGCGATCGTCCAAGGCTTCCAGGCTTTCGACGCCAGGCAATCCACCTGTGACGATGAGTGCGTATCCCACGGCACCCACGAGGATAGCGCCCCAAAACGATAGCACTGTCCAGACCGCGGCGAGCCTGCGGCCACTGGCCAGGTCGGCCCTGCTGCGTGCGGCCATGAATCGTGTGACCAGATGCGGCTGTCCCATGTAACCCAGACCAATTCCCAAACTGCCGATGACCAATCCCACCCAAAGTGCGTGGCCGCTCTTGCCGGCGCTTACCTGAAGCAGGCTTGCATCGGATGTGGCGATGGCGGCACCGAGGCCATCCCATCCCCCGAATTGCGCGATGCCGAGAATGGGCAGCAGCACCAGGGCGAAGACCATGAGCAGGCCCTGGACCACGTCGGTGATGGCCACCGCCAGGAAACCGCCCATGAGTGTATAGAGCACGATGATCCCGGTACCCAGCAGCATGCCCGTGACCGCGCTCATGCCGAAGGCCGTGCTCAGCACCTTGCCCGCGGCCACGATTTGCGCGGAAACATAGAGCGTGTAAAAAACGATCACCACTCCGGCCGCCAGGGCGCGCAGGCGATGGCTATCGTCGCCGAAACGTTTTTCGAGATAATCGGGAATGGTGAGGGAGCCATAACTCCCGGTGGCCTCGCGCAGGCGGGGGGCGATGAAGGTCCAGCTGAACATGATGCCCAGCGCGCAGCCAATGGCCGTCCACACCGCGCCGAAGCCCTCGGCGAAGAATAATCCTGGCAGGCCGATGAGCAGCCATGCGCTTTCACCGCTGGCTCTTTCGCTGAGCGCGATGACCCAGCCGGGCAGACGACGTCCCGCCAGAAAGAAATCGCTGCCGCTGCGATTGCTTCGAGCCGTGATGAGCCCCACGGTCATGACGATGGCGAGATAGCCGATAAATCCCAGGGCTTGGGGGCTCAAGAATCATCCTCCTTCCGCTCTGTGGCGAGCGTGAGAAGGAGGATGAATAGGGGTGAGATCAGGAACCAAAGAGTCGTGGAAAGGGGCATGCAGCGCCTCGCCTTAATCGACCAGGTGGAGCCAGTCTCCCAGCAAGAATTGGAAGCGTCCCAGGAGAAGGCTGATTCGCGCCATCACCGTGTATCCGAAGGACGCGCCGAATGACACCATGAGGAAGTAGACGCCGATGCGACTCATACCTCCAAAAATACCTTTGTGCTCGCGAGAGAAGTAGAAGTAGACCAGTCCCGTGAACACGCCGATGCCGAGAACCAGATAATTGGCCCAGGCTACGAAGCTATTCAGCTCCATCGAAGGAACGATGGTGCTGTGAATCTGGATCATGGCGTTGGACTGCAGGAACACGTATAGGCGCAGGCCGGCGGCCATACCCATGACGAATGCCAGGGGCCAGCGGCTGAGGTAGGCGATCTTCGGAATGAGACGCGTGAAGAAGAGAATACCCAGCACCAGCGGAACATAGTAGAAACCGTTCACATTGTTCACGAGTGTGGCCTGCTGAAGAGCCTCTGCGCTCAATGTTCCGTCAACCATGGCGTTGGATGAGTAGGTCTGTCCCGCGAACTCGACGGTGTCCACCCAGATGTAGGTGAGGGAAGGCCACTTTTTTATGAAGCTTTCCGGCCACCAAAGGTTGCCGAAGAGATTGGGATGCACCTGCACCCAGAAGGCCACCACCATCCAGTAGGCCGCCGACACGCCTGTAAAGAGATGCTCGGCGAACTTGTAGAAGGGGTTGTCCTTGTAGAGAAAACTGAAGATCGCCAAGGTCAGCAATGCGGCGAACCAGATTCCTACGGTCTCAGCCATGAAGGCCTCCTAGAATTTCCGCTGGCTACGTCGCACCAGGTAGTAGGCAACGTTGCCGATGATGATGAATAGCACCATGACCAGGTGGGCCACACTCTGCGCGGCCATGCCGCGATTGCCAGCGCCCAGTTCGGTCAGATATCCGTTTTCCATGAGCAGGCTTTCGAACTCGGCTGCACCTGAAAGGCCGCCGAGGACGCCCGAACACTGACCCGACTGCACGAAGGGTACGACTTCCGTCACCTGAACGGCCGTGCATCCCGTACTCATGGGCTTGTTCAGCGTGTCGGCCGCGTACTGCACCCATTCGATGGTGCCGGGATAGCCCGCCGAGAAACTGAAGATGAAGTCGATGTTCGCAAGGTTCTCGATGCCATGCATGATGGGATAACTCGACAGCGAGCCGCCGCGTGTATCAACGGGGTAGGTGGTGTAGAAACTTTCGACCACCGATTTGATGACGACCTCGTTGCCCGCTTTGTATCCCAGATTGATGTAATCCACGCCGTATTCGCGGCCGTACTTCTGGGCGCAAACTTCGTCGAGGATATCCCGGCTCATGAAGAGTCCGTCGGGCCAGAGCGCCATGACGATGACCTTGCAGTTCTTCTGCATGAAAAAGTCGAGAACCGCCCGGCTCATGGGGTGAACCTCGGGCATGGTGCTCGGTCCGTACTCGAAGGAACAGAGCACCGTTGAGCCCTCGGGAATCTCCTCTAAAGTTTCATAGACCGTCCGCACATGGTCGGAAACCTTGATTTCCATGGAGAAGGGGAAAATCAGTGGGATGGCCACCGCCAGTGCGATGACGATAAAGAGCCAGCGTCGGTCAAGATTACTGACGTTCTCGATGAAGCTCATCTTATTCCTCTCCCAGGAAGGATTTCTCGATGCCCAGGATCAGGCGAAGGCTCGTGGAAACCACTCCCAGAGCAATGCCGATGGCGATGGCTCGCTGCCCGGCTGCGTTGGGGAAGGTGTAAATCCAGTCGCTGATATTTTCCAGGCGGAGGATGCTGAGGACGCCACTTTCGGGTAGCCAGGCGGTGAGCATTTGTCCAAGGGGCACTCGGCCCAGCATGAGCACGATACCCGCGAGCAAGAGAACCGTTGCCTCGGCGTTGCGCGCCCGGAATGCACGGAAACTGGCGCTGGCCACGTAGAAAGCCAGCAGGGCGTACATGGTCGCGCTCAGCGGCGTGAAGACGTACCACCAGATCCAGAAGAAGTGACTGTTGGGATGGCTGATGTGCGCGCCGGCCATGTAGCTGCTCATGTCCGCCGGCAATCCGCCGAAGTAGCTGGCGAAGTTGATGCCCACAAATCCCGTGATGAAGAAACCGACGATGGTCACCACGCTGTAGGGCCAATTCCGTTTGCGTTTGATCACCTTCAGGCCCTGCAACTTGAGCAGGTTCGCGCCGCCCAAGATAATGGCGAAGGACGCGATGATGTCGAAGAACTGACTGAAGTCGCGACCCAGGTTCCCGATGGGATCCATGGGCACGAACCAGCTTATCAGCGTGAGCGATCCCACGAAGATGAGAATAAGAAGGGGAATCCAGTATTTTAGCAGCATGCCTTAACCCCCGCTCACAATGAAGAGTCGGCTGATGTCCAGCCAACTCGGCATGTTGATTCCGGACTGAGTCAAAATGACGTAGAGCAATCCCCAGAGCAGGGTCGCCATGAAGATGATCTTGCCCATGTCCTGCCCGCGAATGGATCCGATGAGTCTCGTGTCACCGGACAGGTAGGCGCTGGCGGCGAAGAATTCCTCACCGATGAGCGTATAGTCGCAGGCAGTGATGAAGAAGGGCAGCTGGGATGGGCTGGCGGTTCCGGCAATCTGAATGGCGCCGATGGAGTTGCCCGTTTCAGCCAAAATCAGGCTCTCCGCGTAGAACTTGCCCTGATAGAAGCAGGCCGCCGGTCTTTCGCGCAGCATGATACCGTCCACCGCCGCCGCGTAGGCGAACTGGTCGTCGGTGAGGTAGTGGATCATATCGTCGTGGTAGAGGTCGGGGCGTCCCGAGCTGATGTAGCTCTCTTTCACCACCTCGCGTGAGTGGGCCATGACCAGCGAGCGGCTCACCGGAACTTCCAACGGCGTTTCGTACTGGGCGGTCATCTTGGCCACGTATCCCAGGATGCTCACGCCCGCAAGGGTTTCGATCTGGTCCATGTCCATGATGCCCGGCACGAAGAGCACCGGCTGTCCCATTTCCGTGGCACGTCCCACCGCCTCGTCGAAGGCTTTCAGCCCGGCCACCGGACGCAGATAGATGCCGTCACCCTTGCTGGCCTGGATGATCCAGAAGATGATGCCGCCGCCGATGACCAGTACGGCCAGCAGCATGGTGGCTCTTCCTCTATTGAACCATTGGGCCTTGGGGCTGGCGGCCTCTTCGAGGTAGACCGTCGTGACGCCGCCCGCGCTTTCCGTATCGATGCGATAGAGGTAGAGCTCGCCGTTGTGGAGATCTTCGGACACGTCGGTGAAGGATACACGCGCGCCCGGCTCGCCCGACGCGGCTCGTGTTCCCACGCGTGCCCAGATCTGGTTTTCATCGGTCATGTTGTCCAGATAGGGAGCGCGCCAGATTGTGTATCCGGTGATCACCCCGTCCGCGTCGTCCGTGGAGGCGTCCCAGCGAATGCGCACGGCGTGACCGCGATCATCCGGGTTGTCCAGGGCCTCAAGATTGGTGGGTGGAGCAGGTCCGAGGGGCAAGGCCGCAAGGCCTGTGGCGACGAGCAGCAGTAAGAGGCTCAGGATCCGTTTCATCGAATCTCCCGGGACGGTGTCAGGAGCGTTTGCGGCTCCAGAATTTCCAGCGGGGGCTTTTTCTGGCGGCCTTCCTGGCTGCCCGCGCTTCTTTCTCTTCGCGCGACTTCTCCCCTTCGAGCTGCTCGATCATTTGAAGCAGCAGTTCCACGTTGGCGCGATCCTCAAGCATTTCCTGATAGCGATAGTAACTCGGGCTTTCAAAGAGGATGCGTACGAAGGGGCCGAAGAAGACCATGGCCTGGGAACCAATGTACGAGAGGGGCTTGGTGGATTCCAAGAAGAAAATGGCGGGCACGGAAAGGCCCCGTTTGACCGTTTTCTGTGCCAGGCCCAGCAAAAGCTCGTAATCGGATTCTTCCAGGGTTTCGGGACGCTTAGGCAGAGCCATCTTGGTCCTCCCCAATGCGTTCGCTCATGAATGCGAGGATTTCTTTTTGCCTGTCCGGGTCCATGATAATGAGCATGCCGCGATAGTGATCCAGGCGGGATTCATGAGGCAGGGTGCGTAAATTCACGCGATCATTCCGGTGGCTGAAGGCACGAAACTCGGTCCAGGCGCGTTTGCGCCAGTAGAGAGGATTGCGAATGAGCACATGGGTTTCATCCAGGCGATAGCGCGTGGGAAGCAGGAAATTAGAGAGGCTGGCCAGAAGAATGAAAGCCGCGAATCCCGTAACCCATGCGCTGCCGGCGAAGTCGTGAACGAACCACAGGGTGATGGCCGACACGAACACGACCAAGAGGCCGCGTTTCGGCTCGCTGCCCAGGAGGAAGATCCTCCATTCCAGGGTTTCGGACTTGGCTTCTGTTTCGCTCACTAGTCGGTCTCGAGCATCTCGAGATTGGCTCGGGGCAGAAGCACGCGCTTGCCGCCTTCCAGCTCCACTTCGGCGGTACGACAGAACGTGCCTGACTCCATCTGCTGCAGTTCGGCAGGCAGGTCGGTGACCTTGCCCAGCACGCCGAAGTAGGGCGCACGAATAATGCGCACGATGCTTCCGGCTTCGATGCCGGTAATCTGGTCGGCGGCATAGTCATCGCCCGTGCGTTCCTGCTCGGTGAGAGGAATGATGACTTCGGGACGAATAACGCCTGCGCGAATCTGCGTGGCGCCGTTCATGCTGGCGATGCGGCCTTCGTTTGCAGTAAGCAATTCGTAAGTACGAGCGGCCATGTTGATCTGGCCGAAACCTTCGGTGACGATGAGCGCCGTGTGAATGGGCTCACTGCCGGTGATGGCCACGCCCAGGTCATATCCCAGAATGGGCTTGAGATCCTGGTAGTTGTAACCACCCACGATGATGCCGCCCACTTCCATGCTGTTGGCCTTCTTGAAGGCGGCCAGGCCCAGGAAGGATCCGCCCACGAGAATTTTCCCGCGGCAATCTTCGGTGATCATGTCGGCTGTGAGTTCCTGAGAAGGATCGCTGGTGAGCACCTTGATGATGCCCTGGCGTTCGCCGCCAATGCCGAAGATGCCCTGGATGAAGGCGCCATGCGCTTCGATCTCCACGCCCTCTTCGGGAATGATCTCGGTGATCTTGCTTTCGATGTAGGCGTCCACTTCAACGGGAATGGGAGCTTCCCGCAGAACCACCTGGCCGGTGATGCCCGAAATGGATTCCACGGTGCCGTTAGTAGGACTCTTGAGAGAGGTCTTGAAGAGGCCGAAGATGCCCTTGCTCTTGGCGAGAAGTTCGCCCTGCTCAATGTCGTCGCCGGGCTTCTTGATCATGCACTCATCCACATCGGCGGGCTCAATGTTGAGATTGCCCGCCACGTTGACCATCTGCACGTTGCCGGGCAGTTCGGTGCGTGCCACGATGGTGTCGGGGCTGACCATCTGATCTTTCTCCACGACAACCTGTCCCTTGAGGGGCAAGAGTCGCGTTTTTTTGATCAGCGATTCCTTGAGAACCTTCAGTCCGGGTGTATATGCGTGCGCCACGAAATCTCCCTTTCTAGCCGACGACCGGCTCGGCGACGTCTTCGTATTCTCCGGTAGCTTCACTCCACTCATGGAGCTTGGCCACGCGCGATACCTGTTCTTCGGGCAAGTTGAAGGGCCGGCGGCCGCGACCGTCGAAGATCAATCCCACAACGCCACCCTGTAGAGTTGTTTTGATCTCCTGGCCTTTGCCGGCGCCCAGGTCCAGGCCCTTGACGGGCTTGAGCTCGGCAACCACTTGATCTTCGCGAGCAGCTTCCACGGTGAACATTTCGCCCTGGATCAATTCGCGATTCACCTTTTCGCCGCTGGGCAGCGTGAGGCTGATGTCGGCCATCTTCTTGCCCGGCTTGATCGCTCCCACGGGCGCGATGCAGGTGCCCAGGTGGATGAGGCAATCTTTGTCGAACACCTCGGTGGCGGCCTTTTCATTCACAGTGGATAGCACGCCTAGCTGGGGCATCATGAAGATGGAGTCCACAGCCAGCTGCGTGATGCCTTCGGGCAGGAAGGCGTCGATGAGCATGCGCGCGGCCTGATGGCGCTTGGGCGCGTGGCTGAGCACGCCGCCCGATCCCACGAGCAGGTCGAGGGTCATCATGTTCACCAGGGTCTCGCCGCTGGCGGACTGGTCGAAGGCGTCGCTGATGGTGCGTTCCTTCTGAACACCCTTGAGGCTCACCGCGAATTCCTTGTGCTGGATGAAGCTCAGACGTAGAGCCTCGCGCGCGATGGCCTGCTCGATCTTGAGTTCTTCGAGAGCCTGGGGGATGGTGGTGGGACGAATCATCTTGTTGCCGATGCGATTCATCAGCTCCTGCTCGTCCATTTCCATGGGAACCCAGCGCAGCACGTTGGGAAGTCCCGCCTCGGCCATGACGTTGCTCACGCTGTAGCTCATGCCCAGGTTCGCGCTCACCGTGCGGTTGAAGATGCCCTCGAAGACCGAGAACACGTCGGTGGTCGCGCCGCCGATGTCCACGCCCAGCACCGAAATGCCCAGGCGATCGGCCACGGTCTGGATGATGGCTCCCACCGCGCCCGGCGTGGGCATGATGGGTGCGTCGGTCCAGCTCATGAGTTTCTTGTAACCGGGAGCCTGGGCCATGACGTGTTCCATGAAGAGGTCATGGATCTTGTCGCGACTGGGCTTGAGGTTTTCACGCTCGAGTACCGGGCGAATGTTCTCGACCATGTCCAGGTCGGTGACGCCCGCGAGGGTTTCGTGGATGGTGGGCTGCGCGTTCTTGTTGCCCGCGTAGATCACCGGAAGCTTGTAGCTGTGTCCCAGGCGCGGCTTGGGGTTGGCCGCGTGCAGAATTTCGGCCAGCTCCACCACGTGGCTGACGGTTCCGCCATCGATGCCGCCCGAGAGCAGAATCATGTCGGGACGCAGCTGGCGGATGCGGCTGATTTTCTGGTGGGGCAGGCGCCCGTCGTTGCTGGCGAGCACGTCCATCACGATGGCGCCCGCGCCGAGAGCGGCACGCTGCGCACTTTCACCGGTCATGGATTTCACTACGCCGGCCACCATCATCTGAAGACCGCCGCCGGCCGAGCTGGTGGAGATGTAGATGTCCACGCCCACGTCACCCTTTTGGGGCGTGAGGATGGTCTCACCGTCGAGAATCTGACGGCCGCGCAGTTCTTCAACTTCCTTGATGGCGTTGAGTGCGCCGCGGGTCACGTCCTCGAAAGGGGCCTCCACGGTGGTGGGAGCCTCGCCTCGCTTGACGAGTCGGTACTCGCCGTCCACGAGTTCGATGAGGATGGCCTTGGTGGTGGTGCTGCCGCAGTCGGTGGCCAGGATGGAAACTGCCTGGCTGAAGTCCTTCGTCTGTTCGGACAAGATGAACCTCGTATTTTGATCAGGAAAAACGGCGCCTTCGGCGCCGGGGGCTATAACGGATGCATGCTAAGAGATCGGCTGAGGGATTGCAAGCCCCTGGAAACAACTAAAATGGAGGGGTTTGGGGGCGGAGGCCGATTCCAGTGATCTTGCTGTTCCGTCGGATTCTGCGGGTTAGGCAACTCTATGGATTGGTTCTGTAGCGTGCTGGGAAAGTGGCGGCTCGGGACCATCCTTCACCCAGACCCGCGCGAAGTAGGGGACCTGCCATACACTGCGGCACTCCTTTGCCACACATCTGCTGGAGTCGGGCTATGACATCCGCACCAAGCGGGAATTGCTGTGGTACCGTGACGTCAGTACGAGCATGATCAATACACATGTTCTTGTCTTGGCGGCCGAGGTGTCCGGAGCCTGTTAGACTGATGGCTGTGCTTGGTTCGATCGGTTTTCGGCCAATCGAAAAAAAATATCTTGGGCTTGCTATTCGGATATCGAGTTCAGTATAGTAGGTTTCAACTGGTTGAAAGCATCGCGGATCTGCACTATTGCAAACACCATTTTGGAAGAGTTCTTTTCGACGGTTTTCTTATCGAGCTTTCTCGCGTAGATCGCCGTGCTCACCGGAACAAGCTACTTAGCGTTCTGCCCGAGAAGATATAGATGAAGAAAATCGACATACTCGACGCGATACGCGAAACGGCTGATGCTAACGATGGCATCCCCCTCGGACGCGAAAGGTTTGAACAGCAGACCGGAATCAAAGAATCAGCGTGGTCAGGAAAGCATTGGTCGCGTTGGAGCGACGCAGTACGAGAAGCAGGCTACTCCCCCAATGTAATGAAACAGCCTCGCCCTATTGAGGAACTCCTACGCCCGCTCGCGGAGCTCGCATCAGAACTTGGTCACTTCCCTACACAGCCGGAGATGAACCTCCGGAGAAGAAACGACCCCGACTTTCCCTCTCCGGACAGCATAATACGTCGGCTCGGACGGAAGTCCGTCCGTGCTGCCCAGCTTCTCGAGTTTGTTCGAGAAGACGAGGACTTCCAAGACGTGGTCTCGATGTGCGTCCCGCTCATCAAGATTGAGCCAGCAGAGGCGCTCGATGCCGGCCTCGTCCCGGGCCACGTCTACCTGCTGCGGCATGGTACCCAGTATAAGATTGGCCGTAGCACCGACCCTACGCGTAGGTACAAGGAGATCAGAGTTCAGATGCCCCTCGATACGGAAGAGGTCCATGTGATCGAGACCGACGACACTGTTGGGATAGAGATTTATTGGCACAACAGATTTGCGAGCAAACGTCTGAAAGGCGAATGGTTCAATCTTTCCACTCAGGATATCAACGCATTCAAGAGACGAAAGTCGATGTAGGTGGAGAAAATTGCTGCACTCGTGCCTTTCATTCCCCGCCGTTTCAAGGCCCGGAACGAAATGGCGGTGAGTATGACGTTATGTCTCCATTGATTGGGCACATGCGATACAGGACGTGAAACTATGAAACTGCGCTTCAAGAAGCCATATATGTCGATTGATTCGCTCTCCGACGTAGATCTACCCCGCTTTGTGGTCCTCACTGGCATCAATGGTTCTGGAAAGAGCCATCTCATGCTGGCAATCGAGAACCGGTCCGTAGTGGTCGACGGATTAGGCAACCCTCACATCGTTCGGTTCGACTACGAATCGTTCCGACTGGCAAACGAATCTACATTCAATGCCCAGCAGCTGATGGCTGAATGTGAGGAGGCTTGGCAATTCTACGAGCAGCGAATCAAAGCCCAGGCTGAGAATTGGAAGTTGAGGGTCGGCCCTTCGTATGAAAAGATTAGAGAGAAATCTACTACTGAAGGAATCCCGATTTGGAGCGTCCATGATGAAGCTCTGGCACCCTACAAAAATGGGTTCACGAGTTTCATGTCAAACGACAAGTGGAGGAAAGACCGCCGAGCGCAGGGGGTCTTCAGCCTGGCTAAGCGAATCCCGCACACAATCGACGAGCTCGAGCGGGAAGATTTCCTCAAACTGTATCAGCCGTTCCAGTTTGCCAACGAATTCCTCCCCACTCAGTTAGGGCGAGTGTTCTGGAATTACTACATCAAGTACAAAGAAAACAAGGTGTGGGCCTACGAGAATCAAACGGAGGGTAAGAGCCATCCGGCCCTCACTGACGCTGAATTCTTCGCCAAACACGGTCGCAAGCCGTGGGAGGTCGTGAACGAGATTCTGGCCTCGTTTGAAACGTTGACATATCGCGTCAATTCGCCCGAGCCGCAAAGTATGTTCTCAAATTTCCAGGTTAAGCTCGAACACACCGAAAAAGAAGGGCTGGAGATTGGCTTTGATGTCCTTTCATCAGGAGAGCGTATCATGATGGCCCTAGTAGCCTCGGTTTATAAGGCGGCTTCGGACGAGTTCTTCCCCGACCTCTTGCTGCTGGATGAGGTTGATGCGTCGCTGCACCCATCGATGATGCGAAACATGCTGCACGTAATCTCGGACGTTTTCCTCGCCAACGATGTCAACGTGATCCTGGTGTCCCACTCGCCAACCACAATTGCCCTCGCGCCCGAAGAGTCCGTATATGTGATGAATCGCGGGGAAAGCGATCGCGTGCTAAAGGCCAGCAGGGAGGAGGCGCTTGATGTTCTGACAGAGGGTTTCGCTACCCTAGATCAGGGGCTTCGCCTCCTAAGCCAGGTGGCAGCTGCCCAAGTTACAATCATCAGTGAAGGTCACAACGCCCCTATTATTCGACGTGCTCTAGAGCTTCACGAGATTGAGGGCGCGGTCGTTCTCCCTGGGATCGAGGAGATATCTGGGGATAGTCAGCTGGCGACGTACTTCCGATTCTTTGCGAAGATCCCTCACAACAATCGGATTTTATTTATCTGGGACTGCGACGTCAAAGGCAAGGTCCTGGCTAAGGCTATCGAGCAGAACGAAACGTTCCGCTACGTGCTTTCCGTGAATGAGGAAAATAGCCTGGTTTCAAACGGAATCGAGAACGCATTCCCTGAGCACCTGTTTGAAGGCTTCATCACAACGGAAACTACGCCGGGTCAGCCAGATCGCCGAAAGTTTGCCAACCACATGAAGTCCGAGTTTGCTGCACATGTGTGCAAAGTAACGAAAAAGGCTGACTTCAAACACTTTGGTGGCTTGGTGGAAAAGGTTCAAGAGTTACTCGCCAAAGACCTAGTCTCAAACTATGAAAAATAACAAGCCACTCAAGCCGATCCTTCCACTTTGCTCCGGGCCGGCTTAGCTCAATCGCTAGCGGCACGAGGATGAATATGCCCACAATCATTACAATCGTGTGTCTCGCTCTTGCTCTAGGTCTCACCGTGCCTAGCGAGAGCGAGCACACAGAGCGAGATCTGCCCTGGGACTCAGAGCTTGAACTCACCGCGCCAGTAACATTGGTATGGGCAGGCGACTATTCTGATGGTGGAACAGTTGGCTTCACGGTCCGGGACAGTTTGGGGCACGAGCTCTCTGCGTGTCTTGACGGGAGGATGGGTGAAGCGAGCTATCCTCCACGCTTTTTCTTGGGCGCTACACACCCAACTTTCAAGAACGCCGTTCCTATCGAGGCATGGAGTCGGAGGGAGGAAGCGCTGCTGGATTTGGCTGCAATCGCCATTGCAGAGACGCTCAGTTCATCCCATGAGAGAGCTGTTATCGAGATTGGAACGGCTACTGCACTTCCGGATAGCGTGAGCGTTGGCATGTGGCAATTCGTCAGACATCTTGTCGACAGGCGGGCAGCCCTTCGGGCAATTCGATCTGGGGAGCCTGCAGATCTCACCTTGAGTCTAGAATTCTTTCGCGCCGAACACCCATTACAGATACGCGGTATTAGCTCTGACTCAGCGCTCGGGACTATGAGCGTGAGCATCTCAGACAGTGGGGGTATGAGTTGGTGGGTCGAATTGGGCCTTTCACAGGATATGAATCAACCAGCTCACGTGGTTGTCGGAAGTGATCGGTACTCAGCACCTTTGGTTTTAGAGCCTTGGAGCTTCGAGAGTCGTGCGACCCTGATGCTTGTATCAGCGGCACTCTCGGACACGCAGTCATTTGGAAATTTATCAGATTCACTGAGTAGAGCTAACTCGATGGATTCGCCACAATCTTCGTTCGCAGATCTTGTGGATCTTCTTGAGCAACTAAAAGAGAGTGTCAGGGGAATAGACAATGGTCTCGGTCGCTAATATAGTACCAAGAGTCTGTTTCCCAGATCGCAGCAAAGGCTTTGCGCAAGAATCATAAATCAAGAGGCTAGCGCATGAGGATCTTTTTCAGTTACTCCCATGATGACGATGAGCATAAGCAGTGGGTGCGCCACGCGGCCGCGGACCTCGCCAATCGTGGTTTTGATCCGATACTGGACCAAAATGATTTGGCGCCCGGCAAGGATATCCTTCATTTTGCCGAAGCTGCGATAGAATCCTCAACTTATGTATTAATGGTCTGCACTCCGCCCTATGCGGCAAAGGCAAATGGCCGTACGCGCGGGGTTGGCTGGGAAGCTCAACTCATATCCTCTGACCTGTTCAGCGGCTTGCACCAAGGCAAGTTCATCGCCCTTCTCCGTCGCGGGGAAGCGGACTCGTCCGTTCCCAAGTTTATGAAAAACCTTCTCTACATTGATGTCAGGGACGGTAGTGACTCTCAGAATTGGGATTCCCTGTGCGAGCACATGGCCTCAAAGGGTGGGAGCGATCAAATCGGAACCCTCATCTACGAAGCTCTTTTTCCCTATGATCCGGAACGCATCTACGATCAACCGCGTCTTCCAGAACTTAAGCGATTCACTAAGTTCATTGAGGCTGGGCAACTCCCGGATGGGCGGTGGGCTGTCATACGTGAAGACCCCATCAAGGATGATATCGCGACGATCTTGTTTCCACCAGCAATGGAGGCAGGCTAACCAGACGATGAGGTCGCACCGCATCGATCAAGTGTTTGCAGCTGACCGCAATTGAAGCGCAATTTCTAAGAAGAAACGGATCTATCGCCAGCTTCATGAAGGAGGGAGCAAGTGAGTACGATAAGCAGACTTCTTACAATAGTCGTGGTTCACCTTGTCATTTGGGTGCTATCTGAAATCTCACAGCGCTATGTGCCAGAACTCAACAAGAAGCACTACTTTGGCGTCTATCTAATCCTCATGCCTGTTGGGTTTAGTCTATTTGGGTGGAACTTACCCTATTGGGCGATTGCCATATTCGAGCTGGGTGGTCTTGCATCGCTGTTTCGAGTCTTTAAGCACACATTACATCTGTCTCGTTCCTTGCGGTGATTATGATCACCCTCCGCGAGTTAACACTCCAAGACGCTGCGGCTATTGCCGAAATGCTCAACGATGATGTCGTGCTTCGAGCCGATCTTGGAATTCGCAGTGCCCCTCAAAACACCTCAGACACTGTCATGCGGGAAGTCGGAGAATGGTGCAAGTCCCACCAAGCGGTCAGCTTCGCGATTCTCGCCGGCGGCGTTGCGGTGGGAATGATGTCGCTCAGTCGTATCGATCCCAAGGCTGGGACAGGGCGCATAGGCTACTGGGTTGGAAGCTGCTACCGGCGACAGGGCTTCTGTACAAAAGCTTTCAAGCTTGTACTGCAAGAAGCTGTTCTCCGAGGCGTTCATACGTTGTCGTCATCGATTGACAAGGACAATGTGCCATCACGACGTTTGTGGGAAAGCGCAGGTGCCACTAGTACACCTGTGACGGCGGAGCGTATGCGGTACACTTTGGAGATCAAGGCGTGAGATACCCTAGTTTGATTTTCTGTGGACTCAATGGAGGATATGAAAGGTCAGACATGCTCACAGCTGATTGGGAAGCTCTTGGCGTTCAGACATTCGGACTACCGCAGGATTTATTCGTGCCAATTGCCGCAGAGAGTGTCGAAGCAATTGCTGCCAATGTCGGATAGGTTGCGCATGTGATTCGAGGCCGGATAAGGCCGATCAATAAAGTCGTTGTTGCAGCATCCCGTCCACTAGTTCAATGAGGACGGCCCTGGTGGTGGTGCTGTCGCAGTCGGTGGCCAGGGTGGAAACAGTCTGGCTCTGGACTGCCTTGTGCCCGCTGAGCGCTCAAAATTCACGAATTCTTTGTCCGAAAAACGACCCGGGCCAGCGCACCTCCCTGGGCCGCGGCGGCTTGACGAAAACAATTAGTCCTGACTCAAAAACCTCAGTAAGCTTATTGGCTCAGTCAGCGAATTCATATAGAGTTTGAGCGGAAGTCCGGACCATCCCTGTGGGCTAGGCAGTGCAATCTAATCAACATGGATTCAACAACTAGCTAAGCGCCGATGCCAGAGGCTGGAGCTTAAAGGGCGCGAGATTAAGCCCAATTGGCTCATAGCGGTTGAAGGAGAGAGGAATCAGTTTTGACGAGCAATCTGGATGTGTTGGAAAGAAACCTCTGGGCTTTGTGGTCACGATTTGGGAAGGGCGAAGGCTGCAGGCTCCACGTACAAGACGATTCCTTGTTCTTCGATACCCCGATACCAATGCTTCCCTACAACGGAGTGCTTCGCTTTTCTGTGGAGTCCGATGTGGATGATAGGATTGATGCGATTTTCGAGCATTACCGCAGGCGCGGGGTGCCTTTCATCTGGCTCGTTCATCCCACGGCAAAACCTTCCGATCTAGGCGATCGTCTGCGGGCGCGTGGCCTGGAAGAAGTAGAGGTGTTCCCGGGAATGGCCATGAATCTGGCCGATGTGGCAGAGGCAGAAGATACGCCCAAGGGAATAGAAATTCGCGAGGTATCCTCCGCCGAGACTGCGGACGTCCTTGAGCTTGTGGCGTGGCGGTGGGAAGTACCCATTGACGTGGCTCCGAAGCTACACGGATTCACGAAGGCCTTCGAAATTGGTGTTCCTGGTAGTGCTGTTAGGATCTGGATCGCAAAACAAGATGGAATTCCGGTATCCAAAGTCATCTTGAACCTTGCAGAGGGTGGAGCTGGGATATACGGCGTAGCGACAAAGCCGGAGGCGCGAGGGCTTGGCCTTGCGCGTATTCTAACACTTCACGCACTTAATGCGGCGCGAGAAGCCGGTTACCAATTAGGCGTACTTCACTCCACAGCGATGGCGTTGTCCCTGTACGAGAAAATCGGTTTCAAGACGATCATTCCGTTTAGCGTTTTCGCGAAACCAGATACCTTCCACGTGTGAACGTGTTGATGGAATACACTAATGGGCGGTCTTCCAATCAGGCATGCTTCTAAAGTTCGGTGGCTGGTATTTAGATCGATAGGGGAATAGATGCTGGGTGCTATAGCTGGCGATATCATCGGCTCTGTCCATGAATTCGCTCAAAAGAAGACCATGGATTTCCCACTCTTTGTCGAGGGCAGCCGCTTTACTGACGACAGTGTTCTCACGATCGCAGTCGCCGACTGCCTGCTTTCAGGATCTTCCTACGTCGACAAGTTCCATGAATACACACGCGCCTACCCCAACCGCTGTTATGGGTCGGGGTTCTGGCATTGGGTGGAGTCAGGTTCTCGGAAGCCCTACAACAGTTGGGGGAACGGCTCAGCAATGCGGGTTAGTCCTGTGGGCTTTGCATTTCCAAATCTTGAGGATGTCCTTCGCGAGGCGAAACGGAGTGCGGAGGTAACTCACAATCATCCAGAGGGTATCCGTGGAGCGCAGGCCACTGCCGCGGCGATTTTTCTGGGACGACAGGGGGAGTCTAAACCTAGAATCCGTAAGTTCATCGAGGACAGGTTTGGCTATGATCTAAATCGGAGCGTCGAGAGTATTCGTCCTACGTATTCCTTCAACGAGTCTTGCCAAGAAACCGTGCCGGAAGCAATCATCGCCTTCCTGGATTCAGCGGATTACGAGGAGGCGATCAGGTTGGCCATATCACTCGGCGGCGACGCTGACACGCTGGCTTGCATCGCTGGCGGAATCGCTGAGGCTTTTTACGGAAGTGTCCCGGAGCGCATAGCAAAGCCTGCTATGGCCTTGTTGGATGAAAATCTTCGTGCCACCGCTTTCCGTTTCTCTAAAAGGTATGGGAGGCACACAACCTAACAATTCTAGGAACCTGCCAGTCGCTGGCGCAATGGCCGGTTGCCGAGACCTTTGATCAGGGCAGAATAGCCGTGGCGCGCCCATCGAGCCTTTGAACTATGATTTTGACTGAGGAGAAATCGATGAACAGGTCAATTGCAGCTCTATTACTTTGCATCGTTGGGACCTGCAACACATCCGTACAAGCGACTACGGGGGAGCCCGTCGTCAATGAGTCGAGTGACAACTTGGTCGACTCAGACGAAGCGGCAATTGAAGAGGCAGTAGAGCGTTTCTTGTTTGCTATTGGTGACAATGATTATGAGGCTTTGCCGCCCATGTTTATGGCAAACGCCAATATTGGTTCTGCTCGCTTTCGTGACGGAAAATGGGTTACGAAAACCCATACCTTCGATGAATTCCATTCCATGCTGACGTCACGATCGAATCCTTCCAAGTACCAAGAGCCCGTTTCGAAGTTCACGGTTCATGTCGATCGAGGGGTGCTCGCCTTTGTCCGAGCGGACGCCACCTTGGTCCATGACGGTCAACCCCGTTCCCATAACATCGATTATTTTACGCTGCTGAAAGAAAATGGAGTTTGGAAATTTCTGAGCGCTTCGTACGTCACGACACCAATCAAGCGGAAATAGCATTAGGCGGGATGAACTCCAAACCCGCACATCTTTCAATCTGGAACGGAACATGGGCGTTAAAAACTACTTAATCGAAGGCGTTTCCTGCACCGGCAAAACCTCCGTCGCCGACGAGCTAGGGAGGCGTGGCTACCACGCCATCCACGGCGACAGGGTCTTGTCTTATCGGGGCGATCCCAAGACCGGTGAGCCTGTGGAAGGCGCAGCCTACGAACATTGGATCTGGGATGTCGACAAGGTCAGAGCAATCGTGGCCGACCCGAGCCATGCGGCCTCATTCCTTTGCGGCGGTTCCAGGAACTGGATACGTTTCATCGATCTGTTCGATGATGTTTTCGTTCTCGAGATCGATTTGGACACACTGAACCGTCGCCTTGCCGCCCGACCTGAAGACGAGTGGGGCGGAAAAGCAAGTGAGGGAGCATCCAATGCGCGAATACAGCATTCGAAGAAAGAAGACATTCCCAAGAACGGAACTGTAATCGACGCCACGCAGCCCCTCGGACGCGTCGTCGATGCAATCCTTGAAAGTGCCAAGCTCAACCTTTAGCAAGATGGTGTGAAGATGATGTCTCAAAACGACGACTGCTGCCTTAACTGCCAGGCGACCCTTGAAGGCCCTTTTTGCAGTCAATGCGGGCAAGCCAAAAGCGCGCGTTTGATATCGCTGAGAGAGTGGATGGGCGACTTTCTTGAGACCTTCATCAATTTTGATTCCAAGATACTCAAGACCTTGAAGCAGGTTCTGTTACATCCAGGGCAGGCCACCCTCGACTTCGCCGAGGGCCGGCGAGCTCCCTTCGCTGGACCTGCGCGCGTCTACATCGTATTGAGTGCGGTTTCGATTGCTGTTATGACTCTGCATGGCGTTTTTGACGCGTCCATTAGCATGGTCATTCCAGGCTTGGACGCTGATGCTGTTACTCAGAAAGCAATCCAGTATCTGTTTCCTATTCTCAATTTATTGTCGCCCTTCCTCCCTGCCGGTCTACTGGCATTAATTCAGCGAGAACAGTTCTTTCAGTTGCACCTCGCCTTCTCCTTGCACTATTGGATTTTTCTGGTTGTCATTTGGACACCACCCATCTTCATTCCGCAGACCAGCATATGGTCGCTGCTTGCCTACTCTGCTGTCTCCTTGATCTCAGTCGTGTACTTGATACTGGCCCATCGTCGTGTCTACGCGATGCCGATGCTCAAGCGACTGGCTATCTGCGGTGTTGTTTTGTTTAGCATACCCCTTGCTTCATTCCTATTCGTGCTTCTGCTCTTAATACTTGGGTCACTGTTCTCGTAAACGCAGAGTGCAGATCTGGGTGAATCACAATGAGATAATATGAAAAACACCCCCTCAATAATGAGGGGGCGTCGTTTCAAGATGGATGGTTCCCTTTACTGCAGGTAGTTGCCGACGGCAGAAGCTCTTTCGGAAGCGTGTTGATTCAGTTCTGAAATCGCATTCTGAAAATCTGCACTTCCATTCAGGAATGCATCAGTCGGTTGACTCGGCTTCTGTGCTGGGAGACAATTCGACCTATTCTGTCACGGCACGGGTGGATGAATAATTCCGAACTGGGTTTCAGCAGCTTCGCCTCGGCTCGCATATCACGGCGACTCATCAATCGTGGCGGTAGCTTCAATATCCACCGCCCGAAACCTCGAAACAGCAGGTGATACATGTTGAAGAAAATGACTCTCTTTCTGACGCTGTTTTTCGCATTCTCTACCATTACCTTAGCCCTGGAGGGTTCTGTTGAGAAACCCAGCGAGCTTGAGCTGTTGAAGTCTTACGTCGGAGTCTGGGATGCAAGTATCGAGGTTTGGCCCGCAGGGCTGGACTCAGCTCCGGTCCTATTCACAGGTGTGGAAACCAATCGCGCCTTTGGCGAGTACTGGATTGCATCGGATTTTGATACGGAATACATGGGCCAGATTATGACGGTTCATTCCATTGTCGGTTTCGATCCGGACCAAAACAAGATGGTCGGAACGGTCATTGACCACGGACCCTATGCAGCAAGCATGCTTGGCGATTATGACGAAGAGTCGAAGACCGTCACCTGGATGACGAAGGCCAAGGACGCAAATGGCAATCCCTTGGTGCAGAAAACACTGGTGACGCAAAAGACTCCTGGGGAAAGATTCCTTGTTCTAATGGTCCCCGGAGCCAAGGAAAATGACTTCACAAAGTTCATGCAGATAATGTTTGTGAAGCGCGAGAAATAGTGCACCGTGGCTGGAGATTATCGGTCTATCTCTAGAGGAATTCAGATCCCCAATAGGTACCGAGGGGCAATGGCAATTTGGTAAAAGAGCCAGTACAGAAACGAAAAGGATGGAAAATGAACAAGATCATTCGCTTCGGTGAAACCGTTGAGGGATACGACATTCCTGTTTTGAATGAACGAGAGATCAGAGCTGGAGCGGGCCTCTTGTTCGTCCTCATGCTTGTGGCGATTCTGAGTGCAATCCTGATAAACAGCTTCACTCTTTTAAAATACGCGGTAACGATATTCCTGGCTGATATCCTGATTCGCGTTCTCATTAATCCACGATTCGCTCCCTCATTGATCATCGGTCGGTGGATCGTCCGCAATCAAACGCCGGAATACGTGGGCGCTGCGCAAAAGAAATTCGCGTGGATCATCGGGATCGTCTTGGCGGGAGTAATGTTTGCCCTGCAGGTGGTCGTCAATTCTTTCAGTCCCATCACCGGCATGATCTGTCTGATCTGCCTCATCTTTCTCTTCTTCGAAACCTCCTTCGGCATCTGCATCGGCTGCAAGGTCTACTCGTTGATCTACAAGGACAAGGCGCAGTATTGTCCCGGGGAGGTTTGCGATGTGAAGGATAGACAGGAGATTCAAAAGACGACACCGGCCCAGCTTATAATCGTCTTGTCTTTCGTTGCATATATTGTGTTTCTGGTCCTTGTCTTCAACGACAATTTCAAACAGCCGCCTTACGATCTGTTTGGTTTGACCGAAGAGATCCATACAGACCAGTAGGGAACCACAAACGTGCAATCGGGTTGTCTCAAGGTCATTGAATGCAAAAAAAAGGAGCGTCATGCCTACTGACAAGACAAGCGCCTTCACCTTGGGAGCTTTCATCTTCATCGGCTTGGCCGCGCTGGGTTTTCTTCTTGGGAAAGCGGCCATCGATTTCAAGCAGTACGAGCGCAGCGTAACCGTAAAGGGTCTGTCGGAGCGCGAGTACGATGCCGACGTAGTCATCTGGCCCATCCAATTCACCGCGGCGGATAACGATCTGGAGTCACTCTATGGCTCCATCGATCGAAGCACCTCGCGAATTCGAACTTTCCTGGCCGAGAAAGGCGTGAGCCCTGAAGCGATTACCCTTTCAACGCCGTCGATAACCGATAAGTCCGCACAACAGTATGGAGGGAGCGCCAGGCCCGAATATCGATACACGGCCCTACAGACTGTCACGGTCTATTCCCACGATATCACCGGTGTTCGGAGTATCATGAGTTCGCTATCCGAACTGGGTAAAGAGGGCATCGTGTTCACCGGTGGCGATTATCAATCACAGACCGAGTATATTTTCACGCGGCTCAACGAAGTGAAACCGGAGATGGTTGAAGAGGCCACGCGGAAGGCTCGAGAGGTCGCACAAAAGTTCGCGATGGATTCAGATAGCAAGCTGGGCAAAATTAAAAGAGCCTCACAGGGACAGTTCAGTATCAGCGCTCGCGATAAAAACAATCCGCACATCAAAAAACTGCGGGTGGTTTCGACGGTGGAGTACTACCTTTCCGATTAATCAGGAGTTGTGAATGTCGACCAACCATCGCGTTCTGAAAATACTAGCTGCCTCGACCTGGTACATCGGTGGAGTCGCGCTTTCCCTCAAGTCGGCCAGCCTCTTTCTCGAGGCCCATTCACTTCGTGCGGAATCGTTCTGGCTCTGGCTGGCCATCGCTCTCGGATTTGCAGCTGGAATCCTCAAAGCGACAACCTTGTTCTCGAGCAGTTGCAGGAAAAACCTCGCCAGGATCGACAGATTGGGCAGGCCCAAAATCTGGCAGTTCTTCCGTCCCCGCTTCTTCCTTTCCCTGGCCCTCATGATCTCCTTGGGTGTGACCATGTCGAAGATGGCTCACGGGCATTACAGTTCATTGCTTGCCGTGGGGGCCTTCGACCTCAGCCTCGCCACAGCCCTGTTCGGGAGCAGCTATCATTTTTGGAAAGAGAGGAATGCATTCGCATGCAATCCATCGATCTGATTCGCGAAAACCTGAAGAGGAGCAGGCTCCTCGTCCTCTCCAATGTCGAGAATATGCGCGAGCACGCGATGGTCTTTCCCACGCCCCAGGGCGGCGCTCACACCCTTTGGCTGCTCGGACACTTGGCCTACATCGAAGGGCTGGTGATCCGCGGGCTTATGCTCGGCGAGATGAATCCTCTGGCTGAATGGGAAGAAATCTTCGACGGGTCCGAAGTCTCTGCAGATCTAAACGACTACCCGCCCTTTGACGAAGTGTTCGAGAAGTGCCTGGAGATGCGCGAGCAGACCATCGCCTTGCTGGACTCATTGAGCGAAGAGGATCTCGATGGCGAGGGTGAAAATGTACCCGAGGGTTGGGAAGGAACCTTCGGAACCTACCGCCAGTGCTTTCAATTCATGGCCGATCATTGGTACATGCACCGTGGGCAACTGGCAGATGCGCGGCGCGCTGCAGGTGTGGATCGAATGTGGGTTTAGCTCGACGATTGAGCCTACTCGAACATCGTCTTGAGTTGTCCGAAGTCCAGGGGTGCCGCGCCGACAGAGCCTGCCCTGAAAGCGAATGATGTGATTGTCCACAAGTATTCCGCTTCACCTACAGAGTGCGTCACATTCACGCTCATGGCGGGTCCGCCGAACCAACCGACATCGATGTGGTGCAAGAGAGTTGAGTCAAACTCTGTTGCAATCTCCCATTTAAGAGTGAAGATGATTTCCTCCTCAGTGGCGAAAGTACCGTCTGCGTACTGAGGAATTGGGATCGTCAAATCATAGGGACTTTGGCTATCCATTTCATAAGCTGCGCTGGCTGTGGCCATTTCCGTTACGAGGTCTGTGGGGCTCCAGCCGAAAAGGGAAGCTCCACGAGCGCCTGCGCCACCATAACCTTCGCCAATCCAAACGCTCATGGTCGCTGTATAATTCGCCGTGCCGGTTAACTGCTCGGCGCTTGCTAGAATGGGGAATAGGAGCAAGGCTAGAAGTATGGATATGAAATAGATGCGGCTCATGATGTCTCCCGGTGGATTAGGATCAGGAATTGACCTAGGGATTGGAGTGCGACAGTTAATTCTAGCAGAGGGTGTTGGGCCATTCAAGCGGGGCTGGTCTGAAATGGCCGAAGCTGATTGAGCTCAAATGGGAGTAAAAAAAGGCCCCCCGAAGGGGGCCTCGCCAGGAGGAGTGGCTAGGGCACTATTCGCACCATTCCATCCAGCGTCCACCCATGTGTCCTCGGCTCATGAAGCCTTTCCTGTAGAAGCCCCAGATGGATCCTACGGCTTCGAATTCATCCGAGCCTTCATCACCGATAGGTGTCAGCCATTGGCCGTGATAGTCCCCATCCCCGTGACGTATCTGATGTGCCACCCAACGACCCCGAAGCATGGCCCAGAAATTCCCATCCAGGTCGATGAGTTTTCCACGGAAGACGTTCTCGCCGTCATCCGATATGCCCCAGTGCCCGCGATAGTGGCCCATGAGTTCGCCTTCCCAGCTGAACCATCCGCCGCGGAAGATTCCCGCGTCGGTTTCACCGTCCACCCAGATGCCGTTCATGAAGCCGTTGGGGCAATCCAGAACGCGCACGGAGTGGATGGAGAATTGATTTCCGGCCTCGTCCACATCGACTACCTCGGTGTAAGCATCGAGAGAGTCCACGGGAACGCTGTAGACAAGATCGCCAAGCTCGACATGCAGCAAGTTGCCGCCGCCGAGACCGGGCTCGTCATTGATCACTTGAATGAGCAGGCCGTCATTGTGCGTGGTGGTCTGGCTGACCAGATCGATCTGGCTAGAGGAGTCGCGCTCGATGATCCAGTCGGTGCCAGGTTCGAAACGAATAAGACGCTTCACTACCAGCGCGCCCGAGTCCACCCAAATGCTGCCGCTCCAATCCGTGGGCTCGGTGCTTTCAGGATTGAACTGTAGCTGGCCCCAGACCAAACGCGCGTAGGCGACCACATTGGATGGATTCTCCCCCATCGCAATCGTAGCCGGGTCGCTCGACCAGGGATCGTTGGCGGGTTCGTCCTCGGTGAACATGCTGAAGAAAGAGGCGTCTCCGAATCCGGGCTCTTCTCTTGATGTGTCATAGCCGCCGTTCTCATCGTTGATGTCGAAGTTCATGTCTTCGAAAAAACTGTCGTCGTAGAAATCGTCGCCCTGGCTTGGTGTGTTCGACCCTGTGAGGCTGCTGCATCCCTGGATGCTGAGACCGAGGGTCAGCACGAAGAGGGCGGCCAGGAAGATTTTTAGTGCTTTCATGGTATTTCCTTGGGTTGACGTTCCAGGGGCTTCTCGGCCGATCTCGGCCTCGCCATGGCTAGGGCAAGTGCGGTGCCCAATCGTGTCATGCAATATCGACGGTCGCCTATATGGTTGGTTTTCAATCGATTAGCCGAGAACTCGGCGTGGCAAGGTCGAATCCTAGCGCTTGGCGATGAACCATTTGGAACGGTGTTCACTCCTGAAGGGGACGCTCCATTGGATTCTTGGTGAAAGGATGGACCGTGGTCATCCTTCACAATACTTCTAAACTGGTACAACAAATGCATTGTGAACCCCTCTGTTAATTACTATAGATATATTGTTATACTGGCTCAGTCGTACAACGCAAATGTAGTAAGGTCGAGGGGTGCTACCATGGATCCAAAATCAACAAAGCTGGCCCGTGAGCAATTAGATCGAAGCTTCGAAGGCTATCGGGATCTTGCGGATAATCCTCCACCGCGTTTGGGGTGGATCCGCGCGATTCGCGATGCGCTGGGAATGAGCGCGAAGCAACTTGCCCGCCGCAGTAATCTCAGCCAACAAAGAATCGCTGCGATTGAAAAGCAGGAACTCGATGGTTCCTTGACCCTGCGCACTCTACGCAAAGTGGCGAAGGGCTTGGATTGCACGCTTGTCTTTTCACTGGTTCCCCGAACAAGTCTTGAGTCCATGCATCACCGTCAGGTGGAACAGCTCGTGCAGCGAAGGCTGGCGAGATCAGCTCATCTTATGGATTTGGAGAATCAAGGGCTCAGCGAATCGGAGCGAGAGCGTGTGAAGTTAGAAATGATCAAGGAGTTAAAGGAGAAGCCGCCCGCGCTTTTATGGAGTGAAGATTGACGACTCGTCATACTGACACCGGTCAAACACCTCTCGATCCAAATGAGATCGAGGGTTTGATTCCCACGCATTTAGCGACACGCACAGAACTGGATCGCTGGGAACATGACAACATCGTAGACGCATTGGGCTGGCTCGATCGTTATCGCTCAAAAGCCATTCTAGAAGAATCGTTTGTAAGAGAGCTTCACCGCAGGATGTTCGGTAACACTTGGCGGTGGGCAGGGAAGTATAGGCTAAGCGAGAAGAACATCGGCATGCCCTTTCAGCAGATACCGACTCAGTTGAGGCAATTGCTGGATGATGTGAAGTACTGGATCGATCATAAAAGCTACACGCCGGATGAAATCGCGGTTCGCCTGCATCATCGCTTGGTGTTGGTACACCCTTTTCCCAATGGCAATGGTCGTCATGCGCGTCTGATAACAGATCTTGTTCTGGAAAGAGTCCTTGGGCAGGCAGTATTCTCTTGGGGGGAAAACGACTTCACCTTGGAGAAAGCGCGAATCGCTTACATAGAAGCCCTCCAAGCTGCCGACAGGCAGGATTACAATCTCTTGAAGATTTTTGTTCGATCCTGATTTCAAAGCTCACTGAACGATTGTACCCGGGTACAGTTTTATTGGAGACAGATGGACACTCCAGCTTGGCTCGATCGCAATGAATTCCCTTGGCAGCCGCAGTTTCACGAGCTGCCCGCAGGTCGCATGCATTACGTAGACGAGGGCGAGGGGTCGCCGGTGCTCTGTGTACATGGCAACCCGACTTGGTCCTTCCTCTACAGGCATGTGATTCGCGATTTGTCGCCCCGGCGCCGAGTGGTGGCCATGGATCACCTGGGCTTCGGGCTCTCCGACAAGCCCTTCAACTGGAACTACAAGCCGCGCGATCACGCGGCGAACCTGGAATCGTTGGTTGAGGCCCTCGACCTTCGGGATATCACCCTGGTCGTGCAGGATTGGGGTGGACCCATTGGGTTGTCTCTCGCCCTGTCCCAGCCCGAGCGCGTGCGAGCGATTCTGATCATGAACACCTGGATGTGGCCGGTGAACCGCGAGCGGCATTTCATCATGTTCAGTGGCTTCGCTGGCGGGCCCATTGGGCGCAGGCTCATTCGCAAACGGAATTTCTTCGCCAAGTCGATCATGAAGTCGGCCTATGGAGACAAATCGAAGCTGACGCCGGAGATTCATCGTCACTATCTGGATGCGCTGCCCACATCGGAAGATCGCAAAGGCTGCTGGGTTTTTCCCAAAGAGATCATTGCTTCCAGCGATTGGTTGGGCGAACTCTGGGAGAAGCGCGATAAACTAGCCGGTAAACCCATGCATTTTCTTTGGGGCATGAAGGACATCGCGTTCCGCGAAAAGGAACTCGATACATGGCGCGGGGCCTTTCCCGAGGCCGGTGTCACGACACTGAATGGTGTCGGGCACTACGTGCAGGAAGAAGCGCCGCGGGAGTTGGTGAATATACTGAGGTCGCTCTAGTAGCTATTCATGATCCTCACCGCTCAGGTCAACTTCCTTGAGCATACGCCCGAAACTTTGTCGTAGAAGACCGGATCGTTCGGCGGCCTTGGGCACAGATCCGCCGGCGGCATCAAGTTGCATTGTTAGATATCGAATCTTGAAATCGCGCATGGCGATTGTCTTTGCATCATCATAGTTCAAGTGGGGTAACTGCAGATCCCTGCCGCTGGAAAGCAGAAAATCTCCCAAGCCAAGTTCCTCTCCTGTAGAGCGAATAACCGCCCGCTCCACAGCATTCTTGAGTTCTCGAACATTACCCGACCAATCTTGAATCTCAAGCCAAGTCCTTGCCGATTCGCTGATTGTCGTAGATGGTTTGTGGTAGCTTTCGGCCGCGCGTGCAAGAAACGCGAAAGCCATGGGCATGATATCTTCAGGCCGCTGCCTTAGCGGAGGCAATTGCAAGTGAACTAGGTTGAGCCTGTAGAAAAGCTCCTTTCGAAAGTTCCCTTTGGCCATCTCAGTCTCAAGGTTGCGGCTGGTCGCCGCTACCAGTCGAACGTCCGCCTTGATGGTCTTGTCCCCTCCAACACGCCTGAAAGACGGATCTTCGAGTACACGCAAGAGTTTTACCTGAAACTGGAGTGAAGCGTCACCGATCTCATCGAGGAAAAGAGTGCCGCCGTGGGCCAAATCGAAGACACCAAGGCGTTGGCTCTGCGCGTCGGTGAAGCCGCCTTTTTCATGGCCAAAAAGCTCGGACTCGATGAGGGTTTCTGAAACTGCCGCACAATTGAGGGGAATGAAAGGGCCTTCTCTTCGCAAACTCCGTTCATGCAATCTGCGTGCGAATACTTCTTTGCCGGTTCCGCTTTCACCGGTTAATAGAATTGTGGCCTCCGTTTCAGCTGCCCTATCTAGCTCAGCGACGAGAGATTTCATGAGGCCAGACTCCGCGATCAGCTGGCTCGCATCGCGATCCAACTCTCTCTGAAGCGATTCGATCTTCTTTCTTAAGTTCCGTTCTGAGATAGCTCGTTCGATTAAATTCCGAAGCTCCACCGGATCCGGCGGTTTGCCGATATAATGGAAGGCTCCGCTCCGGACGGATCGTACTACGGTTTCCATATCCCGATCGCCGGTGATCATTATAACGGGCGGGCACCTATCATTGCTGCGCAAGATCTCGAGAGTTTCGACGCCGTTCAATCCGTCGCCGAGGTCGACATCAAGCAGGATCACATCGGGACCGGTTTTCGGTACGATAACGGAAGCTTGCTCCCCGCTGGAGCACCGTTCCATCTCAAAGTGAGAACCAATAAGGGTCTCGAGGTCGTCGCAGAAGTCCGGATCATCGTCGACGATAAGTACTCGAGGTCGGGGATGGGTAGGCATATTCCTCAGTTTCCGTTTCCATCGGCAATTGCAGGTAAGGTTAGCACGAAACATGATCCCGAATCGGATTGCTTGAGCTGGGTGAGTTTCAAGATCCCCCCGTAACGGCGAAGAATCTGACGAGATTTTGCCAGGCCAAGGCCACCACCTTCAGCTTTGCTGCTGAAGCCCGGGTCAAAGATTTTCTCCCGCAGGTCCTCCGGAACTCCGGGGCCACTATCGCTTACACGGATTTCCAGCCAACCGTTATGTTCAATCCAGTCGATACTGAGTACTCGGTCGTCGCTTGTTTCCATTGCCCGAAGCGCATTGCCCACAAGATTTTCCAAGATGAAGGCGAGATCCTCTGAATCGGCTCGAAGAGAGGCGTTGTCCTCGTCAACAATGACACGAACCTTACCAGCTAGAATCGATTCAGAATGAGATTCGATAACGCGAGCGGTCACAGATTTTAGTTCACAATGGAAATGGCTTTCGGCAACGGAACGAAAGAGCTGGAGTGTTTCTTCTAACGATGAGCTGAGTGTCTTTAGCGTTTCTGTTTCTTCAGTAGAGTTCGGCTTGTCGGCCTGTAAGGCTGTGATCCGTTCAGTTAACTCCCGTGTTTCCTGTCTGGATCTATGAACGCGCCTACGCTCCATTCCAGCCTCGACTGAAAGGTCCAGAATTTGGTCCAAGTTGGGCAGACCGTTTTCCAATAGGTCCCATCTCAATGCTGAGATTCTCTCACGTGTAGATTCTTGAAGCGACACGTCTGATTGAATGGAGTCGAGAAACCAGATTAGGCGTCTCAAACTTTTTAGCACGCTGACGGCGCCATGCCCCGAGAGTTCAAGTTCCGAGAGCAATTGAAGTCGGGCTTGGCGCTGCGATGTGGCAGTGCTGCGGCGCCAGCGATATCCCGCAAAGGCGGCAAGAGGAAGGCCGATGGTGAGAATGGCAAGAGTCCAATTTTTTAGGCGCTGAACATCGATTCGGCGTTTGGAGTAGGTGGCTCCCGACATCCGTTCATTGGCACGTAACTGAATGGTCGTGGTCGAGTCGGCTTTCCATGCGAGAGCGAATCTGCCTACATTACCTTCGGGATTGAATACACTCGCTAGGGGATTCAGATTTGAGTCGAGAATGAAAACACGCCCATCGGTTGATGAAAGAATGAGCTCAGGCCCTGGATTTTCTTCAATAAGTTCAAGGAACCCAGAGAGTGCCGGAGAATACTCTGTCGTGACCTGTGCCTTGAGATCGAGACCACCACTTGGTTTCCATACATACTGATAGCAGTAGCCTTCTTCCACTTCGACTATGACTTGAGGTTCTCCGGTTTGGGTGTGTCGGGAGGTGAAGACAAACCTGAACTTGATCGCATCAGTTACAATGTCATCAAGGAGTTCGCCGTTGTTAGACCATACGGAAAGACGACTTCTGACATCGGGTTGTTGGTTGACGGAGCTAATGATCTCCAGTTTCCCGTCACTATCGAGATCGTCGACGGCAATGAAAATGTTTGTGTGGAAGCCCAAAATCTGCTGCGTCCACTCAATCTCACCGCTCTCATTCAGAACGAAGAGATATGAATGGTTATCGCTGAATCCCTCAACAATTTCCCCCTTGAGATTGTTTGCTCCATGGCATCCAACCACGATTTCGAGGTCGCCATCGCCATCCAGGTCTGTAACGTAGGTGGCTTTGGGTCGTGGGGATGCCCCCGTTTGCCGATGCCAGAGAACCTCACCGGTTTCGAAGTCAAGGGCGATGATTCCACGTCCATCTATGTCGTAACCCACATTGCAACAAAGGACCAAGGCCCTTCGCTCGCCTGCGGGGGTTGGAACGTTGATAGCGCCATGCACAGTGTATTGCCCATGCCAGAGTCCATCAGCTTGGCGATCGGAAATGGCTGAGAGACGGTATTCCTTGTGAAATGAATTGTCGAAAGGATCGAGGACTTCGATTAACCAATACCTATGGTCCTCACTACGATGGATAATGGCTAGGTTCTGGCGACCGTCTCCGTCAGCATCCACAAGGCTGAGTGTGGGAGTGTTTCCGGGAATAATGAACTCCACAGGATGTGGGCGGTCATAAAAAGTGGAGATAGCATTGTTCTTGTAGTCAATGAAGGATGTGTATCGTTCCCGAGCGTGGATTAGCTCGTCGTCGCCATCATGGTCAATATCAATAAGAACTGCATTGGTACCAATGTGCTTACTATAAAATGGGGCTACTAGATAGAATTCATTGGCAACGTAGGGGAGGGATTCGGAGTTGCGATTGTCCAGGTGAACGGTGCGAATATTGGAATCGCATGACGAGGTGCCAAGGGACAGCAGTAAGAATGGCAAGACACGAATACCCAACCGCACGTGTGAACCTCAATGGACTTGGAATGCTTGACTATGACTCTGCCTTTTACGATTAGCTGAGATTATGACAGAAATCAATAGTTGAATGGGGAACATCTTCCTGCTGCATGCAACCGAAATGTTGCCATGCAAACTGTTTGCCCAAAATGCTCTGGATTGGGGTCGACTACGAGTTGCATCGACGATGTTGCGAGCTTGCTTGTCGAATTGTTTGCTGGACACACTGAGAATATAACTGCCTATTTTCCAACTAGATAGAGTTTTGCTATTCGCCACATTTTGGTGGGTTTTGGATGACTATTTGCAGTCGCACCCATCGGAAACCCAGTTTCCTCCGGCAGCAGTGAGGCGGAAGGATCCCATCCCCGGAAGCCCGCTGCTGTCGGATACTCTTTCGAGAGATGTATATTCTAGAATTCAGATACAAAAATGAACCAAAGAGGAAAAGCTAGTAGTCAGTACGTCCTGTGAAAGGATTCCAATCAATGCACGCAAATCACAAGCGATTCCCAACGAGTATAGTCTGCATGATGGTCAGCATAGCTATAGGGGGTGGAGGTGGTTGGGCAACTGCAGAATCCCTTTCTCTATCTGCTAATTATGAAAATGGATTGGATATTAGTGTTCGTCCAGGTCGGGCGGGAAGGGAAATCTCCAATCTTGATGTGTCTCAAGATGTGACAGTCTTTGAGGGTAGTCCAGGCCAAAACTACGGGAGTTCTAATAGCTTGGATGTTGGAACTATTGGAGGCTCCCAAGATGCATGGATTCTTCTAGATTTTGAGCTTCCTGCCTTGTCGAGTGAGTGCATAGATGCTTATGAATTGAATCTTTACTCTATTAACACTTGGGATGATGGCGGTACAGGTGATGATTTCGCTATTGCGAGGTTAGGTCAGGATTGGGATGAGAGCTATGTGACATGGGGGAATAAGCCCGATGCAATGGCGCAAGGCATTGCCTTCCTAACAATTCCAGAAGACTTGAGTAGCGAATGGCTAAGAATTCTTCTGCCAAGTGATTTCATGCATTATGCATTTGACGATCCTTCAGAATGGCACGGTATTGCTATTATTCCATGGGGTGACTCAAAACACATCAATTTCAAGTCGAAGGAGGCGACCAGTCAGCATCCATACTTGAATATTGAACACACATGTGGAGGAGAGCCTGACCTTGTTGTGATTGAGACTGAATTGAGTGTAGATTCAGCATTCCCTGGGGAATCTGTAAATGCAAGCTGTGCAGTGTTAAACGACGGGGCGGGGGCAGCACCTTCTTCAGAGCTGCACTACTACATCAACACCTCACCTACATTCAATGGAAATGAGGTCTTTCTCTGTGATGACGGAGTTTCTGATCTCTCTCCGGGTGAGGATGACTCTGAGTCTTGTAATTTGATCATTCCGACAGGTCTCGATCCTTCCGATAATCCGCACTACATCATCTTCGAAGCAGATGCCTTAGGTGAGGTCGTGGAAAGTGATGAGGAGAATAACACGGCATCTTTGCCGTTTGACGTGCTTGCCTTACCCGATTTGGCGATTGAGAATATTGCATCAGCAACAGGTGTAATCTATCAGTGGGGGGACCTAGCATACTTAAATGTGTCGGCAGACATCCTTAACAACGGGCTCGGCTTTAGTCCTGCTGTGCAGTGCTCGATTTATCTCAGCAGCAACCCCGCTGGGGGTCCAGACGATCTCAATTCTTACCCTGTAGGTACCGTGTCTATCCCCAGCATTCCAGGAGGGGGCACCTATCACTTTGAAACGGAGATCGATTGCTGGGGGGAGAGTATTCCGCCAGGGGATGGCTATGCAGTCTTGTTGTTCATAGACAGTGAGGAATCGGTTGAAGAAAGTGATGAGTCCAATAATACGAACTACGGCGCTTCCCCGATTATTGTGACGACAGCAATTCTGACTGTATCAGATGTGAATGCGGATGCAACGACCGTTGAAGGGGCCCCAATTCATGTGCAGTGCAATGTAAGCAACGAAAGCTCTTTCAATATAGCCCAGAATATCCAGGTCACTATATTTCTATCACTAGACGACGATCCTGATCCTGAAGACGGAAACAATATAGTGGTTTCAGGTAGTAGTTGGATTGATGCTCTACAGTATGGGCAAAGCACTCATGTGGAAATGGAGTTTCCTCAGCCGGCGCTTAATCAGGATACACCGTACTACTTACATGTTCATTTGGATCCAGACGAAGTGTATCCATTGGATACGGACCAAACACCGAAAGTGTCTAGGGCATACGAATACCTAACTCTTGTTCCGAAGCACGACCCTCCTCTTGGAAAATGGATGTTTGTGGTCCATGGCGCAACAGGAGAAGATTCTTGGGGTGGGAGTGAGGCGTATTGGGAGGTCGATGGAGTCCTTGAGCTTTGGATGAATGAGTTTGCGCAAAGGCTCGAGCGATTATACACAGATGATGTTGTAGTTATCCACACTATGAATAGAGACTCCTTAAGCATTTATCCTGAAACCTTTGCTTCTGACAAGTTTCATGTGGTGCTACTAGATTGGACAGAGAATTCAAGGCTCACTTGGGACACAAAGAGCGAGAGGGATCTTGCAGCCGAGGATGGTTATGCCTTCGGCGCGAGCGAGGCATTCACCTCTATGATCTATAAATATGGATTGGAGAACGATGTCTTCGCTCTTCTTGGCCATAGTCGGGGATCTGTTGTAGTTAGTGAGATGGTTCGGAAGCTTAACCTAGGTGGTGTTGATGTCGCGCAAGTCATTTACATGGACGGTGAGGGCGGGCGATTTGGGGGTGTTGGCTATCTAGATGATCGATTTGATGCATGGGATCCAGTTGGGCAGTCCCCCCAGTACACCAATATATATAGTGATTACCATGAGCTCATGTGCTACTGGACTTTTGACTTTGGAGGGCATCCCAAGAGCCATTGTAATAACTTGGACCTGGGGTGGTCAAGATACCGTCATGGTAAATGCGACAATGCTGGGCTTGCCCCTCCTCCAGTATGGGAATATGTGATTGGTTCAATTTGGTATGATGGCTACGCTTTCTCCTTTTCAGATACTTATGACTATACCAACCCTGATTGGAACTACGAAGATCCCGAAGACTGGTACGGTCATCCGGACGATCAGAATCTCCATAATGGTGATTTTTCTTGGAAATCGCTTGCTGGATGGCGTGGACACGGGGGAGATGGAACAGGTTACATCAATGAGATCGGGCAGTGTAAGCTCAATGTCGGCGATTTCATGCAACACTCTTGGAAATACATTGGGAACAGCCAGGCTATTGTTGAAATAACGTACTCATGTGATGTGCCCGAGGCACCTGGATCTGATGCGGATCTGGTAATAGGCTATGAGTATCAAAGTGGGTTGTCGCATGAAATAATTCTCGACGAAATGGATGATATGACACCAATAGGCCAGTGGTTAGATGCTTCATGGCCGATACCTCAAGGTGAGTATGGAGATTTATTAAGAGTATATATAAAAATCAGAAACAACTATGGGGAGCAAGTAGGGGTGATATGGCTGGACAAGTTTAGTGTCTCTATTGGGGATCCCGTGGAGTCAATCCATGTCACGCGTCCGAATGGTGGCGAAGCCTTCGTGGTGGATTCGCAGCAGATGATCACTTGGACTACTACGGGCTCCATCTCCGAGATCAAGATCGAATACTCGACGAATGGAGGCGCGGCCTGGACGGTGGAAGCATCATCGACGACAAATGACGGTAGCTACGTCTGGACCGTGCCTGATGCTCCTTCGGAAGACTGCCTAGTTCGCATCTCAGATACGGATGGAGATCCCAACGATGTCAGCGATGCAGTATTCACGATCGAGATAGAAACGGCCAATTCTATAACCGTGACCAATCCCAATGGTGGTGAAATCTTTGTAGTCGGGACGCAGCGTAACATCACCTGGACTTCTACGGGATCCATTTCACAGGTTCAGATCGAGTATTCGACGAATGGGGGTGTCGACTGGACCATAGAAGACTCTGAGACGATCAACGACGGAAGTTACATCTGGACTGTGCCGGATACGCCCTCAGAGGACTGCCTGATTCGAATCTCCGATACGGACGGTGATCCCAGCGATGTCAGTGATGCAGTATTTGCGATCGCGACTGAGCCCATCTATTCGGTGACGGTGACTCGTCCCAACGGGGGTGAGACCTTTGAGGTGGATACCCAGGAGATGATCTCGTGGACCACTACGGGTTCCATCTCTGCGGTCAAGATTGAGTACTCGACCAATGGGGGTACTGACTGGACGGTGGAAGCTTCAGCGACCACCAATGACGGGAGCTACGTCTGGACTGTGGCTGATGCGCCCTCGGAAAACTGCCTCGTACGTATTTCCGATACAGATGGAGATCCCAGCGATGTCAGTGATGCTGAGTTCACGATCGAGGT
>RRYU01021031.1_pt1 | contig 112887 bp, 85 predicted proteins | sample 2162651 | NCBI WGS metagenome assembly RRYU01 (sample SAMN10267283, study PRJNA491782) | microbial mat metagenome | isolation source: biomat in the production well | place: Japan: Minami-Kanto gas field, natural gas well KTG3 | collected 2017-06 | reverse complement strand
CCCCCCCAAGTCGCCCCCTTCGGGCCCCATATCGATGAGGTGGTCTGCGGCCAGCAATACCTGGAGATTGTGCTCCACCACCAGCAAAGAGTGGCCGGCCTTGAGCAATCGTTGAAAAACCGCCAGGAGCATGCGCACATCTTGAGGATGCAGACCCACCGTAGGTTCATCCAACACATAGAGATAGCGTTCTTTACCGGGCTGGGCGAGTTCTCGGGCAATCTTGAGGCGCTGGCTCTCTCCGCCAGATAAACTGCTGGCACCCTGGCCTAGGGGCAGGTAGCCCAGGCCCACACGATGAAGCATCCAGAGCTTTTCGCCCAGAGCGTGGCGCCCCGAGAAAAAGTGGATGGCCTCGTCCACGGTAAGGGCCAGGACCTCGGCGATGTTCCTTCCCTTGTAGCGCACTTCCAAGGTTTCGGGCCTGAAGCGGCTGCCCTGACAGCTTTCGCAGGGCACGAAGAGATCGGCCATGAAGACCATTTCCAGCTTCACCGAACCCAGACCCGAGCATTCGGGGCAACGCCCCTCCTTGCTGTTGAAGGAAAAATGCGTGGGGCTCATGCGGCGTGAGGCGGCATCGGGCATGGAAGCAAAGATTTCGCGGATGTGCTGGAAGGCGCCGATGTAGGTGGCCGGATTACTTCGGGGACTCTTACCCAGCGGACTCTGGTCCACCACCCGTACCTCACGAACGCGCTCGGCTCCACGAAGTCGAGTGTAGGGATCCCCGGGCTGGGCCTTGCCGCCCCCGCGCCTCAGGGCGGGCACGAGCACGCCGGAAACCAGGCTGGTCTTGCCTGAGCCCGAAACACCCGATACGCAGACCAGCTGCCCCAGGGGCACTTCCACGTCCACATTCTTGAGATTGTGCAGACAAGCGCCGTCGAGCTTGAGAGCCCCTTTCGCCTTTCTGCGCTGATCACCGCCCGGCACAAGGATTTCCTTCTTGCACAGAAAGCGCAGCGTTACCGATGGATGGTCATGGCTCACCTTGGGCAGTTTCTTAAGCGGCCCCTGGTAGACCACTTCGCCCCCCGAAGCGCCGCTGCCGGGGCCCATGTCCAGAAGCTGGTCGGCGCGGGCGATGAGATCCAGATCGTGCTCCACCACCAGCACGCTGTTGCCCTTTTCCCGCAGGTCTTCCAGGGTTTCCATAAGCCGCTCGGTGTCCCGAGCGTGCAGGCCGACGGTGGGCTCATCCAGGGCATAAACGGTATCGGTGAGATGGCTTCCCAGGGCGTTGGCCAGATGAATGCGCTGAAACTCGCCGCCGGAAAGGGTGCGGGTGAGGCGATCCATGGTGAGGTAGTGCAGGCCCATTCGCACGAGAAAACGCAAGCGCCCGCGAAGTTCCTCGAGCACGCGGTCCACGCCATGGGACTTGCCATCTCCCAGACCGAAATCGTCGATGGCCGCCTCGGCCTTGCCCAGAGAGAGCCGATAGAATTCGGGCAGGGTCCAGTCGCCCAGGCGCACCGAGGCCACATCCGGTCGAAGACGGCTGCCCTTGCAATCGGGACAATCTTGTTCGGTCATGAATCGTCGGGAGAAGAATCGTGCGTATTTCTTGTATCCCTTGGACCTCACGCCTTCCAACCAGGGGATAACTCCCTTGAAGCCCTTTTTGCCGTGCAGCAGTTTTTCCCGCACGGGCTCGGGCAGAGAGCGAAAGCTCGAATTGGTGGGAATGTCGTTCTCGCGGCAGTAGATCAGCAATTTCTCTTGGAAGTGATCGAAGCGCTTCGAAGCCCAGGGGGCCAAGGCGCCTTCATCCAGGGACGCCTTGGGATCGGGTACCACCAGGCCTTCGTCGAACTCAAGGGTATTGCCATAGCCCCGGCATTTGGGACAGGCTCCCTCGCTATGCTGGAATGAAAAGAAGGCCGGCCCGGGTTCGGGTAACTCCACCTCGCACCAGGGGCAATGGGATCCTTCGGCGAAGCGAGCGATTTCGCTGCCATCTCGATCATGGGCCGCCACACGGCCTTCGTCCTCCCGATAAGATGTCTCCACAGCCTCGGCCAATCGGCTGCGGTTCTCTTCATCGAGACGAATGCGATCAGCCAGAACCTGCAACTGCCCGCTTTTGAGCTCATCCAGGGGCAGGGTTTCCAGCTTGGCCACCTTGCCGCCGGCGAGGACACGAGTATAGCCACGGGTGAGCAGCAGCTCCCGCTGGGCCTCGGGATCGGCACCTTTGCGAATGCTGAAGGGAAAGACCAGGAGCACATCGCGACCGGAATGCTCCGTCAATAGGTGTTCAGCCACCTCAGCCGGGCTGTCCCGCTTCACTTCCCGCCCGCAACTGGGACAGTACTGGGTGCCCGCTCGTGCAAAGAGCAGGCGCATAAAATCGGCGATTTCGGTGTAGGTGGCCACGGTGGAACGGGAATGCAGCACCGTGTTCTTCTGCCTGATGGCCACCGCCGGGCCAATGCCTTCCAGGGAATCCAGCTCTGGCCGCCGCAGGCGCTCTAGGAATTGCCGGGTGTAGGTGGACAGGCTCTCCACATAGCGGCGCTGGCCCTCGGCATAGATGGTATCAAAGAGCAGGCTGCTCTTGCCCGAACCACTGACTCCGGATATCACCACGAGCTTGCCGCGGGGAATATCCAGGTCGAGGTTCTTCAGATTGTTTTCACGCGCGCCACGAAGGCGGATGCAATCCATGGGCATTCCCCAGTTAGTGTGATCCTCGAACCTAGCAAAGGGAGGGAGACAGTTCAACCATGCCGGTGACTATGGCTGTTGGCCAAGAGCCATAGTTATTGTTATCGTCATCCCATGTCTAACTTCCCCCAAGCGGAATTCCAGCGACTCTGGCTTACCCTCGAACGCCTTCTCGCACCGGGCGGTTGCCCCTGGGATCGCAAACAAAACGCGGCCGACCTGGCAAGGTTCATGGTTGAGGAAGGCCACGAATGGCGCGAGGCCGTGGATGAAGGCGATCCGGAGCATCAGGCCGAGGAACTGGGCGACCTTGCTTTTTTAGTGTTGTTCGGATTGCAGCGCCTGACGGCCGATGAGGGAATCGAGCCCAGCGAGGCTCCCCGCCTGGCCGATGAGAAGTTGCGCAGACGGCATCCCGATATTTTCGGTGAAGCCGACCGCGCGGGCAGCGTGGAGGCCCAAACCCGCCGCTGGGAGGACATCAAGCGCGAGGAACGCGGCGACCAGGAGCGGGGCCTGCTCAAGCCACTGCCCCGCAGCATGGGCGCTCTGGCCAAAGCTCATCGCTATCAGGACAAGGCCGCCAGCGTGGGCTTCGACTGGCCCCGGCTATCGGGCGTCCTGGACAAGATGCAGGAAGAGCTTGGCGAATTGCGCGAAGAGCTTGCGCCCTTGGCCGATCTTCCCACCCCCCAGGGAGAGGGAAGCCCCTCTACGCGATTTCGACGGGAACTCGACAATGAATCGCTGGCGCGTGTGCGCGACGAGATCGGCGACCTGTTCTTTGTGCTCGCCAATCTTTGCCGCTGGCTGAACATGGACGCTGAAGATGTGGCCGAAGATGCCAACGCAAAATTCCTGCGACGATTCGCCGGCATGGAATCGCGCCTGAAGGATCGAGGCGCCGCTCTGGAAGAATCGAGTCTTGAGGAAATGGAAACCCAGTGGCAGGGCTTCAAGGCCGAGTCGGAATAAATTCCCTTAGAAATTCATGGCGCGGCTGATGCCGATGGCCTGGACCACACGCGGGAAGTGCGGCTCGAAGGCCGTGTCGAAATCATCGCGGGAAAGATTCATGTCCAAGGCTAAAAGCAATTGAGTGCCGCGAGGCAGCGCGGTTCGATATCCCAAGGCCAGTTGTAGAAGATTCTCTCGCCGGTCCAGGCCCAGATCCGGGTGATAGCCCTCCACCACCAGTTCGCCGAACAATTCGCTTTCGCCGTTTTGGAAGCGAAGGCCGACACCGGCCAAGGGCTGATCGAGCGTGGATCCCTCACCGGCAGGATAGTAGTGGGTGAAGGGCATCCAGGGATCATCGGGATCAGCCGAAGGCGCGTAGCTCGAACCCTCCTCGCCGCGGTTGAACCTGCGGCCGAACATAATGCTGATCCAGGTGCGCGGAAATTGATGCCCATCGAAGAGGCGCCATTCGGCCACGGCGCAGAGTTCCAGGTCTTTGCCACCGGCCTCGGGCTCGGGATAGCCACTCGCCAAAGGTAGGCGCAGATTTGCCTGCCCGGCCAGTCGAAGGCGGTCCCAGGGTAGAGGTGGTGAAATTTTCAGCGACAGGTCTCCCGCACCCAGACTATTTGCCCAGTCACTTCCCTCGGTGGCCAGCCAGAGTTCGCCGTCGAGGGTGTCCACCGAACGATAACGATGCCAGCTGCTCAGCCCGGCACCCAATTCCAGGAATCCACCCAGGCCGAGGCCCAGATCCAGTCGAGGATGGAAAAAGTGGAAGCGCGAGGCCAGGCCCACATCTTGGAAGTGGTAGCTGGCCATAATTCGCATGTCCAATTGGGATGCGGGCAGAGGTCTTGCCGAAGGCATGCGCCAGAGGCCGCTGCTTTCCGGCATGCCGAAGCCGGCCCAGGACGGACCGGCTCCCAACAGGATCAACAGAAAGACGAGTTGCCGCATAGGCGCGGACATCAATCGCCTGTTGTTTCTTCGGCGGCGGGGGCTTCTTTCGCGTCTGCGGCAGGCTCTTCGCCGCCCTCCACGGCCTTCATCTCATCCACGAAATTCAATCGCAGGAAGGTGATGGCTTCCTGAAGCGCTTGCTCTTCCTCGCGCACCAGATTACCCCGAGTTTTGCGCTCGAGAGATTCCAGCACCGCGATGGTCCCCCGCACGGCTTCCAGATTGCGTTCAACTTTGCCCGTCATGGGATCGGCCACCTTACCCAGATGGGCCAGGCCCGCCTGGTGATGGGCCATCACCAAGCTCAGGAAATTCATATCCAGTGTCTTCTCGTCGCTCACGATACTCCTAGAGATTCTCCAACAAGTGACGACGCGTACTCACCAGCACGAAATCCGCGCCTTCCTTGCCCTGGTTGATCAGACGATGTTCCTGCGCCTCGGTGAAGTGCAGGCTGTCACCCTCGTTGATTTTATACTCTTCTCCACCGGAAACGAAGTTCAGCTTCCCCCGCTCGCAAAGCACGGTTACTTCGCCCGTGGAACGGCTATTAGCGAAAGATAATTCGGAATCACTGTCCAGGTGGATCTTGTAGATCTGCAGGTGTCCGCCCGGAATGCCCTGTGTTAGCGGCTGATAGTATCCCGAAGTCGTCGTGAGAGGATTGCGCTCCCGCTCTTCGAAGCGGATGCGACTCACCTCTTCGAGATTGCGACTCTCCAAGAAGAAAGACGTGTCCTTGCCCAGGGCACCCGCGATGCGAGAAAGCGCGCCCACGGTGGGACTGGTTTTGCCGCGCTCGATTTCCGAAATATGTGTGGCCGAAACCTTGCTGGACCCTTCGACTTCCTTGAGGGTCATCCCGCGGGCTTTGCGCACACGCTTGATCCGTTGTCCGAGTTCCTGAATTTCCATCTCGTCTCCTAGATCTTAAAGCTGGGTACGGTGACGACCCAAGCTTCACAGGGTCCCTCGCCTATGTTCTCGATACGATGCGGATTGGATGCATGATAGTGAAGGCTGTCGCCTTCCTTGAGCACATACTGCTCATCATCCACGTGCACCTGCAAAATGCCTTTCAGCAGCAGGATGAACTCTTCTCCCTCGTGACGATTCACATCGCCCGAGGAGATGGCACCCTTGCCCCAGGTCATCTTCATGAAGGAAATGCGCGAGTGAGGAATGGATCCCGATAGAGATTCCAACTCCACCGGAGGTTCCACAAAGCGGAAGCGCCTGCGTTTACCCTTGGTGACGATGCTGACTCCGGGAAGCTCATCGGCCTCAACGAAGTAGGAGGGCTCCTCGCCCATGGCCTGGGCGATTCGCGTGAGTGCACCCACTGTGGGGCTGCTCTTCCCGCGTTCGATTTCGGAGATGTGCGTGGCGGATACGCCGCTGGTCTCTTCGATCATTTTGAGAGTGAGCTTCTTCTCGAGGCGATACCGCTTTAAGCGTTCGCCGATTTCGCTTTTATCCAACTGCTCCATGATCACCTCGAATGGGGTTTTCGGGTTTCTGGGTCGGGAACAAAATAAAAAGACCGCCTCATGCGGTCAAGATTTCATAAGAGATTTCTGATTCTTGAGGAATATATCCGATAAAGAGCGGTTACTCCCTGATATCTTCGACGCGCCGGTAACGGACCAGCTTTTCCAGCAGATCCCTCAGGAAAACCACGCCCAGAGCACTTCCATCCAGATCGGTGACAACGGCGAATTTGCTGTGAGTGAACTGAAGTTCGTCGATGAGATCGAGCAAGGGACGGCTGGCCGGTACGGTGCGCAGGGGCTCGGCCAGCATTTCCAAGGTTTGATCGTCGGTCTGGGACAGGAGTTTCAAACTGGATACGAACCCTTCCAGCCCTGCACTGCCCTGGCGGAACAGAAAAATGCGCGAGGGCATCTTATCGCCCTGTTCCCTCAGCAGTTCCCCCACCGTTCCCTGAATGGGAAATAGGATCAGGTCTGACATGGGACGCATGAGTGAACGCGCGCTAAGGCGATTGAGAAGAGCGATACGGCCGATGAGGATTTCCTCTTCATGGGCCACAGCGCCCTCTTCCCTGCCGGTCTCCACGTGCAGTCGCACGGTTTCCCAACTCAGGGGAATCTCCCCTTTGGAGGGTCCCCCGGAAATGAGACGGCCGAGCATGCGGCTGAAGCCTTCGATGAGCCAGAGCAGGGGCCAGAGAATCCAGGCCAAGGGAATCAGGAGCAGGGAGACCCATCGCGTAAAACGGTCGGCGTAGACTCCACCGAGACCCTTGGGCAAAACCTCACCCAGCAGCAGGACTATGGGCACCACCCAAAGGGTTGCCACCATATCTATGCCCATGGCGGGTAGTTTCCAATTCACCCTTTGCAGGAAGTTCTCCGTGAGCAGAACCGCAGTCACGGAGGCCAGCACATTGAAGACATTGGTACCCAGCAGGATTACCGCCAGCATGCGCTCAGGTTGACGGTAAAGCCTTTCGGCAAGACCGCCGAGTCGCTGGCCTTCATCGCGTGCCGCACGCTGGCGCATACGATTGCTGGAAACCATGGCCGTCTCGCTACCGGAGAAAAAGGCCGAGCCCAGTATGGCCACGAGCATCATGATTAACCAGGCGCTCATGACAAACGCTCCAGTTTCAATGTGCGAAGGGCCGGCCCTTCGGCATCCATGACGGTCCAGCGCAGGCCGGCGATTTCGCAGACACTGCCTTCCTCGGGCACCTCACCCAGCTGCTCCATGAGATAGCCACCCAGGGTTTCGCTTTCACCGCTGGCCAATGGCTGACGAAGAATCTCCGAGGCCTCTTGCAACTCCATACGTGCCGAGGCAATCAGCGTGTCCTCGTCGGGCATGTAGAAGCGCTGGCTCTCGAAATCTCGCCGGTTGAGTATGTTTCCCACCAAGATCTCGAAGAGGTCTTCCAGGCCGGCGATACCGGCCAGGGAGCCGTATTCATCCAGGACCACGGCCAGGGTTTCGTTCTCGTCCAGCATTTCGCCCAGGAGCGGTCCCGCCATCTGGCTTTCGGGACAGAATCGCACGGCGCGGGAAAGGGTGGAAACCGCCTCCTCGGAATCTTCGCGACCCAGAAGATCGGCCGCATGGAGAATGCCCACCACGCGGTCGGGGCTCTCACGGAAAAGGGGGATCTTGGAATATCCCTCGGCCCTCACGCTCTCCACCACTTCTCTAATGGGCAGATCATCTTCCAGCAGGAAGATGTCCACGCGGGGCGTCATGGTTTCGGACACGGGCGTATCCCCCAGTTCGAAGACGCCGCTGACCATTTCCATTTCCTTCTCGCCGAGGGGACCTTCCTCCACGGCTACCTGAACCAGGGCGAGGAGATCCTCTTCCTGAAGACCCTGGCGATCACCGGGGAATAGGCGCTGCAGACCACTGCGAAAACCCAGGCTCAACTTTTCCAAGGCGCCGGCAATGGGTCCCAGCATTCTGTGGGCGATCAGAAGCCTGGGGGCGATGCGAAGGCTGGTATTGCGCGGATGTTGCACGGCGATGCTCTTGGGCAGAATCTCGCCGAAGAGTAATACCACCAGGGTCGTGGCCAGGGTGCTTACCAGGGGTCCGCGCTCGGGGCCCAGGTGGCGCAGGAACAGGCGCGTGGCCAGCACGGCCAGCACGATATTCACCAGAGTGTTGCCCACCAGAATGCTGGCCAGCACTTCCTGGAGCCGGTCGAGCATGAAAGCTACGGTGCGGGCAGGACGATCTTGTCGCTTGCGCAGCAGGTGACGCTGACTGTGGTCCAGTGCGAATAGGGCGGTTTCCGAGCCCGAGAAGAAGGCCGAAAATCCCAGGAGCAACAGTATGGCCGAGCCCAGGAGGATATCTGCGATCATCGCAGGGCCTCCCTGAGTGCCCGAAGTTCCTCGTGCAAGGGATCCAAACCCGGCTTCACCAACACACGATCCACACCTTCCACGCGACCGCCCACGCGATCGGCTTCGCCGGTGAGCAGCAAGGTGCGTGTGGCGGGATGCTCCCGCTTGATGCGCAGCAGGCCCTCCTCGCCGCTCTCGCCGGGTAGGCCGAGGTCGGCCAGCACCGCGCGCCAGGGCGGGTTCAGGCTTGGAAGCTCTTCAAAGCAACTCACTTCATCCACTCGGAATCCTTCTCGGCGAATGAGTTCGGCAAGCATGTTTCGCAGGCCGGCGTCGTCCTCCACCACCAGTATTCTGGGTCCAGCCATCCGGCGAAACTCGAAACGGGTGACGTCGTTCTGCACGAGATTCAATTTCAAATTCAGTTGCTTTGCTCTCCGCAGGATTTCTCCGAGACCATAACCGTGGAGCTCCCCGGCATCCGGCGCCTGACCCTCGAGCAAACTTGCTGCCACTTCGGCGGGCAGGCCTTCCCCTCCATTTTCCAGGTAGAAGCCTTCTGCATCGGCCTTCAAAACAAGGGGACCCTCAGGCGCCGCCTTGCAGGCATTTTCCATCAGATTCAGCAACAGGGCGTGCAGAGCTTCTTCCGATCCGGGAAAGAGCCAGGGATCGATCAACTCCAGGCGACTGTTCTGTGGATGCAACCTGCCCGCGTGAAGGAAGCGATCCCAGATCTCCCGAACCAGGCCGGCGCGATCTTCGGACAGCTCAGCTCGGGGCTCTGCACCCTCGTCGATTATTTCCCGCGCACGCACAAGACCCAGGCTGAGACGGTTCATGAGCGGGGGGAATAGGTGAAGTGGCTCGCCTTTCACCAGCTGGTCGCGGCACAGACGGATGTCCACCGCGAGCAGGGCGAGTTGATGGCGGAGATCATGGGCCTTGGACGGCCGAGAGGGTTTCTGGGGTTCATCCATACTTCGATCAGGGCAAGAGTCGGGCTTTGCGCCCCCCTTGTCAAGCACGCTCCTTGACGCTCCGCGGGAGCTCCCCTAAACTGCGCCCTCACGGCAAATTCGAGGCGGCATGCGCACACTCGTCATTCGATTCAGCGCCCTGGGCGATCTGGTCCTGACCCTTCCCGCCCTGCGGGATTTGTCCGCCGCCAGCCATGAACTCCATTTCCTCACTTTGAGCCGCTTCGCGCCGCTGCTTGCGCCCCTTCCGGAACTTGAGCGCATTTGGACCCTGGATTCCCGCCGCGGCTTCGCCGGGCTGCGCGCCCTGGCTTCCGAGTTGGCCCAGCAGGAATTCGACGCCGTGCTCGACCTTCACGACAATCTCCGCAGCCGCAGCCTTCATTTGCTCATGGCCGGTCGCGGCCCGCGCTGGATTTCCACCCGCCGCGATTCCCTTCGCCGCCGCATCCTGGTAGCCGCTCCCGACAACCTTAAATCGATCCTGCGAGAGGGTCCCTTCACGGCCGTGCTCGATCGCCATCGCGAGGCAGCCAGCGAGCTCAGCGGGCGCGACTTCGCGGCTGAGGCGAGCTATCCCATCGATGAGGCTCTCCAGCTTTCGGTGGACGAGGAACTGGCCGCCCTGGGTATCGACACCGATTCTCAGCCCCTGGCTCTGGCGCCGGGGGCCGCCTGGCCCCAGAAGGCCTGGCCTCGTTTCGTGGAATTCGCCGCGGCCCTGCCGAAACATCTTCCCCTGCTTGTGCTGGGAGGCCCCGGCGAGGAAGACCTTTGCCGGGAAGTGGCGGCCGCCGCAGGAGAGCGGGCCAAGGTCTTGGCGGGTGCGCTGCCCTTGCCGCGACTGGCCGCAGCCCTGTCCCGTTGCCGAGGTCTCGTGGGCGGCGACAGCGGCCTGGCCCATCTGGCCGAAGCGGTGGGCCGACCGGTTTGCACACTCTTTGGCCCCACAGTACCTGAATTCGGATTCGCTCCTAGACGGGCCGAGAGCATGCTGATTCAAAGAAATCTCGATTGCCGGCCCTGCTCGCTTCATGGCAAGCGTCCCTGCAAATATGGAGATCTGCGCTGCCTGGCCGAACTGGAACCCCAGGACCTGATCGCTGAACTTGGGGAAGGAGCGTGGCTGGAATGATCCTCGCCCTCTACCGCCTGCTTGCGCCCCTGGCCGCGGCCCTGCTGCCTTTGTTCGCGCGTTTTTCTCCCAAATTGGCCGCCACCCTTCTCTGGCGCCGGGAATCTTTGGGAGCCGCCGATCTCGCCCCCGGCGCTTCCCCCCGTTTTCTGATCCATGCCGCCTCAGCCGGAGAGCTTGAGCAGGCAAGACCCCTCCTGTCTGAAATCCGGGCCCGGCACCCTCGCGCGGCGATTCTGGTAACCCTCTCGTCCGCCTCGGCGCGCAAGGTCGCGAAGGAAATGGATGGGGCCCATCGAGCCATCCCCATGCCAGCCGATACGCCGCGGAATATGTCCCGCCTTTTGGATGATTTCGCTCCCGACCGCATACTCGTGGTCAAATGGGATCTCTGGCCCAGCCTCATGAGCGAGGCCCGGCGGCGCAGGATTCCCGTTTTCCTATTGGGCGCGGCCCTTTCCTCGAGGTCGGGACGGAGCCGCTGGCCGGGACGTCTACTCGCCCGCCCCCTCCACGGACTGCTCAGCGGAATCGGCGCGGCGTCTCAGAGCGATGCCGGAAATTTCCGCCGCCTGGGCGTGGCCGAGGATCGCCTGGCCGTCACGGGCGACACCCGTTTCGATCGCGTGATCCAGCGCAGACAGGAACACCGTCCTCATTTACTGAGCCACTCGATTCATCCTCGAAAAACATGCCTGGTGGCCGGTAGCACTTGGCCCGCTGAGGAAAACCTGATCTGGGATACCTATCCCCGCATCTTGGCCGAAGAACCCAAGGCTCGTCTGCTGCTGGCCCCCCACGAACCCTCGGAAAACAACCTGCGCCGCCTGGAGTCCGAGGCCGCGCGCCGAGGCCTGAGCACGGCCCGGCTTTCCACACTGGATCATTTTCCCGAGGCCTGCGTGGTCTTGGCCGATGTGCTGGGACAATTGGCCGAGCTATACAAATTGGGATCCTTGGCCTTGGTGGGCGGAGGTTTCGGCGACGGCGTGCACAGCGTCCTGGAAGCGGCCGCCCACGGCCTGCCCGTGATCATGGGCCCACGCATCGAGAGAGCCGCCGAGGCCACCGAGTTGATCGAGGCGGGCGCAGGATGGATGGTCCAAAACTCTCAGGAGCTCTTCCATATCTGGAATCGCCACCTGAGCGATGCGGCTTTTGCCCAGGATAAGGCCGATCAGGCCCGTCTTTTTGTGGATTCAGGCGCCGGCGCGGCAGGACGAAGCCTGGACTTCATCGAGAAATTCGAGATCTAGGCTGACAAGGCAGCAAGCGTGCTGTAATTTTCCCCCAATCGCCCCGCCCCGAAACGCAGGAGATTCGCATGTTGCCTCGCTATGGCCGCAAATCCTTAAGCCTTCTTATTCTAACTTGCCTGTGTCTGTTAGGGATCCTGCCGGCGGCGGCCTTCCAGATAGGCCTGCCCCCCCTGCAAGGGACTGCCGATCTCAGCGACGCGGAGCGTATCGACCTGGAAAGGATCGTGCGGGAAGAATTGACCGCTGCCTTTCCCTCCACCGATTGGCTGCTCATGTCCGGCGATCTCATTTCCTTGGCCATGGAGGCCGAGAATCTCGATCCCGCGGCCTGCTCCGAGGAAGATTGCTTCGCCGATCTGGGTCGCGCCTTGAAACTGGATATCCTCATCATGGGATACTTCCGCCGCAGCAGCAACGAGGACCGATTGCTCCTCAAGCTCTACGATATCAGCAGCGGAAAAATGGAAGGCTTCATTCGGGTATCGGGCAGTGAACCTCGTGCCTTGCGCAGCAGCTTGCCCGATGACTGCCGGCGACTTTTGCATCCCTATCGCAATTGGAAACCCGCCGAGGAATTGGCCGGCGAAGATACCGATGTCCTGACCAAGGCCTGGGCCGCACAGAGTGATGATGAAGTTGAAGCCCTCGTCGGCGTGGAAGAGGAAGCACAGGACGATACGGTTCCAGATTTTCCCGAGAAGAGCCGTTCAGGTTTTCTACTTAGCGGCTGGAGTTTCGGCCCGAGCATCAGCACCTATTCCGGACCCAACCATGCCGTGCTCATGAATCATGTGAACAACATCATGACCGTCATGGGCGAGCCCATCTCCAGGTTTCAGAGCTTTGAGGTAGGCACGTCCTTCGGTCTCAGCCTGCTGCGCCACTTCAACGGACCCATTTCCTTCGCGGGCACATATCACTTCACCCAGTACACTCAGAACGCGCTCTTCGTGCCCCATGGATGGGAATCGCCCCGCGAATTGAAAACACAGTTGCACGAATTCGGTTTGGGCATTCACTTCGCCCTGGACTTCGTAAGATCCAAAACCGTGGAGCCCTTTGTGGCGGCTGGGGTATCTTTCCTCTATGCGGATAGTCAACTGGACATTCTCCTGGACAACATTCCCTATTCTCCAGATGGCAATCCCGACACCGCATACGAGAACCGTAACTTCCTTCTGGAGTCTGCCGATCTCTCTGTAGGCGCTGAGGCCTACGTGGGCCTGAATTATCGGGTCACCCCCAACTTGATGATCCAGGGACAGTTGGGCGGGACCATGGGCCAGGTCAGTCAGAACTTCGATTATGACGGTTCCCTCCAGCACATCTTCCCGGATTCCGATCCGGATGATGTCGAGAACCCAGGCAATAACGATATCTTGTGGGGATCCTATCCCCTCGAACTGAATGGACTCAGGCTTAGCCTGGGAATGCTCATCTCACTCTGACCAGGATGCGGACATGAAGAAGCTCGCCCCCACCTTGCTCCTTTTGATTCCAATACTAATGGCCTTTTCGCCCTTGGAAGAGTTGCCCTATGACAAGCCTTTCTATCCCATGGATGGAAAACATAGCGGCGCATGCGGGCATAGGGCCGTCCATCTGGATCGCGATGGCGAAAGCCAGTTGGGACAGAGCCAGTGGCGGGCCGACTGGTACGAGATCGATGGTGAACTCACTTTGGATCCCGGCTTCGAAAACGGCGATTTCACATCCACGGTTACCTTGCACGCAACGCTTGTGGCTGAATCCGACAGCCTGGTGCTCGATGCCCTTTGGAATGTGGATATTCTCGCAGTGCGCCTGAACGATGCCAGCGCAACTTTCCAGCACGACGGATGGTCCCTGCTGAGTATCGAGACGCCGGGACTGAGTGTGGGCAATCAGTACAAGATCGAAGTGGACTATGTGGCCCATGAAAACGAAGACGGCTTCGGCGCTTTTGTTTTCGATCCCTACCTGGACGACATGAATCCCCAGGAACTGCACCCCCTGGTCTACACCATGACTCAGACCCAGTACGCGGGAAGTTGGTGGCCCTGCATCGACCGCTTGGATCAGCGCGCGGATTCCATGTCCATTCGCATCACCGTGCCCGAAGATCTGGTAGTGGCTTCCAATGGAAGCCTCGAATCTATTGAGGATGTCGGCGGCGGACGGCGCAGCTTCCACTTCATGGAGCGCTACTCCATTCCCAGTTATCTGGTCGCCATTACCATTACCGACTTCTACTCACCCGTGGGCGATGGCCATCCCTACTATTCCGCCGAGCCCTATGAGTTCGGTGACGGGCATGAAATGCCCTTGGTGCTCTACGCCTTCAAGCATCATTTCGACGATGCCCTGCACCACTTCGAAAATTTGGCCACCGAAGAATACTGGATCGCCGATCAACTCGACTGTTTCGGCGCGCGCTTCGGCGACTATCCCTACCGCGACGAGAAGTACGGCATCGTGGAGTACCGATTCTCCGGCGGCATGGAGCACATGACTCTCAGCAGCATTGGCAGCACGACCTTGGTGGGCGAAGATCCCATCAACTATGTGCTGCCCCACGAAGCTGCCCACCAGTGGTTCGGCGATCTGGTCACCTGCGCCAGTTGGGAAGACATCTGGCTCAACGAAGGATTCGCCACCTATCTGGAAGCGCTCTACTACGAACACGTGGGCAGATGGACCCCCGGCGACTACATGTTCAGCCGGCGCTGGCTCCGGGAATTCGATGGCGACATCTACGATCCCAATTCCACCTTCGGTCGCACCACCTACTGGAAGGGCGGATGGCTACTTCACATGCTTCGCGGACGCCTTCGCCATCACTTCGGCGAAAACGAGGAGACCTACGCATTCGGCACCTCCGAAGGTGACAACCTCTTTTTTTCCATGCTCGAGCACTGGGCCCAGGATGAACCTCGTCGTTTCGCTACCGCGAATACCGAAGATTTCATCAATTTCTGCGAAAGCTTTTCGAGCCTCAGTCTGCGGCCCTTCTTCGAACGTTGGCTTTACGACTCGGGTCGCCCCCACTATTTCAACAACTGGTCCGCCCGCGAAAGCGGCGCGGGATATCAGGTAGATGTAAGCATCCGCCAGGTGCAATCGGGCGCGCTCTACAGCGAACCTCTCGACCTCATGTTCCGCTTTTCAAATGGGGACAGCATCATTGAGACCGTACTGCCGGACATGGCCAGCCAGGATTACCAATTCTTCGTCGGCCCAAAGCCCATTAGCATGGAACTGGATCCCCACCACAAGGTGCTTCACCGCGCCGTGAGTTTCGAAACACCCATGCAGGTAGATGCGCCCTATCCCAATCCTTTCGGATCGAACCAGGGCGTTCACGTGCAGGTGAATTTATTGGATGCGGGATACATGCGCGCCACCCTCTACGATCCCTCGGGGCGTCTGGAGAAGGTGCTCTTCGATGGGCAGGCCGAGCCTCCCTACGAGGAACTATTCTGGTCGGGTCGCGATGAGCGAGATAGCTTCAGCGCCTACGGCGTTTATCTGCTCAAGGTGGAAAGCGCGGGCCAGGTGGAAACGCGGAAGCTGGTTTTCCTACCCGTGGACTAAATCTTCGACGGGCAGTCTTCAGCCAGGCTGCATTCCTCACATCGTGGTTTGCGCGATGGGCACACCGCACGCCCATGAAAAATGAGCTGGTGGCTGAGCAGGGTCCAGCTATCGGGCGGAAAGATGGCGCAAAGATCCTTCTCCACCTTCACCGGGTCTTCATGCTTGCTTAGCGCCAGGCGCCTCGACAGGCGGCCCACGTGGGTATCCACAGGAAATCCTGGAACATCGAAGGCGTTGCCGAGAATGACATTGGCCGTCTTGCGTCCCACTCCGGCCAGAGCCGTTAACTCCTCCATGTTGCCGGGCACCTTACCCTGGTGCTTCCTCACAAGATCCTGGGCCGCGGCCTTCAGGTTCTTGGCCTTGTTGCGGTAGAATCCCGTGGAGTGGATCAGTTTCTCCAGGCGCTTCACGGGCATCTTCGCCAGGGCCGCCGCATCGGGCGCCGCATCAAAAAGCGCGGGCGTAACCAGATTCACTCGCTCATCGGTGCACTGAGCGCTGAGTACGGTAGAAACCATGAGCTGATAGGGATCGACAAAGTCGAGACTGCAAGTGGCCTCCGGATAGAGGCGCAGCAACTCTAGGCGAATGCGCTCTGCGCGCAGCTTTTTCTTCTGGATGCTTTCACGGGGCATGCCGCAGTGTAAGCTTCCCTCAGTTCCGCGGCAAGGAGGAGCATGAAGATCATCACCCGCAGCATCTCGCGAAAAACTCGGGGCGACGGCGACACTCTAGACATCACGGGCGATCTGGAGGCCATCATCGCCGAATGCGACCTCAGAGAGGGCATGGCGCATCTGTTTATCGGTGGATCCACCGCAGGGCTTACGACCCTGGAGTTCGAGAGCGGCGTCATCGAAGATTTGGCCGAAGTTTTCGAGAACATCGCCCTCGCAGATCGAGACTGGCGCCATCACCGGCGCTGGGGCGATCATAACGGGCACAGTCACATTCGGTCCGCACTTCTCGGACCCAACCTCGCGGTGGCCTTTGTGAAGGGGCAGCTGACCTTGGGCACCTGGCAGCAGGTGGTGTTCATCGATTTCGACGAAACGCCCTTGCAGGCTGATGAGAAACTAGATCTGGTCGCGTTCGACATGCTTTGCGGCCCAATGCAAGGCGCGACGACGAACGTGATGCCCTAGTATCATGGAGGAGGAGCAACGATGCAGCTGGCCGCAAAGCATGCGAACCCAAAGGGCTGGGGGCTATGCGCTGCAGCTCATCATCACTTGTCGTCGATGATGCTAAGGCATCACCTTCCTCCTCATTCTTCGATCTGCAGCGCATAGCCAGCCAGCGCGACCGAGCCTAGTTTTTCATCAGCCTGCTAAGCCGCGAAGTCATCGTGCAGCTGCAGGGCGAATAGATTCGAAACGATTTAGACGGCCGCGTTCTCCTGGATCATCCGGCGCAGCACCGCGTGCAAAATGCCGCCATTGCGGAAGTAGTCGATCTCCACCGGCGTATCCAGACGCAGGATCACGGTGAAGCGCTTCTCGCCGCCATCCTCGCCCTTGGCCAGCACGGAAAGCTCCTGCATGCAATTCAATTCCCCCTCGATTCCCTCGATGTCGAAGGTCTCGCGACCCGTAAGCCCCAGGCTGGCGTGATTCTCGCCATCCTTGAACTGCAGGGGCAAGATGCCGAAGCCCGCCAGGTTGCTGCGATGGATGCGCTCGAAGCTTTCGGCGATCACCGCGCGCACGCCTTGCAGGCTCGTGCCCTTGGCCGCCCAGTCGCGGCTGGATCCCGTGCCATACATGGTTCCGCCCAGGATGATGAGGGGCACATCCTCCTTCATGTAGCGCTCGGCCGCCGTCCATACCGGCAGTTGCTCGCCATCGGGAAGATGCAGCGTGTAGCCGCCCTCTACGCCGTCCAGCATTTCATTGCGAATGCGGATATTGGCAAAGGTACCGCGCATCATTACTTCATGATTGCCGCGACGCGAGCCATAGCTGTTGAAGTCTTTCGGATCCACGCCATTGGAGGTCAGGTAGTCCGCCGCGGGGCTGCCCGCCGCGATCACTCCCGCCGGTGAAATGTGATCGGTGGTCACGCTGTCGCCGAGCTTGAGCAGGCAACGCGCGCCACGGATGGGTTTGATGCTGGGAAGCTCTGGCCCCAGCTTCTCGAAGAAAGTTGGCTCGCGCACATAGGTGCTGTCGTCGGCCCAGGCGAAGAGCTGACCCTCGGGCACCGGAAGCGCGTTCCAGGTTTCATTGGCCTCGAAAACTCCCGAGTACTCGGACTCGAAAAGCTCCGGGAGAACCGTGGAGTTCATGAGCTCGCGAATTTCCGCGTCGCTGGGCCAGATGTCCCGCAGGAAGATCGGACCATTCGGCCCATCACCCATGGCATCCTTTTCGAAGTCTATGTCCACGCGACCGGCCAGGGCATAGGCCACCACAAGCGGCGGACTGGCCAGGTAGTTGGCGCGGGTGTGCGGACTCACGCGGCCCTCGAAATTGCGGTTGCCGCTGAGCACGCCAGCCACCACGAGATCCTTTTCCTCGATGGCTTGGCGCACGGGCTCATCCAGAGGACCGGAATTGCCGATGCACACGGCGCAGCCGTAGCCCACGGTGTTGAATCCCAGCTTGTCCAGGTAGGGCGTGAGCTTGGCATCATCCAGGTAGCGGGTTACCACGCGGGAGCCCGGCGCCAGGCTGGTCTTCACCCATTCGGGTACCTCGAGACCCTTCTCTACGGCCTTCTTGGCCAGAAGGCCCGCACCGATGAGCACGCTGGGGTTGCTGGTGTTGGTGCAGCTGGTAATGGCCGCGATGACCACCGATCCGTCGCCCAAACCCTCGCCTGCTTCTTTCGCGCGCGCGGCCTGGCTGGGATAGCGATCGTCCATCAACTTCTCGAAAGCGGGCTTCATGTTCGTCAGACTCACGCGATCCATGGGACGAGCGGGACCCGCCAGCGAGGGCTCAACCGTGGTCATGTCCAGACTGAGGGTTTCTCCGAAGTCGGGATCTTCAGCATCCGCGCCATAGAAGAAGCCCTGCTCCTTGCTGTAGCGCTCCACGCGATCCACAAGTTCCGACGAGCGGCCGGTGAGACGCAGGTAGGCCAGGGTTTCCTCGTCCACGGGACAGAAACCGGCGGTAGCGCCGTACTCGGGGGCCATGTTGGCAATGGTAGCCCTATCGGCCAGAGACAGGCTGCGATATCCGGGGCCGTAATACTCCACGAACTTGCCCACCACGCCGTGGCGGCGCAGCAGTTCGGTAACCGTGAGCACCAGATCGGTGGCCGTAGCGCCCGCGGGAAGTTCACCATCCAGCTTCACACCCACCACCGGAGGCAGAAGCATGCTGATGGGTTCGCCCAGCATCACGGCCTCGGCCTCGATGCCGCCCACACCCCAACCAAGCACGCCCAGGCCATTGACCATGGTGGTGTGACTGTCTGTGCCAACCAGACTGTCGGGAAAGAGTAGCTGCTTGCCGTTCTCCATTTCCGAACGGACCACCTGGGCCAGGAACTCCAGGTTAACCTGGTGCACGATGCCCGTAGCCGGCGGCACCACGCTGAAATTATCGAAGGCACCCTGACCCCAGCGCAGGAACTCGTAGCGCTCGCGATTGCGCTTGAACTCCAGTTCGGTGTTCTTGGCCATGGCTTCATTGTCGCCATAATAATCCACCTGCACTGAGTGGTCCACAACCAGATCCACCGGCACACCGGGATTCACACGGGATGGATCCCCACCCAAGCGCGCCATGGCGCTGCGCAGAGCAGCCAGGTCGACGACGCTGGGCACGCCGGTGAAGTCCTGCAGGATCACTCGCGCGGGACGGAATGGAATTTCGTTTTTACCGGCGTTTGCGGCGCTCCAGGAGGCGATACGTTCCACATCTTCGCCGCGGATCTTGAATCCGTCCTCTAGCCTGAGTGCGGCCTCAAGCAGCACCTTGATGCTGCGAGGCAAGCGGCCTATGGAAAAGCCCTTGTTTTCCAGGGCGTCCAGGCGGTAGATGGCGGCCTCGCCGGAGGACAGTGGCAGGCTCGCGAGTGATCCGAAACTATTCGTGCTCATGGCAACTCCCTTCACGGGTGGACCTACAAACTAAAAAGCCCCCCGCCTGCAAGCAAGCGGGGAGCGAAATGCTCTCAGGGACCGAGGATGTGGCCCCGCCAGGCGGAGCCTAGGCACCGCTGAGAGCACCCTTGAAATATTCGCGCCGCATCCGCGCAATATTCTCGATACTCACTTCCTTGGGACAGACCGCCTCGCACTCGCCGTGGTTTGAGCAGGCGCCGAAACCTTCCTTGTCCATCTGGGCGATCATGGCCAGGGCGCGACGGCCGCGCTCGGGCCCGCCCTGAGGCAGGTAGGAAAGCTGCGAGACTTTTGCACTCAGGAAGAGCGAGGCCGAGGCATTGGGACAAGCCGCAATGCAGGCTCCGCATCCGATGCAGGAGGCGGCGTCCATGGCTTTGTCGGCCATGGGCTTTGGAATGGGCACGGAATTGGAATCGGGGGCCGATCCCACATTGCTGGTCACGTATCCCCCCGCTTGCATGATGCGCTCGAGGGAGCTTCGATCCACCACCAGATCCTTGATCACAGGCAGAGGCGCCGCGCGGAAGGGTTCCACGATGACCGTGCCCCCGTCGGGGAAGTGGCGCATGCGAATTTCGCAGGTGGTCACCGCCGCCTTGGGTCCGTGGGCCACGCCCTGAATGTTCAGGCCGCAGGTGCCGCAGATACCTTCGCGGCAGTCGCTGTCGAACTCGATGGCCGTCTCGCCCTTCTTGATGAGCTGCTCATTCAGCAGGTCGAGCATCTCGAGTATGGACATGTTCGGGTTGAGATCATCCATCCGGTAATCTTTGAGACCACCAGGCTGATCGGGACCGGCCTGACGCCAGATCTTGAGATTGATAGACATGGTTTTGTCGCTCACGTTAGGCCTCCCTTACTTGTAGCTGCGAGTGCTTGGGGTGACTTCCTCGAAGACGAGGTCCTCCTTGTGGAGCACCGAATCTCCAGGATCAGGCTTGGATTCCCATGCTGAAACGAAGGCGAAGTTCTCATCGTCGCGACGCGCTTCACCCTCTTCACTCTGGTGCTCGGCACGGAAATGGCCGCCGCAGGATTCCTCCCGCATGAGTGCGTCGCGAGCCATGAGCTCACCCACTTCAAGATAGTCGGATAGGCGTCCGGCCATTTCGAGAGTCTTGTTCAGCTCATTGGGCTCACCCGTGATGCGAAGGTTATCGGTGAACTCTCCCCGCAATCTGCGGATTTCGCTGATGGCCGACTTGAGATTTTCGGCATCGCGCTCAATGCCAACCTTGTCCCACATGACACGTCCCAGCTCCCAGTGAAGCTCGCGAACCGTCTTCTCGCCCTTGGCCGAGAGTAGAGTGTTGATGTGTTTGTCCACATCGTTCTGAACTTCTCCGAAGGCTTCGTGATTCGTATCGGCAGGGGCCAATTCGGCTCCCGCCAGATAGCTGGACACGGTTCGTGGAATCACGAAGTATCCGTCGGCTAAACCCTGCATAAGCGCGCTGGCGCCGAGGCGGTTGGCTCCGTGGTCGGAGAAATTCGCCTCGCCGGCCACGAAGAGCCCCTCGATGGTGCTCTGCAGATTGTAGTCCACCCAAAGCCCGCCCATGGTGTAGTGCGGCGCCGGGAAGATGCGCATGGGTGTGTGATAGGGATTCTCGTCGGTGATCTCTTCGTACATTGAGAAGAGGTTGCCATAACGGTCCTTGATCACATCCAGGCCCAAGCGGCCTATGGCCTCGGCGAAGTCCAGATAGACTGCGTAGCCCGTTGTACCGGCGCCACGGCCCTCGTCGCAGACCCCTTTACCCGCCCTCGCGGCGATGTCCCGCGGAACAAGATTGCCAAAGGCCGGGTACTTGCGCTCAAGGAAGTAGTCGCGCTCGCCCTCGGGGATATCAGCAGGCTTGCGCTTATCTCCCACCGCCTTGGGAACCCAGACCCTGCCATCGTTGCGCAGACTTTCGCTCATGAGATTGAGCTTCGACTGATAGTCGCCCGCCTGCGGAATGGCCGTGGGATGGATCTGCGTGAAGCAGGGATTCGAGAAATAGGCTCCCCGCTTATGGCAGCGCCAGGATGCGGTGGCGTTGGCGTTAACCGCCATGGTGCTCAGGAAGTAGGTGGAAGCGTATCCTCCCGTTGCCAGGACCACCGCATCAGCCAGGAAACGTTTGATCTCGCCGGTAACCAGATCGCGGGCGATGATGCCTCGCGCCTTGCCATCGATGATCACGAGGTCGAGCATCTCGTGGCGAGAGTACATGTGCACGCTGCCCTCGGCGATCTGCCTCGAGAGCGCGCTATAGACGCCGAGCAAGAGCTGCTGGCCGGTCTGCCCCCGCGCATAGAATGTGCGCGAGACCTGCACGCCACCGAAGCTTCGATTGGCCAGAGTGCCGCCGTACTCGCGGGCGAAGGGCACGCCCATGGCGGTGCACTGGTCGATGATGCCCGTGCTCAGTTCCGCCAGACGGTGCACGTTGGCCTCTCTCGACCGGTAATCGCCACCCTTGATGGTGTCGTAGAAGAGGCGGTAGACGCTGTCGCCATCGTTCTGATAGTTCTTCGCGGCGTTGATGCCGCCCTGGGCCGCCACACTGTGGGCGCGGCGGGGTGAATCCTGGATACAGAAGTTATCCACCTGGAAACCGAGTTCACCGAGCGTTGCCGCGGCGCCACCACCGGCCAGGCCCGTGCCCACCACGATGACCTTGAACTTGCGCCGATTCGCCGGAGCCAGGAGCTTGTTCTCCATCTTGTGGTTTTCCCACTTGCCCGCGAGAGGCCCGGAAGGGATTTTTGCGTCGAGGATCTGGGACATTACAGACCTCCCAGGCTGGCGTGGGATAGGGCTGAGGGATCAACGAAGAAGTAAACGTAAACCGGGAGCAGCAGGAAGCCCACCGCAAGCAGCAGGGCCACGAGAAGGCCGAGGGTGTAGAGCAGGCCGATCCATCGGTCATTGTTCCAGCCCATGGACTGGAAGGCGCTCCAGAAGCCGTGGCGCAGGTGGAAGCCGACGATGGCCATCACCAGCACATAGGCGCCGGCGATCATGGGATTTTTGAAGGCGTCGATCACCACCGAGTAGTAATCCGCGTGCCCGCCGTGTTCGGGATGCGGCACGTTGAGCTTGAACATCCACACGTGTACCAGGATGAAGAGGAAGAGCAGCACGCCCGTCCAGATCATGGTCGTGGACGAGAAGGTCTTGCGGCTCTTCCCGCCGGCGTCCACCGACTTCTTGTAGTTAATCGGCCGGGCGCGGTTCTTGTCGACCATGGCCACCGCCACTGCGGCGCTGATATGAACGAGAAAGAGCGCGATGAGGCCGACTTCGAAGAGGACGACGAACCATCCGTCGAAGATTCCTTCTAGGAAGGCTGCGTAACCGTTGAGAGCATCCGGACCCATGTAGATGGTCAGGTTACCCAAAAGGTGAACGACGAGAAAGCCGATCAGGAACAAGCCGGTGAGGCCTGTCAGGATCTTCTTTCCCACGGATGACCAGAGAACGGCAGTGATTCTGCTCATTGGCCAAGCTCCTGGTAATTGAGGTGAAAATCTCGTGGACAAAACAGAGTAATTCCAGAGCGGCGGAGTAGCAACTCCAAAAGCATGGGATGGGCACTCTCCTGGCTCCGGTTCGGCGGGACCATAGAATTTGCAGAATTTCTCCGATATGCCCGCCTCACATGTCGCCCAGAAGAGTGCCCATCCCCTGCTTCTGGAGCGACCTCTTCGCCAAGCTAAAGCACCATCCCCACGAATAGCTTCTCCGCGAGGACGATTCTGCTTAAATAGGAAAACGGGGAGGGTGAAACCCTCCCCGAGAGAAATGTGAAGCTTGAATGAGGGGAGGGTTCCACCCTCCCAGATCTCCTACTTGAGCAGGAGCATCTTCGAGCGGAGTACCTGTCCGTCAAAGGCGAGGCGACTGAAGTAGACGCCGCTGGCCATGGATGTTCCATGATCGTCGCGTCCCAGCCACTCCACTTCCTGATAGCCGGCATCCATATTGCCGGTGATCAGCGTGGCCACCCTGCGACCCGTCACATCGTAGACCGCGAGATCCACCTGACCGGCCTTGGGCAGGTCGAAGCGAATCATGGTCTTCGGGTTGAAGGGGTTGGGGAAGTTCCGGCCCAGGGCCAGAACCTGCGGCACAGCGCCCGCAACGTCGGTGGGATCGCCCGCGTAGGTGATCTTCAGGCACCATTCATTGAAGGTACCCGTGTCGCCACCGGCATTGTCGCTGATGGTCATGGTCCAGAGACCATCGGCCAGGTCGCCGATGAAATCATCCAGGTTACCCGCGGGATCCATGTCGTCAGGATACCAGCCGATCAGATTGTCCGTGCTGCCACCCGTGCGGTTGTGCAAGGTCACCGAGGTTCCATCAGGGCTTTCCAGAGAGACGATGAGGTCGCCCTGATAGGTGTGGGTAATGTCTACGTAGACTTCGATTCCCGTAACATTCGCACCGAGATTGATGTCCATGCTGTCATCGATGGTCGAATTGTCACCGATGAACAAGCCGGGTTCGCTACAGAAGGTGGCCTCGTAGACGATGGACAGATCGAAATCGATGCCCGTGGCGTTCTCGCCCGGTCCCAGCGGAACGTCCACGATCTCCGTGGAGAAGCCGTTCTTGCTGGCGCGAATCTCGTAGCTGCCCGCATAGAGGCCAGGCAGCGAGTAGAGCCCGTCGGCTCCGGTGTAGAGGGATCCGCCACCGGGGATGGCTTCCACGAGCACGCCGGAATAGTCGGTTTCACCTTCCAAGGTCACCGCACCACTGATGGAGCAGTCGCCCACTTCCTGGGTCATGAGCCAGGTGACGGCGTTCTGCAGAAGCAGAGGCCGCACGGCGGCGTCCATGGCCGAGTAGTTGAAGGCGAAGAAGACGATCTGTCCGCCTTCGGGCGCCGGATTGGGATCGTAGGCGATGATACTGCCATCCCCCGCGTAACTGCTCCAGCTACCCACGCCCACCGCATCGGCGGCCACGTCCACGGCGTCATGATCGCCATAGCCCGAATAACTCATGCTAATGGTCGGCGGCAGAACGTTGGGCACCGAAGCCAGATAGTGATCGGCTTCGGCGATGGTCACGTTGCCGCTCTCATCGTGGTTCCAATCGACATGATGCAGCACCTTCGTGGCGAAGTCGCCACTCTGGTGATCATAGGCCACCTCGCCGCCTTCGATGAGCACATGCCCACCGACTTCCACGAAGTCCACTAGCGCATTTGTGAAGCTGGCATCGCCATAGGGAGAGGTGTTGTCACCCGCCGAGACCAGAACGAGATCATAGTTGGTCCAGGTCAGAGGATCGGTCTCACCCATGCTTTCCATGGTGCTCGTGTAACCGATCTCATCCAGATCCGTGATGATATCCGTGCAGGCCTTGCCCCTGCTCGAATATCCCTCGGCAATGAGCGCGCCGGTTTTTTCATCGACCTTGGCTTCATTCCAAGTGCTCTTGCCACTGTCGTTGATGACCAGCAGATCGCCGATGGTGGGATCGAGCACGAAGCTCTTCACGATCACCGGTTCATCCACCGTGATGTTGATGGTGACGGGAATGTAATGCCAGGCCTTCACCACCACGCTGTAATCGAAGTAGGGCAAAGACGGCGTAGTATAGCTACCGTCGCCCGGGTCACTGGTGGTCTCGGCGTAGAGAGCGCCCGTGTCCGTGCGATAGACCTTCACCGTGGCTTCCAGAGGATCACCGAATTCGGAATCGGTGACCGTACCGGAAATAACACCCGCGGGCGCCGGATCCAGATTCACATCCAGAGTATTCGCGCCGTAGTTCAGGAAGAAAGATTCTTCATGATGCAGGTAGCCGAAGAGATCCACCGCGATGTTGTAGTCGGCCACCACAATGTCTTCGCCCATGTCGTAGTTGCCCGCGCCGTCGGTCATGGCCTCGAAGACCATGGCGTCAAGATCGTCGTATCCACGGATCCAGGCTCCCACAGCCGGAGATCCGTCGGCATCCACATGACCGGTCAGCGTACCGTAGGCTTCGATCACTTCGAAGATCGCGGTTACGAGATTGCTGCCGTCCTTGGCGAAGAAAACGTCAACTTCCCCCAGGGCTGTCGGCGTAATGGTCAGGAAATTTTCGGTGGTCTGATCGATCAGAACACCATCCTGATAGGCATAGAGAATGTGCTCGGGCACGCCACCGAACCCGGAAGCCGTGATGGTTCCCGGCAGATTCAGGGCGAAGGCGCCACTCAGGCCAATGTCGGTGCTCACACTCAGGGAGATGCCCATGAGCGGATCGGCATTGACGGTCAGGGCTTCACGGAAGAGTTCCCAGCTCTCGGCGGGATCCTGTCCCACCACATCGATGCTGGGACCATAGGGATAGACCACGTTGATGGTCGCATAGCCCGAGGCATCGGTGAAGACGTGAGCACTCTCGTATTCGAGACCGTCGGCCCAGACTTCAATGCCTTCCTTGGGTGTGACGCCGTCATACTCGAAGACACCCACGGTCACATCGGTGGCCACGTTGGCGTCGATGTTGTCGGGACTAAATGTGATGTGCGCGGGCACGATCACGTTCAGGTCGACGATATAGGGTTCATGATTCTGATTGGTCACCACCAGCTCGGCGGCACCGGGAAGCAGAGGAGCCGCGAAGACCGGAAGGTCGAAGCTTCCACTCAGATCTACGGTTCCAGCACCCAGAATCTCGCCGTCGCGTGTCAGAGCCACATAACTTCCGGGAGTGGCTTCAATGGCGATGGTCGACCATGTCGTGAAGATGGTCGCGGGATGCACGACAGGATTCACCGCCGGCACGCCCAGGTAGGTGCTTAGGCTCGGGTCGCCCTGCAGGTTGTAGGTGGTCCAGTAGTTGTTCGCAAGACCAGAGCCTGACTCCGAGACCGCGAGATTGCCGCTGAAGATGATCGCATCGTTGGTCACGTACCACTGGGTCATGGCTTCGCCATGATCGTGGAAAAGACCATCGTAGGTACCCAGGCCCGTATCTTCGTAGGGATAGGCGGATCCGTTGATCTCGCTTCCCGGGTGGAACCCCACGCCCCACCAGTAATCTTCATCCCAGTAGGTGTTCATGCTGGCGCCGATGTAACCGATTCCGCCCTTGTCGGTCACGCGCAGCCATGTTTCGCCGAAGCACTCGGCCGAACCATAGGAACCGGTGACGCAGCAGTTACCGATGGCCAGACAATACTTCCCGTAGTTGTCCAGGCCATTGATGTCCGACTGCGTGAAGGAGGGATCGGCCCAGCTGGTCGTGCTGCCGTGCGCCGTGTAGTTGATGAAGGAAACGCCATCGCTGACGTTCTGGATGATGTTCGAAGAGTTGCTGCCCGACTCGGGATACAGATAGGTGTGGCTGTAGATCCCGTGAGCCGAGTTGAAATAGTGCTCAGTTCCATAGTTGATCTGGCCGTTGCCGTGGGTGGGGCCGAAGCTCCCATCCATGCCGGCGATCATCACGACTTCGCCCAGATAACTGGGATCGGGCATGGTGAACTCGTCGTACATCAGCGTTTTGTCCATCATCGCCTGCAACTGCGTGGGATTGGTGGCGCTGAAGCGACCGTAGTACATGTCGGGGATGTGGTCCCCATCCACGGCGCAATAGGGCCGATCGGTGGTGTAGCCACTTTCAGACCAGGCCGGCATCTGAGCCACGTCACCCACAAAGAGCACGAAACTGGGTGCTGGCTGTTCAGGCGTGCCGTTGTTGTAGAGGCCGTGCAGATAGTCGCGAATCTGTTCCTTGGTGGTTCCCACTTCGGGGGTACCCGTGACGGCCAGAATCGTGTTGAAGCCGCGGCGCATCTTCCAGTCGACGAATTCGCCGAGTTGCATTTCGAACTCGGGAGGTGTAACGACAACCATGGTTACGAAGTCGGTTACGTGATCGGGATAATCATCGTGGATCCCCCGATAACCCGCGATCCCTTCATAAAGATGCGAGAAGAAGGGACTGTGCACGGAAGCCTTGAGATTCTGATCTGCGAAAAAATCGCCACCCTCGAAATGAAGTTCGAATTCGATCTCGGTGGCAACTTCCAGTTCGCCGGTTTCAGGGAAATAGGCAAGCGGTGCCACTTCCAGACGACCCATATCCACGGCACGCAGGCGGCCCAATGGGACAACCTTCACCATTTCATAGGCGACGCGGTCGGTGCTGTAACTGGCCTGATCATAGACGAAGGGCCAGTTAGAGGGATCGGCATTCTTGGGCATGCTGGGCTGAGCAGGCATGATGCGATGCTCGAAACCGAAATCGGCAAGCCTAATACGTTCGGTCTGAAGGGAGAGAATCTCGATACGAGTGTTGGCCCCGAAGGGAATCTCGTAGAGACGATTCATCTGCGGCAACTCCGGACCGCCTTCCACTTTCGAAGAGTGGAATCCGGGAATCGTAAGGCGAGTGAACAGGCCCTCGGGCGTGTTCACCTCCATTGCCTCGATGCTTCCCAGTTCGGCGCGGAACTTGAGGACATTATCCTCGGCCGCGGTCAAAGTTAATCCGTTGAGCTCATCCCCTATGGGGAGGGTTGTGGTCGCCGCCATCGCGCTCAGCGCAAACAGGGCGAAGCATAGCGCAAGAAGACCCTTCGGGATTCTCATCTCCGGTCCTTTCTCATGGCATGTTAGGAATGCGTATCCGGCAATTCCGATCTTTTGATCTTTTAATTCTAACATATTCGGACCATTGGGTCTTTTGAAAAGCCCCTAGACTACAGCCAGCCACAAAAAAAGCCCCTCCCGAGGGAGGGGCGAGGCTGGATTTCCAGCTTATTTCAATAGTTGGATCTTAAGGGAATGGGAGTCCTTACCCGCCACAAGGCGCAAGAAATAGACACCCGAAGGAGCCGAATCGCCCCGGTCGGTTTGACCATCCCAGATTGTGCTCTGTGTGCCAGCCGGGAATCTCTCATCCTGCAGCAGTTGACGGACAAGACGGCCCGATACATCGAAGATCTCCATGGTCACCGGGCCGGGCTGGGCCAGGCTGAAACGAATCTCGGTACTTGGATTGAAGGGATTGGGGAAGTTACCAATCAGGGTCGTGCCCATCTGCGCCGGTGCATCGTCCACCGAGGTCACCTGGGAAAGATCCAAGCGGAACATGGACCGGCCATGGGTGCCCGCCACCAAGCCCCGCGTGGGCTGGTGGAATTTTAAATCCAGCACGGGCACATTGGGAAGCCCCGTACCCAGGGTCTGCCAGGCATAGCTCGGCGCCGAGGCGTAGTAAACTCCCACGTCGCTACCCACGAAAAGCTGCTGAGGATAGTCGGGGTCAACGACCACCGAATAGAGTGGAAGTTCGGGCAGGCCCGCGCTGATGTCCTGCCAGCTCGCGCCGAAGTCCGTGGATTTGAACAGGTGCGAGAGAGGATCATCCCAGCGCATGCCCGAGAAGCAGACATAGATCGTGGCGTCGTCGCTGGGATCCACCTCAACGCGCGTGACCCAGCGCTCGGGTAGATCGTCGCTGATGAGGGTCCAGTTTCCCCCGCCGTTCTGGCTCACCCAAACTTTGGAATCGTCAGTGCCCACGTAGAGCGTGCTTGAATTGCTCGGCGCTACGGCGATGGTCGTGATGGTGCCAAAATTCGCGCCGTGATTGCCGCCGGTGAGATCGCCGCTGATGGAAGACCAACTGCTCGATCCGTTGGTGGATCGATAGAGCCGGTAGGTGCCGTAGTACATGGTTTCAGGATTGCTGGGATCCATGACCACCGGTGTGGACCAATTGCGTCGATCACCGCTGTCGATGCCGCTGGTGGCGCTGTTCCAACTGGAGCCGCCGTTGGTGGACACGCCCAATCCGCCGTACTGGTACTCTGCCCAAATCTTGTTGGCGTTGCTGGGATGCACCAGGCAGTAGAATCCGTCGCCGCCGTAGATGTTGTCCCAATCATCCGGGTCGCCGTTAAAGGTGGCCAGGGTGCCGTTGTCCTGGGTACCGCCGTAGAGGCGCTCGGGATTTTGCGGATCGATGGTGATGGCGTAGAACTGGCTCGTCGGCTGGTCGTAGAGCTTGCTCCAGCTGCTTCCATAACTGGTGGATCGATAAAGCCCGCCGTCATTGCCCTCGTAAATGCGCCCCGCCTGATGGGGATCGAAGGCAAGAGCGTGATGATCCACATGCATGCCGCCCACATAAGACCAACTTCCCCCACCATTGCTGCTTCGGTAGAAGTCGAGTCCCAGGGCGAAGACCAGGTTGGGATCGTCCGGCGACACGCGAATGTTGCCGAACCACCAGCCGAAGGAGCTATACATACCCGACAGGCCACCATCATTGGTTCGGCTCCAGCTGAGGCCGCCGTTGGTACTTTTGTAGATTCCATCGAAGTAACCGGGGTCGTCTGCATAGATGGCATAGAGCGTGTTTGGCTGCGATGCACAGAGGGTCAGGCCGATGCGTCCCACGTCGCTGCCTGAGGGCAGGCCGCTGCTGAGCTCGTTCCAGCTGTCGCCGCCGTCGGTGCTTTTCCATATGCCACTACTCGGCCCACCACTTCTCCGATAGGTGAGTCCGCGCACTCGCTCCCACATGGCCGCGTAGAGGATGTCCGGATCGGCCGGATTCATGACAAGGTCGATACAGGCCGTGGAATCGGTGAGGGCGAAGACCTGCGACCAGTTGTCGCCACCGTCGAGAGTCCTGTAAACACCGCGCTCGGGGTTGGGCCCAAAAAGCTCACCCGTGCAGGCGGCGAATACGCGATCGCCGTCAGTGGGGTCCACCACCACGCGGGCGATGTAGCGGGTTTCCTCCAGGCCCTTGTAGGCCCAGCTGCCGCCCCCGTCATCGGACTTGAAGATACCCATTCCGAAGAAACTGTAGCTGGCAGCGTTGGCTTCACCGGTGCCCACCCAAACCGTTTGCGGATTACTGGGATCCACGGCCACCGAACCCACCGACAAACTGGACTGATCGTCGAAAATGGGCGTCCAGTTGCTTCCCGCGTTGACGCTCTTGAAAACACCGCCGCTGGCGATGGCCGCATAAACCACGCCTGAGTTAACAGGATCAACGGCCAAATCCGTGATGCGCCCGCCAATGTTCGTGGGACCCGCCTGCTCCCAGACCGGTCCTTCACGATCGGCCGCCAGGCGCATGGCCTGAGCCTGATCGAGCCCAGCCTTGTAGGCTTCGAAATTGATCTTCCCCTGTGGCCAGGCCCGCTGATTCCAGAGCCACTGATTGGGACGTCCGTTGGGTTCGCGAGTGGGAGTATCTTCTGCGAAGACAAGAAAAAGGAGCGTAGCCGCAGACAGGAGAATGGCTGCGCCAAAGAGGGTGCGCTTCATGGGGCCTCCATGAGGAATGGGTCCCTATATTATAGCAAAAGCCCCGTGGTCGTGACCACGGGGCCTGGGCGGGAGCGACGAGATTCGAACTCGCGACCTCCTGCTCGACAGGCAGGCGTTCTAACCAAACTGAACTACGCCCCCAAATGCTGCGAGTGGCGCAAATTAGCAAAGGCCTGGGGCAAAGTCAATAGCCCCCAAATGCCGGCTAAGACCAAAATCTCCGGATAGAGGTCCCAGGGAAATAAGCTTTCAAAATATCGCGATAATCGTGCCCCGCCTTGCTTCGCTCGATGGCCCCCACCTGGCACAGGCCAATACCGTGCCCCCAGCCGGCTCCAACTGCAGTTACCCGCGTCAGTCGCCCCTGATCGTCATATTGCTTGCTCAGGCGGAAAAGAGTGCTACGCAGGGCGACGCCCTTCATATCGCGCTTGAGAGCCGTCCTCACGCGGTCTCCGACCACCTGGAATCGCCCGCGATCGGTCACCGCTTCCAGCACCTGCACCCGCCCGTCGGGACTGTACTCCAAGATTCGCAGGTCTTTCAGACGGCCCAGGCGGGTTCCACTGGGAAGACTCGCCGCCGAGGGCAGATAGGCTCTCAGAATGGCTCCCAGTTCCTTAGCGCTCCAGCTGTGGGTCCATCGGAAGTACTTGCTGCTGCGGCACCAACTTTTTCCTTGGCCATCGGCATCTCGCACGCCGCCCATGTGCCGGGCTTCATCGTGGCGCCAGGCCCGGTGAATATCGGCCGTGTGCCCTCCGCAGGTACTTGAGTAGTAGATCTCGGCCGGCTCTCGGCCCAGGGACACCAGTTCTCCCCGAGTTTCACGAATGGCCCGATCGGCCAGATCCCAGGAGCCCGCGCCGCGATAGACCTGATCGGCGATGCTATCTACCATATCCCATTCTTCATCGCGGCTGGCCCGGAGTCGCTGCACGGCATAGGTGCGGCTGGCCACGGCCTGCACTTTCAGAGCCTGGTAGCCGCTGCGTCCCAGTCGCCCGATCTCGTGAGGCACCACACCGCGCAGGTACTCTTCCATGGGCAGATGATTCACACAGGTGAAGTGCTCGTTCTTGGGAATCAACCTCAGGCGGCCGCGATATCGTTTGCCGTTGAGTTCGAAGGATGCGCTGCGTGGCACGATCCAGGTGTTTTTTGCCAGCGGGATGCTTCCCCCCACAGCCTTGAGGTTACGCCCCTCATGTGCGCCCTCGAAGATTTTCATGTTCCCGGGATCTTTAGGATCTTGAAACAGATGATAGATCTTCTTGCCCTTGAGCCGAGCCAGACGACGGCCCCGGGGGGAAATGATATCCACGCTTTTGTTGCTGCGAATCTTCAAGGCACTCACACTTCGCACCAAAAGAATTCGCACCTCCGGTTCCTCGCCTGCCACCAGCACCGGGCGCGGATCCGAGCTAGCACCCCCATCGCTGCTTGGCGGCGGCTTCACCGCCGGGCCCGAAACCCTGGGCGTGCAGGCGGAGAGAATGATCAGGGCGGGAAGCAGCAGAATGAGACGGCGAAGCATGTTACTCCTCGTTGCATGATGGCGGGGCGAAGAATCCGGCATGGGCGTCGCGCTCTGCACCGGTGACTGCGGCAAGTGAAACCGGTCGGCCCAGATGCGCGAGATAGGCTAGAAGGGCAAAATCCAGGGCTTCCTTGGCCCCCACGGGACAAGACAGGGCCTCGAGGGTCTCAACACGAAGATGCGCCAGGCGTTCCGACAGTCGCGAAAGTAATTGGGCGTTTTTGGCGCCGCCCCCGGCCAGGTAGACCGCTTGTACGCTGCTGCCCTCCAGGGCTCGAGCCAGGGGCTCTATCGTAAGTTCGAGCAGGGTGGCAAAGAGGTTCTCCACGCCAATTTCCTGCGCCAAGTTTTCTAGTTCCACATCGTCCAGAAAGCTTTGGCCAAACACTTCGCGCCCGGTGGACTTGGGCGCTGGCTTGGCGAAAAAGGGATGGTCCAGCCAAGTCTCCAACAAACTTGAATCTACCTTGCCCGATGCGGCCACAAGGCCATCCACATCGCAAGGCTTGTTCAAGAGAAGGCTGGCCGCACGATCCAAGAGCAGATTGCCCGGACCCGTATCCCAGGCCTGAACTCCTTCGAGCCCCTCTCCCGGAGCTAGTAGCGTGAGGTTGCTGATGCCGCCCACATTCACCAGGGCGCGGGACTCCCTGGGGTGACGGCGAAGGAGAGCATCGGCCAGGGGAACCAAGGGCGCGCCCTGCCCTCCCAAGGCCAAATCGGGGCTGCGAAAATCAGCGATGGTGGGAAGCCCCGTGAGAGTGGCGAAAACAGACGCGTTGCCCAATTGCAGGCTGTAGCCCTTCTCGGGAGCATGGTGAAGGGTCTGGCCGGGAAAAGCGGCCAGCGCTGCGGGTACTTTGCCGGGCCACTTGGCGCGCACAAAATCTGCGAAGTGTCGCGCGATGCCATGATGCAAAGCTGCGAACTCGGAGGCGGGTATGGCCCGATCTTCCGCCGCCGAGACCAATCTGGCGCGAAACTCAGGGGGCCAGGCACGCTCTTCGTAATCGAGGAGTTCCCAGCCCAGGCTGGAATCATCCTGGGCATAGAAGCGCGCTCGAACCAGGTCCATGCCGTCCAGGCTGGTACCGCTCATAAGTCCGATGACGGTCATGTCGGGATAGTGTTGGCCCATGTCCCGCCTCCTCCGGGATGGGCAGTTTATCGGTCAGGGCCGCTGCAAGCCACGCTTTTCTATTTTTCCCGCCAGCGAAGCGTAATCGCGAAACCCGGGTCCAGGTTTGAACCGGCATCGCCCACGAGTTTCAGAATTAGAGGCCCGCTGATCCAGCGAAGGGAGAGGGATAGGGCCGCACCACGCCCCACTAAGCTGCGGCTGCGACGACCGAGGAAGTCGCCACTCACTAGGCGGAAGGATCGCCCCTCGCTACTTCGAAACAAATAGAGGCGGCCGGCGAGGGTGAGGCCGGGTCCAATCTTCCCTTCACGGGATGAGAGGCGAAACAGTGCCGAGGGGTTTTCGTCCTGCACTCCACGCAGAACCGCCTCCCAGGAAAGGGCAGCCTTCCAGGACAGTCGTCCTTCCCAGCTTTCGGAAAGCTCGGTGATCCAGATGGGAAAAACGGCGGGTGTGCCGGCCACGGACTCATCCCGATCTTGCAGGTGACGCAGTTCTAGCTGCCATGCACCCTTGGGGCGGCGAAGATTGGCCGATAATAGAGTTTCTCGGCGCCTGCGATCTTCCGCCAGGCCAATGCCGCGCCTGAGTCTGAGGCCCCCGAGAAATCGCCAGAGGCCAGGGCTCCAGGCCAGTGCAAAGGCAGCCTCCTGTCCGGATGCCGCGCCAATCCATCCACGAGATCGCCAAAGCTCGGGACGCGGACCACTGAGGCCCAAGGCCTGAGCGCTCCAGCGAAGCGAGCTGAGTTTGCCACTGGCCCGCATGCGTAGGCCCAAGCGCGATGCGGCGGGCCCGGTGACGGCGCTCTCAAGTTCCAATACTTCGTCTTCCCGCTCGCGGCGAAAACGGATACTCGCGCTTTCATGTCCACGCAGACGGAGCAAAAAGACTTCGTGCTGTAAATCGGCGAGTGCACCGATCTCCTCCTGCCAGCCCAGGCGAAGCTTGAGAGATCGCCCGCGCCAATCCAGAAATGCACCACGACCCAGATCAGAGAGTGACAATGCAGGGCGCGACAGGCTCAAGGCTGTCATAGCACCCAGGCGGGCTCGCCGCCGGTCCTGGCCGAGAAGACCATCTTCCCGGCGGAGAGATCCCAGAACCAGACGGAATGCACCCTGTTCCATCGCCGCCGATGCTCCATGACCGGTATCCGCTCGCCAATCCGCCAGCAACTCCAAGTGGGAAGTCACCCATTCGCCACGAGCCTTGAGACGGCCATCACTCTGAATTCCCAAGCCCAAACTGCTGTAACCCAGGGGACGCCAAAGATCGGGCGGCAGATCATCGCCCAAGGATTGAAGATCTTCAGCGGAAGAGCTGAGCACTGCGAGAAGAAATAGAATTGCCACTCGCGTCATAGGCGTACTCCCAGCACAAGGCTGCGGCCCATTCCAAGCCAGGGATGCCATCGCAATTGAAGTCTTGCGAAGCGACGCTGGCCGCTCCATCCCAAGGACAATTCTTGAAGTGGTGAGGGGCCCAGAGTCCAGGCACTGCTCCAGTTTTCTCCCCGCCATTTCAGGCGGAAAACATCGTCCACACGCCCCTGGGCACTCAATCCGCGCAGCCATGCCGCATCCAGGGATTCGTTTTGAATGGACAAGACCAGGGCCTCCGAGCTGGACAGAGCAGAAAGCCCCATCTCTGTTCGCTCATCCAGACGAAATCGCAGACCCACTTTCACAGGGCCTTCCATGGCCAGAAGGAAGTCGAGCAGGTGGTAGCGGCGATCCTCGAGGAATTCCATACGAAGTCTGAGACCCGGCGCAAGTCCGGCGATAGCGGGAGCCCTGAAAACAAGATCCGCACTTTGCACCTGAAAGCCTTGCCAATCCTGCCATCCCAGATCGGCAGTCCAAACCATGTGCGCGAAATGAAGCCTTGCGCCGAGATTGCCGCAGACAACCGGAGCGAAGCTCCAAGGTTGAGAAGCCCGCAAATGAATCTGCCTGCTCGGGGGATTTATAAACTGAAGAAGCGGATCCTCTGGACCTTCGATGGAGAGGATTTGCCCCAGAGCGCTTCCCCAGAGCAACATGGCCAACATGCAAAGGCGCATCAGGGGCCGCTCCGCAACATGAGGCAGAGACCGCGCTGCTGAGCTTCCTCGCCGCTGGGTTTATCCCAGGAGATTGAATAGGGGTAGGCGCCGGAGGGAAGCTGGCGGCCCTCGCGATCGCGGCCATCCCATAGCAAACGAAGGTGGCCCGAGCTCATGTTGCCGGGAATCTCCTGCACCGGCCGGCCCATCGCATCGAAAAGTTTGAGGCGAGCCTGCCCGCCTTCTTCGCGCAGGTGAAACTCCACCGATTCGCGAGCCGGATCGAAAGGTTGGGGTCGAAGGCTCCAAGCAGTCTCACTGCTACCGGGAAGAGGATTGGGACCCGTCAGCGGACTGCTCCCCGCCGGACAGGGGGCCCAGGCCGAGGCACCTTCCTGCCCATACAGGTGCAGGCGCTCCAGGCTGCGCCCCTTCTCCTCGATCCAATGGCCCAGATAGAGCAGGCCGTCACTGTCGAAACCTTGTTCATCCTGGAGGCGCAGGCCATCGGTCCAGGGCGGCCATTCCCGGCTTTCACCGAGGTTCGCCAGACTCGGCCAATTGGACAACTCCACAATCCGCGCCGCCACCAAGGCCGGATACTCCGCCAACAGTCTATCCTTGTCCTGGCAGAGGATGACTCGCTCACCAGGTGCCAAGGCGGGAATCTGAAAGACGGCCACAGTGCCGCCGAGATCCACGAGTTTCCAAGGACCAGTGGCTGTGAATCCCTCGGGAGCCAGACACTCCACCCATTCGCTATGGCCGGTAGCCGGGACGAACTGCACTTCGCTGAGCAGCAAGGGTCCTGGCCCTATTCGGCAGCTCAGATGCAGGCTGTCGGGCGGAATGGTCCCGCCGCCGGCAACAAGAGTTAGATCGTGGATTCCCTCGGCCAAACTCGGCATGGGAAACTCCACTGCACTCTTATGCCCAGCTGGAAGGCGAGGAAGATCCAGACTTTGATCTTGCAGCAAGAGTTGAGGAACTTCCGGCCACCCAAGACGTCCCGTGTTCTCCAACTCAACGCGCAGGCTCCACTCCTCGCCAATTCTAGGCGGCGGAATGGGCAGTCGCGTGGCCAGGATGCTGAGCTCAAGGTCCGGGTCATTGAGAGAGCCCGGGCTGGGATCCCAGGCGAAAAAATCGAGAACGTTCTGATTGGTATCCACGCCATCGGGCAATCGCGCCAAACTTTTCCCAGAAGGCGCATCGATCGCGGGCCAGGATTCGCAGAGCTCTGCGCTCAATCCTTCACCGTAACCCAAAAGATCAAGGACCCATTCCCCTCGACGAAGTCTCAGGGCTTCAGGACCGTTTTGCATGGATAGTTCCACGAGGGCATCGGGCGCAGGAATCACCGAAGCTTCGCCGATGAGATAGAGCTCACCGGCCGCGAGACTGCCGCCGGATTCCGCTGACCAGAGCGCACTCCAATTGCCCGGATCTGCACCATTACAAAACTCCAGCACCAGTCCATCCAGGCTCTGGGGCTCTCCAATGACAATGAGTTCCACGAACTCATAACCGGTATCGGCTCCCTCGGGATCGTAGAGGACTTCATTAATGAGGATATCGGCGACCGCGGGCGCGGTCCAAAACGCCAGAAGGGCGAGCCAGCCTTGCCACATTTTCCTCCCCGGACCCGCCGGGAAGGCGGGCTAAACCAAGCCGTAGCGCTTTCTCAAACCCCACTCAGCAGCCAGGAGTCCGAGAAAGAGGAGGAAGAAAAGGGGATGGTCCCAGATCCGTAGACGGATCTTTCGAATCTGCTCTTGAGCCTCCCGGGGCAGGGCCTCACGAAGAGCGTCTTCCTGCACACCCGGGAAAAACTCGCCCTGACTCACGGCGGCCAACCACCTGAGAGCCGAGGGAGATGCCTCCGCCCGCGCGTATTCACCCACGTCGGGCAGGATGGGAAATTCCGTCTCGCGCTCGAAGCTTTCGCCACTTTGAAGCTGGGCTTCAAGCTCCAGGCTATAATCCGCGGCTGGAAGAGCCGGAAGCTGCGCCCTAAAATCGTCGCCTTCCCGTTCGGGAGCATTGAAGCTTCCCGAGGCTACCCATTCGCCCTTCTCACGAAGGGTCCAGCGCAATTCTCCTTCTTCGAGTCGGCGAAACTCCGCGTCGAACAATCCGGCACGAAGCTCGGTAGATCTGCCACTTCGCCTCAGCCTTTCCGGCGGAAGAATCTGAATGCGCTCGGGAGGATTGCGCCGGCTCAGCCAGTGAATCAGTCCCGAATAAAGAGCCGCCAGATTCTCCTGTCCCGCTTCATCGGCCAGAGCCATTCGATAGAGACCTTCACCCGCGAGGAAGACCTGACGCTGCCCCTTCCAAACCCTTGCGCCTAAAACCCTGCGCCCCTCGCTTTCGATGAGCGATCTGAGGCCAGGGGCATCCAAGGAACCCAGGGCTTCCAGGGCGGGCAGTGGAGCCGACGCACCGGCCTTGGCTTCCAGAGCACCCATAGCTTCATGTCGAAATGCCTCCGCTGCCCAGCGAAGTGGGAATTCGCCTTCCCTCGCCGGGCTATGGCGAAGATCCAATCCCCATTCCTCGGGATAGACAGCAGCCCCCATGGCCCCGGGTCCGATGAACAGACCGCCGGGATCCAGGCTCGAGATCCAATCGCCCCAGCCCGGCTGTAGAGAGTGCAGCAACAAGCCATCCACAGGCTCCTCGCCCGGTTGCCAGGGCTCTCCGGTTTCAGCGTCCCGGGGGCTGCCACCCGGACCACCCACGATAAGCCGCAGGCCCAGGTTCTCCTGGCCGCGAAGGGCGTCCAAGAGGAATGGCAAATCCCAGCCGGGACGACCGGCCAGAACCAGAATTTCCAAACGCTCATCCAGCACATCCAGGCTGAAGACCTGAAGGTTGTTGGAGCTATTGGCGTCTTCACCGTCGCCGAGCAACTCAAGGCTCAGGCGACGGGTTCCCTCTTCTTCAAAGTGAAGGGGAATGTCGATCTCCAGCAGACCGGGGCCCTCGTTCATCACCCAGTCTTGTTCATGAAGCAGGTCTTCACCCTCTCGAAGGATGATGCGCCCCTGCCGCGCGCCGCCCTGCACCGATTGAATCTCAACCTGCATAGTCCCGCGCTCTCCTAGCTGGAGCAGGGCGGGAAAGCGGGGTCGCGCCAGACGCAGATCGGGCTGCGGCATGGAATCACCCAGCATCATGGCCAGCACCGGTCGGGAAGCTTCATGGGCCCAAAGGCCCCCACCACGATCCTGGCCATCGCTGAGCAACAGCAGTTTTTCACCGGGCCGGGCTGCGGGCAGGGCTTCCAAGGCCGCGCCAAAATCCGTGAAGGCCGCCTCGGCGGTGGCAGGTGGATCCCCTTCGATGAGTCCTTCTCCGAAGGAAGCCACCTTGAGTTCGAGCTCGGGCTCTTCAGCTAAAACATCGATCAAATCAAGCGCGGCCTGATAACGGCTGATGCTTCCACTCGAGTTTTCCATGGGCAGGGACATGCTCGCCGAAGCATCCAGTAGAACCTGCAGGCGGGGAGCCTCGCTGCGCTTGCGCGTCCATTCCAGACTCCAAGCACCCAGCATGAGTGCCAGCAAAAGGGAAGCCGCAAGCCTCAGACTGATGAGCAGGCGGCGGTGGCTAGACCTGGGTGCGGGTTCCGTACGCAGGTAAACCCAGACAGTCCAGGCCACAAGTGGCAGGAGCACAGCCAGAAAAAGAAGGGGACGATCGAGGTGTAGGTCGAAATTCATAGCCGCCGGTGAGAGCTTGGGGAAATGCCGTGATCACTTCTTCCCTGAAGTGTCGCCCATGGCGGCGCTGAGATCCAGTACGGAAAGGCGGCGGCCCTGTCCGTCTTTCATTTCCTCGTAGGAAGTGGGATCCACCATAAAGTGGATGCCGTCGTCTTTTTCCACTCGAAGCAGGTAATTATAGCGACCCGGAGCAAGCTCGAGGCTGCAGCGCCAATTGTCGCTACCGAGCTCCGAAAACACATCGCGATCGGGTTGCCAGCCATTGAAATCGCCCACCACACTCAGTGATTGGGCGCGGCCATGGTACTCCAGGAAAACCTGGATATGGTCTCCCTTGATCGCGGTACGGGGTCCGCGGCTGGGCCCTGCACAGGCCAGAAGCGTAGATAGGAGCAGAAAGGGAAGGATGCGCCTCAAGATCGATGCTCCTTGTAAAGCGAGGTGCCCAGGCCCAGCAACTGTCCGCTCACCACCAGTTGAACCAGGGCCAGAGCCGCAAGGAAGGGTGGCTTGGGCATGTTGCCGCTGAGGACGAGATAGAAAAACAGAAAGCCGTACTGGATGAAGTAGAAGAGCCGTCCCATGAAGGTGGCCCGCATGGGCAAGTGCCCCAGTGCCGCCTTCAGGCTAATAGCGCCCCCCATCAAAATGACATAGCGCAGGCTCACCAGAATCATGAGCCAGAGGGGAACGTGTTTAGCCGTGAAGAGCGCTGCAAATGTGAAGAAGCAGATGACCGCGTCGATGCTCGGATCCACCATGCGCCCAAGCTGGGTGACCTCGTTCATGCGGCGCGCCAGGAAGCCATCCAACCAGTCGGTAAGAGCGGCCACCAGGAACACCCAGCCGGCGGTTTCCAGTCTACCTTCCACGATGAGCATGAAGACCAGGGGTATGGCCAGCACCCTCACCAAGGTTACGCGAGTGGCGAGATTGAGCTTTGCCAGGGGCCGGCCCTCGGGCGTGTAGAGCAGATGGACATTGGCGGCCAGGAGGTAGCCCACCAGTAGGCTCCAGGGAAAGGCGAATCCCAGATAGACGAGAACATGTGCGCCCCTGAAGAAGATCAAGGCGGCGGCCAGCTGGGCCAGACACATGAGCGCCATGTATCCCCACACGGAACGGCGCACCAGGCCCAAGCCCGATGCGCTACGTTCCGGTACGCTTATGTTCCGCGCCTCACTCACCCGATCGCGTCTCCTATTCCTGATTCAAAGCCGCATGGGCAGCCGCCAGACGAGCCACGGGCACTCGATAAGGCGAACAGCTAACATAGTTGAGACCCACATCATGGCAGAATGCCACGCTCTTGGGATCGCCACCATGCTCGCCGCAGATGCCCACCTTCAGATCGCTACGGGTGGCGCGACCCTTTTCGAAGCCCATGCGAACCAGCTGGCCCACGCCACTCTGATCCAGGCTACCGAAGGGATCGGCTTCGTAGATGCCCTGCTCCACATAGAAGGGCAGGAAACGACCCGCGTCGTCGCGGCTGAGGCCCAAGGCGGTCTGCGTGAGGTCGTTGGTGCCGAAGCTGAAGAACTCGGCCTCATGGGCGATTTCATCAGCGGTCAGCGCAGCGCGGGGCAGTTCGATCATGGTGCCGATGAGATAGTCCACCTTGCGGCCCATTTCCTCGAAGACCTGCTCGGCAGTCTCAAGCACCACCTTGCGCTGCAGTTCCAATTCCTTCACGTGTCCCACCAAGGGAATCATGATTTCGGGATGCACGTCCACACCTTCTCCAGCCACCACACAGGCGGCCTGGAGGATGGCACGGGCCTGCATGGCCGTGATCTCCGGATAGACGATGCCCAGGCGGCAGCCGCGATGGCCCAGCATGGGGTTCGACTCGGTGAGGGATTCCACCGTGCTCTTGAGCTCTCCCGCGTCCACGCCCATTTTGCCGGCCAGATCGGTGATCTCCGCGTCGCCGTGGGGCAGGAACTCGTGGAGCGGCGGATCCAGCGCACGAATGGTCACGGGCAGTCCGTCCATGGCGCGGAAGATGCCTTCGAAGTCACTCTGCTGCATGGGCAGAATCTTCTCCAGCGCTCCCCGTCGGCCTTCCACATCCTTGGCCACGATCATCTCGCGCACGGCGTCGATGCGAGCTTCCTCGAAGAACATGTGCTCGGTGCGGCAGAGGCCGATGCCTTCCGCGCCGAACTTACGCGCCACCGTGGAATCGAGGGGCGAATCGGCGTTGGTGCGAACACCCAGTGTGGCGTAGCCCTTGGCCAGGGTCAGGATGCGGTTGAAGTCCTGGAAGATCTTGCTCTCCTCCGGGGCCATTTCCTCGTCGATGAGCACCTGCACGATCTCGCTGGCCCGCACCGGAATGCTGCCCTCGAAGACCTCGCCGGTCATGCCGTCGATGCTGATGGAGTCGCCTTCCTTGAGCGTGCGTCCGGCCACTTTCACGGTGCCCGCGCCATAGTCGATGTCCAAGGCGCCGCAACCGGCCACGCAGCTCTTGCCCATGCCCCGGGCGACCACCGCCGCGTGGCTGGTCATGCCGCCGCGACTGGTGAGGATGCCCTGACTCACGTGCATGCCCTGAATATCCTCGGGGCTGGTTTCGATGCGCACCAGGATGACCTTGTCGCCCTTTTCGGCGCGAAGCACAGCCTCATCGGCCGAAAGCACCAGTGTGCCGGCAGCAGCGCCGGGACCGGCGTTCAAGCCCTTGGCCAACTGCCGACCGTCGGCGATGGCGGCCGTCTTGGCGTCGCGGTCGAAAACCGGCAGCAGAAGCTGTGTGAGCTGATTGGGATCCACGCGCAACACGGCGGTCTTCTCGTCGATGAGACCTTCCTCAAGCATTTCGGCGGCGATACGCACCGCTGCGAAACCCGTGCGCTTACCGGCGCGGGTCTGGAGCATCCAGAGCTTGTTGTCCTCAACGGTAAACTCGATGTCCTGCATGTCCTTGTAGTGTTGCTCCAGCTTGTGGTAGATGGCCTCAAGTTCGGCGTAGCACTGGGGGAATTCCTCTTCCATGCTGGACAGGGGATTCTCGGGATCCTTGCCTGAAATGTTGATGGGCTGGGGCGTGCGAATGCCGGCCACCACATCTTCACCCTGGGCATTGATGAGGTACTCGCCATAGAAGCGGCGCTCGCCCGTGGAAGGATCGCGCGTGAAGGCCACGCCCGTGGCGCAGGTTTCGCCCATGTTTCCGAAGACCATGGCCTGCACATTCACCGCGGTGCCCCAATCGTGGGGAATGCTGTTGATTCGGCGATAGTGCCAGGCGCGGGGGTTGTCCCAGCTCTGGAAGACGGCGTCGATGGCGCCCCAAAGCTGCGTCATGGGATCATCGGGGAAGTCGGCGCCCGTGCGCTCCTTCACCATGGCCTTGAACTCGGCCACCAGTTCCTTGAGATCCTCGGCAGTGAGATCGGTGTCGAGCTCAACGCCGCGGGCCTCTTTCTTGGCTTCCAGCAACTGTTCGAAGGGATCGTGATTCTCATCGCGCACCAGCAGGACCACGTCGCCGTACATCTGCACGAAGCGACGATAGGAGTCGTAGGCAAAGCGATCGCTGCCGCTCTTTTCGATAAGACCCTGGATGGTCGTGTCGTTCAGACCGATGTTCAAAACCGTGTCCATCATGCCGGGCATGCTGGCCCGGGCGCCCGAGCGCACCGAGAGCAGCAGGGGATTGCTGGAGTCGCCGAATATGCGACCACCCATGGCCTTCTCGGTGTGGGTGATGGCTTCGCGAACCTGATCTTCCAGGCCATCGGGATGGGCCATGTCGTGGCCCACCACCCAATTGCAGACCTCGGTGGTAATGGTGAAGCCCGCCGGCACGGGAATGCCGATGGCTGCCATCTCGGCCAGGTTGGCACCCTTGCCGCCCAGCAGATTCTTCATGGTGGCGTTGCCTTCGGTGTTCTCGCCGCCGAAGGTGTAGGCCATTTTAGTGGATGTCTCGATCATTCTTGCCTCCGTATGATCAGGCCTGGGTTCGGCTTGCCGCCTCTTCACCCAGAAAGGACAGGGTCGCGGAAAAATGCCGCAGGAAAGGCGGCTGTTTGAGGATTTTCATCCCCCTTAGAGTATCTCTCTTCTCGTGTAGCGCAATGATCGATTGCGCCACATAATTCATGTGCATGTTGGTATAAACACGACGCGGAATCGCCAGGCGCACAAGTTCCAGGCGCGCGGTGCGGCTTTCGCCGGTCTTGGGATCGGCACCGCCGAACATGAAGGTGCCAATCTCCACGCCCCGGATGCCCGATTCCACGTAAAGGTTCACGGCCAGGGACTGCCCTGGGAATTCCTCGGGAGGAATATGGGGCAGGAACTCGCCGGCATTCAGGTAGATAGCATGGCCCCCAGGCGGTTCCAGAATGGATACTCCCGCCTCGGTGAGCTGCTCACCCAACATCTCCACCTGACCCACACGGAACCTCAGATAGTCGGGCTCCAGCACTTCCCTGAAGCCACGAGCCATGGCTTCCAGATCGCGGCCGGCCAGGCCGCCGTAGGTGGGAAAACCCTCCACCAGGATGAGAAGGTTGCGGATGCTTTCGGCCAGGGCCTCATCCCGCAGGGCCAGGAAGCCCCCCATGTTCACCAGGCCATCCTTTTTGGCGCTCATGGTGCAGCCATCGCCGTAGGAGAACATCTCCTGGACGATTTCCAGGATGCTTTTGTCGCGATAACCCGGCTCGCGCTGATGGATGAACCAGGCGTTCTCGGCGAAACGGGCCGCATCGAAGATCAGAGGTAATCCGTGGCGATGGCAGATTTCCCCCACTGCCCGGATGTTGGCCATGGAAACCGGCTGCCCACCGCCACTGTTGTTGGTGATGGTCATCATCACCACGGGAATCTTTTCCACACCCACATCGGCGATGAGCTTTTCGAGGGCATCCACGTCCATGTTGCCCTTGAAGTCGGCAACCAGGTGCGGATCCTGGCCCTCTTCGCAGAGCAGATCCACCGCTTCGGCCCCGTTCATTTCTACGTTGGCGCGGGTGGTGTCGAAATGACTGTTATTGGGAATAACCAGGCCGGGGGCGGCGATGCTTTGGAAAAGCAGATTCTCGGCCACACGCCCCTGATGGCAGGGAATGACATTCTGGAAGCCGAAAATGTCGTGGACGGTTTCCTCGAAATGGAAGTAGTTGCGCCCGCCCGCGTAGGATTCATCCCCCATCATGATTCCGGCCCACTGATTGTCGCTCATGGCGCTGGTGCCGGAGTCTGTGAGCAAGTCGATGTAGATTTCTTCAGCGTGCAGCTTGAAGAGATTGTAACCGGAGCGAGTGATGGCCTTTTGCCTCGCCTCACGCCCGATGACCTTGATGGGCTCTACGACTTTAATCTTGAAGGGCTCGACGTACTTTTCCATCCCTAACCTCGTTTGTTCGCTGCGGCGGTGCGGCGATGATCCCGGGGATTCACCCACGGGCCTCAGGATATTGCCTCCGTGGTCATTCATCAACACCAGGGCCATGTTTTTCACGAGATACTGACAGAAAGAAAGAATTCGGCTTCACAAAGGACGGCGCCCGGTTATCCGGACGCCGAATCTAGGTGCCGATATGCGGCCCAGGGCCACGATTCTCAGCGGATAATCACGAGACGACCGTAGCTGTCATCCCCAGTCTTGTTGTCGACGGTGCGATAGATGTAGACCCCTGAGGTCACCTGCTCGCCCTTCTGATTCCGCGTGTCCCAAACGATGTTCCGTGTGTCGGGATCTTTATTCTCGGCGGTGAAGATGAGATCTCCCGCAAGATTGTAGACCCTCAAGATGGAATCGTCGGTCAAGCCGACGAAGCGCACCACATCACCTGGATAGTTGTGATAGTTGGGATCTTCCTGCGCGCTGCGCCCGGTTCTCAGAGGATTGGGGACCGCGTAGACTGCTGGCGTGCGATTCAGATCTTCCGTAGCGGGGAAGTCGAAGCTGTAACGCAGGGCTACGGTATCGAGCATGTCCAGGGGCGTACTGTCTAAGATGTAGTGACCGTGATTTCCGCTCTTGGGCCGGAAGCCCCGATCGTAGGTGGTCATGGCATAGTCGTAGAAGAAGCCGTTATGCACGTCGAAATCCAGGAAGACGCGTTTGTCCGTTAAGCCGAAAACCGGTGTAAGGGTATCCCACTCGTAGATGATGTCCAGGGTGACGGGATCCTTCTCGTACTCGATCCACCACCAATAGAACTTGTCGAGTTCCTCATTCTTGGACAATTCCCAGATGTTCTGCCAGGTTTCCTCACCATTGACACGGCGCCAGATGTGGTAACCCTCGAAATCTTCGACGACGAAGTTGGAGAGATATCCCACCGGAACGAGACCGTCTTGGAAGGATGCGTAGAGTCCGAGATCCAACTCATGGACGCAGTCGATGTTGCTGTCGATCATCACCGCTTCGCCGGTATCCAGGCGAGTGTAGCGGCACCACAGGGCGAGCACACCCGAACGCAGGGCATCGCCCGGCGCGAAAGCGAACTCTGCATCGGGGCCCCAGGCCTCGGACCAGGCGATCTCGGTGTTGACGGTGGTCGTGTCGCCGATATCCAGATTCAGGAAGACGCCCTGGGGATCCCAGTCCAGACTCCAGTCGTTGATGTCCCAGGCCATCTGTTCGGGATCATTGGGACTGGGCACGGAACTGCCGATGAAACCCGAACCCACGCGGTACTCGAAACGGAATACCTGGTCGCGACGGCCCTCATAGCTGCCATAGATGATGGGCATGGCGCTGACCATGACCGAATCGCCGGCTGAGGCGGGGTCGTCCATCCAGACGACTCCGGTCTGAGCCTTGGGCGCGCGAATGAGGGTGCCCGCCCTGGGATTGTCCCAGCGGAAGCTTATCATCTTGTCATTGCGCCAACCGGGCGGCAGGTAGTGATGAGGCGGCTGTTCTTCGGTGATGTCAAAATCCGCCACGTGGCCGAAGAAGGTAAATCTGGACTCCAGCCTGTAGAAAGGCGAACCGATGGAATCGAGATAAGTGCCTTCAGGAGGATAGAAGGACACCGCGTTCCAATCGACTTCGGGGAGAGGGAGGGTATCTCCGTACTCGGCGAGAGGAGGGAACTCGGCGGGGTCGCATATCTCTGCTAGGGACGTAGCGCCCAGAGGGCCCAGCACGGCAGCAAACGCGGCCAGTAAGAGGGCGGCGGTTTTTCCGACAGTCTTGAAGATCATCCTCAACAATCCCTTTCCCAGGATTTAAGCGACGGAGGGAGCACGGGTGGTTTCGGTCCCACTCCCGAATGGCCAGCGGCGCCCCTCCGCCCCGATATCGGCGCTAGTTCAGTTCCTTGGGCACTTCCAAAATGTCCACAAGGATATGATCGATCAGCAACTTGGCGTGGCCTCTGTCCAGATACCAGGGATGGAAGCCCACCGCCACGTTTTTGTGATCGGTGCCCGCGGGCATTCCCAACACGGCAATGGCATGTCCATGTTCCGGACCGGCCGCGCCGCCCCAGAGTGAATCGGCGCCGTAGATGTCATCGTCCACGTCGTATTTCACAGCCCAGAAGGCTTCCCGATACTGCCGTCCGTCAGCGGAGTACAAGTCGTTGTCCCAGATAGGATCGGTCCCGAATCGCGTCTGGTTGTCCGCGACCACGTAGTTAAGCAGGGGCACGAACTCATTGCGGCGGAAAGCCGTGGGCGGATCCAGATAGCGTCCGTACCAATCCCAGTTGTAGATCTCCGCATCGGGGACGCCGAAGAATCCGCCACCACCAAAGGGCTCCAGGATTTCGGCGCCATACTCGAACCATTCCAAAACGGCGTCGTTCATCAGAAGAGTACCAGGCAGGGCATAGGTGTTGGGAATGTCGACACCCTCCACCAACTCGAGATAGGTGGCCTCGGCCCCCACCATACCCCAACGGGTATGATTCGTTTTGAAGGGGGCCGACAGATTTTCAAGAGGATCGCGACCATTTCTCTCGATGGCATTCAAGAGAATGTCGATACCGAACTGCTTGTAGGGCAGGTAGCGACGGACCCCCACGGTACCATCACCCACCACATAGGTGAGATTGCGCAGGTAGGAAATAGGTGTACGCGAACGATTGACATCGTTGGGCATATCCCCGGCACTGGGCATGGTCGTATAGATGGGCGTGGAACCGACAATCAGAACCTGCCCACCTCGCTCCATGAATGCGGATACATAGTCGAATGGCACTTCCTGGGAATGCCAAGGATCCACAAAGCGGGAAATTCGGTAGAGACCAGCATCATTAGGCGTGCGCGCCGTTTCCCAGATAATGTGCTGGTAACTCGCCACAAGCTCGAAGGGTGGCCTACTGATGAGTGAACTCACTCGGAAATAGTCCGCGTCGGGATGCCAGGTTTCATAGTCGCCCAGCATCTCTTCCCAGAAGGCTTTCATCTCATCATCATTACGGGCGATATTGCTGCTCCAGAAGGCCGTTTCCTGCCCCAGGGGATAACCCTCGTCGAACTGATTGTTGTCGAAGTCGTCGATGAGCAGGAGTGTTTTCTCCATGGTGAAGGGAACCACCAGGAAGCGGAAGAGCATGGTGGTGATGTTACCCGAGTAGTCCTGACACTGGATGTGAACCGAGTGGGTACCCGAAACATAGGTACCCGTAGTGCTGACTGTGTTCAGCGACCAGTTGCTCCACTCTTCTTCGTTCTCAGTGTCCTCGATATCCCAACCAAAACGGTATCCGGTGATCTGGCTGCCGTAGTGACCGGCGTTACCAGACCAACTCAAGCGCAGGGGCTGGCCTTCACCGATGGTGAAATCATAGGCGTTGTAACCCGAGGACACCTTAAGACCCAAAGTGGGCTCTTCCACATATAGACGCGGATAGAGGCTGTCCGTGATACGCAGGCGCTTGAGGTTCTTACCATCCTGGAAATGACTGGTGAGAGCCCCAGCCTCGTCCTTGGCCTGAACCATGAAGAGGTAGAGGCCAGGATCCTGGGGACCCACAGGAGTCAGATCTTGAATCAGAGCGTTTTTCCCGCTGATCTGAAGAATGGAGTCGATGGGCTCGTTCCATCCGCGCCAACGCGACCAGGCGCTGTCGGGGATGTCCAGAATGCTGCCCACACGGACGTCGGGTCCGATGCCATATTCACCCGAGGTGAAAATGGTCACGCGAGTGGAATCGGGCTCGATGATCTGGCCTCCGCCTCCCACCGAGTCATTGCCGAGCCAGGTGAAGAAAATGTCCGGCGGCAGCTGCTCCCATCCTCCGGGAGTTCCTGTATCGGAGGGGTGATTGATGCTCACCGAGGGCGCGATGGTCGTGGCAGTGAAGGAGCGGTGAGCCGGAGTGGGATCGGGCTCGCCAAACTCGTCCACGGCACGAAGGAAGAAAGTGTGCTGACCAAAGAAGAGGAAGCGTCCCACCGCGTCGCCGTAGAAATACTCCCACTCTTCTGGATTGGCCGAATCGGGGAACTGAGAGGCTTCCACCACGAAGGTACTGTCGGTGGAGTAGATGGAATCGGTCCACTCATAGCCCAGTTCCTCGAGGGTCGCGCTGATGTTCTCGTCGATGATGAGAGAGCCCGTCTCCCAGTCGTTGGTGATGATGTACTGATAGCTTTCCACATCACCATCGGGATCGAAGCCATTCCAGAAGAAGTGCACCCGGTAGTTGGTATTGGTGATTCCCTCGGGGGGACCGCTGGAAAGCCAGGTGTTGGGGGGCAGATTGGCGTGGCGCTCGTCAATAAAGCCGCCATCACCACAGCCGAATACAACCAGCAGCGGCAGCACAAGCAGTGCGATGTTTGATATGGTTCGTTTCATGGCTTACCCGTCTTTCCTGGGGCGTAAGGTCTCAGCGTGGGGCCTTCGGATTAGGGTTGAATATTCTTGTACTGAATGTCGATGTTCACGGCTTTCCTCTCGCTCGTTCGTCCCTTGGAACCCATGGGCTGGGCGCTTTGCTGCCCGGTCTCGATGAGTTCGATGAGACTCTCGAAGGGATAGGTGTTCCGGAAGATCGCGGAAAGTTCCTTTTCTCCCAGCCAAATGGGAGTCTCTTCCAACTGGATGTTTCCATCTTGTGCCACCGTGAAAATGGTATCCATGATGGCGAAGTTGATGTCGAAGAAATTGTCGTAGGGGTCATCATCTTCTTGCATGTACTTCCAGGACTTGATGTATCCACCTTGGGTGATATCGAAGAAATCATCCTCGGTGAACTGAACACCGTTGTTCTCGAAGTCGGTGTCGAAGAGATCCCAGTAGATTCCCGCCAGCTTGGCCGACTCGCCATTGAGTTTGTTGTCGTGGCCATAAACCCGGAAAGTGACCTGGTAGCGACCGAGCATTGGGTCGGGCAGGGTACCGGACAGCTCGACAGGCTGGAAAGTAGCCGTGAAGGTGTCGGGATCCCATGTGAGCCATTGCGATGTGGGCGGAACAAAGGGGTAGAACTGTCCGCCGATGGCAATGTTCAGGGTTTCGCCCTCGGGAAGATCATTGAGGTTAACGGAATGGTCACCGTAGAGCCAAACACCGTCGTTGAGAGGATCCTCGGTTTTGCACATGAGGACGATGCTATCCACTTCCGGCGTATAGCCGCCCTGGAATTCCAGGGTCATGGGCGTTCCGTCCACACGGCCGAAATGGTCCAAGCAGAAGCCCTTCACCACGTAGTCCATGGGACCGAGGTTCATTTTGAACTGCCAGCCGGACTCGCCGAAGTGTCCAAGGCCCAGGTTCTCCGACTGACCCTCTCTACCACCGGGAGGATAGCGACCCGTGGATGATCCCTGGTTATAGGAATCGGGGTGATCCACTTCGATGAGATTCAGATTCTTGATGACCCAGTTGTAAGACAGCTGGAAGGCGGAGTAGATATCCTCACCGCTTGCAACGAGGGGATCATCGTAGTCCCAACCCTGAAGGTGAACCTGCAGGCGAACATCCTGTCCCCAGGGAACAGGCTCGGTCAGCCTATAATTGAATCCCGGAACGCCGGTATCCACGCGCTCAACTTCCGGATACAAGGTGTCCGGAAATCCCTCATAGGTCGTGTAGGTAAGCACTACGGGAAGATCATCCCTCAGGCGGGTGTCCGGATCGCGGTTGAGAATGGGAACGATCACGCCTTTCAGATTGGACATGTTCGTGTTGACGGAAGATTCCACCCCGGCCTGATCGATGCACTTGGCCTTCACTCGGAAGAGGCCATCGTCGTAGAAACTGATCATGTCGGCATTGCCGCCCAAGATGTCATTGGGGAAGTCCAAACGGACCGTATCCAGCTCTGCCAGATTCGGGTCCTGATAGGTCCACCCGGTTTGCCCATTCACCAAGGGGAACCAGACCGTACCTCCCCCGGAGTTCCACTGATAACCTTTGACGAAACCGTTATCGGTATCACCGGTGAACGCGCAGGCGAAGGCCTGTCCGGCATCCAAGGTCTCCGGTGCGGTGCCCACCCATTGAATGTCTGGATCGATCTCACCGTAAGGGTCCTCGACCCACTGGATGACTGGTCGCTTATCAACGCTGGTGTTGAAATAGAGACGCGCAGGCACGGGATCACGACGGCCCTGATCATCGACGGCCGTAATGCTGAAGGTGAGGTCACGGCTCATGCCGCCGTCCTCATTGGCCAGCAAGATGAAAGTTGAATCTGTCCGCGTGGTCAGATGAGTAGCATCGAAATCACCTTCGCGAAGAATCCTGTCCTCGGCGTTGGATTCGGGATTCCATGCCACATACCAAGCATCTGCGGAATCACTCCATGCCCAGAGGAAGTAGGAAATCTCACCGTCGGAGTCTTCGCCATGCCAGTGCACGTGCACCTTGTAGCTATCGAAGAGGGACTCCACAGGAGCGGAGGTAATGTAGGTCTCTGGTGGGTTATTCCGGTCAAAGAGCTCAGGCAATTCCTTACGACAACCCATACCCGCGATAAGGGCCAGGATGACCAGAAAAAGCAATGAGCTTCCCCACCGGGAGCGGCGCCCAAACATACGGATGCTTCCTCCTTCAAGCAATCGAAGGGAAACAAGTGGAGCGTGACAGGCGGACAAAATGAGCGAAGCGGCTGTAATATAGGCAATTGGCGGCTTGGAAGTCAACCCAATACACCCTAGACAGAGTCTACAGTCTACAGTCTCCAGTCGCCAGTTCTCGGGCTAATGGAGTCTTCGCTCCCTGGTCAGCACTCGCTTGCGGAAATGGGGCATTTGGACAGTTTTACGGCCTCGATTTCTACCTGGCGAAATCGACTGCCCCCAGCCCCTGGAGACTGGAGACTGGAGGCTGGAGACCCAAAAAAACCCTCCCCCCCGAAGGGAGGAGGGCGATGATTTCCGAGAGGAAATCCTTACTTCAGCAGCACCATCTTGTCGGTGAAGACCTTGCTATCGGCGTGCAACTTGTAGAAGTACACACCACTGGCAGTCTTGTAACCGTTGTTGTCGGTGCCATCCCAGACGACCTCATGGCTCTGAGCGTCCATGTGACCATCAACCAGGACCTTAACCGCGCGTCCGGTGATGTCGTAAACCGTGAGGTTCACGTCGCCGGCATTCGCCGTGGCGAAGCGGATGGTGGTCTTGGGGTTGAAGGGATTCGGGAAGTTGCCGTCCAAACGAGTGTAGGCCGGAACTTCCGGAGCATCGATGATCTCGCCACCACTCTTATCGAAGACGTTCCGGAGAACTTCGCCGACATAGTAGCGATGGTAGGTGATACCGGCGGACGTACTGTAGCCGGCGTCACGAACGTGATAGTAGGAATAAGGATTGAACACGACCTTGGTGAAAATGTCGGTGCCCACATCGTTGTAAGGCTGACCATTTCCATCGGGGTCATTGTTCAGGATACCGGCCTTGGCGTTGTCACCAGGGTCGACTTCCCATTCCTGGAAGGTTTCGGTGAGTGAACCCGTAGGAGCCACCAGCGCGAAGTCGCTGGTAACAGGGCAGCCACCAAAGACCCAGAAGTACGGATCGCCGCCGAGATACTGCAGCAGCGGGTGAGTTCCGTACACCAGGGGCACCACGACGCCAGTACGGTCATCGTAGTAGATATCGGACTCGACCAAGCTTGCACCGAGGACACCCGTCAAGAAGGCATCACCCTGCTGCAGGTCGTTGGCCATGTTGTCACCCAGGAACCACGCATAGGTGGACTGAGTGGCAAGCGTGATCCAATCGGTGATGAGCAAGTCATCACGGGTCTTATGCTCTTCGTCGCAGACGGACCCGTCACCGATGTTACCAGCGTCCCAGATCATGCAGTCATAAGCTGAGAGATGATCCAGGGTCGCACGACTGGCAAGACCATTGCTCTGACCCGAGCTGGGAGCCTGGGTCAAGTAGCGGTCGTAATCTTCGAAGCCGTTGTAGGTCAAGGCTTCACGCCAGTAGGCCAACAAGCCAACATCATCTTCCACGAAGAGCATAGTGCTACTTCCGCTGGGCAGGCAGCGCAGCGTGTAGTAGTTACGCAGATCTTCGTCCATCGAACCGGCATAGTCCGGAATGACCGAATTGTTGCCGTTGGCGCTCCAACCTTCGAAGAAGATTTCCAGCTCGTCACCGGGCAGGAAGAAGGCGTCGTTCAAGTCGAACGCCCAGTTGTTCTCCTGAGGAATGGCGTTGCCACTGTAGTGCGCAAAGTCACAAACAGCCTTGTTCCAGATTAATCCGGAACCGACAGGATACTCTTCGGCACCGATCCAGGGGGAGTAGCAGAGACCATCAAGGTCGGTCTGCAGGTCGCCCAGTTCGGGATCACCGGAGGCACCCGTGATGTCGCCGGCGTTGGGGCCGGAAACGATGCGCCAGTACATGTAGACCTTACCGCGTTCTTCGCCGGCTTCAGCCACATATTCCAAGGCCACGCCACCATCGAGGTCGGCGTTGAAGGTAACAACAGTCGAGTCGACGATGGAAACGGGAACACCTTCGTCACTCCAGTCAAAGTCACCAGCGTGGTCGATACGGACGAATCCGTCGCCACCGGCGAAGTTGTCCTGGAAACGGTCGGGACTATCATAGGACCAGCTCAGAGCCGAACCCGCGACAATTCCAACCTTCATGTTGTCGAAGAAGGGCGGCGGAGGATGACTCTCACCGCTACCGTTTTCATCGCACCAGAATTCACACATATCAACGCAGTTCAAGCGAACGGCGATACCCTCGATGGGCGCACCACCCGAAGAATCAGCGAGATACTCGGTGACGTTCACAGTCCAGTTGTCCCAGATTTTGAAGTCGCCGTAGTACACATAGTTATCATTGGCGAAGGAATTCAGGCAAGGAATGCCCTCAACCTGCGCGGCCACGTCAAAGCTGAAGAAAATCAGAGGATCAAGCGGGTTGTCCCGATAGACCCACCAATCAAAGATGACGTTGCTGTCGCCAGTGATTTCAAAGTCGACGCCCATCACGTTGCCGTCCTGGTCAACACTCAGGAGAGGACTCTGCACGGAGTTGTCCACGTAGGGAGGCCCGTAGGCGATCACAGGGTGGTTTCCGTACTCAGGATTCAGAGTGAGCAGATCGAAGAAGGCCCAGGCGAAGGTCGTGTTGACCGTGCAGGGATCCTCCGAACGGAGGCTCTCGTACAGCGTGGCGTAGTCGCCGGCGCCTTCGGGAGCCGTGAAGCTGATCATGGGATCAGCGAAGCCGGCTTCGAAGTCCTCAGCGAGAACTTCAACAGCGTCCGCCACGATGACGATGTTGTCCATCCAGACCGCACCGATGTTGGTGGGGAACAGGTTGTCCTGGTCACTCCACGCACCGTCGGAGGAGAAGGCGAAAACAACGTCGCCGAGGCTACCCTCATTAATGATGATATTCTCGGTCAGGAAACCGGTCGGACCTTCAGTGTTGTTGAGGTAGAATTCGGTTCCGACGCCGCCATCGGACAAGGCTCCGTCAACTTCAACCCAAAGCTTGAAGTAATCCCACTGGGTTCCTTCAAAATAGGATGAATAGGCGAAGCTGATGTCGAGAAGCGCGCTCGTACCCAAGTCGACTCTCAGCCACTGGTTCCAGTTGTTACCGTAGCCGGTCGGGTTTTCCCAACCGCAATGATCTTCAACACCACACCATGCGGCGTAGGTGTTTTCAAGATCCAAGGGATCAAAGGGAAGCGCAGCTTGCATGTCGGTATCGGTCTCGGCACAAATGGCAGTCTCAGCGACGTGCCAGTAGATGTCGAGCTGAGCGGTGTTATCCACTCCGAACCAACCACCAGGAGCTGCTTCGTTTTCCTGGGTGCCGGGATTGAACCAATCAAAGCTCCAACCACGACCGAACTCGTCGGTACCAGGAGATCCGAAGGAACCAGGACCCGAAGCCGCAAACAGCCACAGCGTATCTTCACGCGCGTCGTTGTGCGTCATCGGAACCACGGTACCCGGATCGGGTGCCGCGATCTGAGCCTGCTCGCCAAGATTCATGGCGGGACGGGCCAAACCAACGGAAGTAAAGACCAGAGTTAGCATCGCTAAGCTCAGGGTCAGGGAGAGAATTCTCTTCATGTTACCCCCCAAATGCATTGGTTAACATTGAGACGAACTAGTTCAGGCCAAATTTTTGACCCGTGGGGCAAGCAAGAGTGGTAATCCCGATACCGACTCAAAGGCCCGCAGCTGGCGAAACGTCCGAAGACTTTTCAACCCACCACAGGAATCAACTGCAGGATCGATACGGCCTGGGAAGACTTTCAAGATAGCGGAGAGGGAACCCACGTGCAGTTTCCCCACGAGCAACCCCCGAAAGCATATTCCCCACTCAATACCGCAGGAATTTTATCACTTCCGAGACCCACATGTCAAGAAATCGAAAAGGGCCCGCCGAGAGGCGGACCCGATCTTTTCCCTTGATTTCCATAGACTTGCCAAGGTGGCGGGACCTTAGTCTCGCTCACCTTCGAGGACGACCTCCTGGAATCCGGCGAAAAACTTGAAGATTCTTGCCAATTCACCCAGGAATACCAATCGATTCCGTCGTAGATCCTCTTCGGGGGCCAAAACCATGACACCATCGAAGAAGGCGTCGATGCGGGGACCCAGACCGGCCAAGAGGCGGTAAGCTTCATCGAACCTGCGGGCATCGGCATGGCCTTTGAGGTCGGCAGCCATGGCCACGAGCTCATCGTGGAGAGCCTTCTCGGCATCTTCCTTGAGGAGAGCCACCTGGAAGTCATTCTCTTCGGCCTTACCCTCGGCCCAGGCTTCCAGACACAGGTAGGAATCACCGGTGTCGCTGGTCATGCCCTCTTTGGCCAAGATGTTCCCAACCCGGCGAGCCCCCATGACCAGTTGCTCAAAGGCTTGCTCACCACGGAGGGCATTGAGAGCCAGGGCACGGGCCCTCAGATCGAGAGTTCGACTTTCACCCGTTGCCAGCACCGCACGGAAGATGTCCGGCGCAACGCCTTCATCCTCGAGCATGCCCTCCAAGCGTCCATGGAAGAAATCCAAGAGCAGAGGCACGAGAGCATCGCGGTCGAGACTGGGATAGTCTTGCAAAGCCAGATGGAGGAGATCGGAAAGGCAAAGCGGCCACTCTTTCCCGATGAGCAGGCGCATGACGGCCAGAGCCTGGCGGCGAAGGGCATAGGGATCCTTGGATCCGGTAGGTGCGAAACCGCCGCCCCAGAATCCTACAATGGCATCGAGACGATCGGCCAATGAGAGAATGGATCCTTCCGCACCCTCGGGCAGGCGATCGCCGGCACTGCGCGGGAAGAATTGCTCGTATAGGGCGACGGCGCCTTTTTCACCCGCGCCTTCCTTTCGAGCATACTGCCATCCCATGTAACCTTGAAGCTTGGTGAACTCCTTGCCGTCCTTCACCATTTCACTGGCCTGATCGGCCTTGGCGTAGCGGGCGGCCCATTCCAGTGCATCCCGATCGAGTTCATCCAGATTCAGGAGATCGGCGATACGCAGGCCAAGTTTGCCCACACGCTCCACTCGCTCGGCCACGGTGCCGAAACCCTCCAGCCAAAGCACCGACTCGAGGCGCTTGTTGAGGCCATCGAGTCCGGCCTTGAGATCATCCCGCCAATAGAAGCGGGCATCTTCCAGGCGAGCCAGGAGCACACGTACGTTGCCCTCGAGTACCACCTCGGGTGCCTGAACGGGGCCGTTGGTGACGACGACAAATCCGGGTAAAAGCTCGCCCGCTGCGTCCTCTACAGAGAAGTAACGCTGATGGGACTTCATGGCCGTACTGATCACTTCGCGGGGTAACTCGAGGAAGGTGTCGGGGAAGCGACCGGCCATGGCGGCGGGGCCTTCCACGAGATAGTTAACCGTATCGAGCAGTTCGGGATCATCCACCAGTTTGCCGCCCAGTTCCACCGCCGCGGCACTGGCCATTTCATGGATCGCCGCCTTGCGCGAAATGGGATCAGCCAACACTTTCGCGGCCAGGAGCGCCGATTCATAGTCGTCGGCCTTGGCCAGGCTCACAGGCCCCGGCGAAAGTCGGCGATGGCCTCGGCTTTCGGTGCCGGCACTGAGGGTGCCGAGCTGGAAATCCAGGGCCTCATCGCCCAACATGGCCACGATCCAGCGGATGGGGCGGGCGAAACGCAGGCTGCCGTCGCCCCAGGTCATGGTCTTGGGGAAGCGCAGGGACAGGATCATGGCCGGCAATGCTTCCGCGAGGAGGTCCGCGCTGGAGCGTCCCTTGCGAAGCACTCGGGCCGCCAGATAGGGTCCCTTGGCTGTTTCGAGTTCGTAGCAATCGTCCAGGGATATGCCCTGACCCCGGGCGAAGCCTTCCGCCGCCTTGCTTGGCTGGCCATCCCGATAGGCCGCCTTCATGGGCGGGCCGCTCACTTCCTCTTCCAGGTCTTCCTGGCTCGTGATGAGGTCCGACACCAGCAGGGCCAGGCGACGGGGCGTGGCGAAACGCTTGATTTCACCGTGAGACAAGCGCTGCTCGTCCAACCAGGCGGCGAGGGCATCTGCCAACTGATTCAGAGCGGGCTGCACATAGGCAACGGGCAGTTCCTCAACGCCGATTTCCAGCAGGAAGCTTTTCTTATTCATCGGCGCCCTCTCCCTTCAGCAGAGGAAATCCCAGGTCTTCGCGTTGTTTCATGTAGGCCTGAGCGGACTTCCGGGCAAGATTGCGAACCCGGGTGATGTATCCCGTCCGCTCGGACACGCTGATGGCGCCTCGGGCTTCCAGCACGTTGAACAGATGCGAGCATTTGATGACGTAATCGTATCCGGGGGCCACCAGTCCGGCGGCCAGAAGCCTGCCGGCTTCGGTCTCGAACTTCGTGAAAAGCTCGAAGTGCAGGGCTGTGTCGGCTTCTTCGAAGTTGTACTTGGAGAAGTCCACTTCGTAGGCGCGGTTCACGTCGCCCCAGCTGAGGCCGCCGCCCCAATCCAGGTCCATCACATGATCCACACCCTGCAAGTACATGGCGATGCGCAGAAGCCCGTAGGTGAGTTCGGCGGTGATGGGCTTCAGGTCGAAGCCCCCCACGTGCTGGAAGTAGGTGAACTGGGTGATCTCCATGCCGTCCAGCCAGACTTCCCAACCCAGACCCTTGGCACCCAGGGTGGGGCTTTCCCAATCGTCCTCCACGAAGCGGATCTCGTGCTTATCGAGATCGATGCCGATATGCCGCAGGCTCTCCAGGTAGAGTTCCTGCACATTGGGCGGCTCGGGTTTGAGGATGACCTGGTACTGCAGGAACTGCTGCACACGATTGGGATTCTCGCCGTAGCGGCCGTCCTTGGGCCGGCGACTGGGCTCCACATAGGCGGCTTTCCAGGGTTCGGGGCCCAGAACTCGAAGGAAGGTGGCCGGATTGAAGGTGCCGGCCCCCACTTCGGAGTTGTAGGGCTGCAAGAGCACGCAGCCCTGGTCGGACCAGAACTGTGAAAGCCTAAGGATCATCTCCTGGTAGTTCATTTTTTCGGCTCCCGGCCGGCTTTGCTTCCCGCGGGCCTGAGCATCTCCAGGGACCGTGGAAGTCGGTAGCCCGGCAGATGTCGGCTGAGAATCAGGTGGAGGATCCTGCCCATTCGGCGGCGAAGCTCGGCATCCATTTGCTGGCCACACAGTGCCGAAGGGGCGTTTTGGAAGAGAGATACTAAGCAGTCCCTATCGACCCGCGCAAGGTCCATCCCCTCATTGTCGAGTTCTGCCAGGGCAAAGGCACCTTCACCGGGCAGGAACTTGATGTCCCGGCCGGCCAGAGACTTGCCGCTGAGGGCGCAATCCTCGAGTGAGGGCAGGATTCCGTGCAGTTCCAGAATTGAGGCTTCATAGGCGAAGAAGGGCATGAAGCCGTCCTCTTCCTTGTCCTCGAAGATGGATAGGTATTCCTCGAGCAAGTCGAAGAGCCCGTCCACGGGTTCGTCATTGTTGCTACCCGCTCCGGCCAGTTCCAGGCCAGCCAGGCGCAGAGCCAGGCTTTCCAGCCGAGCCGAGCTGGGCGGGATGGCACCCGAAAGAGAGATCTCCTTTATAAGGTGGAGCCCCTCCTTGCCTTTTAGATAGAGGACCACCTCAAGGGGCGTTCCCGGCTCCAGCAGACCACGGAATTTGCTTTTCGGATCGCGGGCTCCCTTGGCCACGCCGCGTCGCAGGCCCTCCTGGGAGCAAAGCATCTGCACGATGAGGCTTGTTTCACCCAGGGCGTAGGTGCGTAGTACGCGTGCGCGGTCAGTAACCAGGTTCATAGGTAATCGCGCAGACGCCAGGCAATGAACAGGTAGATGGCCAGTGCGACGATGTCGTTGGTGGTGGTCACAAAGGGACCTGTTGCATAGGCGGGATCCTGGCCCAGGCGTTTGAAGGCCAAGGGAATGAAGGTTCCCGTGAAGGTCGCCCAGAGCACCACCGACATCATGGACACGGCCACCACGGTGGCCAGCACCGGCTGGCCCAGCCAGAACCAAACCGTCAGGAAGGTGACAATCATGATCACGAATCCGTTGATGAGCGACACCCCGGCCTCTCGCGCGATCAGGCGTTTGGCCTCGCCTTCCCGGATCTCACCCGTTGCCAGTCCACGCACCACGATGGTCGAGGACTGAATTCCGATGTTGCCGGCCAGGGCCATGATCACCGGAACGAAGAAGGCCAGCTCCAGCACCTCGGTCAGGGCCACTTCGAATCCCTGAAGGATGCGTCCCGAGGCGAGACCGCCGAGGAGGCCCAGTAGCAACCAGGGCAGGCGCGCCCGGCTCACGCGGAAAATGCGTCCGGGGCGGAATGAGAGTTCGCTGACGCCGGCGAAGCGGGAGAGATCTTCGGTGGCCTCTTCCTCCATGACGTCCATGATGTCGTCCACGGTGATGCGGCCCACGAGCAGACCTTCCTCATCCACCACCGGCAGGGACACCAGGTCGAACTTGCGGAAAAGCTGGGCCACTTCCTCCTGATCCATATCGGGTGTGGCCCGCACAGGATCGGGATCCATGAAGGCATTCATGGGCATGCCGGGGCGGGCGAGCACCATTTCACGGAGACTCAGGCTGCCCTTGAGATGGCGCTCATCGTCCACGAGATAGACATTGTAGAGTTCGCGGATATCGTCTTGGTGATCGCGCAGATACTCGATGGCCTCGGCCACCAGGGCATCTTCGTGGATGGCCGCCAGCTCGGCCATCATCAGGTCACCGGCGGTGTCCTCCTCGTGTTTGAGGAGCTCACGGACCTCTTCCTCGGTCTCATCCTCGAGTAGCTTGAGAACATGATCCTGTTCCTCGGGCTCGAGCATACGTACGGTATCGGCGGCCTCGTCCGAATCCATCTCCTCGACGAGTTCGGCGATCTCCTCGTTGGATAGAAGATCGGCCACCTCCTCCTGCACCACATCGTCCAGGCCACCGAAGACTTCGCCGGCAATTTCGGGATCGAGGATGTCCAGGATGGCCTTGCGCTGCTCGTTTTCCAGATCCTCCAGAGATTCTTCAATCTCCTGGGGAGGCAGGTCGCCGAGCAATTCCCCCAGGGCCTCGGTCTGACCGGCCTCCAGGAGTTCGCGAATGCGATCGGCGATATTGAGGTCGCGGGATTCCACGATTAACTCGAGGTCTCTGAGGTTGAACTCTCGTGGTCGGGTAAAATGGCCCCGCCCGAAACGATGACATTGAGGGCGTCTTCCACACTGATAGCCGGATAACTCACTTCATCCACAGGAAGCATCAGAAAGAAGCCCGAGGTGGGATTCGGGCTGGTGGGCACGAAGATATGCAACATCTCGCGGGTATCGCCCTTCTTGTAAGCGCGGCCTTCGCGATCCACTCCGTCCTCTTCCCATGTCAGGCCGTGAATTCGAAGCTGGGATCGATTGGTGACGAATCCCAGAGACCAAATACCCTCACGTGGATACTGGAAGCAGACCACGCCCTTGTAGTTGTCCTGCTCCTGAAAAACTGAAAGAAGTCGATCCACAGCATGAAAGACCTTGCCCACAAGGGGCAGGCGACGCACCACCCGTCCCCAGACTGAGGTGATCTGTCTGCCCAGGAAGCTGCTGGCCAGGAAGCCGGCCAAGATAATGATGAGCAAAACGGCCAGGAAGCCGAGGCCGGGAACTTGCCAGGGCAGGTAGCGGTCAAGGAGCGGGCGCAAGAGCTGGTCGAGCCAGATGAACAGTTTCCAGAATACCCAGATGGTGACCACCGTGGGCAACAGCAATACCAGTCCACCGACGAAAGCCCGCCTCAGGAATCTCATGCTTCGACCTCTCGCTCGCCGCTCTCCGTGTCGGCGGCTTCCACATCTTGAGCCAAGCCTTCTTTAAATAGGATGACCTTGGCTATGCGTTGGCGCTGGACGCTCTCAACCCGGAAGGTGTAGCTGTCGAAAGAGACCTCGTCCCCCGGACTCAGAATTTTCCCGGCGTGGAAAAGCAGAAGGCCGCCCAGAGATTCGTATCCCTCGCCTTCTTCGAATTCCGTGCCCAGCAAATCGCCCAACTCTTCCAGGTCGATCTTGGCATCCACACGGGCCGTGTTCTGGTCGATCATCTCGAAGAGACGTTCCTCGGTGTCGTATTCGTCCACGATCTCACCCACGATCTCCTCGATGAGATCCTCCAAGGTGACCAGGCCCTCGGTGCCGCCATACTCGTCGACCACCACGGCCATATGCTGGCGCTTCTCCTGGAAGCGCTTGAGCAGGTCGCCGATGAGTTTGGTCTCAGGAATGAAATAAGGCTCGCGAAGAATGGACTTCAGATCCGGTGCCTCACCCCGGATCTTGTAACGCAGCAGATCCTTGGAATAGAGGATGCCGAGTATGTGATCCACCGTTTCGGCGAAAACCGGGATTCGGCTGTGGCCACAATCCACCGCGAAATCAAGGGCTTCGTTAAAGGGCGTTTCCACATCGAGGGCGTTCACGTCGATGCGGGGAATCATCACCTCGCGCACCTGCGTGTCGTGAAAATCGATGATGGACGAGATCATCTCCTGCTCGCCCTTGTCCAGCAAATCGCTGCGGGCGCCGGTCTCCACGAAGTCCTGAATCTCCCGGGTGCTCACCAGTGGACCGGCCAGCATGAAGCCGCCCTCCAGATCGAATCGCGTCAACAGAATGCGCATGAGCGAGGTCAAGGGATAGAGCAGGAAAAAGAGTGGGATGTAGACCCATCCCAAAACCGACAGGTGCGCCACGGGATACTTCTCGGCCAAACTGCGAGAGAGACTTCCCAGCACCAAAACAACGACACTGAGCGCCAGCCAAAGCAGGAAGAATTGCCAGGCAGAGTCGGCCATTGAGGCGAATCGAATAATGCCCGCGGCCACGGTGCCGGTGAGAGCGATAAAGGGAAGCAGGAGCATCGTCAGCGCCCATTCCCTTGGCCATTGCTCGCCCAGGCGCTCGGCCGTACTGGGCTTGCGATCCTCCAGGACCTGTGGATCCATCCTAATGAGTGTCGAGAAAGCAGCCGAGAGGGCGCTGAACAAGGCCGTGGCTAGCAGTGACAGGATGAACCAGAACATCGCGTCCATGCGGATCAGCTCCTCGAATGGAAAAAGTCAGCTAGGCGCTTTCGGTAGGGCTCTTCAGCTTCGGCCATGCCTTCGGCCTCGTCCTCGTTCTCATGGTCCATACCCATTATATGGAAGAGACCATGGATGACCAGCAAGGATAATTCTTGCTCGGTTTCGTGTCCCAGGCTGCGGGCCTGTTCCCGGGCCGTTTCCACGGAGACGATAATCTCACCGAAGGGATCTTCTTCGCCATCGGCCTCATCCGGTGCGGATCGGCCGTAGCGAAAGCTCAAGACATCGGTCGCCGAATCTTTTCCACGCCACTGGGAATTCACCTGGCGAATCGTTTCATCGTTCACGAAGCTCAATTCCACCGCATCGGAAGGCTCGCCTATTTCGCCGGCCAATTCCTTAAGGAAGTCCAGCCAACTCGCCGCGGGCTGGGCCAGCTCAGGAAACTCTGGCGTCGCTTGAATCGTCAGCTTCAATCTCGAGCCTCTTGGAACTTGAACTGTCTGTAGGATACTTGATCCGCGGATGATAAATGCTATGGAAAGTGGTGATGAAGCTTTCACGAATGGACGCCAAGTCCTGCAAACTTAGGCCGCACTCCTCAAGCTGGCCATCTTTCATTCGCTTTTCGATGGCGTCGGTGACCACGCTGCGAATCTTGTTCGGTGTGGGCGCGTCCAGGGAACGCACCGTCGCCTCCACGGTGTCGGCCATCATGAGTATGGCCGTTTCCGGCGACTGGGGACGGGGGCCCGGGTAGCGGAAGTCTTCGGCCCTCACCGTGCCCTTGGGATCGGCATCCTGAGCCTTGCGGTAGAAGTACTCCATGACCGTGGTGCCATGATGTTCGGGAATGCCTGCCGAGACGATGCTTGGCAACTTGATCTTCTCGGCCAGATCCAGGCCCTCTTTCACATGGGCGCTGATGATCAAGGCGCTCATGTTCGGGGTGAGTTTGTCGTGCCGGTTCTTGGACGCTCGCACATTCTCACCGAAATAGTCGGGCTTCACCAGCTTGCCGATGTCGTGATAGTAGGCGCAAACCTTGGCGAGCAAGGGGCGTGCACCAATGGCGTCGGCCGCGGCTTCGGCCAGATTGCTCACCACGAGACTGTGCTGGAATGATCCCGGAGCCTCCACCTTCATGCGCTTGAGGATGGGACTGTTCAGATCCGTGAGTTCGAGCAAGCTGAGCTCGGTGGTGATATCGAGGAAGCGTTCCAGCAGCGGTGTGATGGGCAGCACCAGCCAGGCGCAAACCAGTCCCCCACCCATGCCTATGAGGGCGAGGGTGAGAATATCCAGAGGCGGCGTCTGCCCCAGCTCCACGGCGCCGATTCCCACAAAGTAAGCCAGACTGATGTAGACGATGCTTTTGTAAAGCTGAAGTCGGCTGCGAATCTGCCCCATGGAAAAGATAGCGGCGCCGCCAGCCAGGAATGCCAGGAGAAGTGCGCCCGATGGAACCTGGGTTGAGATCCCCAGCAAAACGATGGCGCCCAGGGTGGTGATCACCGACAGAACCGCGTCGTAAAGCCCCGCGACCATCATGGCCAAAAACGCGATGGGCAACAGGTACTTGGCGCCGGGAGAATCCATGCCCAGGAGCAGGCTGCTGGCGAAGAGGAAGAGCAGCTCAAGCATGACCAGGAAAAATGTGCGCCGCCACTGGCGGAAGAAATCCGCGCGATAGAGAGTCAGGAAACGAACGGCCAGGAAGAGCAGAAAGACCAGCAGCAAAATTCGCCCGGCGAAGATTCCCAGAATTCTCAAACGGCTTTCAGGTTGCAAACCCAACTGGCTTTCCAGGGCAGCCAGTTTGTCGAGATGATCCTGAGTAACCTGAAGGTTGGGTCCAAGTATTCGCACACCCTTTGGAATTAGAGTGTGGGTCGCCACGGTCTCGACGGCCTGCTGTTTTCGGAGGGTGGTTTCCGCATCAAGGTAGCTAAGATTGGGTCTGAGCAAAGCTCGCGAAAGGCTTCTAAAGGCCACAGCCGATTCCGCTCGCCAATCGCTCCAACCACGGCCACGACGATCGAGAAAGGCTTCGAGCTGATCCTGGTCGAGCATGCCCGAAGCGCCGCTACTGCGCTCGCCCTCAAGACCCAGCAAAATGAAGGGCTGTTCTCCGGAGTAGCCTTCCACAAAGGGGCTTCGCGTATCCAAGATTCCGCGATCCAGTAAGCTGTCGCAGACGCTTTGCACGCGTTCGAGAATGAGGCTGCGGTCGGGACTATCCAGCAGAACGGCCAGAACCGTGTAGTCCAGGTTGGGTTGCAAGCGCTGAAGCTTCAGGCGGCGCTCGGTGGAATGCCCGAGACTGTCAGTAACATTGACGCGTGTGGTATCGGAGGCGTCCACGAACTCCAGATCCACACGAAGACGATCAAGACGATCGCGGATCTGCATGCCCAATTCCCCATCTTCGCGATAGACCGGCGGCACCTGCAGAGAGGCCTGCGCGCGACGTTCCTCGAGAAGACGTTCATCCACCGGCACACGAAAATCGATGGGCGCGATGACTTCTTGCGTCGAGTTCGTAACCTGGTTCAGTTGAAAATCGAAACGTGGCGCGGCTGCGACCGGCGGGAAAAGCGCAAGGGCCCCGGCAATGAGAGCCAGGCCGAGCAGCAGATTGATCAGGAGCAGGAAACGCCCCTTCTTCTTTCCATTGCGCGACTCGCTTTCCTGAGCTTTCTGCGTCGTGGGGCTCACGATGTTTTCCCCTCATCGCTCAGTTTCTCGAAGGCGTCGATGATCTTGCGCACGAGATGATGGCGCACCACATCTTCGCGATCCAAGGTGGTGAACGCGATACCTTCGATTCCTTCCAGAAGCCTGCGCGCGGCAACGAGTCCCGAATCGGCGGGGTTTTCCAGGTCGATCTGTGTGATGTCCCCGGTGATCACCGTGCGCGAACCGTTACCCATGCGCGTGAGGAACATCTTCATTTGTGTGGCCGTGGTATTCTGCGCCTCGTCCAAAATCACAAAAGCCGAATTGAGTGTGCGCCCACGCATGTAAGCCAGAGGGATGGCCTCCACCACTCCGGACTCCATGAGCTGCCGCGTCTTGCTGCTGCCCACAAGATCGATGAGCGCGTCGCGCAGAGGCTGAATGTAAGGATTGATCTTCTCTTCCAGATCTCCCGGCAGGAAGCCCAGAGATTCCCCCGCTTCCACCGCGGGCCGAACCAAGAGCAGTCGATCAACCTCGCGGGCGCGCAACAAGGCCAGAGCCTGGGCCACGGCCAGATAGGTTTTACCCGTACCTGCCGGTCCAATGGAGAAGACCATTTCGTGGGTTTGCATGGCTTCCACGTAAAGCTTCTGTCCATAGGTCTTCGGGCGGATACCACCATTGCCCGCCGATTCCAGAACCACGCCTTCCAGTTCGCTGAGGCGCTTATGGTTCTGTTCCCGCCGCAGTCCGAGGGCGTAGTAGATGTCCTGTTCGGTCAGGGCACGACCCGTCTTGGACAACTCCATGAGATCCAGCAACACGGCCGCCATCTCTTCCACGCGTGCGCGCGGTCCCGTGAGCGTTAGCTTCTCGCCCCGCACGGTGATGCGCCCCGGGAAGTCCTCTTCCAGGATTCGCAGATGGCGATCGCCGATGCCGAGCAGATTCAAGGCATCCACATCGGCCAGCGAAATGATCTCTTGATGTTCCTTGGCCATAATCCCCTCAAGCAGAAAACTCTTGGCGCCCAGATGGGCGCCAAGAGCTAGATTGTCTCAGATATAGATCGGCCGTCGTGGCACTTCAGGCCCCTAACGGGGGATCTCGAAGAGCTGCTCCGGATAGATCAGATTGGGATCCTTGATCTCATCCTTGTTGGCCTCGTAGATCTTGGTCCACTGAGTCGGATCGCCGTAAATGCGATCGTAGCCGGAGATCTTGTAAAGGAACTCACCGGGCATAACCAGATGCCAGTTGGGATCCTTGTTGGGACATTCGCGCGGAATACTGAAGACCTGATCGGGATAGATCCAATGGGGATCGGCGATCTTGTCCTTGTTCGCACGATAGATCCGCGGCCACTTAATGGGATCCGCGTAGATCTCTTCCTTGCCACTGATCTTCCACAGGCAGTCACCTTTGACCACCGTGTAGTTCGTGGGCAGCGATTCGAAGTATGCGATCTCTTTGCGAATATCCGCAAGACGCTCATCCTGATCAGCCAGTTTACCCTGCAGGGTTGTGGCCTTCTTCTTGAGATTCTTCAGGTTGTCGGCGGCCTGCTTGTTGGCCATCTCGTCGGCATCGGCAGCCTGCTTGAGACGGGCCAGTTCCGCGGCCAGATCTTCGCAATACCTGTCGCGCTGCTCATCGCTCAGCGACTTGAATTCTTTTTCGGTGTAGTAGTCGCCCGCAGCGACATCCGCCTCTCGCGTCACCTTTTTCCCGCAGCCCGTGAGAAGAAGGGCCGGGAGAAGGAGTGCCAGGGCCAAGACTATACTCATGCGTTTCATGGCTTTGCTCCTATGGGTTCCCGGGCCGCTCATCGGCCGCTTCCACACTTGAGGTCTTCAAGTTTCTCGACCAGGGCCGCATGCTCGGCATCGGTCAGAAGCTGAGACTCCAGTTTGGCGATTTGTTTTTCTAGATCATCCTGCTTCGCCGCGGCCTTGCTCGCGAGTTCTCGCTGAGCCGCATCGGCCATGGCGCGCGCCTCTTCAAGCTCGGCGACATCCGTGTCGCAGGGTGGCGGGCTGGCGCAACCAGCGAGGAACAGGCTCGCTAAAAGAGCCAGTCCGGCCAGTGTCAGAATTCTTGTGCGCAATTTCACGGCCCAAGCCTCCTTCGCATCTCCAAGTGTTTGAAACTCAAACGCTTAATCGACAATCGACCGCACTCAAGTTAGGAGAGGGGTCGAGGACTGTCAAGCAGATTATCCTTCTCTTACAAATGCGGCAAGCCTTTATTTTTCAAGGCTTAGCCCTCTTCCTTGCGAATCTCGATGGACAATTCCCGCAACTGTTCTTCGTCAATGGGTGCAGGAGAGTCCACCATCAGGCTTTTGGCCTGCAAAGTCTTGGGGAAGGCTATGTAGTCGCGGATGGAATCTCCCCCATCCAGGACCATGAGCAGCCGATCCAAGCCCGGTGCGATACCGCCGTGGGGAGGAGCTCCATAATCGAAAGCGCCGAGCAAGAACCCGAAACGCCTCTCCGCCTCCGCTTTGTCGATACCGACCACCGCCATGACCTTTTCCTGTATGTCGCGACGATGGATACGAATGCTCCCGCTCGCAAGTTCCACGCCATTGCAGACCAGGTCGTAGAGCTGGCCGCGCACCTTCCCGGGGTCGCTGTCCAGGTATTCCAGATCCTCGTCCAGGGGCAGTGTGAAGAGATGATGCATGGCCTCGAAGGCCTTCTTCTCTTCATCCCAGCCAAAGAGCGGGAACTTGTGCACCCAGAGGAAACGGAAATCGTCGGGTTTGATCAGGTCGAGCTTCCGACCCAGCGCGTTGCGAACCGCGCCCATGGCCGTGGCTGCGGTTTCCCACTCGTCACCCACCATGAGAATGAGATCGCCGGCACCCGCCTTGAGCATCTTCACGATGGACTCGCCCGCACCGCCGCCGAAGAACTTGGACACGCCGCCGGCAAGTCCGCCTTCATCCACCTTCATCCAGGCAAGACCCTTGGCGTGATAGGTCTTGGCCGACTTCTCAAGCTCCTCGATTTCCTTGCGCGAGAAACTGGCGCCCCCAGGAACGCAGAGGCCCTTGACCACGCCGCCAGCTTCCACCACTCCGGTGAAGGCCTTGAACTCGCTTTGAGCGCAGGCCTCGCTGAGGTCCGACAGTTCCAGGCCGAAACGCAGATCGGGTTTGTCGCTGCCGTAGAGATCCATGACCTCCTGGAAGCTCATGCGATCGAAGGGCACCTTCAGTTCCTGCCCCATGACATTCTTGAAGACCGATTCGAGCATGCGCTCCACCACGTCGAAGATTTCATCCTCGGTGACGAAACTCATTTCCATGTCGATCTGCGTGTGCTCGGGCTGGCGGTCGCCGCGCAGATCCTCGTCGCGGAAACAGCGTGCCATCTGGAAGTACTTTTCGTATCCGGCCACCATGAGCAGCTGTTTGTAGAGCTGAGGACTCTGGGGCAAAGCGTAGAACATGCCGGGATGAACTCGGCTGGGCACCACATAGTCGCGCGCGCCCTCGGGCGTGCTGCGAATGAACATGGGCGTTTCGATCTCGCGGAAACCCTGGGAAGACAGGAAATCGCGAACTTCCAGAACCACATTGTGGCGGAAGGTCATGCGATCCTGCATGTCGCGACGGCGAAGATCGAGATAGCGATACTTCAGGCGAAGATCTTCACCCACCTCACCCTGGTGAAAGCTCTCGATGGGAAATGGCGGCGTCAGGCTTTCATTGAGGATGCGCATTTCCTCGACCAGTATTTCCACGTCGCCGCTGGGCATGTCGGCGTTGCGCATTTCTTCGGGACGCAGGTTCACCTTGCCGCGAAGGGCCACCACCCATTCCGCACCGAGCTCGCGTACGCGATCGCTCATGGCTTCCTGGAAGACCACCTGGCAGATACCGCTGCTATCGCGAAGGTCCACGAATGCCAATCCACCGTGCTCGCGACGGCGATGCACCCATCCCATGAGGATGACTTCGCCACCCTCGTCACTGGCGCGGAGATTTCCACAGCCATGACTCTTCTTCCAGTCTCCCTGATGATCCAGCACTTGATCTCCTTCGCGCCTTATCCCAGCGCTTTGATGAATTCCTTCAGTTCCGACTCGGGCAAGGTTACCTGCTCGCCGGAATCCAGATCCTTAACCGTTACGGCGGATTTGGCCAATTCGTCTTCACCCAAAATGAGTGCGAAACGTACGCCTTTAGCATTCGATGTCTTCAGCTGCGCCTTCATGCCCCGGCCGCTGAAGTCCACTTCAACGGGAATGAGCTCGCGCAGGCTGTTTGCCACACGAGTCGCGGCGGCTTCGCCTTTGGCGTCGAGCAGTACCAGATAAGCGCCGCGGCTTCCCAGTTCGGAAGCCTCCACGGTTTTTTCCGTTTCCACCGCAATGAGGATGCGTTCGATGCCCGCCGAGAATCCCACTGCGGGCGTGGCCTTTCCGCCCAACTGCTCCATGAGGCGATCATAGCGTCCACCTCCGCCCAGTGCGCTCTGCGCTCCCAGGGCCGGATAGTGCACCTCGAATACTGTTCGTGTGTAGTAGTCGAGCCCGCGCACCAGGGCCTTGTCCCTCTTGAAGGGAATCTTCGCCTCGCTGAGCAATTCCTCCACGCGCTCCTGGTGGGCCATGCAATCGCCACAAAGGTGGTCCATGGGACGGGGCGCATCGGCCAGTGCATCTTTACAGGACTCCACCTTGCAATCGAAGACCCGCATGGGATTGGTCATGGCGCGATCCCGGCAAGTTTCGCAAAGTCGTTCTCCCAGATCTTCCAGCACGGGCTTCAGGACATTTTCAAGATAGGCCGGTCGGCAACAGGCATCGCCCACGCTGCCAAGCTCCACCGTGGTATCGGCGAAGCCCACATGGCCCAGCACTTCCACAAGAAGGCCGATGACCTCGGCGTCCATGGCCGGTGATGCACTGCCCAGGGCCTCCACGCCGAACTGGTGGAACTGGCGATAGCGTCCGGCCTGGGGACGATCGTATCGGAACATGGGTCCCCAATAGCCCAGACGAAGATTGCCGCCGCCGTGCATCATGCTGTTTTCAAGGACCATGCGCACCACACCCGCGGTGCCCTCGGGACGCAGACTCATGCTGCGGCCTTTACGATCCTCGAAGGTGTACATTTCCTTGCTGACCACATCGGTCTCTTCGCCCACGGCGCGGGTAAAAAGCTCGGTGCGCTCGAAGATGGGCGTATCCACCTGATCGAAACCATAGCGGTCGCAGACATCCAGAAAGCTGCGATGCAGGAAGCGCATGAGCGGACTGCGACAGGGCGTGATGTCGTTGGTGCCGCGCGGGCGTTGGATTTTCATCGTCGCCATCCATCCTTGCGCATGTTCTGCAGGCGCGCCAGTCGCGCGGGCAAAACGCCTAGAGTGCATCCCAGTGTATCGGCCAGCCAGTCGAAAACGTCCGACTCACGATTGGGAATGAAACTCTGATAAAACTCGTCGGCCGCGCCGGTTATGGCACCGGCCAGAAATCCCATGGCCAGACTTCCCAAGAGGCCCCACCTCAAGGTGCGTCCTCCGCCAAAGGCAATGAGGAAACCATAGCCTCCGTAGAGGATGAAGTGGGCGTATTTATCCCGAAACGAAAGCTGCAGCTGATGGGGTGTTCCAGGAATCGACGAGAGCCCGAAGATCAACAGCAGATATAGTAACCAAGCGCGGCGCACTAGCCCTCCCCGAAAGCAAAAAAATAACCGCCTTTCGGCGGCATGACCACCCGGAAATGGATTTGACTAGGAATCGTGGTGGTGATGGAGCAGTTCCATGACCTCGGCGCTGCTTCCTGCGGCCCGCACGCGTTCTCGAAACTCTTCGCCGTGGAGCATCCTCGAGATTCCGGCGAGGATCTTCACGTGATCGCTGCTGTCCTGCTTGGGCCCGAGGATCATGAATATGAGGTCCACGCCCCGGCCATCGACCGCATCGAAATCCAAGGGCTTTTTCAGACGCCAGAGCGATAGATGAATCTCGGTGACAGCCTCGGACAGGGCATGAGGAATGGCCACGCCCTGGCCCACTCCCGTGCTCATGATGGCTTCGCGCATCTCCAGGTCATCCTGCACGCGCTGCGTCTCGGTCACATAGCCCTGTTTCCGCTGGGTCTCCAGGGCTTCCTGGAAGAAGGAGCTTTTGTCCCTACAATCCAGATCCAGATGGATGTTTTCTTCGCTCAGGTATTGCTCGAATTTCATGGACGGATCACCCGCTCCCTTTGGCAGGATGCGAGTTTAGAGGCAGTTAGGTGTCTAGTCAAGATTGCTCGCACTTTCCTCTTCGGCCGGGGGTGAGAGAAGCTGAATTTCCACGATGACGCGGTCGGGAATCAAGGTGATCTGAGGATCGGGGTGCTCCAGCATCACTTCCATACTCACCAATCCCTCGCGGCCCTGCAGGTCCATGGGTACTGTGCGAGCCTGACGCCCACGCAGGAAGCTGATACGTTCCACAGGCCCCCGTGCCAAGACCTGTTCGGGCACGACCACGGGCTCACCCACCATCTCCCAGGGTGCATCGGGCCCCCGCCCAAGCACCACGGTAACCGGCAAGTTCTGTTCGGCCACTTCGCTGATCTGAAGGTTGATGATGGCCGGAGAAAAGGCCACCACGCTGCCCTGGAACTGACGCGGCAGGTCCAGGAAATCGTCGCTCAAGGCGATGGATTGAAGCTGATCGGTGATACGCATCTCGAAGCTGGGCTCAAGCTTGGGAGGGAAGACCCTGAACCAGAAGAGCCTTGCCGCCGGAGCCCGGAAGGTGACCATGACCAGGTCGCCGGGATGCTGCACATACATGAGTGAGTCGGAAAGCTCGGGTAGAGCCAGGGGCACGGAGATCTGGCGAACTTCCACCCGCTGACCATTGACCACGGCCCACAGGAAAAGCGCCAGAAAGAGGCTTGTCAGCTTGATCGCCACATTCTTGAGGAAGAAATCCTTCACGCTCGCCTAGCCTCCCGGACTTTCCTGAACCAACAATTCCTGCCCCTCGACGATGTGATTGGGGGTCTTCAGACCGTTGGCTCTCATGATCGACTTCAAGCTGACGCCGTAACGCTCTGCGATCAAGGAGAGATTCTCTCCGCGACGCACCTTGTGCACGATTCGTCCCGTAGGCCCGGTGCGTACCTGAAGGGCCTGGCCCACGTAGATTCGATTCTCATGACGAATACCATTGAGGCGCATGAGCTCTTCCAGGTTGCTTCCGTAGCGCTTGGCGATACCGGTCAGATGCTCACCCTTTTTCACGATATGCGTGAGGACACGTTCATCGGCCAGCACCACCAAGCGTTGACCGGACCTGAGCGGATCCTCGGGATCCAAATGATTCACCTCGGCCAGCTCCGACATTTCCACACCGAAGCGTTGGGCGATGAGAGTGAGATTGTCACCCCTTCGCACCTTGTAGACAAGCTTGTCGCGATCGGAGAAGAGTGGATCATCCAGACTGGATTCGTTCTTCTTGAAATAGGCCTGGGCCGCCGACACCAGGAACTCCGCGTACTTCTGACGCCCCGCCTCGCTGCCCAGAAGCTGCCGATCTTGGCTGTTGCTGAGAAATCCGGTCTCCACAAGGATCGATGGCATGTCCAGATTCTTGCAGACGGCGAAGTTCGCTCGCTTGACGCCTCGAGATTTGAGTCCCGGCGTTTTCTTGGCAGTGAGGTGAGCTTCCTTGGCGAGAATGTAGCTGCGCTGGAGCAGGGTGCGCATGCGCTCGTTCAGCACCAACTCCACGCTTTCCTTGCCATTGCCCCCGAGTACGCCACCTAAACGCGCAGCCCGGTTCTCTTTGTCGGCGAGAACCTGAGATTTGCGATTGCTGGCCCCGCGCAGGGACAGGTAGAAAAACTCCACACCACGAGCGCTGGAATGGGGAGCGCTGTTGCAGTGGATGCTCATGAAAAGGTCGCCGCCGGAGGCCTCGGCCTTATCGCGGCGTTGATAGAGGGAAACCGTTTCATCCCGCTCGCGAGTGAGCTCAGCCCTGTATCCGGGAGTGCTATCGAGGATTTTCTGCATACGCTTGGCGATATCCAAAACGATCTTTTTCTCCACCAGATCGCCGCGGCGCGCGCCCGGGTCCTGCCCCCCATGCCCCGGATCGATGACCACCACCAACTCACGATCATAGGGCGATGGCTCCAGGGCAAGTCCGCCACCTCTCAGCGCGGGCAGCACATCGATAACAATGCGGTAGGGTTTTTTGCCGGGAATGGCGTCGAGGGCGAAGACCTTGTACTCGTGGGCCCCTTCCAGATCGAGCACAATCTGAGCGCCACGGTTCAGACGATTGCAGCGCACGCGCTTGAGCCGCCCGTCGGCCACCGGGAGAGGATCCGTGTCACAATTGAACCCACCGCCGGCCAGGTCGATGACCAGGCGTTCGGGTTCATTGCGGGTGCTGACCTCGTAGGCGCCCGATCGATCCAGATCCAGGACCACGCGGGTTTTGCCGTCCGTGGTGGAATGACGGATGGCCTGGACCTTGGGCGAGGCCAGGAGCAGGCCGGGAAGCAGCAGTGCCAGGAGCGCGGCGATTCTAATCTTCATGGATCCAGTCCTGAAGTTCAGGAAATTCATCGCTGACGACTTCGATCCCATCTTCCAATAACAGGGCGGTGGTAACGCCTTGACCGGTGAGCAGCTTTCCGCCTGAGTGGATTTGAGCTACCCCGCAGGATGGGCTGCGCTCCTTGAGCACCGCTCGCTTACATCCGGCCAGACGGGCCAACTCCAGGCTGCGATGAGCGCCGGCCCGGAAGGCCTCGCTCTGGTCGCGGCCTTGATCATCTATCACCTGGGCTTCACCCGAGAGAACCTCGGCTCCCCCGCCGCCGTGGATTTCCGCAGGGGGCCGGGGAGTGCTCAAGCCACCCAACTGCTCGGGACATACGGGCAGAACTCGACCGCTCGCGGCAAGCCGACGTAGGGTTTCAAGGGGTTTAGACCCACCATCGAAGCGGCACTCCACTCCGAGTAGGCAGGCACTGACAAGTATCGGGTTGCTGTCTCTAGAGTCGCAGCTCAAGGTCACCTGCCGAAATTGCTGTGCGGCAGGGTGATCTAGCCAAGCTTAGGGAAATCAGTCAACGACGAAATCACGTGGCAGGATGTACTCCCGCGGATTCACGTAGCGACCGTCCCGGCGAACCTCGTAATGGAGGTGAGGTGCGGTGGAGTGTCCGGTGCTGCCCACAGTGGCGACCACATCGCCGCGGACCACTTTTTGGCCCTCGCTCACCATGATTCGGTCGCAGTGGGCATAGAAGGTTTCCAGGCCATCCCCGTGATCCAAGGTGAGCTGATTTCCGTAACCGCTGGAAGACCGTTTCACCTTTTTCACCCGTGCATTGGCCGTGGCCATCACGGGTGTGCCCCGCCTGGCGCTCAGGTCCATACCCCGGTGGAAAGCCGTTCTACCGGTAAAGGGATCCGGACGGCGGCCGAAGCCGCTGGAGGTCCGCCCGCCAAGAATGGGCCAGATGGAGGGAATTCGAGCCAGATTGTCGCGAGACTCGCGCAGGCTGCCGAAGACCTCTTCCGCGCTCTGGCGCAGCACCCGCGCGCGAGCCAGAAGCCGATCCAGGTGGATATCGATGCCGGCCGTCTCGCCCATCAACTCGCGACCCCCAGGCCCTCCCACGCCGGCGCTCAGGGCGGCCTCATCCATGGGATCTAGATTGGCGAGATTACGGGTCCAGCTTTGGAATTCCTCCACCGAGCGAAGGTGCTCCTCAAGCTGACCTAAGCGATTGCGCAGGAACTGGATATCCTCGCGCAGCACCGTGTTTTCCTGGTCGAGCTCCCGAAGCTGCAAAGCTTCCGATCCCCTCAGGATGGCCATGGTCCCAAAACCCAGCGAAAGCAGAATCAACAGGGCCAGAGAGCCCAGGCCAAGCCGAATCGCCCAGGGGCGGAGCCGTAGATGCCGCGCCGGGTGATCGCTGTCCCGCAGGAGGACCAGTGTTATGGGTGCTTTTTTCTTGGACATAGGAACCGGGCAGGAAGCTAGAAGCTGGGGGCGGAGATGTCAAGAGGGTGGGCAGGCGGCTGGCGACTGGCGGCTGGCGACTGACGACTAAAAAAAGCCCCCGCCGAAGCGGAGGCTGTTCCCTGCCGGTAGTTCCCTGCCGGTAGTCCCCTGCCGGTAGTTCCCTGCCGGTAGTTCCCTGCCGGTAGTTCCCTGCCGGTAGTCCCCTGCCGGTAGTCCCCTGCCGGTAGTCCCCTGCCGGTAGTCCCCTGCCGGTAGTTCTTTACTGATCCAGATAGGCCTTCAATTCTTCCACCAGCTTCCAGCCGCGGATCTTATCGAAGGTCTCTTCCTTGATCTGGCGAATGCGTTCGCGGGTCAAGCCAAGGCGCTTGCCGATTTCTTCCAAGGTTTCCTGATCACGACCGCCAATTCCGAAGTAGTGCTCGAGAATCATGCGTTCACGCTCGCCGAGGCTGTCCAAAAGGCGGGTAACCTCATCTCTGAGGGTGCCCACATAGGTGTGTTCGTCTGGAGACGCCGCATCCTCGTCCTTGAGAAAATCCTGGAGAGGATTCTCATCGTCGCCACCGAAGGGATCGGTGAGCGACAGAGGCGGATGGGCGATGTCCATGGTTCCGCGAACCTCACGCCGGCTCAGCTTGAGCCGCTCGGCGATTTCCTCCACCGAAGGCTCGCGTTCCAGATCCTGGAACAGTGAAGCCTGCATTTTGCCCATGCGATAAAGGGCATTGGCGCGGTTCGTGGGAATGCGGAAAATACGCGATTGGTCGGCCAGGGCCTGCAGCATGGCCTGCCTCACCCACCACACCGCATAGCTGATAAACTTGAAACCACGGGTCTCGTCGAAACGCTCGGCTGCGCGAATCAGACCGATGTTTCCCTCGTTGATGAGGTCGGTGATGCTCAGCCCCTGCCCCGCATACTTCCGGGCATAGGCCACTACGAAGCGAAGGTTTGCGCGGATCAGTTTGGTCTTAGCCTCGTGATCGCCCTTCTTGATAAGCTTCGCCAGCTCCACCTCCTGCTCACGAGTCAGCAAGGGAGTGTTGTGGATTTCCTTCAAATAGATGTCGAGGCTTTTTTCCCCGCTGTGCCGGACGGGTTCCCTGTGTTCCAGCATAATGATCCATTCCTTCCTGTCTTTGCGAGCGCCTAGCGCCCGAGCCCGAGTCGAGCAGGGGAACGTGGGGTAATACTAATCGTTAGGCGTTATGTATACGAAGGTCGTGTAGCTCCTTCGCTGCACCAACAGTCCTATTCTCTTTTTAGAATCCCGATACTGCTCCGAAATTTCTTCGAAGGTATCGAAGTCTTCGATTCCCTGGTCGCGGATTTTCAAAATGACATCGCCGACACGAATCTCGGCGCGATCCGCTGGGCTGCCGGAACGAACACTCGTTACGATCACGCCTGAGTCGGGATCCAATTCCATCTGTCCCGCCAGCGCGCTGCCCATGGCCTCTTCGACCTCAAGGCCGAACCAGTCTCCGGACGGAATGGGGGCCGCCACTTGGAGATCCTCTGGGAATTCTACCAGTTTGATGCTTTTTGTCAGCGATTTTCCGTCGCGATACACTTTTACATCCACTTTTTCACCCACGGGGATCTCCGCCACCATGAAGCGAAAACGTTCCAGGTCTTCGAGTTGCTCGCCTTCGAACTCGGTGAGAACGTCCCCTGCACGAATTCCTGCCTGATCTGCCGGAAATCCGGGTGTAACACTCGTCACAAGAATGCCACGGTCAATATCCAGCCCCAGACCCTCGGCCTTCATGGGATCCAATTCATCAGGACTCACACCCATGAAAGAGCGAGTAACCTTTCCGAACTCGCGAAGCTGATCGATGATCTTTGAGGCCATGTTGATGGGGATGGCAAATCCGATTCCCTGCCCCGAAGCATTGATGGCGGTGTTGATGCCGATGACCCGGCCGCGAATGTCCACCAAGGGTCCGCCGCTGTTACCAAAGTTGATGGCCGCGTCGGTCTGGATGAAATCTTGATAGGCCGGCGCGCCACCCTGGATGGCCAGGTTGCTGCGACCCTTGGCGCTGATCACGCCCACGGTGAGCGTGCCTTCGAGCTGCCCCATGGGATTGCCGATGGCGATGGCCCAGTCCCCCACGCGTGACTGATCGCTGTCGCCGCGGCTCACGAAGGGGAAGCGTCGATTATCGTCGTTCACGATGCGCAGCAGGGCCAGGTCGGTCTTTTCATCGGTGCCCAGGATTTCCGCATCGTAACTGTCGCGCTCGCCGGGGAGACGCACCATGATTTTCTCGGCGTTACGAATCACATGATTGTTCGTCACCACGAGGCCTTCCGCCTCGACGATGAAGCCGGATCCCGAGCTGGGAATGGGTTCGTTTTCATCCGGCATAAACTGATCGAAGAAGGGATTGTCGAACTGATCCATGAAGGGATGGTTCTTCATCATCTCTTCCATGGAGCGGGTCACCTCGATGGACACCACCGCCGGCACCACCTGTTCGGCCACAACTCGGAAAGGACTCACAGCATCCGCATTGACCATCTCCGCGTAGCGATTGGATTCCGCGAAGACCGGACTGGCGACAAGGGCGACCAAACTGCCAAGAAGCAGGGCGCGAAAGGCGAAGGTCCCAAACTTATTCGTAATTTCTTTCAATCGAAACACTCCTGTGAACGGCTTTCTCGATCCGACTTAACTTAATATTTTAGCTCTTTTCCGTCCCGATGGCAATTCCTGTCCCTTTTGGGGCACATCTGGGAGTAGGGCACCAACAGGTAAAAACGCCAGAAGTTCCAAAAACTCTTGGGCTAAGGCCTCCGCTTCCCTAGAATGCGTCGAAATGCCCAATGAAACCGTTTACTTTCTATCCGATGCCCACTTCCGCTCCAAGGATTCAATTGGAGAAGCGGAGAAGTTGCGGCGTTTCGCGACTTTCCTCGAAAGCATCGAGGGTGCGAAGCACCTTTACCTGCTTGGGGATCTCTTCGACTTCTGGCTCGAGTACCGCCGTGTGATCCCCAAAGGATACTTGGAGGTACTACGTCCACTCCGTCGCCTGCGTGACAGCGGAACTGACATTACCCTGGTCGGCGGCAATCACGATTATTGGATGGGATCTTTCTTCTCCGACGAACTCGGAGCCACACTGGCCCTCGATGGCTGCCGCGCCGAGCATCAGGGAAAGCGCCTGCTCATGGTGCATGGCGACGATCTGCTCAACGGCGACCGCGGCTACAAAATTCTAAAATCCATCATTCGGAATCGGCTCTTTGTGGGAACGGCCAAGCTCCTGCACCCCGACTTCACCTACTGGGCCGCCGATCTACTCTCGGGCACCAGCCGCAAGTTGGGTGAAGCCAGCCATCAGAAGATCACACCATCGCGCAGCCTCAGGCTCAAACCGCTTCTGGATGAAACGGTGGACATCCTCATCTTCGGACACCTGCACATGGCCTTCCATCAACTCCACGAATCATGGGAGATGGTCTGCCTGGGCGACTGGATCGAGCTGTTTAGTTACGGAGAATTGCGGGATGGCCGCATGCGCCTACTCGACGACCAAGGCAAGGTCTTCGAACCCGAGACAATCTAGCCTCCTGGCCTGGAGACTGGCGACTGGCGACTTAAAAATCGATTCCCAATCCTAGCCGGTGCGAACTACCCAGATCATTGTCGGAATTCACGAAGGCATAGTCGAAGCGATACTGACCCAGGGCGATCCCGGCGCCGGCCGTGAGGTTCTGGGAATCGTAGCCAACCTTGTAGCCCAATCGCAGGGCGGCGAGTTCGGCAACCTGCCACTCGGCCCCCATGTGATGGCGGGAGCTCATGGCCCGTGCCTCACCCAGGCTATCGTCGCTGGTCACATCGCCATCCCCCACCAGAAGCAGGTCGTAGGCGATGAGTAAGTCGTTGTCACCCATATGGATAGGTGCATTCAGAGCCAGGCCCATCTTCATGGTGAGAGGCGCGTCGAAGGTTTCGCTGACGTACTCGAACTGGGAACCCATGTTGAGCACGGCCGCGGCCACGGTGAGGCCGGGAATGCGCGTTTCGTGGCGAAGGCCGAAGTCGAAGAGCATACCCTTGGCGCTCTCCTCATAGATGCGGCTGTAGATCCACTTGGCGCCCAGGCCGGCTTCCACGCCGCCAAAGATATTTTTGCCCCAGGCCATGTGGAAGGCCATGTCGAAGGCACTGAAGTGTCCGAGAGGTTCTTCGCTGGGACCTTCGCGCAATTCCATGTCGTCCATGGTGAGAGCCGTCACGCCGAAGGCAAAGGTGCCCAGATGCGTGGGATGGGCCACGCCCACGAACTCCTGTCGCAGTGACTGGAAGTATTCGTGATGGGCGAGTCGCAGATTGGTGCTGGGTGTGCGAGCCAAGCCCGCAGGATTCCAATAGAGCGCGGTGGCATCACCGGCCAAGGCTGTATAGGCCTCTCCCATGCCGGCGGCGCGTTCGCTCACGCCCAATCGCAGGAAGAGCAAACCTGCCGTGCCCGCTTCAAAAGCAAGGGCTGGGGCCGCCGTGGCGGCGATGAGGGTGACGATCAACAATGTGCGGGCGAATCTCATTTTAGTCCTGCCTTCATCGGATCACGGCGAGGCGGCCCATCTCTTGGCGCCCGCTCGTCTCGGATTGGATTCTGAAAAAGTAAAGCCCCGGAGCGAACTCGTCCAGCGACAGTTCCCTTTCTCCGGGACTGAAACCGTCCAGATTCATAGTATCGGACCAAAGTCGCTGGCCCTCCAGGTCGAAAATCTCGATTTTCACGAGATCGGGGCTGTCTGAGCGCACCCGCCAGGTGACGCTGCTCCCCGCCGGATTGGGATAGGGATAGGCCTCGACGAATTCTGCGCTACCGCTGTTGCTTATCTCAACCGGACCTGCCGCCATCACGCGGCCCGTGCGGGCGGGATTGCCGCCGGCCATGGCCCAGACGGGTACCCTCAATGTGAAGATTGATTCTTGCGTTGGAGTCCACCAAAAACTGAGATTAGCTACTGTATTGAGCGTGTCCTCTTCAGCAGTACTGCTCTCCACACTGTCGTAGAATGAAAGTCCCATGAGCAATCGGTCAAAACCGTCCACGACTGAGACAGGATGAGTAGGTACACTTCCACCCAAAATCACTGCCTCTCCGCCCACTCCTTCCGGGAATAGGCGACCATCGCGAGTGAAAATTACTGGATGATCTTGCCCGCCAGGTTCACGCAATGTGAGCGCCCAAACCGCCGGATCATCGGTCCAGACCAGGGGCGCGTTGGCGGGAAGTGTGCGGGGCCAATCGCTGAAGAAAGCTCCGTCGGCGCTCCAGAGGCCTGCCGCGCCGGGATAAAGCGCCATCATTTCCAGGCTGCCATTGCCGTCGCTATCCAGGGGCAGGATGCTGCCACCCAAACTGGCGATATCGGCGAAGTTGTAAATGGGATCGGGCGTGATTTCGAACTCGCCCGCCAAATTGCCATCGAAGCGCCCTTTCGGATGGAAGAGTTCCACCACACCCGAACGCAGAATCTGAAGTTCATCGCTGCCGTCGCCGTCCAGATCACCCGAAGCCAGCTGTGTGTTCAGGCAGGGACAGGGCCGCGTGAGCGCCCAGATGGATTCCTCCGGCCCCAGGGGCAGGCCGTGAATGCGTAGGGTCGAATCGCTCAATGCGAAGGCCACCGTGGCGTTTTCAGCCGCCGGATGATCGTAGCCGCGCTCGTTTTCATCCACCGACATGAGAAGCACAGGAGACGAGGCCGGAAGCCCGGCAATCTCGGCCCAGCCCGGCCCCACGTCGATACCCTCTTCGTCGATGAAGCGTGGCCGGGTGTTCGTAGCATCGCTTTGAATATGCAGTAGGAAGATGTCCAGATCGCCGTCACCATCGACGTCGTGGAGCATGGGACCCTGACTGAACCAGCCCTCAAGTTGCAGCAAGAGAGCCGAGTCGCCCAAGGGTTCGCCGTTCAGATGCCAGGCGTAGACGCCGCCCGTGCCGTCTAGAAGCACAATTTCAAGGTCGCCGTCGCCATCCAGATCGCCAGCTGCGGGAGATCCGGCTGCTACGGCTGCGAGATCGGCAATCTCTACAATGCTTTCCGTATCCAGATCCACGCTCAGGAGCCGAGTCGCACTGACACCGTCCCAGGCCGCGAAAATGAAATGAGTGGCGAAACCATCATAGAAACCCAGCGGATCGCCAATGGGATAATAAGGTGGCAGTTCCAGACGATTTACCGTCCAACCGGGCAAGTAATCCCAATCTGCCGTGTAGCTCATCATTGGTCCGTGAGCGCTGATGCCCGTGAAATTCCAACCGGTCTCGGCGCCCTCGGCGCTGAGGGTGTTGGGATAGGCATCGGCATCCACGAAAGTCTGCGTGGCGATAAGATCGTTGGGCCCGCCGGCGGCACGGAAGGCGTCGTAGTCGCTGCCATAGGCCTCGCTATGATAGCCCGGCGAGTAGGAAAGGTCCGCGAAGCCGTCGGCCTCGAGCAGGCAAACGCCATAGTGATCGTTCCAGGCGTTGATCACATTGCTGCCCAGCAGGAAACTCAGGTGCAGCAGTTCCTCGTCGATGCGCCAGATGAACAGGCCGCTGCCGGGCACATGATCTTCGGCATTGGACTGGGTGGTGAAGTAATCCCACTCGGCTCCGAGCAGGGTTTCACCAAAGTCGGGAATGTAGTTGCCGTTGCTGTCGCCGAAGGTGAAGAGGCTGTCGCCGTCGGCATCCTGGTCGCGATTTTCCACCAGGAAATACTCCCGATCGGATATGGGGAATCGATGCAATTGGCTCATGGAGGGAATGCTCAAGTCGAGGATGCCCTCGGCCTCATCCTTCGAGTATTCGATCACTTCGGCCCAGCCCATGAGCATGCGATTGAAGGCCGATGGCGGTCCGGGCACGAAGCCCAATGCGTTCCATAGCCCGCTGCTCATGATGTCGAAATTCCCAGCTCCCTGACCTTGGGGCGCCACGTAGTCGTTGAGTCCCACCAGGCCCAGGTATCCACCCATCTGGTGGACCATCACACCCAGGCTTCCCAAGACATAGGGCGGCTCAAGACTTTCCTCGATCTCTTCCTCGGGCGCGATGGCGAAGCGTTGCAGGGTGTAGGTGCTGTCCTGATCGTTCGTCACAATGCCCTCGTAGTCGGGCAGTGAATCGGCGAAGGCCTCGGTGATGGATTCGAAATCCACGTAGCCCGACCAGATCTGCTCGGGCGAGTCGCGGTTCAGATCCGACTCCTGGCCCGCACCCGCGTGAATGAAAACGGTGAGGTCGTAGGCGGAAAAATCTTGGGTGGAGTCGGCCAGGGTCACGGCGTCTGAGGCCAGCCAGTGCACGCCGAGGGTCCAGTCGAGATCGTCGTTGCCATAAACGCTCATGGCCTGGGGCAGACTGAAGAGCGTGTCGGGAAGCGTGTAGTTGATGAACAGGCGACCCTCCGACATGGATCGATAGTAGTCGTTCACGCGTTCGAGCTGATCGGCGAACCAGTCCCGGCGATAGTGCATCACGCCGTCGGACAAGTTCTGCAGACTGTCGGGCATGCGCACATCGGTGAATTCCACGAGGAGTGCGAGCACATCCACCGTGTCGGTCTCGGCATCGCGATTCCAGACCTGGGGATCGTCCAAACTGCGAATGAGTTCGGCGCTGCGCCTGCTGAGCCGATGCTCGATTTCAGGCGCGAGGGAACCCTGCGCCAGCACGTCCTCCGGAACAGGTGCGGGAGGCACGGGTAGCGCGAAAAGCAGGGAAGGGATGGCCACAAAGAGGACCGGGAGCAGAAGCATTCCCGGCCGCTTAAGTACTCGAGGCAAGGCAACCGCCTGGGTTTGAGGAGCGTCCCTGGATCGGCGCGGAATTATAGGAGGGGCACTCCAGAGCGTCAAGGAGTGAGCTGTCGGCCTTCGGCCGAACTACCGGCTACCGGCTACCGGCTACCGGCTACCGGCTGCCGGCTGCCGGCTGCCCCCTGCCCTTTAGCTCTTTTTACCGAGCAGGTTGGCCAAGAAGCCACCTTTTCGTTCGGGCGCACCAATTTTCACGTCGGTCACGCCGTCGGGCAGGGCATTCAGCTCGGCCAGCAGGTCATCCAAGTTAAGGCCATGCATGACCGCCCCCATCTTCAGGGGCTCGGTGGTCACCGCCGGGCAGGTGAAGCAACCCTCGCCCATGAACTTGCGGATCACCGTGTCCGCTCCGGCCTTGATCTTGAAAACATCCCCGATGAGGGTATCGCCGTTAATCATTTCGCTCCCCTTACCGGACTGAGACCGCGCCACATGACAACCAGGAAGATGAGAACGCCCGCGAATTCCAGCCATCCACCCAGGGGGAGAACCCATAGCACGGGGATACCGTTCAGGCGCAGAGCCCAACCCGTGAGCATGAGAATCAGCCCCACAAGAGACAGATAAAAATGCAGGGTGGCCCAGGCCCAGGGAATGACGGCATGACCCTGGAATCGTGGAATGATGTGATATCCCACGCCGAAGATCATGTTGGCCATGAAGCCCACAAGAAGCAGGTGGGTGTGCATGGGCAGGTAACGCATCATGACTTCGGAGCTGGCCATACCAAGCCCCAGAAGCATACCGAAGACAATGCTCAGCACGGAGATCTTCACGAAGTTTCGCGCGTAGCTTTCCATTTCTTACTTCCTTGCGATTTCGAATTCGAAACGCTCCGCTCCCGCGAATACGGAAGCCGGCATACTCCAGATGAATCCCTCGGCGGCGGCTTCCACGAAGGCAGCCATCCAAATGCCGTGGAGTTCGAACATCAATTCGGGAGAGCATCCGCTGCCTTCCCAGTACTTGGACAGGGTCAACTCGGGTACGGCCCAGCGCATGCGGCCGGGGTTTTCATCGACCAGATCCACGCGGATGTCGCAGGGCATGCCTTCGAGCCAGAGTTCGCGCAGCCCCGAAAAGAGCGCGGGTGCTTCCGTGGGTGCAGCGGCCTCGTTCACGCGGCCTCCCCAGTTTTTGGCGTGTTCCGAATAGGCCTGACGCACAATGTCCAGGGCCTCCTGATCGGCGGCCCAGGCCACCAACTTGGCTTCACGAATTTGCACGGTGGCGATCATGCCGTCCAGGCTGCCGTGGATGGCGGCATCACCCACGAGGCTGGACAGGTCCTTGCCCGCGAAACGCCCCGGATGCGCGGTGAGGATGTCGAGCCAGGCGTTGGCCGCTTCCTCGCCATGCTTTTCAATGAGGGCCTTCACGATGATTTCGCCCCGCTCTTCCACAAGTCCGAGCTGAGCGAAAATCCACTGATGAATGGGGCCAAGAGCCTGACTCATGCTTCCTCCATGGGATGGTCGAGATGTTTGGTCATTAAGTCTTCAGTCTTCAGTCTTCAGTCTTCAGTCTTCAGTCTCCAGTCGCCAGTCGCCAGCCGCCAGCCGCCAGCCGCCAGAGAATTAGAGCCCGAGTGTTTCTTTCCAAGCATCTTCCTTGAAGCCGAAGACGAAAGTCTTGCCCTTCATGAGCAGCGGCCGCTTGAGCAGATTCACATCTTCGAGAATCAGTTCGATGGCGCGCTTCTTCGAGATCTTCTTATCCTTGAGGCCCAGTTCACGCCAGGGCGTGCTGCGCGGGTTGAGAAAATCGGCGAGATCTCGATCGCCGATGAGCTTGCCGAGCTCGGCTTTGCTCAACGTATCCTTATCGAAATTGCGCCATTCCACTTCGACACCCTGCTCGGCCAAGAAACTCTTGGCTTTCCGACAGGTGCTTCAGGTGGATTTGCAGAGCACCTTTATTTTCACGGCTTTCGCCCTCCTCAGGTCCCGGGATCGGTTCAAGTCAAGAACTTAGCAAGTTCTCCCGAGCTTGACCAGACCCTGAAGATATCGTACAAATTCCGCATCAGCGGAAGGAGCCTCTTCGTGCAGACTCAGTTTATCGACCAGGACTACGCGGCATACAGCCAGGAGAACCACGGCGTCTGGGAAGCCTTGTTCAATCGTCGCATCGGCGAATTGAAGCGGCAGGCCAGCAGCACTTATCTGACGGGCCTGGACGCGCTTGAAATCTATGCTGACAGAATTCCTTCCCTGGATGATATCAACCAACGCCTGGGTCCCATCACTGGATGGAATTCCCGAGCGGTGCCCGGCTATATCCCGGCCGACGAATTCTTCGCCTGCCTGGCCGAGCGGGTCTTCCCCACCACCACCACGATTCGTCCCAAGGAGAAGTTGGAGTATCTGCCTGAACCCGACATCTTCCACGACGTGTTCGGACACATCCCCATGCACGCGGATCCGATATTCGGCGACTTCCTGCAGCACTTCGGCCGCACAGGCCTGGAAGCAAGGAGCGAACAGCAGGTGACCGAACTGCAGCGCCTTTTTTGGTTCACCGTGGAATTCGGTCTCATCCGCGAAAGCGGCGAACTGAAAATCTACGGCAGCGGACTGATCTCATCGCCCGGTGAGGGCGAACACAGTCTCGTGAGCCAAGAGGTGGACCGGCGCGAGTTCAATCTGGGCGAGATCATCGCCCAGGATTTCGACATCGACGTCTACCAGCCCATCCTCTTCATCATCGAAAACTATCAACAGCTCTTTGACGCGGTAGATGAATACCGCGCCCGCATGAGCTGATTACTCGCCTCCACCGCTCTCTAAAAATTCGCGACGAAGGTACTCCGCCTGCTCGCGCTCGGGATCCTTTTCATCCAGGGGCATGAGATAGCGGAAGGGTTCGCTGCTGTCCTGGGCCAAAATAGAGTGGCAAAGGGTGCAGTCGTAGCGGATGGCCTGGCCGCTTTCATCGATCATGTTCTCGTTGTGGCAGCGGAAACATCCGCCATCGGCATCATGTCCCAGGTGACTTTTGTAATCGCCCCAGGTGATGTTCATACCCGGATGCAGATTCCGCGCAACCATGCCTTGCAAACTTTCCACGGCACGATCGATGGAGGCCATTTTGGAGATGGCCAAATCGGGATACTCCGCGCGGTAAAATCCGGTGATGGCGTTGGCCACACCCTGCTGGGCCGCTTCTTCACTTTGCCAGCCCGAAAGAATCGCACCCAAGGACTCACGCTTGAGCCAGGGAAGATCGGTATCGAGTTCCCCCGCGGCGAAGCGTTCGTCGAGTCCCGCATCCGGATCTTCATAAATATGCGTGGCCCGATTGTGGCAATCCACGCAATCGAGAACGCGCGCATCTTCATGACCCGTCACTTCGCCCAATCGCCGCTGATTTTCATAGCGCCGCCAAGTGCCGTCTTCCTGCAACCACTCCACCCAGATCATTTCCTCGCGCTCATCCTCCACCGATGCGTAACGCACCTCGTTGGCCTCGGCCACATGCCAGTGGATGGACCCGCTTTCGCCCGAGCCCGACCCGATCTTGAGATTCAAGGTCGAGTAGGTGGCGGTGTTGTTTTCATCCGCCGCGAATTGCGGGATGACCTTGAGGCGGTTGCCGTAAAACTTTTCTGGCCAATGGCACTTTTCGCAGGTTTCCCGAGCCGGCCGCAGTTGATGGACCGGCGTGGGAATGGGCCGCTCATAAAGATCGAAGGTGGCCGAAACCACCTGCCAAAGTCCGTTGAGCTTGGCGTTGATGAGGGCACCCGCGCCTTCGCCCACATGGCACTCCACACAATCTACGTTGGCGTGAGGTGATGCCTGGTAGGTGACCCACTCGGGATTCATCACGCTGTGACAGGCCGTGCCGCAAAACTCGGCGCCGTCCATGAAGTGGAGCATGCGCGCAGAACCGCCACCCAGGAAAATGAGGTTGAGTACGGTGAGCAAGAGGATGGTTCCCACCACACCCGAGCCGTAGATGTTCGCCTCGAGTTCCCTGGCGGGGAAGCGCCGCTCAAGAAGCTGGCGGCTGGAAAGCCCCGTTCGCTTGAGCGTGAGTTTCCAACCGATGGGAATCAGGATCAAACCTATGATGAAAAGCAGGGGCAGGGTCATGTAGGTGACCAGTCCCGCATAGGCGTTTTCCAGAAGCCCGATCATCCTGAGCATTTCCAGGAATACGAAGAGCAGGAAGCTGGAGGTAACAAGCGCCACCCCCAATTTCCCCAGCCAGTGCGCGGACAGCCCGCGCAGGAGATTTGTAAATCGCCCGGTCATACCGCTACTCCATATTGAAGAGTTTGCGATAGTCGTCGGGCATCTTGCCACTATTGATGTCCGCCTTGATATCGCCTGTGGGACGACCCAGCCAGGAGTGCATGGGATCTGCCAGCACTTCATCGATCATGGCGTTCACTTCGGGGTCGTCGTAGTGACGCGCCTCGGGCAGGAACTTGAAGTAGAAGTTGTGAGCGATGTCATAGAAGCCATGCCACCAGGTGTAGTCCGGGCCCATCATGGCAGCGCCGTGACGCGCGCGGCGACCTTCATGGTGCCAGAGCTCCCAGTATTCCCACTCGATGGTATTGGAGAAGGCCGCGGGGTTTTCAAGCAGGCCCTTCTCCTTCACCTTCCCGATGATGGCCTTGGCCGGCTTGGCGAACTTCTCGTTGTAGAGATGCACGAGGCCGTCGAGCTGATAGTAGTGGCCGTCCACGAAGGTCTGACCGTGACAGGCCAGGCAGACGTCTTCCATGGCCACGCGCTTCTCCGCCCAGTTCTCCATCTTTTTGGAAACCGGCGCGCGCAGATTCCAGCTGAGGCGATCGCCCACGTCGTGGGTGATGGACTGCTTGGCCGTGGCCGACATGTGGCAGGTGGCGCAGGTGGGAGCTTCGTAGTAGTCCTCGCCCACGACCCAGCGGTCGGCGTCCAGATTCATATCGTCGATGTGGGTGTAGTAGGCGTTGCCGTGCTTCGATTCCTCGTAGACTTCCTTCTGAGGATGGTCCGGCCCCAGGTGGCACTTGCTGCAGGCTTCGGGGCGACGCGCCTGGGCCTTATCGAAGGCGTGACGCGTGTGGCAGGCATTGCAGGAGCCCTTGCTGCCGTCGGGGTTCAGACGCCCGATGCCCGAGTTGGGCCAGGTGGTCTTGTCGAGCTTGTTGGGCATGCTCTCATCGATGACGATCTTCGAGCCATGGCAGCTCTCGCAGCCCATGATGGCCGCCTGGAAACCGCCGGCCGCGTGGGCCAGATAGGCGTCGTTGGATTCGAGAATGAGCCCGGCGGTGGAGTGATGCGAAGCGTCCACCTCGAGCATTTCCTTCTCGTGGCAGCGACCGCAGTCCTTGGGAGTGACCAAGGTAGCGATGAGCCCGCCCTCGTGCTCATAGGCGTCGGCGTCACCGCGCTCGGCCTGATGGCAGTCCATACAGGTAACGTTGTGCCGCGCGTGCTCCGAGGCGTACCACTGCTTGTAGAGCCCGGGGCTCTTTTCCTTGTGACAAGTGAGGCATTTGCCTTCAACACTCTCGGGATCCGTCGCCGCGCCGGCCAGCGCGACCAGGAACATAAGCAGCAAGCTTCCCAGAACCAGGACCTTGTTCATGACCACTCCTTTGAGGACTTCGCTTATCACCTTTTCCCGCCACGGAAATGTCACCCCGGGCGGTCAAGTTCACGGTAATCAGCGCTACTAGATATTTCAACCTTAAAGTAGGAATTTCATGTGAAAAATAGGGCGAGGGGGATTTCCCGCCCTCGCCCTAGGATTTCTTGGAAATGGCTCCGACTAAAACTCCACCCGCGGCGCCGAGAACCAGTCCCATTCCCGGATCGCCCAGGGCCACGCCGAAGACGATCCCAGCGCCCGCGCCAATGGCGATCCATCGAGAACTGAGTCTCGATTTGAGACGCGATCCGGAGATCATCTAGGCCGCATCCACGGGGATTTCGTCGATTTTCGCGGCGAGCACGAAATCGCTCTCGCTGAGACCGTCGATCTTGTGCGTGAAGATCTGCACTTCGGCCTTGCCCCAGGTAAGATAGAGATCGGGATGATGCCCCTCGGCCTCGGCCAGTGCGCCGATCTTGTTCACGAAATCCAGGGCCGTCACGAAGTCGGCGAAGGCCCAGGTTTTGCGCAGATGATGATTATCCACCACCTGCCAATTTTTCAGCTGAGCCTGAAGCGGCGCGATTTCCTCGGCCGTGAGCGCCGGCACGCCGCCCTGACAGGGCACGCAGTTCATCTGGGTCAGTTCACTCATCATCCCCTCCTAGCTACAATGTTCGTTGAAGGCGCTTTCAAAGGCCTGGGCCACTTCCTCGGCCGTGCCGTTGAGGAAGGCCTTGCGCGGCATGAACCAGACCATCTGACCGTCCTTGAAGATGGCGGCAGAAGGGCTGCTGGGCGCTTCCCCGTGGATGTCCGCACGCACGCGGGCGGTGGCGTCGATGTCCTGGCCGGCGAAAACGGTGCCCATTCCCGCGGGCTTGGCCGAGCCGTTGGACAGGGCCAGGGCGAGGCCCGGGCGGGCCTGTCCGGCGGCGCAGCCGCAGACGGAATTGAGGAAGACGAAACGTGCTCCCGGTTCGCGGAGGAAGCTTTCCACATCGCCGGAGCTTTTTAGTTCATCGATGCCAAGGCGGGTTAGGTCGGCGCGCATGGGCTGAATTTGCATTTCATCGTAAGGCATGGCATTCCTGCTTTCGCGGATTCTGGCTATAGGCCTCGTGAATTCGGAATTGCTTAGTTATTCCGCGAAGAAAAAATACTCAGAAACTGGAATCATGCAAGGGGGAGTCCACCCGGGTGGACTTCTACCTAGTAGGTGGATTTGATGGTGGACCAGGTTGATGAAGCGGTGGGCACTAAGTTCCAGGTTGCGAACTGCTCGAAGAGCATGGCATCGCAGGATGAGATTATCAGGCGAACGTTTTCCAGATTGTGTTCGAACTCAAAAACCTCAACAGTACCCGTGGTCGCATTTTCTTGCTGATCGAGTAGTTCCACCGCTACGAATTCATCCCAAACCCAATCCACCGAATACAGGAACAAGCGCGTGCATCCGACTCCGCAATTGTCCTGGAGGCGGACGTCGATACCACATGACCAGATATCAGACCAAGCGGTGATGAAATCAATAACGATTCTGGCACCTTGAAGATGTACCCCATCTTCCGTCCCTGTGAATGTACAGAGTCCTTCCTCGCAATCCTCTGAAGTGGTCGGAAGAAACTTGATTAGGTTCAGGCATTCCCCTTCGAGACCAAATTGAACTCCGCATTCATCTGTGGGTAATTCTCCACCAAACGAACATTCGAAAATCGCATTCGGGTCATCGCAATTGGCGAGACTCAAACCAGGAAAACACGCAAGAACAATCATCAGCGAACAAAACAGTTTCACCTTCTTCACCTCCGCGTTGACCATCACCAATTGATTTTAGGCTGATCGACGGAGGCTGTCAATTCACTGCGACACACAAGCAACAGCCTTCTCCACGCTGTCTTTGGGGCTCACCTTCACCTGCGCGTCCACCAGCTTGCCCTTCTTATCAATGATGAAGTGGCTGCGCACGATGCCCATATACTCTTTTCCCATGAATTTCTTGAGCTGCCACACGCCATAGGCTTCGGCGATGGCGTGGTCCTCGTCCACGAGAAGCGTGAACTCCAGACCCTTCTTGTTCTTGAAGCGTTGATGGCTCTCCACGCTGTCAGGGCTCACACCCAGCACGATGGCATCGGACTTCACGATGGTCTTCAGATTCTCCTGGAAACCCAGAGCCTGCACATTGCAGCCGGGCGTGTTGTCCTTGGGGTAGAAATACAGGATGACCTTCTTCCCCCGAAAATCCTGCAGCTTCACCTTCTTGCCGGTGTCGTCCAGGGCGCTGAAAGTGGGTGCGAGTTTTCCGATCACGACTTTGCCCTCGGCCATGACTCTCCTTAGTAGATGGGAACGCTGGCATCCACCACCAGCGACCAACGATGGATGCCCCCCGCCAGGCTGAAGGCGCGCCCGAAACCCTGTGCCCGCAGAAAATCCGCCGCGGCCAGCGATCGCACGCCCGTGTGGCAAAGTATCAGCACTTCCTTTTGCGGATCCAACTCGCCCATGCGCGCTTGCAGATTGCCCAGAGGCATCAACATAGAGCCCTCGATGCGGCACCACTCAAACTCGGCGGGCTCACGAACATCCAGCACCAGGGGATCCTCTCCCGCCGCGCGGCGCTCGGACAGATCCACAACGTCTTTTTCCAGGGGATGCAGAATCACATTAGTCCTTCAGGTGGAAACCCGAGAAGCCCGAGGCCAGTTCGGAGCCATGCTCCTTGGCCGATTCGAAGGCTTCCTGAATGATGGGTGCATAACGAACCACGTCATGGGCGACACGCTTCACGCGCTCACGAATGCGATCGTTTGCCAGATCACCTTCTTTGAAATCGGCGTATTTGGCTGCCGCATGGAAGGGAAGTGTGAAACCGTGGCACCAGTTCATATTGTTCTTCACCGAGGTAATGGACATGTCTCCACCACCCCCTCCGGTGCTCGCAATCACACCGGCCGTTTTTCCCGCCAGTTCCACATAGAGCCAATCGAACCAGTTTTTGACGGCCGTTCCCAAACTTCCGTGATACTCGGGCGTGGCAATGATGAAGCCCTGCGCCCAGATGGCGAGTTCGCGAACCTCAGCCACCACCGGTGAGGCTTGTCGTTCGGCATGCCCGCTCTGGAAGAACGGCAACTCGGTCTCATGCAAGTCGAGCAGCTTCACTTCCGCTCCCGCCGCACGAGCCGCGTCGGCGGCGATATCGCAGAGCACTCGACTATGGGCCTTGGGCCGATTGGAGCCGGCCAAGATCAGGATTCGTGTTTTCATGGCATCATGTAAGCCCAAGATGCCCGGCGCTTCAAGACTTCCCTTCCTCTTCGCAATTCAGGATCCCGAAGCCCTGATGCAAAAAGCCCCTCCCCCGATATCGGAGGAGAGGCTCCATACTACACCGGAGTTTCGCTAGTAGAGGGCCTTAACCGTGGACCAGTCAGTGGATTCCGCGGCGGTGGCTTCACAATCGTCACAGCTCGTCACGACAGTGCCGCCGATGGCATCACACTGTCCTTCGAGCACGACAGTGCAATTGCCGTCAGGCGTGCAGCAGAGTTCGGTCTCGGTGCTGCCGTCGATGCAATTCAGGATGACCTGCTCAATGGCGGCGGCGGTACCGGTACCATCGGCGGGAACTTCACCATACACACCATTCGTGGTGCTGGCGTAGTTGAGCATAATGGCCTGCGTGGTGGGATCGGCGAATCCTTCGCTGAGCACGTAGAGCGAACCCACCTGGACACCCAGGGCGGCGAGAGCGCTGGCCGCATTGGCAGCGCTCACGTCATCGACGCCGACGGTGAAGGTATCGTCGCAACCACCGGGAGTCGCATCGGTAACCAGGATGGCGACCTTGCAACAGGAATCTCTCCAGGCGCTGGTCAGGAAGTCACCCACGGCGAGGCAGCTGGCTGCGGTGGAGATTTCATGCATGGCTTCGTCGCTGGCCTCGGGCCAACCCAAACCGCCAAAGGCAGTCAGAGCATTGAGTGCGTTGGTCACGTCGCTGAGGGTGAAAGTAAGAGCCTGGTCCACTTCCACATCGTCGGCGAAGGAAACCACGCCACCCTGCAGGTCACCGCAGGACTGGTTGCCGGCCAGGGCGAGAATGTTGGCAAGCCCGGCCTTCACGTTATTGATGGCGCCGCCCATGCTGGCGGTATCATCGATGATGAAAACCAAGTCGATGCAGTCGCAATCAGCTCCATCGCGGATTCCATCAAAGAGATCATAAACGGGGATGGGCTCATTCATGTAATCTGAGGGCAGTTCGTTGGTCCCGGCAGCGAAGGCGGCCAGGGGTAGGGCCATGAGCCCTATAACCAGAAAAATCATCGCTTTGCTGTTCATGTGATCTCCTTGGACTTTGTTAGTGATTGGGAGTAAATGACGTTAACGACGTCATCAATCATCTGCAATTCATTGATGGTTATTCTGCCATAAATCGAAGAAATGGAATGTAAGCTGGCTCACATCTTGGGCTTAGATTTCGAGTTTTTTCGGGAAAAGCTCAGAGGGCTTTCAGATCCGATTCATGGTATGATTGTCCTTCGGAAATCTCGGGCCCCACCCTTCTAGGAGAGTTATGCGCGCGCTTCGCATTGCGGCCGCCTTGTGCCTAATCCCCACGCTCATTTTCGCCACCGGTCCTCGCGATACGGTCATCGAAGATTTTGAAGACGGCGAGGTCGTCCTGGGCAGTTATCCCGACCAGGATCAGGATCCGGGTGATTGGTCCCTCACCGGCTCGGACACCTGGCAAAGCAGCGACTACTCCCTGCGCCTATACGGCAACACCTGGAAAACCCAGTCCGTGGATTCTCAAGTCTTGGATGAAGACACGGTTTGGGAAGTGGCCGTCTATGTGGAGGATCAAGATCCGCCGCATACCTCAGGCGAGATGATCGGCTTCGGCGTGAGCGACGGTGTGAACGAACTGCTCTATACCTTCGCCGGCACCCAGCTTCCCGAAGATCCCAAATGGTGGACGGTTTATCAGGGCGAGTTCCCCGAGTACGAGTGGTTTCCCTACCTGCTGCCCATCGGTGAAGACTGGATGGCCACCTACGGCTATCTTCCCGAGATCAATTCTCTCATCTACGTGAACGATAAAGACAGTGGCGGCGGATCCGCCGTGGTTTTCGACGGCATTCGCGACGTGACCGAAGACCTCCCCCAAGCCCCCTCCGTTTCGGCCAGCTACACCGTGACGGCCATGAAGCGCATGGGCGGCGATCGTTTCCGGGCCAGCGTTCAATTTCACGCCGACGTCATCGATCCCGACTCCGAGTCGCATGACTTCCACTGGGATTTCGGAGACAGCACTTCCAGCGCCGACCAGAATCCGGCCCATGACTTCATCGTTGAGGCCGACTACGACTTCACCGTGTCGGTGCTGGTCGTCGATGAGGATGCTCACGTGGGAAGCGACACCTGTCAGGTTGCCGTGGAGGAAGGACAGAGTCCGGGAGAGTTCACCATAAACTTCGTGGGCGACATCATGATTGGCAGAGCCTATGAAAATAACGGCGGAATCATAGACAGCTACGGTGTGGACGCCATCTTCGAACCCACCTACTCAATCTTGGGCGACGCGGCCGATGTGAGTTACGCCAACCTGGAAGTGCCTTTCACCGATCAGGGTTCACCCCATCCCACCAAGAGCGTGGTCTTCCGCGCGCGGCCGGAGAACATCGTGGGTGTGGTTAATGCGGGAATCGACATCGTTTCCCTCGGCAACAATCACATTGTGGACTACGGCACCGCCGGCATGCTGCAGACCATGGAGCTTCTCGATCAGTATGAGATCCGCTATTCAGGCGCCGGTGTGAACGATTACTTCGCCAACCTGCCCACCTACTGGACCGAGCGCGGCGTGCGCATGGCCTTCCTGGGCTCGAGCAATCGCACGGGACGCGCGTGGAATTATCAGCCCTTCCTGGACGCGGGCGCCAGCAAGTCGGGCTTCGCCTACCTCCTGCCCAAGAATCTCGAAAAAACAATCGAGGATACGCTGCCCTTGGCCGACGTGGTCATCATGCAAACCCATAGCGGCGACGAGTACGAAACCGCGCCGCCATCGGACACCTTCCTCGGCGCTGTCGATATGCCGGCCCTGGTTGAAGCGCAGCACCCGCATCTGGATGATCCCGATTTCCGCTTCCGCAATGAACCCTCACCGGGAGAGCGTGAACTTCGGCGCATGAGTTTGGATCTGGGCGCGCATGTGCACATCAATCATCACCCGCACGTGCTTCAGGGCTTCGAAGCCTACAATGGCAAGCTCATCGCCCACAGTTTGGGCAACTTCATTTTCGATCTTTACTACCCCGAAACCATGCCCACCATCGTGCTCACCCTGGAGATCGACAAGCAGGGCATTCAGGGCTACACCTTCACGCCCGCCTGGATCGACGACTACATCACCCAGCCGGCTACGGGCAGGCTGGGCCGGGAGATCATGGACCTCATGGCCGACTATTCGCGGCCCATGGGCGCTCTGGTGGCCAGCTTCCCAGATGATGTTTACGCGCGCGTCTTCGTGGATCCGTCTGAGGCGCAGGAATATGTGAACCCCTCATCGGGCACGCTGAACTTCGTGGAGGAAGACGGTGTGGCCATGAGCGCGCCCTTCGAGTTGGCGGGGCAGGGCAGCTTGTCCAAGATCGTTTCACTCGCAGGCGAAGGTTTGGGCGACTGGGAGATTCGCTACGGCCGCGAGTTGGCCTGGCACGGCGGCTTCGAAGATGATGGCGCCACCTTCTGGCACACCAATAGCGACGACGAGTGGATCGATGACAGTCAGGCCTACGCCGGTCTCCGCTCCCTGGCCCTGCGGCGAGATTCGAACGATGACATCAACGTGGGGAGCGATCTGGAAAAATACCTGCGCTGCGACTCGGACAAGGAACACAGTTTCCTCGGGCTCATGCGCGGAGAAAGCGCGGGCGACTGCAAGATCCTTGCTCGCTTCTACCAGGGCCGAAACGACAACTACCAGAATTACATCACGAGCACCGAGCTGGGCACAGCCTGGTCGGGCAACTTCGATTGGTCCAAGGGCTGGCGCAACCTTGAAACTCCCGGCAACGCCGCCTACTTCGACATTCGTGCGCAAATGGATCCGCCGGGTAGCGGTGAAGGATTCGCATGGGCAGACGAACTCAAGTTCGTGGAGTGGGACGCCTGGATTCCCGGCGGCGCAAACATGGAAGTGCCCCATCCCGGTAACTTCCGTTTCGTGCAGGTGCGGGCGAGCAACACAAGCGTGACCAGCGCCGATCTCGATTACGAAGAGATCGCCTATGATTGGGCGAGCACGGGAAGCGAAGAAGCGCCGGGCGCATCCAAGGTACTGCTGAATCCCTATCCCAATCCCTTCAACCCGGCCACGAACCTGACCCTGGCCGCACCTGCCGGCGAAGGCAAGGTGCAGGCGAAGCTTGAAATCTTCGACATTCAAGGGCGCCGCATGATCACACTCTTCGATGGGGATCTCGCCGGCGGCAGCCGCAGGGTCTTCACCTGGCAGGGCCGCGACCAGCAAGGCCGCCAGCTTGCCAGCGGCATCTACTTCGCCAAGGGCTCTGTGGGATCGCAGAGCTCGGTCTCAAAACTCGTGCTTTTGAAGTAGGTGGAGTTGAGGGCGGATGCCCTCTCCGAGAGAAATGTGAAGCTTGAACGAGGGGAGGGCATCCGCCCTCCCCTCCGGTTACTACAGTACGAACGAGAGTTGCGACTGAGGTGTGCGACAATCCATGTCGGTTCCCCGGTCGCGATGATCGGCGATCTCCGCGGCCACGCCTGTGGAGCGCCCGAAGAGGAAGAGTGTGAAAACGAGATTCTGAATCTGCTCGTCGCTCATCTTGCCCGATTTCATTTCCTTCCAAACCAGCTTCAGGGAAATCACGGCCAGCACCGCGTCGATGTTCACGCAGAACACATTCTTCGTGATGCCCTGCTCGTGAAGTTCCTGAACGAGGTGATGGTAGAAATCCAGGAAGACATTGGAAATGTTTCGATCGGCCAGTTCCCTGCGAATGAAATCTTCGCGAGGATCGATATTCACGGCGTTGCCCTTGAACACGGGGTGATTCACGCAGGGGATGGGTTTCACCCGCAAGACACCCTGACTCTTCTGCTCGCGCTTGAACTCACCGTACTGTGACGCAGCCTTTTCGGCCATACCGCGAAGATCGATACCATGCTCGGCATCGCCCGGATCTTTGAGACCCGAACCTTCGAAATTTCTCAGCAGGAATTCCACGGCCTCGAAACCATTTCCACCGTGGGCGAGTCCGGTGCCAGCCAGAAAACCCACGAAAGCCATGGAGATGTGATTGCGCGCGCTCACTGTTTCCTTGGCGCCCTTGGCGGAAAGAGTTCCCGGTCCGTTGGTAAGTGTCAGGCCCATGAGGTACTTGAACTCATCGAGCTCCTCGAGCCCGGGCTTGCGCGAGAAGAGAATGCGGAACGCGTTCTCGCTGAAGCTCATGCGCAGTCCAGCCATATCCGAACCCGTGATCTTCTTCCAGTAGGCGTTGCCTTCCGGATCCACCACCGAACAGGCAAAGAGCTTGGAGATGATGGCCAGGTACTCGAGGGAATCTTCGAGCACCAAACGGGTGATGCGCTTGCGGGCCATAGGCCGCCAGAATATACACACGGCCATGGAGGCGAGCAGGAACTCATGCAGATCACGCACCTGCATTTCATTGCGCTCGGCAAGCCCCAGAATGAACTGGCAAACGCGCAGAGCCAGGCAATCCTTCTTGCTCTTTTTTACTTCCTTGAGGAGGAACTGAGTCTGAGCGTCCGGCTCGCCTTTCGCCTTCACAAACAAGGCTTCGCGAATTTCATCTTCCAGTTCGATGGGTAGACGCTTCATGCGATCGTCGAGCTTGTGATTCCGAATAAGATCGATCACGAAGCGCATGTGATCCTTGGCTTTCAAGAGCCTAGGCTGAGCGCCTTGGGCTGCCAAAATCGAAGCCAGATAGGCATTGGGAGTCGCGCCCATTTCACGTGCACGCAAAACCTGTTCGATCTCGCCATCTTCCAGTTTCAGGAAACAGTTGAGCAGCAGGTTGAGGGTTTTGGTGTCTTCTTCGGGGGGAAGCACCTTGGCCAAGGTGAAGAAAATGTTCTCCTCCAAGGTCAGTTTGGATAGATCCAGAATCGACTTGCCGTGCAACTCCGAAACCTGGGTGTTGGGATCCATGCGCGATGCGCCCGAAGCGTTACGCATATTCTGACGCAGAGGCTGCGCTCCCACCTGCTTCTTCACCGACTCCATCTGTTCGTCGTAGGGACTCAGGGGAGTTACCACGGGAAGATCCAGCTCGGCAGGTATGGGCATGAAGTTGTCGCTGAGCCATAGCTTCAGGTTCAAATCACCGCTGGATTCGAAGTCCAGTTCTTCGCCCATCTCATCGTAGACGGCCTGCATGGCGGCAGGGAAAGCCTGAATGGACTCCACTCTCACGCCGCGCTTGGAGACCTTGGGATTTTCAGGATCGAAGACCGGCACGCCGAAATATTCGTCGAACCACTCTTCCTTGCTTTCCGCATCGTCACCGCTTCCGGCCAGCGCACCGGCATGACCGCAGGAACGACTGATGTCCTTCTTCCAGCGTCCGGTTACACAGACCACGATGGGTTTGTTGAAACCGAATTTGCGCTGACGAATCCAATCGAGGGCCGTCTTCTCATAGTAGCCACCGGGCTCCACGTAAAGCGCCACGGCCTTGGTGCGCGGATCATTCTGCGCCGCGTAGAGAAATTCGGGCAGGGCGAAGTGAATGTAGACGTCCTTGCCCGAACTCACGGCCGTGGAAATTCCAAAGCCCGAGGTTCGCAGATACTCGCCTATGGTCGTGGTGAAGTTGCCACTGTTACTGTGGATGGCCACCGAACCCTGGCGCAAAGTTTCCTCGGGCTTATCGCCCCCGAGAGCTCCACCGATGCGCACATGATCCCAGGCATTGGCCACGCCCAGGCAGTTACATCCGATCACATCCACACCGGCTTCCTGGCAGAGGAAACGAATGTTGCGGGAGTCGGCCGTGGAAACCTTCTCGGTAATGATGATGATGCGCTTGAGGTCGTGGTTGAAATTCACCAACTCGCTCACGGCCTGACTCACGGCGCTGGGCGGCAGGTAGATGACGCCCACGTCAAAATGGTGTCCGGCCTTCATCACTTCGCGAACGCTGGGATAAACGGGAATACCACCCAGCTCGGTTTCCATGATGCCTTCGCGGCCATACTGAACGCCGGCCACCACGTTGCCGCGTGAGTACTCGTGGGAAACGGGCGTCACCTTTCGGCTCTCGCCGCCCTGGATATTGATCACACAGACGCGCGAATCCTTGGTCACCATCTCTTCCAATGAGTAGATGCCGACGAAGTAGGGGAAGGGCTTGGTTTTCAGCTGTCTCATGTTTCCTCCTAGACGCCGACCGCTAAGGTTTCGTTGTACTGGGCCATTCCTGCTTCGCCCCACCACTGATCGATTTTCTTCGCGTACTCGAGAGTGAGAATCATGGATGTGTCGTATCCGAAGAACTTGTAGGGAAGCTTGAGCGAATCGAGAATGTCGCGCCCATAGGCCATGCCCTGCACAAGATTCGGCCCGCCGCGCCCCACAACCACGTAGATGGGCTTCCATCCGTTCTCGGCAATGTGATCGCGCAAGGCGTCAAACATGCCGCGGAAGGTCACGTAGATGTCCGTGTTGTTGGCCTTGCCGCCGATGATGAGAATGGTGTTGGCCGCTTCCATGTGATGCTTAAAAGCGATACGGGAAATCTGGTACATCTTCTCGTAGGGCGGGTTGCCTCCGAAGTCCGAAGAGAAAATGGCCCGGTCGCCCAGGGTTTCGGTGGCCGCGCTGTTGGCGCCTCCGCCGAACATGAAGGGCAGAATGGTTCCTTTGGGATTCAGTTCGAGCACATCGCTCTGTCCCTGATAGGTGCGCAGGCGATTGATCTCCGACTCGAAGGGTGTGATGTCCGACTGGAAAATGCCTGAAGGCAGGCCGGCGCGTTTCCAGGCGGGATTGTCCTGGTCGAAGGCGGCTTTGATATCGCATGCCATGGCCACATACTTTCCGCCCTCGCGCTTGATGCGCAGCGGATTGATCTCGATGGTCGACAGACCGTAACTCTGATAGAGATCCCACAGCTTGGGCAGCGACTGCACCAGGGGGCTGATGAACTGCTTGGGGCAGTTGGTGTCCTTGAGCGCATTGGTGATGTCGAAGCTCTTGAGCCCGATGAAGGGATCCACCCAGGTGGTCTTCATTTTATCATCGCCCAGAGTTTCGATGTCCACGCCACCGTGGGGTGACAGGGTGAAGATGGGTTTGCGCTGCACCGTGGATTCGGTGATGGAGAAGTAGACTTCGATTTCCGAGTCCACGAATTCCTCGAAGGTACAGCCATTGGCCATGACGGGCCGGCTTCCGTGAAGATGCTGTGCGAAGTAGAGATCCTTTTTCGCCGCCAGCGCATCGGGCAGATTGTCCACGATGCGGATCAGACCGGCCTTACCCTTCTTGCCCACGCCTTCGTGGAAAATGGGCTTCACGACGATTTTTCCATACTTGTCCAGCAGGCTTTGAATTTCGCCGGCTGTGGCGCCACCCGTTACGAACTCCGGATGAGGAAAGTCCACCAGATCCAGAAGCTGCGCCCCGTATTTCAAACCTGAGAGCTGCATGTCATCTCCTTGGGCCGTCGCTCTTCGCGCCCTGCGAGGGCGGCCGCCTCTTGTGAAATTTGTCACAAGAAAGGCGGAAGCCCTTGGGTTAGCAAGCGTTAATCGGAGATTTTGCTAGCGACGGCTTCGATTGAAGCGCGCCTGAAGGCGGCGGGACATTTCCCCCCAGATTTCGGTCTGAGTGGGATGGGGATGGATGGCCCCTGACAGCTGATCCAGTGTCATTTCCCCGGCCACCAGGGCCACGGCCTCGCCGATGAGGGCGTCAGCGTGATCGGCCAAAAGGTGGGCGCCCAGGATGCGTCCGCTCTTTTTTTCTGCCACAAGCTTGAACATGCCATGTTTCTCGAAATTCAGCCGGGCTTTCACGTCCACATCCAGGGGATAGCGGAACTCGCCGGCGTCCAGGCCTCGGTTCTTGGCCTGCTCGAGACTGAGCCCCACCGAGGCCACCTGGGGGCGGGTGAAGACCACGCCACCATCCAGGTCGGCATTGTAGCGGGCTGCTTTGCCCAGAATATTCTCCGCAGCCACCCGGCCCTGGCTGGATGCGGTGTGCGCCAGCATGAGGCCACCAATAACATCGCCAATGGCGAAAATGTGGGGCTGATTGCTGCGGCAGGAGTTGTCCACACAAATCACACCGTTTTCCGTTTCCACACCGGCGGCATCAAGTCCGAGTGCCTCCAGTTGAGGACGCTTGCCCGCGGCCATGAGAATCCGGTCCACCGTGACCGACTGCTCCTGGCCCTCCACGTCGGTGAAGCTCAGAGCAACATTGCCCAGCTCGCCGCTGATCTGCGTGACCTTGGCGCCACAATGAAGATTGAGATTCTCCTCCTCCTGCAGGGCCGCCTGCAGGCCCAGGGCCACAGCACGCTCCATTTCGGGAAGAACGCGATCCATCATTTCTACCAGGATAATCTGGCTGCCGAAGTGCGCGAAGATCTGGGCCAATTCCAGGCCGATGGCCCCGGCCCCCACGATGGCCAGGCGTTCGGGTCTATCAGGCATATCCCAGATGGTTTCGCTGGTGAGCACGGCGCCGCTGGCCAATCCCTCACGAGCGCCGGGAATGGGCGGTACGAAGGCGGGTGCTCCGGTGGCAATGACCGCCGCCGCGAAACTTAGCTTTCGACTTTCTCCGCCGGATTCGCTGAGCTCAAGCTCGTGCTTGCCTGTGAAAGTTGCCCGCGCCTGGATGTAGTCGATCTTGGATTTCAGGTCGGTCTTGAGCGCCAATTCCCCCCGCTCCTGGAGCAGTGATTTGCGGAAGCTCTCCAGCGAGGCCCACTCCAGCTTGGCCGGACCTGTGCCCTGTACACCAAGGTGCGAGTCTACATGCCGATCGTGAAGTCGGTCGGCGGCCGCGCGCCAGGTTTTAGAAGGTATGCATCCCCGCCAGAGGCATTCGCCACCGGGCAGGGGAGCGTCATTTACCAAGGCCACCTTGAGCCCTGCGGCCGCAAGTTCTCGGGCACAGTCCTCCCCACCGGGACCCGCACCGATCACGGCAACCTGATAGTCCCAATCACCCTTCAGCAAATCACTGGATTTCTCTATAGAGCCCACAGGTCAAACCTCCTAGAATGCACCGGCCAGCTATCCGACCACGTCCTGGAAAGTGGGTCAAGCGCGGGCCTTCGGCAAGCCCGCAGGGTGTCTTTGGGGATTTCCAGGTATCCTAACCGTAAAATCCTTAAGTCGTTGATACTCTGGACATTAGAGCAATTTCTTTGCTAGTTAGGCGTGACTTCAGCGAGAGGAATAGAATGCCCCTTACAGAGATATCATCTTTCAGTGTATCCAAACTGGAGATACTGGACAGCGAGGGCAAGGCGGATCCCTCCCTCGACCCAGGGCTTTCAAATGATGAGCTCCTGAAACTCCACCGACTCATGTGCCTCGGCCGCGAAGCCGATTCCCGAATGCTTAAATTGCAGCGCACGGGTCGCTTGGGAACCTTCCCTCCAACAGCCGGACAGGAAGCTGTCTCCGTGGCCTCGACCCTGGCCGTTCGCAAGAGCGACTGGTTCACGGGCGCCTTCCGGGAACTCCCCGGCCGTTTGGCCCGCGGACAGTCTTTCACCCAGTTGCTAAAATTCTGGGCCGGGCATGAAGAGGGCGCGGCGGTGTCCATGGACGACCGCACCATCCCAGACAACATCGTCATCGCCTCGCATGTGCCTCAGGCCGTGGGTATTGCCTACGCCATGCAGCTCAAGGGTGAAGACGCCGTGGTGCTCAACTTCTTCGGCGACGGTGCAACCAGCGAAGGCGACTTCCATGAAGGACTGAACTTCGCATCGGTTTGGAAAAGCCCGGTGATCTTCATCATCCAGAACAATGGATGGGCCATCTCCACGCCGCGTGCCAAGCAGACGAACTCGGCAACCCTGGCGCAGAAGGCCATATCCTACGACATGCCCGGAATCATCGTGGACGGGAACGATGCGCTGGCGGTTTACACCGCCGTGAGCGAAGCCGCCGAGCGGGCGCGCAAGGGCGAGGGCCCCACGCTCATCGAGGCGCAGACCTATCGTATGGGTGTGCACACCACGGCCGACGATCCCACCCGCTATCGCAGCGACGAGGAAGTGGCGGAATGGGCGGCCAAGGATCCCATTCAGCGCTTCCAGCGTTATCTGGAAGGCAAGGGAATCTGGGACGCCGACAAACAGGCCGCGCTTGAGGAAGAGATCAAGGCCGAGGTAGCCGCCAGCGTGGCGGAGTTCGAGGGCATGGAGAAGATCCGGCCCGACACCCCCTTCGATCACGTCTTCGAAAACAGCAACCCGGAACTGGATCGCCAACGCGAGATCTTCCTTGAGAACATCCGCACGGAATTCCCCGAAGACCTGGAAGGAGTCGCCGATGCCAAAGCTTAACATGGTCCAGGCGATCAACCTCGCCTTACATCAGGAAATGGAAGCCGATGAGACCGTGCTCACTCTGGGCCAGGACATCGGCGTGAACGGCGGCGTGTTCCGCGTCACCGAGGGACTCAGCGAAAAGTTCGGCGAGAAGCGCGTCATCGATACGCCCATCGCCGAGTCGGCCATCGTGGGTGCCGCCATCGGCATGGCCCAGGCGGGCATGCGTCCCATTGGTGAAATGCAGTTCTCGGGATTCTCCTACTACGGATTGCAGCAGGTGGAAAGCCACGCCACGCGTTGGCGTTCGCGAACTCAAGGCAACATGAGTATTGCAATGGTTCTGCGCATGCCCTACGGCGGCGGCGTTCACGCACTGGAGCATCACAGTGAAAGCCGTGAGGCCACCTACGCCCACTTCCCGGGCATGAAGGTGGTGCTACCGTCGGGTCCGCGGAACGCGCGGGCGCTCATGGTGGCGTCCATCCGCGACAATGATCCGGTCATCTTCATGGAGCCCAAGCGCAGCTACCGCGCCTTCAAGGAAGAGGTGCCCGAAGAGCCCGAAGTCATCGAGATCGGCAAGGCTCAGGTGGTGAAGGAAGGCAGTGACATCACGCTGGTGGCCTGGGGCGCCATGATGCGCCAGTCGCTGGATGCGGTGGAGCGCATGGAGAAGAAGGGCGTGAGCGTTGAGCTCATCGACCTGCTCAGCGTGGCACCGCTTGACAGTGACACCATCAACGCGTCGGTGGCCAAGACCGGTCGCTGCGTGGTGGTGCAGGAAGCTCCGCGCAGCCTGGGTATTTCCAGCGAGATCATCACGCGCATCAACGATCACACGCTCATGTATCTCGAAGCGCCAGTCGGGCGCGTGACCGGTTTCGACGTGGTCACGCCCAACTTCGCGCGCGAGAAATGGTATCTTCCCACGGCGACGCAGGTGGAACGCCAGCTCGACGCAACCATGGCGTTTTAGGGGGGCGGAATGTACGAATTCAAACTTCCGGATCTGGGCGAAGGCATTCACGAGGGCGAGGTGCTCAAGTGGCACGTCTCAGCCGGTGACACCATTGCCGAAGACGATCCTCTGGTGGACGTGGAAACCGACAAGGCGGCGGTCACCATTCCTTCTCCGGCCAGCGGCAAGGTTGTTTCCCTCGCCGGTGATGTGGGCGATATCGTTCACACAGGAAGTATTATTGCGGTGATCGATGACGGCAAAGCCGCCAGCGACCATCCACCAGCTTCCAGCAAAAAAGAAGCGCCGGCCGAAGATGCGGCCATGCACGCTTCCGTGGCTGCGGCGGCAGAAAAAGCGGCTCTGGCCTTCGATGTTGATCCCAATGCAAAAAAACCGATAGACGAGCCCAGCGTGGTCAGCGGCAAGCGGCCAGCGATCAGCAGTCAGCGCGTCGCCGCCGCTCCCGCCGTAAGACGATTGGCTCGTGAAAAGGGAATCGACATCAACACCCTCGTGGGCACAGGCCCAGGCGGGCGAATTGTCGCGGAAGATCTCGACCGGCCCGCGGCCGGCGGGCAGCGGTCAGCGACCGTCACCGAATTGCCCGCAGCCACGCAGGACTTCAGCGGCGGATCGTCCATCCCCTATTTCGAAGTCGAGGAGCTTCCCGACTTCAGCGAATGGGGTCCGGTTGAGATCGAAGCCGTTCGGTCCATTCGCCGGAAGGTGGCGCGCAAGATGACCAGCTCCATGGTTATCGCGCCGCACGTGGCACACATGGACGAATGCGACGTAACGGGGCTTTCGAATTTCCTGGCCGATGAAAAGGCGCGCGAGGGCGGCACCGGCCTCACCTTCATGGCATTCGTCATCAAGGCTGTGGCCAACGCTCTACAGCGTTTCCCCGAACTCAACGCCAGTCTCGATCCTCATCGCGAAGCGCTCATCTACAAGAAGTATTACAACCTTGGTTTCGCGGCCGATACGCCGCGTGGCCTGCTCGTGCCGGTGATCAAGAACGCCGATCGCATGGGCGTGGCGGCCATCTCGGATGCGGTGCGCGACCTGGCGGGCAAGGCTCGCGAGGGAAGCATCGAAACCGCCGACATGCGCGGCGGCACTTTCTCCATCACCAATATCGGTGTGCTGGGTGGCACGGGGCTCATCCCCACCATCAACTACCCCGAGGCGGCGATTCTGGGCATGGCCCAGGTGCGTGAGAAAGCCGTGGTGCGCGACGGCGAGATCGTCATTCGCAATATCATGCCGATCACTCTCGCCTTTGATCATCGCATCACCGACGGCGCCAACGCGGCGCGCTTCGTGAACGACGTGATGGCCCAGTTGGAAGATCCGATTCGAATGAGCCTGTAGGGAGGCGCGACATGGTCATGGGACAGCTCAAGCAGGAAACCGACCTCGTTGTCATCGGCGCGGGCCCCGGCGGATACGTTGCCGCACTCCGGGCGGCGGACCTTGGCCTCGATGTTACCATCATCGAGCGCGAAGAAAAGTTGGGCGGAGTTTGCCTGCGGGAAGGATGCATTCCCTCCAAGGCCCTGATCAACGTGGTGGAAATCGCCGATGCCGCCAGGCATGGTGAGAAGTTCGGTCTCAATGTTAGCGGCGTGGAGCTGGATCCCGTGAAGCTGCGTGAGTGGACCAACTCCGTGGTGACCGGCCTCACCGGTGGTATTCGCGGACTGCTGAAAAATCGCGGTGTGGATATCATCCAGGGCAGCGCGCGTTTCGATGGACCCAACAGTTTGGCTCTGGAGGGCGCGGAAGTTTCGGGCATCCAGTTCAAGCACTGCATCATTGCCACGGGATCACGTATCAATGAGCTCCCGGCTGCTTATGACCTGCCCGTGTGGACTTCCGCCGAAGCGCTTAAGATTCCCGAGATACCCGAATCGCTCTTAGTGGTTGGAGGCGGATACATCGGCCTGGAAATGGGCATGATCTACGCGGGTCTGGGATCCAAGGTGACCATGGTCGAGTTTTTCCCGAATCTTTTGCAAGGCGCCGACGCCGATCTGGTGCGTGTGGTGGTGAAGAGCGCCGAGCAGCGTTTCGAAAAGATTCTCACCGATTCGAAAGTGGTGAAGCTCGAGAAGGAAGATGGCATCTGCACGGCCACCATCGAAACCGACGGCAAGGAAACGCAGGTGGAAACCTCGCAGGTGCTCGTTGCGGTAGGACGCCGTCCCAACACCGACAACATCGGCCTGGAAATGACAGGCCTCAAGGTGGATGAAGAAGGACGCATCCCAACCGATGAACAGTGCCGAACAGCCCTGCCGCATATCTATGCCATCGGCGACGTGGCACCGGGGCCCATGCTGGCGCACAAGGCCAGCCGCGAAGCCAAGGTGGCCGCAGAAACCCTGGCCGGACACGATGCCGCATTCGACAATCGCGCCATCCCCGCCGTGGTCTTCACCGATCCCGAGCTGGCATGGACGGGACTCACCGAAAGGGAAGCCGAAGAGCAGGGCATCGCTGTGGAAATAGGACGCTTCCCTCTCTCAGCTTTAGGACGCGCTCGCACCCTTGGGCGCAATGAAGGTTTGGCCAAGATTCTCAGCGATCCCGAAACGGGACGCGTATTGGGAGTGGGCATGGTAGGCCCCATGGCCAGCGAACTCATCGCCGAGGGCACCTTGGCGCTTGAGATGGGCGCGACGCTTGAGGACATCATGGTGACCATCCATCCTCACCCGACGCTGTCCGAGGCCATCTTCGAGGCGGCCGAGGCTGCCGCGGGTTCGGCCATTCACATTAGCGCCTCCAAGAAACCCTAGCATGCTTCCCGAACTGCTTCCCTACCGGCGCGATGAGCTCTTGCTCGAACGTTGCCGGCGCAGCGGTCGCGCGGAAATCGACATCTTTCGCCCGGCCGGTGCGGAAGTGGTACTCGGCCGTGGCAGCAAGGTTGATCTGGAACTCAATGCCGACTCCTGCCTGGAAGACGGCGTGAAGCTACGTAGACGTTTGGGAGGAGGCTGCGCGGTTGTGCTCGACGGCGGCAATCTCGTACTCGCCGTGGCACTGCCACTGGCCGGTGTAGGTGGTGTGCGCAAAGTTTTCGACGCGCTCACTGAGTGGGCCATCGAGGGTCTCGCCCGCGCAGGGATTCCCGACGTTGAAAAAGCCGGCACTAGTGATCTTGCACTCAATGGGAAAAAGGTGGGCGGGTCCTGCGTCTATCGATCCAAGGGATTCTTCCTCTACTCCACCACACTTCTTTTCAAGCCACCGGGTGATGCAGCCGAGCGTTGGCTCGCTCATCCGCCTCGCGAGCCCGACTATCGCGATGGGCGTGGCCACGCAGATTTCATGGGCTCACTCGACCCCGAGGGCGACGTAGAGACATGGCTCCGCCGTTTGCGCGAAAGCTTCACGCCCGATTCGCTTCCCAGTTTTTCTGATTAATAGAGCTGCTTGACCTGGCTCCAGCTTCTGTCCTCGCTGGCGCCGGCGGTGGCTCCACCTAAGGTGAAGGACAAATCTTGTGCGCCGGGGAAATCGCCGATCCAAGCAAAGTTGGCGGTACCGGTAAGCTCGAAACCGGAAGACAGTCCGGAAGTATCGATCCAGAGAATTTTCTCGCCCCAGGGGCCGAGGGTCCAGCAAGAATTCCCGAGATGTTCGCCGTCGATATGCAGGTCGATAATGGTGAGGCCGCTTTTTTCGGGCTCCGCGATAGCGTGAATGTAAAGCGCTTCGGGGCCGCTGCTCAGTTCTGTTTCTAGCTTAAGTTCACCGAGAACAAAAGTGAGAAGACCGTTTGCATACTTGAAACTGAAGGCTTCTTCCCGATTACATTGCCAATTGAAACTGTCGCCGTCTAGGCTTTGACTGTTTCCACCAGAAAGGGTGAGTTCGTAAGCTGTGCCATCGAGACCGTCACCCAACACTGCCTCCAGTTCGAAGAGACCGCCAGCACTCGCGACTCGAGACGCGAGTTGACTGCGACTGATGCTCTCCGTTGTGGCGAACAAGGGCGTAGCAAGGAAAGCCACAGCCACAAGTGCCGCAAGAATCTTCACGAGTGCTTGATTCAGCATCTGCTTCCCCAAAATGGCTTGATCAATACAACTGTTGAGCATGGGCTTCAAAACAATTGCCCTGTAAGAATGTATCGGTGCATATGGCTATAAACTGAAGGCACTTTGACATAGGGGATAAAGCGGTTGCGGCCCGCCACATGTGACGGGCCGCAGAGCCTGCGGATCAAAGTCCATTGGTATGAAATGCTAGCCCGGACTCTGACCGGTTACACTTGATCCCTTTTTACTAGACTTCGACCCTCCCAGTCAATAGGATTTTTCTACTCTACTTCAATTGGGAGATGTCTATGGCTGATTACATACTCGGATTGGACCTTGGCCCCAATTCCATCGGATGGGCAATGTTGGAAGCAGAGGTTCGTGATGAAGATGGAACAACATCAGTCATCGAAAAGGGATTCCTCGACACTTCTCACGCAGGACACCCACCCTTGGGCGCTCGCGTATTTGAAGCCGGGCTCGACAATCTTAACACATCGAAGGAAAAGTCCCTGTCCCAGAAACGTCGCACGAGTCGCTCAATGCGGAGAAATCACGCACGCAGAAACGCTCGACGAAAGACCTTGCTGCGGCATTTGATCCACGCAGATCTTTTTCCAGGGAGTCCTGAAGAACGAGAATCTCTTTTAAAGCAAAATCCATACGAACTCCGAACTCTTGCGTTGGATGAACGATTGGACCCTCATCAACTGGGACGTGCTCTTTATCATCTCACACAAAGGCGCGGATTTAAATCTAACCGTAAGAGCGGGAAAGCTAAAGAGGACAAGGGAATTCTTAAGGAAATCGGCCAGCTTGCAAAAGACATCGAGAATCATGGCTCGCGAACTTTGGGAGAGTACTTCTACCATCTATCACAAGATGAGTCTGGATCTTTCCGCCCCCTTGAATTGGGTTGGCTCCGTGTCCGAGAGCAACACACTCGCAGGGACATGTATGAAGACGAGTTCAAAAAGATCATCGACTCCCAGCGACGCTTCCATCCCGGCATTCTCTTGGACGAACTCGTCGAGAATCTGCACAAAGCGATCTTCTTCCAGCACCCTTTTGAACTCACAGATGAAAGACGGATGCGTGCTCCGGCAGGTGCGAATCTTCATCGAGCACCTTCAGTGCGCCCCTGTCCTCTGGAACCGGATGAGAAATGTTGCCCAAAAGCCGAGTGGATCGCTCAACGCTTCCGAATCCTCAAGGAAGTCAACAATATGAAGATCGCAGAGAACTATGGTCTAGAGAGGTCTCTTTCCGAGGAAGAGCGACAATCTGTCATTGAGCGTCTCTCCCTTTCCGAAAACGTCACATTCGATCAAATCAGAGCCACATTGGCTAAACAAGGCTGCGATCCGGAGGCCCTTTTCAATCTCGAGCGGGGTGACCGGAAGAAGCTGAATGGGAACATCATCGACAGTAAGCTGTCAGCAACTCTTGGTAAAAAGAAGTGGAAAGAGCTAGAAGCCACCTCCAAGCAAAATCTTCGAAATGCTCTCCTACACTCCGAGGACCCCGAGAGCCTTGAGGCCACACTCATCGACTCAGGTTTCGATGAAGAGAAGGCTGAGAAACTGGCGGACTGGAATCCTCCCGATGGATACATTGGCTTCTCTGAAAAAGCACTGTCGCTTCTTGTACCACATCTAGAAATCGGCCTCGATGAGTATGAAGCCATCCAGAAAGAGTACCCTGACCGCCCCGAAGGTCATGAAGTTGATCAACTCCCCGCCTTGTCCTCGAAGGATCTTCCTCACGATTTGCGTGATATCACCAATCCGATCGTCCGCAGAGCGCTTGTTGAAGTCCGAAAAGTGCTGAACGCACTCATTCGTGAACACGGCAAGCCTCGTCGAATTGTTGTGGAGTTGGCCAGGGATATGAAGGCTGGGCCCGAGGAAAGAAAAAAGTACTCACGTCAACGATATGAAAGAGAGAACCTGAGGGATAGAGCCCGAAAGGAAGTCGAGGGGCTTGGCGGCAACCCAAACAATCGAAATGATATAAATCGCTGGCTCTACTGGACTGAGCAGGATCACAGCTGCCCTTACACGAACCGACGAATCCCGCAGGATGAGCTCTTTCGCGGCGGCGAGTGGGAAGTGGACCATATCCTTCCCCACTGGCAGAGCCTAGATGATTCCATGAACAACAAAGTTTTGGTTCTTCGTGTGGCGAATGAAAAAAAGGGAGACAGAACCCCCGCGCAGTGGCTTGGTGTGGAGAGTGAAGAGTTCAGGAAACTCATTCAACGAGTCGAGGGGATGGTTCGGAAGAACGGGCTCCCCTATCCAAAACTTCTGCGCATGAAGCAGGACGAAGTCAAAGTTGATGACTTTGCACTCCGGCAGTTAAACGACACGCGGTATATTTCAAAAGCTGTAGTGAAGTACTTAAATCTCCTTTTTCCTCCGAAACTTAGGGTTGGTGAATTGGCTGTCCAGTCTTCCCGTGGAAGCCTTACATGGGAGTTGCGGAGACATTGGGGACTCAATAATGTTCTGGATGATATGCTCGACAAGAATGGTAATCCGGTTCTTTCTCCCGAACTTGATGAAGATGGGGAACCCAAGAAATCCCGAAAGGATCATCGCCACCATGCTATTGATGCAGTCGTCGTCGCATTGTCATCCCGACGAAATCTAAAACGCTACCAAGATTACTGGAAGAAGCACAACAGGGCTGCCCAAAGGCCTTTCTTTGAGGATCCCTGGGATGGGTTAAGGGATGAAGTCTCCCACCATGCGAAAGCAATCAATGTCTCGCATCGAGTTGTAAGGAAAGTCGACGGCCCCCTACATGAGGAGACTTTCTTCGGTCGCGCCCTCGACCAAGACGGGAAACCTTTTTCAGACACGTATGTGACTCGCAAACCCATTGAGAGCCTTACAGGTAAAATGGTAAAACACATTCGCGATCGCTGCGTTAAAACGCTGATTGAAACGCGACTAACTGAAAAGGGTTGGGACGGAAAGGCAAATTCCCTTCCAAAAGATTGGTCGACCGAAGGAATCCATATCCCATCAAAGGCTTCAGCTGAGGGCATCCCTGTTAGAAAAGTCCGGATCGAAGAAATCCATTCTAACGTCGTCGACTTAGGCCATCGATTCGCCAAATCAGGAAGCAACCATCACATTGCTTTCTTCGAAGTGCCTAGTCAAAACTCAGGTGAGCAACCCCAACTGGAGGCTAAAATAGTATCAAGAATGGAAGTCGCAAAAAAAGTGCGGCAAGATAAGCTACCCCCGATTTCCAGGATTCATGGGGCGGGTGGTCACTTTCTCATGTCCCTCTGCCGAAAAGACTCAGTGCTGCTCAGTGACCATACGGGTTCAAACAAGCGACTTTGCATTGTTCAAAATATCTCGACCGGAACCGATGAGATGCCTTTCTACCTTGTCTTTAGGGATGCTCGAGATTCTCGGCCCGCTTCCGAGGGAAATAAAGCCCCCTATCAGAGATTAGTCTCAGAAGTTGCTTGGCATCGATTGAAACTTGAAAAAGTGCAAGTCGATCCTTTGGGAAGGATTTCTAAAGCAAACGATTAAGGTATTCTAATTTATAGCCGATCTTCATGGGACACTTCCCAAGGGTGCACCATGAAAAGAACTGTTGAAGTTTCGACTCGAGGAACTCGCCTTACGCTGGCTGATTCGCGACTTGTCATCCAAAGAGAAGGCGTGGTTTTGGGTAACATACCCTTCGAGGACATCGGCGTTCTTGTTCTGGACTCGACGGGAATTGAGCTCTCTTCCGGAGCTTTGAGGGCACTCGCGGAGGCGGGCGGCGCACTTCTCTCCTGTGACGATCGTCATCATCCCAACGGGATGTTCCTACCACTTGTCGCCAACACTCTACACGCTGAGCGACTTCGCTTCCAAGTTCTCGCGAGCGATCCCCTGAAAAGAAATCTGTGGGCAAGAATCATTGCTTCGAAAATCCGCAACCAATCAGCCCTGCTTGCTTGCACTGGGACCCGCAAACGATTAACGCGCCTAGCTCAAAACATTAAAAGTGGCGACAAAGGAAACTCAGAGGCCCAGGCCAGCAGGTTCTATTGGCCCATGGTCTTTGATGGATTGATCGAGAACTTCCCTGGCCCTTTCCTTCGCCGAAGAGCAGGTGCTCCCCCAAATGATCTTCTTAACTATGGATATGCGGTTCTTCGTGCAGCGACAGCTCGATCCCTCTGTGCCGCAGGTTTGCACCCCGGCTTAGGTATCCATCACCAGAACCGCTATAGCGGTTATTGCTTAGCGGATGATCTAATGGAGCCCTTCCGACCCTGGGTAGACAAGCGGGTCCAGGATCTGCTTATTGATGGAATTCAAGAGTTGAGGAAAGAAGGAAAGAAGGCCGTTTTAGAAGTTCTCACCGATGAGTGTCAGATCAATGGATCCCTTGGTCCAGTATTGAGCGCACTCGATAAAAGCGCCTCCTCTCTCGCACGCTGTTTCGAAGCTTCAACGAAAGGTGACCCTACATCCAAAGCTGTTAAACAACTACTTCTTCCAAAATGGCCGCGGCCTTCCGACGTTCGTGATGATTAGCGGGTATAGAGCAATGTGGCTTCTTGTGATGTTCGATCTTCCTGTAAAGAAAAAAGTGGAAAGGAAAGCTGCTGCCCAGTTCCGGAAGCAACTCCTGAAAGACGGTTTCAACATGATCCAGTTTTCGATATACTCCAGACCATGTCCAAGCGAAGAAAACGCCGAAGTTCATTGCATCCGAGTAAGAGGGCTCCTGCCCAACAAGGGCCAAGTCCGGATACTGAAGTTTACGGACAAGCAATACGCCCGAATGGAATGCTTCCAAGGCCCAATCCCCGCCGAATTCGAAAAGATGCCTTCCCAAACCGAGCTTTTCTAGCAATGGAAACGCCGCAAGCCTCTCTAGTAGTTAGACTTGCGGCGCGCCTAGTGTAACCGATCAGAGTCCGGGATCAATCCACAAC
>RRYU01004699.1_pt1 | contig 118465 bp, 114 predicted proteins | sample 2162651 | NCBI WGS metagenome assembly RRYU01 (sample SAMN10267283, study PRJNA491782) | microbial mat metagenome | isolation source: biomat in the production well | place: Japan: Minami-Kanto gas field, natural gas well KTG3 | collected 2017-06 | reverse complement strand
CCTTAAATTCGACCTTATTTTGTCTGGTCGACAGGGTCCACTTCAAATGCTATGAAAACGAACTCTTTAGAAATCCGAATTCCGCACTCAGCAGTTGAAAATCAAAACAATCCGCACTCCGCAATCTCACTTCCGCAATTACTTTGAACGTGCCGTTTTGATAGAGGCCAAGACCATGGAGAGGACCTCGTTTGCTTCATTCTTCAAATCAATCAGCAGTTTCTCTTCCATCAGCCAGGCTTCAACAATCAGCTCCATCCAATCCATACTTTCGTCACACTCTTCCTCAACAATCTGCATTTTGGCAATAAATTCGGGATTGGAGCGAGCGAGGCAGGCTGAAGTGGGTGTCCATGCTCTCGGCTGTTATGCGCAGTGAAACCGCCGTCAAGTTCAGCATTCAGATCATTAACGCCTTCGTTGAGATGCAGAAATTCATCCAGCATAATGCCAGTGTTTTTGCTCGTCTTGATTCTGTCGAACGCCGTCAAATTACCTTTGAATCGGAAACTGAAAAGAACTTCGAGAAGGGTTTTAAGGCACTGGAAGAAGGTGAATCGCTCAAACAGGGCATCTTCGGTCTATGACGCATACAGCTTTGTTCCCGATTTAATCCGTGAGGTAAAGAAAAGTCTGATTCTCATTGATAATTATGTGGATGACTCGGTGTTGACCTTGTTCGGTAAACGCAAAAAAGGCGTTTCGGCAAAAATTTACACCAAGACGATTCCAATTCACCCTCAAACTTTAAAAAGGAGATGCTGGTCTATGGTATAGTTGGGATAAGTAACTTCCAAAAAATAACTTTGCCGACTTAATTATCCGGTTTCAACTGAGGTAAAACAATCAGCCAGCTTGATTATCTTAAAAAACGATTCACCACCTATAAATCGGAAGCTCAATGAGAATCCTCCACACATCAGACTGGCATTTAGGCAGATCTCTTTACGGTCGGAAGCGCTATGAGGAATTTTCGGCGTTTCTCGACTGGTTGGTTCGCACCATCGAGGATGAGTGTATCGATGCTCTGCTTGTCGCCGGTGATGTGTTTGATACCAGCACGCCCAGCAACCGGGCGCAGGAGCTCTACTATCGTTTTCTCTGCCGTGTGGCTGCATCCTGCTGCCGTCATGTTGTGGTGGTTGCGGGGAACCACGATTCGCCGTCATTTCTGAATGCCCCGAAGGAACTGCTCCGAGCTTTGAATGTATATGTGGTCGGCTCGATAACCGAAGCTTTGGAAGATGAGGTTCTGGTGATTGATGATTTTGGATTTGAGAATGCAGATTCAGCGGAAGAATCGCGACAGATGGATATCTTTGAATCAAAAATCAGCGATCAAAAATCAGCAATCATCTGTGCGGTTCCGTATTTGCGAGATAAGGATGTTCGTACCGTTGAGCCTGGCGAGACGATTGACGATAAGAATCGAAAACTGGTTGAAGGCATCAAGGCACATTATGCCGAAGTGGTAAAAATCGCAGAGCGCAAGCGCGAAGAAATCATTCAGCAATCCGCAATCCAAAATCTGCAATCCCAAATTCCCATCGTCGCCATGGGACACCTTTTTACTGCAGGCGGCAAGACCGTTGATGGTGATGGTGTCCGGGAGCTTTACGTGGGATCACTCGCGCATGTTGGTGAGGAGGTATTCCCTTCGTCAATCGATTATCTGGCCCTTGGGCATCTGCATGTTCCTCAGGCGGTCGGCAGCGCGGAACACATCCGCTACTGTGGTTCACCCATCCCGATGGGCTATGGCGAAGCCAAACAACAGAAATCTGTTGTGATTGTGGATTTCAGATTGGGGAAACCTAAAATCAAACTCCTTCCAATTCCGTGTTTTCAGGAACTGGTCCGTATTGTAGGGTCTCTGGAGGATATCCTTGTAAAGCTGGAGGAGCTCAAACAGGAAGAAAGCTCCGCATGGCTTGAGATTGAATACACCGGCAGCGAGATTATCGGCAACCTGCGCGAGATGTTCGATGGGGCAATAGCCGATTCAGCTATGGAAATCAGGCGGATCAAAAACCGGCGTGTCATGGACCGGGTAATCAGTACCGTCGCGGAGGATGAAACGCTCGATGATCTGGATTCCAGGGATGTTTTTGCCCGCTGTCTGGATGCCTTTGATGTGCCAAATGAAGACCGTGAGGAACTGACGGTCTCCTATAACGAAATAATCAAGTCTCTTCATGAAGAAGACGTGAATGAATTTTGATTTTTGATTGAGGAATGCTGATTTATGGAAAAGGAGCTTAAGGACCGGACAAAGCAGTTTGCGTTGAGGAATGTGCATTTGGTTGATGCCCTTCCGAAAACAACATCAGCAACTGCGATTGGGAGGCAAATAATTCGTTCCGGAACCTCAATAGGAGCTAATTATCGAGCTGCATGCCGAGGAAGATCAAAAGCTGAATTTATTTCAAAGTTGGGGATTGTCGCGGAAGAAGCGGATGAAACCTGCTTCTGGTTGGACCTAATCATTGAAGGCAATTTATTGCCGGAAGCAAAAGTGCAACCACTACTAAAAGAGGCCGATGAGCTGACAGTCATATTCGTTTCATCAATTAAGACTTCACAGCAGAATCAAAAATCAAAAATCGGAGTTCAAAAATCATGAAAATCCTTGAACTGCGATTTAGGAACCTCAACTCTCTCTATGGCGAATGGGTCATAGACTTCACTGATCCCGAATATGTATCCAACGGCATCTTTGCCCTGACCGGTCCGACCGGTGCGGGTAAGTCGACGATTCTCGATGCCATCTGTCTGGCTCTGTATGGAGCTACACCCCGCCTTGGAAAAATTACCAAGAGCGGGAATGAGATCATGTCCCGCCAGACTGGCGAATGCTACGCAGAGGTACTCTTTGAATCCCAGGCTGGCCGATTCCGTTGCCACTGGGAACAGCGCCGGGCACGAAAAAAGGCTGAAGGCAACCTGCAGGATCAGGAACACCAGATTGCAGACGATGCTACGGGCAAGCCTATCGAAACCAAGAAAAGCCTTGTCGGTGGAGTCATTGAGGAAAAAACCGGGATGGACTTCGACCGTTTCACCCGCTCCATACTACTGGCGCAAGGCGGGTTCGATACCTTCCTCAAGGCTGACGCCGAGCAGAAGTCCAGGATACTCGAGCAGATCACCGGCACGGAAATTTATTCAGAAATCTCACGGCGCGTCCATGAGCGCCAGCGTGATGAGCGGGAAAACCTCAACATCCTGAACGCCGAAACATCCGGCATCGTGACTCTGGAGCCGGAACAGGAAAAGGATATGCAGGACGAACTCACGGCCAAGCTGAAACAGGAGACTGAGCTTGCCGGTAAATCAACGGAAACAGGCAAAGCTATCACATGGCTGACCACCATTGAAGACCTGAAAAAAGAGATCCTCAACCTAACAGATGAAGCCGCCAAACTGAAGGCTGACACCGAAGCGTTCGAGCCGGAACGGAGCAAACTTGAACAGGCTTTTAAGGCTGCGTCTCTGGACGGAACATACGTGAGTGTAACATCCCTCCGCAAGCAGCAAGCCGACGATCAGGCTTTTCTGAAAACAGAGGAAGCCGCACTTCCTGAGCTTGAATCATCTGCAAACACACAAACAGAGGCTCTCAAAGCTGCTGAACAGCTCACCCTCAAAGCCAAAGAGGAACTGAAAACGGCAGCCCCGTTGATCCAGAAAATCCGGTCACTTGATCAAAAAATTGCCGAACAGACAAAGGCGGTATCGGAAGGCGCTGATGATTGTACCAAGGAAGCCGGAAAGATTGAGGCCGACAAGCAGGCACGGGTGAAGGAACAGGAAAAACGGACTGCCGCAGAGAAAACGTTGGAGGCTGCAGAGCTGTATCTCAACGAAAACGCCCGGGATGAATGGCTGATCAGTGGACTGGCTGGTGTTGAAGAACAACTCGGCAACCTGCTCGCCAAGCAAGGCGAGATAACACAGAAAGAAGCCGATCTCAAAAAAACCGATACGGCCGTAGCAGATGCCGCAAAGAAACTGGCCGAAGCCTCCAGGCAATGTGGGCTCAAGAAACAGGAGCTGAAGACCGCTGGTGAAAATCTACAGCAAGGAAAGGATGCTCTGAGCGAATTGCTGGGTGACAAGCTGCTCCGGGAATATCGCACTGAGAAGGAGACCCTTTTTCGTGAAATGGCCTTTATCAGGAAAATCGAGGAGCTTGAAGACCATCGGGCCAAGCTGGAAGACGGCAATCCCTGTCCGCTCTGCGGCGCGACCGAGCATCCCTTTGCCGAGGGCAATATTCCGGTTCCAGATGAAATCGAGCAAAAGATCGAAGCACTGACCAAGCTGATTAACGAGGCAGACGAACAGGAAGCAGCTATCAAAAAATTGGAACAGGCGGAAGCGACTGCCCGTAATAACCTGAATGACAGCGAGAAGCTGGAAACCGAAGCGATCAATGACAAGAAAGCCGCGGAGAAAGATCTTGCCGGGATGAAGAAAGAACTAGAAAAACTTCGTGCCGAATTTGTCGAACACAGACAAGTCGTTTCCGGTAGACTCGATCCCCTGGGCTATGCCGTGGACTTTGCGGACCCTCAATCCACAATCCGCAATCTGCAATCAAAAATCACAATGTGGCAGGAGCAGGCTAAACAAAAGACCGACATCGAAAAACAGATTGCCGATATCGACAGCGAAGTGAAGCGTCTCGATGCCGTGATTGATACGCAGGTCAAGGCTCTGACTCAAAAACAGGAAACTCTGGAACGACTCAAAAAAGAACTGGCCGACGGAACGGAAGAGCGGAAGCAATTGTATGGCGATAAAAAGCCTGATGATGAAGAAGGCCGACTGAACAAAGCCATTGCCGATGCCGAAAAGGCCGAGAAGAAAGCCAGAGACCTGAACACCGAGCTGCAGCAGAAACTGACAGCGGCCAAGACCCATATTGAATTCCTGAAGAAGCGCATCAAGCAAAGAACCCCTGAATTGAAAAAAGCCGAAATCGACTTTTCTGCCGCTCTGGTTCCGGCAGGCTTTGCCGATGAGAAAGCGTTCCTCGATGCCAGACTGTCACATGAAGAACGGGAATTTTTATCTTCCCGGGCCAAGAAGCTCGATGACGCGGGAACGGAGCTCAAAGCCAAACAGAAAGACCGGGAGACGCGTCTTGGCACAGAGACTGCCAAAAAGCTCACGGACAAGACGCTTGAGGAACTGGAACCGCTGTTCAAAGAATGTGAAGAGTCCCTGAAAGAATTGCGCGATGCCGTTGCCGGTCTCAAACACAAGCTGAGTGAAAACAGGGCTGCCAAAGAACGGATAAAAGAAAAGCAGTCTGCCATCGAAGCCCAGAAAAAAGAGTGCCATCGCTGGGAGAAGCTGCATGGCCTCATCGGTTCAGCTGACGGGAAAAAGTACCGCAACTTTGCGCAGGGACTGACCTTTGAGCTGATGGTTTCTCATGCCAACCGACAGCTGGAAAAAATGACCGATCGCTATCTTCTGATCCGGGATGAACAACAGCCGCTGGAACTGAATGTCGTCGATAACTATCAGGCCGGTGAAATTCGCTCCACCAAAAATCTCTCCGGAGGTGAAAGCTTTATCGTCAGCCTGACGCTGGCGTTAGGGCTATCGAAAATGACCAGCCGGAAAGTAAGGGTGGATTCCCTGTTTCTGGATGAAGGCTTCGGCACTCTGGATGAAGAAGCTCTGGAGACCGCTCTGGAAACCTTATCCGGCCTGCAGCAGGACGGCAAGCTGATCGGAATCATTTCCCACGTATCTGCACTGAAAGAAAGAATCAGCACCCAGATAAACATCACACCGGTTTCCGGTGGCCGCAGCTCGTTGTCCGGCCCGGGGTGTACAAAGGTGGGAGGACAGGCAAATGGCTGAATCCCGTAAACAAAAACTGATCGATCTTGGAGCTGACGCTCTTGCAGAAACTTTGTTGAATCTTGCGCTCCATTCAGATGAAACGGATGACCTGATTGAAGAGTTGATTGCCACGCCGAAGGAAAATGTTCAGCGGTTTAAAACGAAGCTTTCCAGGCTCAAAAGGTCAAGACGATTTGTTGATTGGCGCGGTTCTGCCAGTTTTTCCCGCGAGCTGGAAATGCTGTTACAGGATTTAAAATCCGGTGTGGATGATCCGTTTACAGGAGTTGAGCTGGTTGCTGCCTTTTATGAGGCCGACAATATCATTTTTGAGGTGTGTGATGACTCCAGCGGAAATATCGGAGATGTGTTTCGCTATGATGCCAAAGAACTGTTTGTGGACTATGCCTCGCGCTGCAAAGACAAAGAGAAAATTGCAGACATCATTCTCAGAGTGAACCAAAAGGACAATTACGGCATTCGGGATACTTTGATTGACTGCGCCGGAGAGTGCCTGCCCGAGGATGTTATCCGCACCATGATCGCCACGCTTCAGAAGTGGGCGGACAAAGAGAAGGGTGAGTATGGCAAGCGTCATCATCTACGATCCATCGAATCACTGGCCCGGCAGGTCAAGGATGCAAAACTGTTTGAAAAGACCTGCATCGCTTCATGGGGGAAACTGTCCACAGCGGCATTGATTGATATTGCGCGGGTTTACCTCGAAAGCGGCGATGTGGAAACAGCCCATTCCCGGCTCAAGAAAATTCCGGAAGGAGAGACATTTCAAGCATACGAGCGGGATAAACTGCTGGAGGAAATCTACCATAAGCAGGGCGATTCTGAAAAACTGACGGAGCTTCTGTACCAGAATTTCAGATCCTGTCATTCCACAGACACCTTGCAGGTGCTTCTGGATGTCATCGGTCATGACAAGCGGGATGATGTTGTCAGAGATGAAACCGGGCAAATTCTGAAAACCGACAAACTCCGGGAATCAGATGCGGAATTCCTGATCTCAATCGGGAAGATAGATGAAGCGGAAGAATATCTCCTCAAGCGTGTCGACCAGCTTGATGGGAAGCATTACGGTAGCCTGCTCTCTCTGGCGGAAGCGATGGAGGCAGAAAACCACCACCTTGTTACCAGCATGATGTACCGCAGTCTGCTTATCTCTATTCTGGAACGTGGGTACACCAAAGCATATCCCCATGGCATCCGCTATCTGAAGAAGCTGGACAAGCTTGCAACAAACGTCACTGACTGGAGGGAATTTAATCATCACGAAGCTTTCAAAGCGCAGATTGTTCAGGCCCATGGTCGTAAGCGAAGCTTCTGGTCAAAATATGAGGCGAAAAAATGAACAAACGATTTTATCTGCTGAAAATACAGCTTCTTGATATCGAACCGGCAATCTGGCGTCGTTTTGTGGTGCCCGCAAATATTACATTGGATCGGCTACACGATGTTATCCAGATTGTCATGGGCTGAACCGACAGCCATCTGCACGAATTTACCATCGGGAATAAACGATACACGGAATATCCGGAATCGAAAGAAGACGGGCTGGTTTGCGGTAAATACCGTCTTGGAGATCTGCTCAAACAGAAAGGCCGCACATTGCGTTATCTGTATGATTTCGGGGACAGCTGGGAGCATGAACTTGTTCTCGAAGAAAGCCGCTATTTCAATCCGGAACCGAGAACGGAGCTGGCCTGCCTTGAAGGTTTCGGTGAAATGTTGGAATGAAAACAGAGCACCTGAACGGAGATTATCCATGATAAAGGAAACCTGCAACAAATTCAAAGCCATCATCAAAGGCGTTTCTGACGACACGACAAAGGATCTTCTCCTGAACCTGCAACGATCGCTGGAATACTCTGCATGGAGGAGAATTCTGTTTTGCGGGAGGTGCTCACTATGACAATAGAGAATATCCTGATACGAGATGAGGTTGCTGCTGATGCGGCGGTTATTACCGATGTGACTGTTGCGGCTTTCAGGACTATGGAGATAAGCAATCACACGGAGCAGTTCATTATCGAGGCTCTTCGTGCAGCAGGTGCCTTGACGGTATCGCTTGTTGCTGTGCTCAGGGGTCGAGTGGTGGGGCATATAGCGTTTTCTCCTGTGATCATTTCCGACAGCACTGAGCATTGGTATGGACTTGGTCCGGTTTCAGTGGTGCCGGATTTTCAGCAGAGCGGCATTGGTTCGGCGCTGATAGAGGAAGGTCTCGGCCGGCTTAAAGCCTTCGGCGCCAGAGGCTGCTGCCTGGTCGGCCATCCGCTGTACTACGGGAGGTTTGGTTTTGAGCATGTTACCGGACTCTGCCTTCCCGGTGTTCCTGATGAGGCGTTTTTCGCACTTTCCTTCGACGGCCCCTTTCCTCAGGGAGAGGTCGCATTCCATGAGGCTTTCAAAGCAACCGGTCAGGATATTCACTGAGACCGGTGAAGGCGATGGTGTTTTTTTGCTCAACCGCTTTTCGACTATGTGAATCACCGCATTTGTTGTGATGTGGCCGGTGGTTGCTGATGCAGTGGAGGAGTTTCATGTCGGCGTTTTTCCGGGGGTTCATGGTCCTGTTGTTCTGCCGATTCGATTACTTGTTTCGTTTGCTTAAGCTCCACCATGTGATTCCGAAAATAGCATAGACGAGCAGGAAGGACAGGAGTTCCTTGATTGCTGCAGGGATAATGAGTAAAAGCATATCTGCGGGGGTGACGTGTTGGGGGTTTTCGTTACATAATAGTAATAAATTGTAGAGATATCGCCAAAAAGTCGGTATTCTGGTGTAATTTCTCATCATGCCGGAGCAAGTGTATCAGGATGACGTCATGACCGGTGATGTATTTTATTATCTGCTCCTGTCGCGCTCTCTGCTTATGGGGACCTGCTCTATGCAGGCCGATGGACCACGGTGCAGGGGGTTTTGGTGGATCAATCCGGCCCTTGCCGTTGTGCTGTGTTTCCGGAATATGGGGTCTGGCGGAAAGCGGTCAAGCAGGCTGAAGCTTCAACTGTGGTTGAAGCAATAAAAAAAGCGGCCAATAGGCCGCTTTTTTGTTGCAGAAGGCCCCCATTCCTCCTGCTACAGTATCCCGCGGGCGCGGGATACTGTAGCATATGCAATAACCATGCCAATGACTTGTTTTGCGATATTCAGCTTGATGTTCTGAGTTTATTGATCATTTTTACTGTATTATCATCCCGGCGAGGAGTGTATGACGATCAGAACGATATTGTACTGCCCGATTTTGAGATTATTGTAGACAATGGTCTCATTGTGATACGAGATGTGATACTGAGAACAGAAAACCCCGGGATTTCCGGGGTTGTGCATATCGTTACTCTTCTTCGCCAGTAAAATCGGCCCAGTTGTTGGGCGTTTCATACCAGCGGAGATTGATGAGGGTGACGTTTTCGGGGAGGTGGGGTTCGATCTGGTTGAAGGCCCACTTTGCCAGGCACTCTGCGGTCGGAGGTTCGTTGGTGATGACGACGCGCTTGTTGCGTCTGGTGATGAATTCGAGATCTTCGTGGTCGTCTTTCCATACGGCGAATCCGTGGTCGAGCACATCGTGGATATGCGTCATCATGATGTCGTTGAGGAACTTGAAGTCCATGACCATGCCTTCCTGTGCGTCTCCTTTTTTATCGATCATTCTGCCTTCGACGGTGGCTTCGACCACGCCACGATGGCCGTGGAGCTGGTTGCAGAAGGAAAAGCTGTTGGGAAGGGTGTGTCCGTAATCCAGTTCAATCTTTCGTGATATGATCATTGTGTTCGTGACCTGTTTCTCGTGATACTGTGCTGTAGAATTGCAAAGTGTACGCAAAAAAACGGAGTTTGGCAACTGCAACCCGGCTCTTCATGGTGAAGGTTATTTGGGGTATTGCCCGGGCGCTCCTATATTCGTGGAGATGTCAGATGATCAATATGGCAGCTATGATGTCTTTTATTGTGCTTACTTTAGTCCCAACATGGGATAATGGCAGTGAGCCTGTCAGCTAAGCGATTGATTTTTTGAGGTTAAGCGTCGGTTCCGGTGACCGGGTTGAGTTTTTTTTCTGACAGATTGATGAAACTTTAAGCCCTGCAGAGCCTTTATTGTCACAGTACCGGCACATGGCAGCGGGCACTCCCGGGACAATGCGCGCAAAGAATAACGAATTACGAATAACGGTTAACGAATCACGACGTTTATGGCAGCAGAGGAGATCTGGGATATCATCCGTTCAGAGGCAGAGCGGGAGGGTTTGAGAGAGCCTTATATGCGTCATTATCTCGACCAGCATATCCTGCAGTTCAATTGTTTCGCCGATGCTCTGGCGATGCTGTTGTCTGTAAAGCTTGCGTCGAAACATTTTCCTCCCCAGGTTCTGCAGGAGCTTTTCAATGAATTTTATTCCCGCAGTCCGGAGGATATCGATAACGCTATTGCCGATCTTACCGCAACGCTTCAGAGAGACCCTGCGGCGGTGAACTATTTTGAGATCATGCTTTTTCTGAAGGGATATCAGGCACTGCAGTCTTATCGTCTGTCGCACTGGCTTTGGGGGCATGATCGCAAATCCATGGCGTATCTTCTGCAGAACAGGATGTCGGAGGTTTTTGCTGTCGATATCCATCCTGCTGCGAGGATCGGCAAGGGTATTCTGCTTGATCATGCCACCAGCCTGGTGATCGGGGAGACTGCTGTGGTCGAGGATAATGTGTCGATCCTGCATGAGGTGACCCTTGGGGGTACGGGAAAGGAGAGCGGTGATCGTCATCCGAAAGTCAGAAAATCGGTCCTGATCGGGGCAGGGGCCAAGATTCTCGGTAATGTGGAGATCGGAGAGGGGTCGAAAGTCGGGGCGGGAAGCGTGGTACTCGAGGATGTCCCGCCTCATTATACGGTTGCCGGAGTGCCAGCGCAGATCGTTGGCAGGACGGAGGTTGCCGAGCCGTCGCTCGACATGAACCAGCGGCTGCAGAACAGCCGCCGGCTCGAATGATCGGGTCGGTCTGTCAGGCCTGCAGCTGAGCGGCTATGGTCGCTCTGTAGGCGTCCAGTCTTTCGAGAATCTCGTCAAGATGATCTCCTCCTGTTTTTTCCAGCAGCGCATTGGCCAGCACAGGCGCAACGACGGCTTCTGCGATGACGCTGCATGCCGGCACAGCACAGGTATCGCTTCGTTCGATATGCGAAAGGTGAGCTTCCATCGAGGTGAGATCGAAGGAGTGCAGGGGAGACATCAGTGTGGCTATCGGTTTCATTGCAGCTCTTAAATGGATGATCTGTCCGTTGGACATGCTTCCTTCAATCCCTCCGGCGCGGTTGGTTTTCCGGAAGGGTGCGATACCCTGCTCTACATACATTTCGTCATGGACCTGCGAGCCCGGTTTTCTTGCGTTATCGAATGCCGGGCCGATTTCCACGCCTTTGACTGCCTGGATCGAGAGCAGTGCGGCAGCAAGTGCGGCATCGAGTCTCCGGTCGTGCTGGACATAGGAGCCGAGTCCCATGGGTACACCGGTTATGAACACTTCGATGATGCCGCCAAGGGTATCTCCATCCTCTTTTGCTTTGTCAATAGCGGCTACAGCAGCTTCTTCATCATGTTTGTCGAGCATTCGTACACAGGATGCATCAGCTGTTTGTGACAGGTTTGCCGCGCCCTTGTCGAGGAGTTTCTGCAGATTGGGTGAAGGAGCGTGTTCACCTGCGGGGCCGATAGTCGAGACATAGCTACCGATCTGTATGCCGGCATGGCGGAGAAACACCTTTGCAAGCGAACAGGCGGCAACGCGGGCAGCGGTTTCTCGTGCAGAGGCGCGTTCGATAACGGGCCGGATGTCTTCGAAGCCGTACTTGATCATTCCTGTAAGATCGGCATGGCCCGGTCTGGGAATCGTGATGGACGCAATAGCTTCCTGAGGTTCTTCAAACTGGGCCATTTTCACGGTCCAGTTTTTCCAGTCACGATTTTCGATCTGCAGTGTGACCGGTGAGCCGATGGTTTTGCCGAAGCGTATGCCTGAGAGCACGACGGCTTTGTCGGTCTCGATTTTCATTCGTCCCCCGCGGCCGTATCCCTGCTGGCGGCGGGCGAGTTCACTGTTGATGTCTTCCGGGGTGATGCTGATGCCCGCGGGAAGTCCTTCAACAATGGCCGAGAGCGCAGGTCCGTGGGATTCCCCTGCGGTAAAGTATCTGATCATGGTCTATCCTGGAATAAAAAGACCCGGCTGCACTGCTGCAGCCGGGGCATGAAAGATCTGTTGAAAATGAAAGCATATCAGGAAAGCCTTTTTGCGGCTTCCTTTGCATAGTAGGTAAAGATAATATCCGCACCGGCACGTTTCATGGAGAGCAGTGATTCCATCATCACCCTGTCGCCGTCGATCCAGCCTTTTTCTGCAGCGGCTTTCACCATTGCGTATTCACCGGATACATGATATACCGCTACAGGAACGTCGAAACGTTCTTTTGTCTTGCAAACGATGTCGAGATATGCAAGGCCAGGTTTGACCATGACAATATCAGCACCTTCCATGATGTCGAGTTCGATCTCTTTCATGCCTTCAATGGCATTGGCAGGGTTCATCTGGTAGGTCGATTTATCGCCGAACTGCGGGGCGGAGTGCAGCGCATCGCGGAAAGGTCCATAGAAGCTCGATGCATATTTTGCTGCATATGACAGAATGCCGACATCAGAGTGACCTGCGTCGTCAAGCGCTTCACGGATAGCGCCGATACGGCCGTCCATCATGTCGCTCGGAGAGACGAAGTCCGCTCCTGCCTGTGCGTGCGAAACAGACATTTTGCAGAGTACCTCGACGGTTTCGTCGTTAAGAATGATTCCGTCTTTGACCAGGCCATCATGGCCGAATGGCGTAAAGGGGTCAAGCGCAACATCGGTCATGATGCACATTTCCGGAACAGCTTCCTTGATGGCGCGGATGGCGCGCTGGACAATGCCGTTATCGTTGTATGCTTCACGGCCGTCTTCGGTTTTTTCTTCGGGAATGCCAAACAGATCGATGGCCTGAATGCCGAGGTCCCAGAGTTCCTGACACTCTTTTACCGCATTGTCGATCGAGTACCGAAAGCTGTCAGGCATCGACGTGACTTCTTCCTTGATATTGGTCCCTGGACAGACAAACAGCGGAAAAACCAGATCACTTTTCGAAAGGGTACATTCCTGTACAAGGTTTCTTATTGCTGCGGTTCTGCGAAGCCTTCTCGGGCGGTGTACAATATTCAGTAAATCTGTCTGGCTCATGTTTCGGATGATTTTGTTTACGGAAAAACCCAAAATACGAAAATCTCGAAATTTCCTGAAGTCCATGAGGAAAAATAAGCCTTTGTGGAGGGATGAAATCCACGATGCATCGGCATGTGGGTGGTTGTTTCCGGGGTTAACGGAGAGGGGGCCGTTCTTTTGCCCGGTCCTGTGAATTAACGATCGTATATGTTTCGCAGCTGTTAATCTTGTTATTTTTAGTTGTTCATGAGATAAAGAGCGTTTTTAATTAGTTCAAGGTTATCAATTGCGTAATAAAAAGGAGGCAAAATGTTACAGTATCAGATGAAAAGACCGCCTTTAACGTACCTGCGGCGTACGGGGCTGTTCTTCTTTCCCCATACTGCTGGAGTGCGGAATCTGCGGAGCGGCAGAAGTGCGGGCTCAAGGAATCTCTTTCTTGCCGCTGTGCCGGGACACAAACCTTATACCCTTGTTTTTGAAGGCGATTGCCTTCCCGCAGGCTGCAAAGGGCTTCAAAGCATCAGGGTGTCCGACTTGCAGGATGTACAGCGTTATTTTTCTCTTCTTGGCGATATGTGCGAGCTCTATATGTCGCCGGCTTTCAGAAAAGAACATCACCTGATTCTCAAGGAGCTGAAAGCGCTTTCTTCAGCTTCATCAAAGCTGTATATTGAACAAAATGTCAGTCCGCAGGATTGCAGTGAGCTGCTTCAGCAGGTTCCTCTGGATCTCCGGACGCTGACGGGAACACCCCTGGCCCTCATCGAAAACCATGATATTCCGGACGCCGAAAACCGTTTGTTTGTTCACAAATCAAAGCAGGAGAATGTTCTGATTTCGCGTCACAGCTCCTGTGGCGATTTTCTCTATTTCAACATGCTTGATCATTCCGAAGAGCTTCAGTTCGATCACCAGTCAGATCATGTTCAGGGATTACTGCTGTTAGAGGCAATGCGTCAGGCATCTATCGCCGCAACGCATATTTCCGGGGGGCTTCCTTTGGACGGTACGATTATTCTGCTGAATTATTCATCAATGTTCAATGCCTTTATCGAACTGACGGCTCCTGTGGTTATCAGAACCTACAGTCCGGTATCTTTTGGTTCCGGGGATGAAGACAAAAGCGTTTTTGTCTGCTGTCAGGTTTTTCAATGGGGGAAGCTGTGTGCCAGTGCCCTGTTAGTCGGCCATGCGTTTGCCGACAAGGCCGGATATGCCAGCTACAGAGTGAGAACCGGAAATATTTCGTCGCGCAGCAAGAAGCAGTATGATTCGAAAATCTCTGCAATCGCAGAAAAACCTGTTGTATGTTAAGTCCCAGAGCGGCAGTTATAGGGAGCGGAATATCGGGAATCGCGTCCTGCAGCTTTCTCCACGATCAGGGTTACGATATTGATCTTTTTGAGGCTTCCGATGCAATCGGAGGCCGTATCGGCAGCGAACGGCTTCTTGGACGTTCTGTGGATTTTGGCGGGAAGAATATCGGGAGAAAATATCTTGAATTTCGACGTTTTGTCGATAGATGCGGTTCTCTTCCGTTTGAATATTTCGGATTCAACACCTCTCAGCTTGTCGGCAGACGCGTGGTCCGTCTCTCCAAAGAGAACGCTGCGCTCTACAATCTTCTGCGGCTGGTGTATCTCTGCGGTTTGAGAGGATTGCCCCGTCTTTTCTTTCTGATGAATATTGTCAGAAAGAACCATTCTGCCGGCGTGCTCAACAGCCCGCCTTTCAATGATCTTGCCGACCGTCACGATCACGATTCTCTTGAGGCGTATTTCGGAAGCAGGTGTTCGAAATATGTGATCAGACCGGTCACGGTCCGCATGAACGGCGCCGAGCCTTCGGAATGTTATCCGGGGAATTTCGGATCCAATCTGGCTCTTGCCCTCGACAGTTACGAACAGCTCAAAGGGGGCATGCAGTCGCTGCTGGAGGCGTTTGTGTCGAGGTATCCTTCCTTACGGATCTCTACGGGATGCCGTGTTACCGCTGTCGAGGCCTCTCCTGGCGATAAACAGGTGTCTGTGACCTGGAAGCTGAATGCAGAGTCCCGGCAAGCATGGTACGACCGGGTGGTAGTCGCTCTGCCAGCCCCTCAGGCTGCACAGCTTTTTTTCGATTCTCTTCCGGAGCTTGCTGCGCTGTTGAACAGGGTCCGATATTTTCCTGTTGCCGTTGCCATCGTCAAGTATGCCCGCAACGTTTTTAACGATGACCAGAGGGCGATGGTGTTTGATGCTTCATTCCCGTTAAGCAATGCTGGAGCATACGGTATCAATGATCTCGATCTTGTCCGGTATACGTTCAGCGGGGCAACCGCGAGAACCGCGATCTCTCCATTGACTTCTGCTGAAGAAGCCGTATCGCTGGCAGAGAAGTGCATCGGTTCGTATTTTAATGTCAGTGCCTTGATGCGCGAAGGGTTTGTCTACAAGTATCTCGATCCCGGTTTGTGCGCCTATGCTCCGTTTCATCACCGGCTTCTTGGCGATATCGATGCCGTGCTTGCCGGGCGGAGGAACCTGGTGCTGACCGGGGACTATCGCAGGGGCGCTTCGATCGAGGCGTGTTTCAGATCGGCAAAGGATGTCGTCGGGAGATGTGAGCAAAGGAGTTCGTTATGAGGATAGCCGGTTATATAAGGTCCGCTGCGCTTGAAGGAACACAGATTTCGCGCCTGAATATCATCAGTGCGTCGATTCTGGGGGCCCCGGCTCATTTTGTGTTTTATTTCGTGTTCAAATATGTGTTTCATCTTCCCTATGAAAGTTTTGCATTGAGAATCATCGCTGTCATTCTCTGTGCGATTACGGTTATGAAACTCAAGCTCCCGGACTTTCTTGGAAAGTATTTTCCGTTTTTCTGGCATGCTATGCTCATTTATGTGCTCCCGTTTATTTTTACGGTCTATCTGCTCAAGAACAATTTTCATGAGCTCTGGCTGTACTGGGAAATCTTCATGATTTTCGTACTGATATCCTATGTTCCCAACTGGCTGATCTTTCTTTTTGATCTTCTTGCCGGTATCGTTGCCGCAGTTCTCTTTTTTCTTCTGACAACACCCGATATTCATCTGACCCCGGACTTCAATATACCGCTCTACTCGATTGTGATTTTCTTCACGATTGTTGCAGGATATATGTTCAGTTACAGTAATAAAAGAGGGTTGGTGGCGTTAGAAAAAAACAGCGCTCTTCAAGCGCTTGCAGGCAGTATTGCCCATGAGATGCGCAACCCTCTCGGTCAGGTTCGTTATAACCTCGAGGCAATCGAACACTATTTGCCGGGTTATCATCCGGGCAGGGCTTCGGCGCCGATAAGCGATACGACCCTCGACCGGATATATTTACGCCTGGCACATGGAAAACTTGCTGTGTCCAGAGGGATACAGGTGATCAACATGATCCTTGATGAAGTCAAGGATAAGCCCTTTGATCGGGATCAGTTTGTTATTGCCGATGCGAGAGTTGCCACATTGAAAGCAGTTGATGAATATGGATTCGAGTCCCGCAGGGAACGGGGGAAGGTATCTGTCGATATCCGGAACAATTTCATGTTCCGGGTCGATGAGACCATGTATGTTTTCGTGCTGTTCAACCTGATCATGAATGCGCTTTATTTTCTCAAGTCACAATCAGGTGTCTGCATTACCGTTACGCTTGAGCAGGGTGAACTATTCAATCTTGTCAAGGTGAGGGATACCGGACCGGGAATTCCTCCTGAAAATATTGGTAAACTCTTTGATCCCTATTTTACTTCAGGTAAAAAAGGAGGGACAGGTCTCGGTTTGTCATATTGCAAACGTGTGATGAAGGCCTTTGGCGGTGATATTACGTGCGACTCGGTGCTTGGTGAGTACACAGAGTTTACGCTTTTCTTTCCGAAGATATCCGACGATGAACTGACGGAGTGCCGGGATATGCTCATCGCCGCTAATACAGCCATGTTTGAAAAGAAACGTTTTCTGGTTGTTGACGATCATCCCGCTGACCGCCGTTCTCTCAGTGATGTGCTTGTCGCACTTGGCTCGACGGTTGTCGAAGCTGAAGATGGCAGGGCGGTCGTTGCCATGCTCTCGAAAGAGCCCTTCGATTTTATCGTCATGAACCTTTCCATGCCATTCATGAACGGCTATGAGGCAACCGAGAAGATCAGAAAGGGAGCTGCCGGCAATGAGAAAGCTATGATCCCGATTATCGCCTATACTGCCGCACCGTATCATATTGCCAGGGTGAAAACTGAAAAAGCAGGTATGCAGGGCCTGATTACCAAGCCTTGTTCACAGCTTGAGCTGATTCGACAGCTTACGAGAAATATCGAGGCGTTCAGGAATCTGAAAACTGAAAAGGTATCGGGCAAAAAGGTTCTTGTGACCGATGATTCGCACTTCAACCGTGTCGCTGTCAGGAGTATTCTCGAGCGCTGGGGTATTGAGGTTGATGAGGCTGAAAACGGCAGGGATGCTGTCGATCAGGCGTCAGCATCCCCCTATGATCTGATTCTCATGGACCTTCAGATGCCGGTCTGTGACGGAATAAAAGCGACACGCGAGATTCGCGCATCAGCCGGTCATAACGGTATGGCTGACGTCCCCATTATCGGCTTGAGCGGAGAGACCGACGAAGCATTCATCGATGAGGCTCTGAATGCAGGGATGAACGATTATCTTGTCAAGCCTGTCGATGCACGGTTTCTTCTTCAGAAAATCAGTCAATGGGCAAGGGAGCATGCATGATGGATATTCGTTTTCTTCAGATGGCTCGTTCTCTTGCCGTGGCCAATGTTGATTGCGGAGGAGGACCTTTTGGCGCGGTAATTGTGCGAAACGGCGAGATTGTCGCAACCGGCGTCAACAGGGTTACCAGGGATCATGATCCTACCTCGCATGCGGAAATCAATGCTATCCGTGCTGCTTCACAGGAGCTTGGTACTTTCAGGCTTGACGGGTGTGAGTTGTATTCGTCCTGTGAACCATGCCCGATGTGTCTGGGCGCGATATACTGGGCAGGAGTGAAGCGCGTGTACTATGGTGCTGAGAGTGAGGACGCCGCTGCTGCGGGTTTCGATGACAGCTTTTTGTATGAAGAGCTGCGAAAACCGCCGCAGCAGCGACATGTCCGTTGTATCAGGATCGCCTCTCCTGAAAACAGCGCACCATTTGATGCATGGCGCTCGTATGAGGAGAAAGTTCCCTATTGAGCCTGTTTGCCGGCGTCAGGTTCTTGCGTGCTGCAGTCCTCTGCGGGCTCCTGCGTAATTCTCCCTTTTTTATGTACTTTACTGTGTTGCTGTTTGCCCGGGGCGGGTTTTTTCTCTATAGGTTGTTCAAGCTTCAAGGGAGATATCTATGAGCTTTTTTTCAAAAGTCTTCGGCAGCAGATTTGATCCTGAACCTCCTCGATATGACGAAGATATTCCTGATCTTCAGACGTGTTTTGATCAGCTGGAAACCTGGACTACAGGAACGCGCATGGCGGATGCAGATCCGCAATACTCTGCGATGATCCGGAGTCTTCCTCCCGGCGAGGCTACTTCTATGAGACTTTCCCGTTCGCCAGGAACAATTTCTCTCGAAGGCGATGAGCCAAAGGTTTTCGGTTACCCGGGGACTATCGAGTTGAATATGCCGACGGTGACCGAGCTTGCCGGTCTTCCAAGGATACTCCTGGATCTCGGCTACGCAGGGGTTGAACAGGAAGTGCCCGGCATTCTTCATGATCTTGTCAACAGAACGTACAGGATCCGAATGTCCTGCATGGCGTCAAGGAGTTATCCTCTTCTGCGCCTGCAGATCAGTTTCTACAGTAATCTGCCCGAGCCGCTGCATCTTGAGGTCTTGTCGGATATGCTTGACTGTAACGTACAGGATTTCTATGCCTCTCTTTGCGAGTCGGGTCGTTATGAACTTTCGGTCCATGTCATGCGCAAGTATATCGGTTCTGTCGTTGCCGACGTTTCCCGCAATGAGACCGCATCGCTCTGCTCCGGTATCGCCGGTCTTGCCCGTGATCTTGCGTCGCTTGCCCCGGAGCGTCGCGACATGCGGCAGGCTGTTGCTGAATTTGAGCGCCGTCATCCTCTTGGAGAAGGGATGTAAGACGGCATTGGGTAGTAAAAACAATCTAATGTATAGAGATTTAAGCTGTTATGACCGAAGACCTTCAACTTGCCCTTGAACTTGCCGATGAGGCAGGAAAGCTTACGCTGACCTATTTTCAGAATACCTCTCTCAAAATTGATGAAAAACGCGATGATACCCCTGTTACGGAGGCTGATCGCAAGGCCGAGCAGCTGATTCGCAGAGGGATAGAGGCCCGATACCCAGAAGACGGCATATTCGGCGAGGAATTCAGTGAGAAAATCACGATTAACGGAAGAAGATGGATTCTGGATCCCATCGACGGGACCCGTTCATTCATCCATGGAGTTCCTCTCTATGGCGTGATGATCGGGCTTGAAGTCGATCGTTCAATGCAGCTTGGCGTCATTTGTTTTCCTGCCCTTAAGGAGATGTATTACGCTCAATCCGGTTGCGGTGCTTTCATGAACGGTGATCCGATACAGGTTTCCGATATCGGCGATCAGCGGGAAGCAACGGTGGTGTTTACTGAAAAAGAGTATCTGCTCGATCCGCTTTCCGGGCATCCTGTCGACAGGCTGCGTCAGGATGCAGGGCTTGTTCGCGGCTGGGGAGACTGTTATGGTCATATGCTCGTAGCTTCCGGCCGGGCCGAAGTTGCTGTCGACAAGGTGATGAGCCCCTGGGATTGCGCTGCCGTCATTCCAGTGGTCACGGAGGCCGGAGGATGCTGTTTCGACTACAATGCACGAACGACGATCTACGGTGAGGGACTGGTGAGCGCAAACCGGAACATCGGGGAGAATCTTGTCAGGGATATTCTTGGATGACATCACAATCGTCGCTGCAAGCCCTGCATGCATGATGAGTTATCTGTTCCAGCCACCCATTTCTTTGTCTTGCATCTTATGTTCAATTCTTTATCGATGGAACTGTTATTTCTTGTTCCGGTTGTATGCCTTCTTCTGATTCAGGTTGTGTTGCTGCTGCGCCGTACTCCGTCTTTCGGCAGTGACACGGGATTTCAACAAATCGAGCGCTCTCTGAGGGACGGTATCGAGAGCATACGGCGCGAACAGCAGGAGGAGTTTGCCCGAAGCCGCCAGGAGCAGATGCAGATTCTTGGCGAGCTTCGCGCCGAACTGCTTGGTTCACAGCGCGAAAACCGTTCGGAACTTGCCAATTCCTTTGCCTCGTTCGAAGACTCCCGGCGACGGGATGTTCATGAGCAGCAGGAGTTTCAGCGGGGCAGGTTTTCTGATCTCGTTGCCGCCCAGGAGCGGATACGTCTTGAGACAGCCGCGACGCTGGATACCATTCGCAATACGGTCGAGAACCGTCTTGCTTCTTTACAGGAGCATAATGCGGCAAAGCTTGAAGAGATGCGACTGACGGTCGATGAAAAGCTTCAGGCAACGCTTGAAAAACGTTTGAGCGAATCATTCCGGCAGGTCAGTGAACGTTTGCAGAAGGTTCATGAGGGGCTTGGCGAAATGAAAAGTCTTGCAACCGGTGTAGGAGATCTGAAAAAAGTTCTTTCAAACGTCAAGACTCGCGGCGTGCTGGGAGAAATGCAGCTTCAGAACATTCTTGCCAGTCTTCTTGCTCCTGAACAGTACGAGGAGAATGTCGCTACACGCGACGGCAGCCGCGAACGGGTTGAGTTTGCCGTGAGGCTTCCCGGAAAAGATGATGATGGAGATGTTGTGCTGCTGCCGATCGATGCAAAATTTCCTCTTGAAGCCTATTACAGGCTTGTTGAAGCAGGGGAGATCGGTGATGCCGCGCTTGTGAAGCAGGCGTCTAAAGAGATAGAGACAGAGATCCGGCGTTGTGCCCGGGAAATCAGCGACAAGTACCTCAATCCGCCCCGGACGACTGATTTCGGAATTCTTTTTCTGCCGGTCGAGGGATTGTTTGCAGAAGTAGTCCGCAATACAGCGTTGCTTGAAACCTTGCAGAGAGAGTATAATATTATCGTGACGGGCCCGACGACCCTTGCCGCTCTTCTGAACAGTCTGCAGATGGGGTTCAGGACGCTCGCGATCCAGAAACGAACCAGTGAAGTATGGAAAGTGCTGTCACAGGTAAAACGCGAATTTGCAACCTTCGGCGACGTACTGACACGGGCGCAGAACAAGCTCACGCAGGCTAGCTCCGAAATCGACCGTCTGGTAGGGGTGCGGACACGAAAAATACAGCATACACTTCGAAGTATCGATCAGGACTCAACTGATGAACTGGAAGAACCTGAGCTATAGTGCCTGTTCATGTTCGATACCGTTAGCTTCCGCTGGGCGATGTTTTCATGCTATGCTTTCACTGCGTGCGCGATTGCTTCCGCAAAGTGGGGCGCATCGTAGTATTGAGGGATGATATCGGTTTTTACGCCAAGCTTTTCGAGGGCATTGGCCGTAGTCTGTCCGATTGCTGCTATGAGGACGTCTTCGGGCAGGGCCGTTGAACCCATAGCCTGAAAGAAGTTTTCAGCGGTCGAAGGACTGGTGAATGAGATGCAGGATATTGCTCCGCTCTGGATTTCGTTTCTGATCTCTTCCGTGGCAGCAAGGTCCGGTGGATGATTCTCGTAAACGGTGATTGCATGGCAGGTCCCTCCTCGTTCCGAGATGACGGCTGGAATAGTGCCGAGCGAGAGGTTTCCTTTGAGGAAAAGAAAGGATTTGCCCTTGATGTCTTCAGGGCTGATCGTCTGCATGAGATTGACGGCATCGGCAACCTTGGGCAGTGGTTCTGTTGTTATATCGTAGGCAGCAAGATCACGGGCGGTTGTTTTGCCTACGGCATAAACCTTGATCGACTTGAGATGTTCGAGCTCGTGAGGGGCTTCCTGCTTCAGGCGTTCCATAAAGTAGCGGACGCTGTTGGGGCTGGTAAAAAATGCCCCTGCAAAGGTCGATATATCAGGAATGGTCCATTCAGGAGCAGGCCTGAACTCTATTGTCGGGAAGACAACAGAGTTCAGACCGTATTTCTCTAATTCCTGAACGAATGGCGCTGCCTGATGTTTTGGGCGTGTAACGAGAACGCTCTTCATCAGCAGGTTTTTCTGATTTCAGCAAGGATCGCGTCTGCACCTTGTTTCTTCAGTTCTTCAGCCAGTTCGATACCGGTTTTTTCCGCCTGCTCTGCAGCAGTGACGTTTTCTTTGGTGATTTCATTGCGGATCCCACGTTTACCGTCAACCGAGCCGACGAACGCGGCAAGGTGAAGCGTACCGTTTTTCAGCGTGGCGTAGGCACCGATCGGAATCTGGCAGCCGCCCTGAAGATGACGGAGCAATGAACGTTCAGCCCTGGTGCAGAACTCGCAGTTCTGATTGTTCATGACTTTGACGATCTGGCGTGTCTGCTCATCGTCAATTCGGGTTTCGATACCCAGTGCGCCCTGTCCGACAGCCGGGAGAAGCACGTCATGAGGAAGTATCTCGGAAATTCTGTCGCCGAAGTTAAGACGGTGGACGCCGGCATAGGCCAGAATCATAGCGTCGAAATCGCTCTCGTCGAATCGTTTGAAACGGGTATTGAGGTTTCCTCTGATATCGCCCATTTCAAAATCAGGCCGTATGCTGAGAAGCTGCGATGTTCTGCGAAGACTGCTTGTTGCAATTTTTGCGTTCGGTTTCAGCTGTTTCAGATTTTCACCGTTTTTCGAAATGATGACATCGCGGGTGTCTTCTCTTTCGGTAAACGCAGAAAGTATAAGCCCTTCAGGAGTTTCTGTAGGGACATCTTTCAGGCTGTGAACAGCAAGATCGATCTCCTTTGCCAGCAGGTGTTTTTCAATATCTTTCGTGAAAAGGCCCATGTCACCGATTTTCGACAAGGGAGAGTCAAGAAGGACGTCACCAGTGGTTTTAATGAGTTTGAGCTGTATGTCAAGTTCCGGGAAGTTCTTTGACAGTTCGGCTTTGGTGAATTCTGCCTGCCACAAAGCCAGGGGGCTGGATCTGGTACCGATAATTAACTGTTGTTTCAATGCGGTTACTGATTATACGGTTACGGATTACTGTTTTAAATGATGTTGCTCTTCGAGATCAAAAATATTGCGTACGAGATTGACCTTGCTCGGAATATTATCGGCCGTGTCAACCGGGGATTTAAGCATTTTAATTGGATGGTGCAGAATCTTTTTGAGAATCCTGTCGCTCAGCCGCTCCATTCTGCGAAGTTCCTCGTCGCTGACCTTGTGGCGGTAGCGTTCAAGCTCTTTTTCCTTGATTTCGATAAATTTCGACTGAAGATCGACAATCGTCGGGCGAACCTTCAGGGTATTGATCCACTGACCGAAGCCGACGAGTTCCTCGTCAATGATCTCCTGAACTTTCGGCAGTTCGGAACGTCTCATTTCAAGGTTTTTGTCGATAATATGCTTCAGATCGTCAATGTCTTTGAGGAACATGTTCTGGAGCCCGCTGATGTCAGGATCGACGTTTCTCGGAAGGCCGAGATCAAGAATAATGACCGGTTTGAGGCGACGTTTCTGCATGCTCTGGTGCATGTCCGGCTCTTTGAGGACATAATCCTTTGTACTGACAGCGGTTATGATAATATCGAATTCGTGCAGATGCTCGCGGAACGTTTCAAACGGAAGGACCTGGTTTGTGCCGAGTTCTTCGGCCAGCGCTTCGGCTTTGGACATGGTCCGGTTGGTGATGACAATGTTGCGCGCATTTTTCTGGAACATATGCTTTGCAGCAAGTTCACCGGTTTCGCCTGCACCGACGAGAAGGATTTTCTTCATCGAAAGGTTCGAGAAGATTTTCTGGGCGAGTTCGACAGCTGCATAGCTGACTGAAACTGCGCCTTCCATGATTCGGGTGCGGGTTTTGACTTTTTTTGCAACGCTGAACGCGGTATGGCAGAGTCTTGTGAGAAGGATTCCGGCGGACTGCACTTCAACGGCGATCCGATAGGCATTTTTAACCTGACCGAGAATCTGCCCTTCGCCAAGAACGAGGGAGTCTATTGCTGATGATACCTCGAACAGATGTCTTGCGGTGTTGCAGTAGAAGCGATTGAAGAAATGCTCCGGTCTTACTTCCTTCTCTGCATTTTTGTAGGAGATAAGGTATTCCTTGAGGTATTGCCCGGTTACTTCCGACATTCCGGGAACAACATACAGTTCCGTTCTGTTACATGTCGAGACAACCATTGCTTCCTGAGCGATGCCGCTTGAAATGATGTCTGAAAGGAATTCCTTTGCCTGAACTTCCGAAAGAGAAATTCTTTCCCGGATTTCAATGGGTGCAGTTTTGTGATTTACACCGACTGAAATGATGTTCATAATATGCTTGGTTTAGTGGCTTGACCCGGCAGTATTTGAGAAAAATATGCCCATCAGCTATGTCACAACAATAGATACGAATATACCGTAATGGGTTGATTTTGTCAAATCACAAATCTTTAAAAGCTGAAGTTATGGAATGTAGGCGAGAAGAGGCTCATCATGACAATCAGGCTTGTGATAAAGACAAAGAGGATAATGAGAAGATAAGCCATGTGTTTGGTATCCCAGCCGAACAGCTTTTTGATGAAAAGGCTTGCGCCGTAGAGCATCCAGATGACGATAAGGCCGATCAGCTTCGGATCGAGCAGGTTGACAGCTTCCCCGCTCTGGGCGGATCCTATGATGCCTGCCATAAGGGTGAGACTGAGAAACAGAAAGCCGAAGGCGACAGCATGTTTGATGAGCTGCTCGAGTACCTCAAGGTTAGGCAGATTTTCAAACAGTACGCCATAGCGGTTATTTTTGATCTGGCGGAACAGCAGCAGATAGAGGAAGCTGTAAAGCCCGGCAATGGCTATCGCGCTGAAGCCGAAAATTGCCGAGAAAAGATGAATTCCGATGCCGATTCCCGAGAACGAAGGTCCCTGGATCGATGACAGCGACAGAAGAATCGAGGACAGTATTTCAGCGCCCGCTGAAAAGGAAAGAACAAAAAAGCCTGTCTTGTCGGTTTTGGTGGTAAACTCGATGAACATATAGATCACGGCAAGCGTCAGAGCGACCATGCTCATGACCGTATAGCTTGAATAGCTCAACTGGTATCCAGCCGGCGCGGTCAGAAAGCCGATAAATGCAATATGCGCTATGATGGTAACGATCAGCGCTGGTTGTTTGTATGCCTTGGCCAGCGGGATGTTTTTGAGAAAATCTGCACCGTACAGGCCTGTGGTGATGATATAGAGCAGGGAAACAGCCTGCGTCAGAAGAATCAGGGTCGTATTATTGAGAACGCTTTGTTCCATAGTCGTAGTAAAATAAAAAAAGGGGTGATAAGACCTGTAGAGATGCCTGGCATTATTGTCGCCTCCGTAAGCCGGTTCCGGGGCCGATAAGAAGCACCATGATAATCACGAAAAAAGTGTATATTCGGCCATTCCGTTGTGAAATATAACTATATCTCAGAAAAAAGATGAGTACGAAACAGAATATTCGAAATATTGCCATCATTGCGCATGTTGATCATGGCAAGACGACACTTGTTGATGCGATTTTTAATCATACGGGTGTTTTCAGAGATAACCAGCAGGTTGATGCCCGTGTGCTCGATTCAAATCCCCAGGAACGGGAGAGAGGAATCACGATCTTTTCAAAAAATGCTGCGGCTTTTTACAAAGGCCATAAAATCAATATTGTCGATACCCCGGGTCATGCCGATTTTGGCGGTGAAGTTGAGCGTATCCTCAAAATGGTCGATGGTGTGCTGCTTCTTGTCGATGCGTTCGAAGGTCCTATGCCTCAAACCAAATTTGTGCTGCGAAAGGCGCTCGAACTTAATCTGAAGCCAGTTGTCGTGATCAACAAGATCGATCGGCCCCAGGCAGATCCTGTTAAAGTGCATGATCAGGTTCTTGATCTTTTCATCGCACTCGGTGCTGACGAGGACCAGCTTGAATTTCCCTATATGTTCACTTCTGCCAAAATGGGTATCGCCAAAGCGAGCATGGATGACGAAGATCATGATATGAGCCTTCTGCTCGATATGATCATCGCCGAGATGCCGTCGCCTGAAAGCAGCGACGAAAGCGGGTTCCAGATGCTCGTCACGACGCTGGACTACAGTGATTATCTTGGTAAAATCGCTATTGGACGTGTCCAGAGAGGAAGGGTGAGAACCGGCGATCCGCTTGTTGTGGTCACCGACGAGGGTATCGTGGCAAAAGGGACTGCGGCAAAAGTGTTTACCTTTGATCAGACCAGGCGTGTTGAGGTGAAGGAGGCCGGTGCAGGTGATATCATTGCTATTTCAGGTATTGCCGGAGCTAATGTCGGTCAGACGCTCGCAGCAGCCGACAAACCCGAGGCGCTCGCATCGTTCGAAATCAGCAAGCCGACCCTGTCGATGCTCTTTTCTGTCAACGACTCGCCCTTTGCAGGGCTCGAAGGCAAGGAGGTTACCAGCCGCAAGATCAGGGAAAGGCTGATGAAAGAAGTGATGACCAATGTTGCCCTCGACGTCGAAGAGACGGACAGTGCCGATACCTTCAGAGTATCCGGCCGTGGTGAACTGCATCTCTCGGTCCTGATCGAAAGTATGCGCCGTGAAGGTTTTGAGCTTTCGATATCGAGACCTCAGGTCATTACCCGGGTGGCAGAGGACGGAACGGTTCTCGAACCTGTCGAACATGTGACCATCGACGTTCCCGATGAGTACAACGGCGTTGTTATCGAGAAAATGGGGCGCCGTAAAGCTGAAATGAAGCATATGGAAACCCTGAAAGGCGGTATGGTCCGTCTTGAGTTCGAAATTCCTACCCGCGGTCTTATCGGCTATAGTCAGGAGTTCACCACCGATACCAAGGGAGAGGGTATCCTTTCTCATGTTTTTCATGACTATCAGCCCTTCAAAGGCAAGCTTCCTGCCCGTGAAACCGGAGCGCTCGTTTCAGGAGATAACGGTCAGTCAGTCGCTTATGCGCTCTCGGCGCTTGAGGACAGGGGCACCTTTTTTATCGGGCCGAATGTGAAGGTCTACGAGGGGATGGTTGTCGGAGAATCGACAAGGGAGTTCGATATTTCGCTCAATGTCTGCAAAACAAAGAAGCTGACCAATATGCGATCTTCCGGAGCTGACGATTCCGTACGCCTGACTCCGCCCAAAGTACTTACTCTCGAGCAGGCGCTCGAGTTTATCAATGACGATGAACTCGTCGAGGTCACGCCTCAGAGCATCAGGCTCAGGAAGCGCATTCTTGATTCAAACCTTCGGGCCAAAGCGGCGAAGAAAGCGAAAGGCTGATGCGTTGTACAACGTTCTTCGTGATCTGCAATCAGTTAAATTGTCAGGGGCGCCGTGAGGCGCCCCTGGTGTTTGTGACCGTGTCGTTTCAGGCAGAATTCTGTGATGTGCAATCCGATGAGCTCAAGCCTCGATGTTGTCCTCTTCATTTACTGAACATCAGGTGCAATCTGCGGCAAAAAACGATATGATGACAGGCGTGACGATGACGCCGCTCCCGCTTTTTTCAGCTTGCGAAGAAAAGTTTTTTCAGGTTTTTTCTCGCGTTGCGGAGCAGCCCGGATACCGAGGATTCATCCATATCTTTCAGCGCTGCGGTTTCTGCAACGCTTTTTTTCTCCACTTCCATCATGACATAGATCTCGCGTTCATCGGCAGGTAGCTTGTCGACACAGGCCAATAGCTGTTCGTTGTCGTTCCGGGGGACGGAACGTGTATGGCGTTGTTGTTTCCGGCTATCCTGTATGAGTTCTTCTGCCCTTGCCGGGACGGGCAGTTCATCGCTGACATCGCCGAAAAGCCTTACGAAATCCTGAAAATCAAGTCCTGCAGCGCTACAGGGCTCTATGCGCCGTTCAAGAATATCTGTGGCGAGCTTTGTGAATTTTTCCCCTATTTCGGGGATTCTGACGGCAAAGTCGAAGCTGTCGTCCCTGTCTCGCGCTGCCGGATTGTAAGGCAGCTGCATCAGAATGTTTATTCCTGCTGCCCGTGCATATTTTTCGGCGATGCCGCTTCCGTCGTCCCTGTTGATGATGAGGCCGAGGAGTTTCGACTGGCCACCTACGGTTTTGAAATAGTTGTTGGCCTGGCAGATGTTGTTTGCTGTGAAAATTGACTGGCGGTCATTTGTCGTCAGCAGGATCACCTCTTCGCTCAATGAACGCGCAAGGGGGGTTGCAAACCCGCCGCAGACAACGTCACCGAGAAAGTCCATCAGAATGATATCGATGTCCCATGAAAACATGCCCAGTTTTTCGAGGACATCGAATCCGGAAATAATACCTCTTCCCCCGCATCCCCGGCCGACCTGAGGGCCGCCGAGTTCTATGCCGTACACCGGCTGGTCGATACCCGGGATCTCTTTCCGGAAGACGATATCGCTGATCTCCACCGGCAGATTGTTCGCATTCTTTTCAGCAAACACTTCGGTAACCGTAGGCAGGGAGATGCCGCCGAATAACGATGTGGTGGAGTCATGTTTGGGGTCACAACCGAGTTGCAGGACTTTTTTGCCCATCATCGCAAACGTTGCGCTGAGGTTGGTTGTGGTAAAACTTTTTCCGATGCCGCCTTTACCGTATATGGCAATGGTTCTGGGTTTCATGTGCTGGTCCCTGTCGATATTCCGGGTTTTGCCGACGGTTATGCCTGTTTCCAGTTCAGGATCATTTTCAGGCAGTCGGGGTCGTTGAATGCCTGGCGATAAGCATCTTCGAGGTTTTCGTCAACAGCGTGGCTGTGAGTGAATATTTTTTCCGCATGGAGGTTTCCTGTCTTGATCAGTTCTCTGACTCGCAGGAGATCTCCTTTTGCCCACTGTTTGGCCGCCATGAACGAGAGCTCCTTGTCGAAGGCCTGCGAGTAGTCGATATTCATCCGCTGATAGTAGCCTCCAAAGATCACTTTACCGTGAAACTTCAGAAAACGAAGTCCTGTTTCAATTGCACTCATGACCCCGGTGCTGTCGATCATGATATCGAATTCGTGACCGGCAAGTGAGGCCGATACGTCATGAATGTCAGGATTGACACAGAGGTCCGCTTCGGAATAGTTCAGGCGGTTCTGATGCGGTTCGGTTGCGGCGACAAGCTTTGCGCCCATATGCTTTGCCAGCTGAACGGCAAGAATGCCTACGGCGCCCTGGCCCAGAACCAGCACTTTTTTGTCTTTGATTTCCGCAAGGTCCATGAAATGAAGTGCTGTCGCTCCGAGAGGAAGTGCAATGCCGCATCTTGGATCAGCTATACCGTCAAGAATGGTGATGCTTTCTACAGGGCAGACGACAAACTGGGATGCTCCGCCGAAAGCGGCATTGACGTCAGTATAGCCGAACGACCCTGCGATGTAGGCGTATTGTCCGATGAGACTGTCGTTGACATGGTCGCCTACCTTTGTGATTTTTCCAACGGTTTCATATCCCGGGATAAACGGGAAAATAAACGGAGGCGAGGGGATAAGGCCGTTAAAAGCCATTTTTTCGGTGCCGGTACTGATCGAAGACCAGTAGGTTTCGACCAGTACGTCCGTCGATGACATCGGTTTAAGGGTGACCTCTTTTACCTCTATCTGGCGTACGCCAGTAAAAACAATTGCTTTTGAGTGCATCATCCTTCAGTGTTTCTTCAATTAAGATGCCATGTCGGCTTTTGCTTTCTTTTCATGACGTTTTTCAAGAATCAGCCGGATGACAAACTGTGCTGCGTTGATCAGATAGCTGAGATACGCAAGCAGCGCGGTCAGGATAAGCACCTGTTCATCGAGTCCCATAAAGAACAGGATGAAGTAGGAGATATGGACAACCATGGCAATCGCACTGCCGACATCTTCCCAGAAAAATTCGGGAGCAAAAGCGTATTCGTCAAAGACCTCTTTTTCAAAAAAAGCTCCTGTGACGAATATGAGGACAAGCATGAGGGTTTTGAGGATCACGAAAATGGTGACCCATGAGAAATCATCGATCCAGATTCCTTCCTTGTAGAGCCAGGTGACAGTCAGGCCGGCAAGGAACATAAGAAACTGTATCGGAGCAAGAATGCCCTGGACTTTTGTCCAGACAGAGGCATTGCGTTTTTCAAGTTGTTCAGGTGTATAGCGAGGCATAAAAATTGGTATTACGGTATTGGCGGCTTGAGGAATCACGTTGCCTGAAAAAGTTCAGGAATATAGCAAAATTGAACGTACGCCCAAATCACCTGTTCCCTACTTCAGGCGCCAGTCATAAGCGTTATAGAGTGTCGAAAGCAGGTTGACTTCGACATTTTCAACACGTCTGTTAAAGCCTTCCAGTTCATCGTAATAGTAAAGAAATGTCCTGGGCTGTTCGTCATGGAGAATTTCCTGGTAGCGAAGCCAGTTGGTGTGTTGCAACTCTTTGGAAAGCGGCTGGCTCAGGTTTTCGATGACCCGGTCGAGCTCCTTATGCTGAAATGCTGACGAGTTGAACGGGCGTTGTTTGAAATCTGATCCCCAGATGATGAGCTGAAACGGCAGGGTTTCGGCCGCCAGGCCCGAGAGTGCGGCGTCGTATCTGAAGTCGTTCTGATTTTTCAGAAAAATGAGGTTTTCATCTATGCTCAATGTGCAGTCGATGCCGATCTCACGCAGGTTCTGCTGAATGATGGTTGCTGCATAGTTTCTTCTGGGATTGCCTACCGGTGCAGCAAGGCTGAAGGAGAAGCGGGTGCCGTTCTTCTGCAGGATACCATCCGGGCCGGGAGTCCAGCCGGCGGATGCGAGGAGTTGCAGGGCTTTGTCCGGATTGTAGGCGTATGCGTCGTCAGGTTTGAAGGCGATAGCTTCGTAGGCAGGAGAGAGAGAGGTATTGACAATTTCCGCATGTTCGGGTCCCATGAACCCGTCGATGATCGCCTGACGGTCGATGGCAAAGGTCATTGCCTGCCGTACGGTTTTGTTGCCGAAAAAGATGTTGGGTGTAACCTGGCCGGTTTTTCTGTAGTGATTGCCGTCTATGGTAAGCCATACAATGCTGTCGAAGTAACGGTCTTTGACCGGCCGAATGATGATTTCCGGATTGGTGCGTTCCAGTTCTCCGATATCCTTCGGATTCAGCCCACCGGCTGAAATGAGCGCATCGAGCTGGCCTGATTTCAGCATGGTCAGGCGGGTTGTATATTCGGGGACAACGATATAGCTCATGTATGAGGTGGCCGCCGGACGGGGAAGTGTCGAAAGCTGGTTGGATTCGAGAACCAGTTTCTGCTGACGGGCCCATTCTTTGACCTTGAACGGTCCGGCACCGATCACCGGGATTTCAGTGGCGCGCATTCGTATTTCCGATGCAGGAATCGTTTCATAGACATGTTTTGCAACCGGCATAAGGTCATTGAAGTGGTCGAGGATGATTTCCGGTGCCATTGCATGACTGAAATGCAGGACCAGCGTGGAGTCATCAGGGGTTTGAACGCTCTTGTCGAAATCGATCGTGCCGTCCTTCGCCATGATGAAATCGTTCAGGTAGTGCTGTCGGGTGCTTGCTATCACCGGGTTGGCGTAGAGCCTGTAGGAGTAGGCAAAGTCATGCGCTGTGAGCGGGGTGCCGTCCTGCCAGACAGTATTGCTTTTCAGGTGAAAGGTCGCTTGTCGTCCTTCGTCGTCAAATTCCCAGCTTGCTGCCGCAGCAGGTAAAAACTCTATTTCACCCAGTGTTTCGTTATAGGATGGTTTGACCAGAGAGGGATAGATCAGCGTACAGACTTCTCTTGAAAGAGAGAGCTGCATCAGAAGCGGATTGAGATAGTCAAAATCGGCGGCGATACCGATCGTGATATGGTCGGTACGATGGGTTTTTTCCCCTGAATTGCAGGATGACAGGCCGGCAAGAAGAAAAAGAATTGTAACTGAAAGTAGTATTTTTCGCATGACTTGTGTTTTTTGCAGACAACTGAAGTTTCTTTCCGAAGGGCCCCGGGGTTCGGGTTGACAGGATGCATGAGCTGATAGGTGAAATTATCTGCCCTGCCGGTAATAGTCAAGGATAAAATCTCTGAAATGACTTTGTAATCAAAATCGTTGTGCTTTATGGAGACTATACATTGTGACGTGGCCATCATAGGCGGCGGTCCTGCCGGCTGCTCTGCGGCTATATATACGGCGAGGGCCGATCTCGATACAGTCGTCATCGACAAGGATCCTCATGCCGGCGCTCTTGGCATGGCCCATATTATCGCTAATTATCCCGGCATGGGCAAAGATATGACCGGGATGGGGCTGCTCGAGAATATGCGTTGCCATGCAGAATCGCTCGGTGCGCGTTTTATGAGGCAAAAGGTCAACGGTATCGATGTCAGAAATCCGGAAAAAACCGTGTATACCACCTCCGGAGCGTTGTTCAAAGCAAGGACATTGATTCTCGCAACCGGTTCCATGGGCAAAAGCAGGGAAGTCCCCGGTGAAAAGCAGCTTCTTGGCGCTGGTGTAAGCTATTGCGCAACCTGCGACGCCCCGTTCTATCGGGGAAAGACCGTCGCAGTAGCCGGCCGGACCCGTGAGGCGGTTGAGGAGGCTGTCGCGCTTTCCCGCTTTGCCTCGAACGTGTATCTCTTCTGTCCGACGGCATCGTTGACGGCTCCCCCCGACGATATCAGTATGCTCATGGAGCAGAAGAATATAGAGGTATTCTATAACAGAAGGCTTGTTTCGATCAATGGCGGGAAGGTTGTTGAATCAGTGACTCTTGGAAGTCCGGAAGAGGTTGTCCCCCTTGACGGAGTTTTTCTTTATCTGACAGGATCGTCTCCGGTTCTTGATTATACCGGAGGACAGCTGGAGGTCTGCGATAGTGGCTGTTTGCATGTCGATCAGAACTTTATGACCTCTGTTCCGGGAGTCTTCGCTGCAGGAGATATTCTCTGCAAGGAAGTCAAACAGGCGGTTATTGTTGCTTCAGAAGGCTGCCGTGCTGCATTACAGGTCGACAGGTTTATCCGTGGGCGCGACAGGGCGCGAAGCGACTATCACTGAGCGGCGTCATGAGAAGAGGGCGCTGAAATTCCGAACCCCCGGAGGCGAGGCAAGAAGAAACCCTTCGCCATAGATGGTGCCGATCTGTTCTCCCAGGTAGCGTGCGCGTGCTTCAAGACCGGTGAGAAATTCCTTGCGGTTGATCAGGGTTTTCTCGCCGCCGGTTTTGTCCTTACGGTAAAATTGTGAGGCAAAGGCAAGGACGCCTTTTCGTGAAGCTTCGAATGTGTCTGAAATATCGACGATAATCGATGGTTCAATATGCTTGAACTGGATATAGCTGAGGATGTGTTTCGGACGGTGAGCATCCTGAGGCAGGCTGTTCCAGCTGGTCGGTATTTTTTTAAGGCCGGAGTAAAATGCAGCGTCATGGACAATTCTTGAGGCTTTCATGTGGTCCGGATGTCGTTCCTGCGGGGGATTGGTAAAAATGACTTCTGGCCTGAAATATCGTATGATTCTGATGATTTCTGCCAGTGAGTCATCGCTGTAGTGTAATTTTGAGTCTCCAAGATCAAGCATTATGCGTTCCGAATAGCCCATGATTTCCTTGGCCAGAAGAGCCTCCTGTGCCCTGGTTTCGATTGTGCCGAGGGTACCCATTTCACCTTTTGTAAGGTCACAGACCGCTACCCTGCGACCTTCATTGACGATTTTCAGGAGGGTTGCGCCGCAGGAGAGTTCAACGTCGTCAGGATGGGCCCCGAACGCAAGGGCGTAGACCGGGTTGGTATTGGTTTTCACAACTGCGATGATTTTCTTCTATATTCCGCCTTCAATCCTATTAACTGATCTGATCGATGCTAAAAGTAAACATTGTTCGCGTAAACCAAAAAGCAGTCCTCCCCCGTTATGCAACACGTCATGCTGCCGGGATGGATATTGCCGCCTGCCTCGACTCTCCTGTCACGCTTCAGCCATCGGAGACTCTTCTCGTTCCGACAGGCCTTGCTCTGGAGCTTCCGGAAGGATATGAAGCGCAGCTCAGGCCCCGCAGCGGCCTGGCGTTAAAAAACGGCATTATGCTGCCTAACGCGCCGGCGACCATTGACGCTGATTACCGGGGAGAAGTCAGGGTTATTCTGGTAAACGCAGGAAAGGAACCCTTCGTTGTCAATCATGGCGATCGTATTGCGCAAATGGTGATCGCCAGGTATGAACATGTTACGCTACAGGAGGTTGATGCGCTTACCTGCACCGAGAGAGGGCACGGCGGATTCGGCCACACAGGAGTATGAGGGGAGGGGGAGGGAAGGGAAGAGAAAACGCGAAAGGCTATAAGCCATACGTGATCAGACGCGGGGGGCTCCCGGATGGATTGTTCCCGAACCGGCGCTTGCGGCGCCGGTTCAGTTCAGTCCGAATTTTTTGAGTTTTCTGTACAGAGTTGCTCGTCCTATACCCAGAAGCTGAGCGGTTTTCGTAGGGTTTTTTTCGCAGGCGCGGTATGCTTCCTCAATGGCATGACGCTCTATCTGATCAAGAGGAACGATGGATGACGGAGAACAGGCGGGTGCCGTGTTTTCTTCTCCATGCGTTGACTGGCAGCAGCGATCGTCTTTATGGTATTCTCTGGATCCGGGTGTCATGATTGAATGAATTTCACTCAGGTTCTTGCTTCGAATGGCTGTTCGCTGTATGGCGTTTTTCAGTTCCCGTACGTTGCCTGGCCACTGGTGGCAGGTCATTTCAGCTATGGCTTCATTTGAGAAAATCGGGGGTTTGATGTTGTTCGCACTGCAGAATTCCTCAAGGAAATGTTTTGCCAGCAGGACAATGTCCTCTTTTCTTGCCCGGAGAGGGGGAATGAATATCGGATATTCCTCCAGACGATAATAGAGATCCTCCCTGAATGAATTGCTGTTGATGGCTTCTGTGAAGTTTCTGTTTGTTGCTGAAATGACACGGAAATCAACGCTTCGCTCTATTTTTTCGCCCACCCTGCGAATTTTCTTTTCCTGAATGGCTCTGAGAACCTTTGCCTGGATATCAGCTCCCATATCTCCTATCTCGTCGAGAAAGAGCGTTCCCTTGTGGGCCTGTTCAAAGAAGCCTATGTGATCGTTGTTGGCGCCTGTAAAGGAACCTTTTACATGACCGAAAAGCAGGCTTTCGGCAAGTTCGTGTGAAATGGCTGCGCAGTTGACGGAAATGAACGGTCCGTTTTTGCGCTTGCTTCCCTCATGGATCGCCTGTGCAAACAGCTCCTTGCCTGTGCCGCTCTCACCGAGGATCAGGACGTTCAGCTCAGTATCCATAACCTGAAGGGCCTGCTCCATCGTCTGTTTGATGGCAGGGCTTTGCCCTATGATGTTATGGAAAAGCTCTTTTGTCTTGAGCTCTTTTTTCAGTTGCTTGACGGTATCGTAGAGTTCCGATTCCGACAGGGCATTTCTGAGGATGATCTGGAGCCGTTCGGTATCGAGGGGCTTGGTGAGATATTCATAAGCTCCCATTTTGATGCATCGTACGGTTTGGGGTATTTCATGAGAGGCCGTGACCATAATCACCGGAATCCGGATATTATGGTCCTTGAGATACGACATGACTTCAAAGCCGTTTTTTTTAGGCATTTGAATGTCAAGAAGCAGAATGTCGATTTCTTCGCGCTGCAGTATTTCAATACACTCCTCCCCGTCAATGGCGTTGACCGGTTCATAGCCCATTTTTTTGATGAAATGCCCCAGCAGTATTCTTGATGACGGCTCGTCATCAGCGACAAGTACTTTGTATTTTCTTCTCGGCTCTTCCTGATGCGGATTTTTTGTGTGATGATATGATTCCAAATCGACTATGTCTATCTGATAGGGGAAATGAGGGTCAACTGATCTTTTGTTATCACCTGGGCGATTTCCGGGCCTGCGCTGTCAGCGCAGGCCCGGAAATGAGCGTTCATTACTTATGACGACCTTTCGATCGAGGGAACGTTCCTTTTCTCGACGGATCGAACTTGCCTTTGCGGTTCTGGTTCTTTCCCTGTGATTTTTGGTCGTTTGCATGATCTTCCTGCTTTTTCTCGGCAGGAGAACCGCTTTCAAGCGTAATATAGGCTTCTCTGCCAGATTCATTGCGCAGGGGTTCCGTTCTGACCGGTGCGGCAGGTTTTTTTTCTGTTTCGACCGGCACTGTTGCCGCTGGTAGCTTTTCTTCCGGGGCGGCCGGAGCTTCTTGTGACGATACGGTTTGCTTTGCGCCGGACGGGGCGGTCTGTTCAGGAGCTCCTGATGTCGCCGTCTCAGCGGTTTCGACAGGTTTTTTTTGCGAGTAGGGGATGTGCACCGCTTTAGGCAGGGCGGAGCAGCAGCTCCCGTCTTGAGGCAGCAGATTGTTCATCAGCTGATTGATTCCGGTGCTGACTGTTTCAAAGAGGTTCCTGACCGGTTCCGAGTTGACCGTGGTGTTGAATGTTTCGGTAATGTTGTCGAGCATTTGTCCGAAAACAGAAAGGGAGTCCTTCAGCTGTTGGGCGTTGAGGGTTGCGTTGACGCTTTCTGCGACTTTTTCAGAGACGTTTCCGATATTTTTCATAATGCCCTGTACGGCATCGGATTGCACCGTAACGTTCACATTCTCAATAATCTGCCCGGTGACATTGGTTGCCGAGTTCAGCATATCTGATACCGATTCTATAGTCGAGTCGATAAGATTGCCGACGTTCTCAAGCAACATCGGTATATCTCCCTGGATTCCTCCCGGATTTGTTCCGGTTTGTTCCGGGTCTGATGGTTTCTGTGCTGAAGCGGGTGCCGGTTTGTTGAGTTCTTCTGCCATGGTACTTTTGTATGGTCTGTTATCTGTTTAGAGAGAACAGTGTGTGTAAGATATAGGGTTACATTGTTCTGTAATTATAATGAAATAACGCTGTCTTTCAATATCTGCACAGACAATTCACTCTACGTTGCCTGGTCAGGAGATGTTTCTCGAATAAAAATCCGCCATGATATCCTGGTCAAACCCGAGTGCGTAGAACAGGTGCATGCATCCGAAAATAATCTGAAGCCGCAATTTTCCGTTACGGGCGTATTTTCTTGCGGAGGTAGTGACCCTGCCGGGCAGAATATGGAATTCCGCCGTCTGCTGCAGCCGCTCGATGATGTCGATATCCTCCATAACCCGTAATGCGGCATTGAACCCTCCTGTGGATTCAAAAAGAGTCCGTTCGACAAACAGTGACTGATCGCCTCCCCTGCAGAGCATCAGCGGCAGGCGGGTAAACCATCCGTAGCTCTGCATCAGCCAGTCCGGATCGTCGAAGTTCATCTGAAAACAGCCGCACCGTTTGCCCTGGGCAGCACTTCTCATGATTTCATCGGCAAATTCCGGTGGAGGAATGGTATCGGCATGCAGAAAATAAAGGATCTTTCCCGATGCGGCTTCTGCGCCGGCATTCATCTGAACAGCCCGTCCTTTCGGAGAATGAACGACGTGTACCGGCCAGCGGGCGGCCTGTGCGGCGGTGGTATCGCTGCTTGCGTCACTCACTATGATTTCTGTGTCGGTGCGATTATTCAGCATTGACAGTAATGCTGATAGGGTCTGGTCGATGCGCTCCGATTCATTACAGGTCGGAATAATGATACTTAGATTCATAGTAGGCCCTTTTCCAGGTTCAGCAGATCTTCAAGCGTATCAACATCTGAAAGAACGGGAAGCAGTGCATAGTTTGTTCCCTGTTTCTGGAGTTTTTCCTCTGTTTCTCTCAGAACAGAACCTGTGCTCCACGTGATGCCGGAAAAAAGTTCCGGAACGGGCGTGCTCAGGCCTATAAGGTAATATCCTCCGTCTTTTGCCGGACCAATGACGGCCTGGCGATGGTGAAGGGTGTTGAGGGCGGCCGTGATGATTTCCGGGGTGAGTTCGGGACAGTCGGTTCCTATGAGGGCGATTCTTTCGTATCCATTACAGAAGCCTTCTTTGAATGCCTCGAGCATTTTTTTTCCAAGGTCTCCTGCTGTCTGGAGACGGAATTGCGCCGGACAGGATGAAAAGAGATCGTCGTCAGGAATATGGTCCGAATACCACACCTCAAGATCGCTATCAACCTGCCTCGCGGCATGCAGTGTATGTTTGCGGAGACGTTGGTAGATCTCAAGAGCGAAATCAGGGCTTGTCGACGAAGCCAGCCTGGTTTTGACACGTCCGGAAACCGGATTTTTCGTGAAGATGATGAGCAGTGGCTTGTTCATGGTGACCAGGTTAACTGGTTACTATAACGACTTGTATGGCAGAGAAGGCCGGAAAATGCTTTTGGATTCCGGCTTTCTCTGACAGTTACGGCAAGGGCAGGAGGTTATCTTGCCATGCGTGCATGGAGTTTTTCAGCAACCTGTTTGCCGCTCAAAGCGGCTCCTTCCATCGATGCGAGGTAGCGCTGGTAGGTGTAGTCGCCTGCAAGATAGAAGTTGTCGACAGGGCTGACCTGGTCGGGTCGGAATTTGTCGACATCAGGGACTGCTTTATAGACTGATTCCGGGATTTTTACCAGCGTCGATTTCAGGAGTTTTGCATGGCGTGATTTCGGGAACCGGTCATGGATATCTTTCATGACAAGATCGATTATCGCATCGTTCGGCATATCCATCAGCTGGTGGGCCGGTGCAAGAACGAGGCTCATCACGCTGCCGCCGGTGGCACGGCCCATTCCTTCCTGGAAGTCATCAGGGCATGTGAGTGAGACGTCTGCAAAGGTTGCGAAAATCGTTCCCTGAGAGAACATGAGGTTGTCGGTATCGGTGATTTTTTTATCGAACCAGAGCTGGCAGTTAGCCACGGGACTCCCTGTGAACTGGTAGATGTTCGTGAAATAATCGTGATGCAGCCATTCCTTCGGCAGAATTTTTTTAAGATTGTGCACCGGCAGGGCGGAAATGTAGGCATCGGCGTTCACCTCATGTCCATCGGTCAGAATCGCTTTGCTGATCGAGCCGTTTTCGTTGAGCTCAAATCGTGAAAGTTTGGCATCGATAAAAATTCTGCCGCCTTTTGCCTGGATATACTGACGCATCGGTTCGATCATCGAGTCTCCCGGGTTCTGGCGGAAAAAGGCGAATTTCGTGGCGTGGTAATCGGTTCCGAAATATTTGAAAATCGTTATCATCGGCCTTGCGCTGATGACATTTGGCTCGATGAAGTTCATGGCAAGCGCAATCGCTCTCCAGAGTTTCTGAAGAGAGTGTTCCGATGCCCCCCGCAGACGGTGCCACTCTGAATAGGTCATGTGGTCCTGACTTCTGAAATATTCCTCATTGCCGGCAAGGGCGGGGAAGAGGCCTTTGATCAGGGATATTTTATCCCACATGGTCAGAAAGTCAGCCTGCAGCCCTCCGATGACCTCCGCCCATGGGCTCGGGAGATTGGCTTTTTTGAAAAAGGATTGTTTCCCGTCAGGTTCGGCATAGATCAGTGAATGATCTTTCCAGATATAATTATCTCCTGCTCCGACCCTGTCGAGATAGGCCTGCAGCTGTTCATATCCGCCAAAGACAATATGCAGTCCCGATTCTACGGAGTCTCCGTCTTTATCTTTCCATACGGACACTTTGCCCCCGAGGACCTTTCTTTTTTCATACAGTTCAACGTCATATCCGCGGTCAACCAGTTCAATGGCCGCGCTCAAGCCGGCGACACCGGCTCCGAAAATGGCAACTTTCACAGTGGTGATAGATTCTATGGGTTAAGAGTCCCGTGTCCCGTGACATGGGACGAAGGCGTACATTATGGCTGAATATAATAATTTGGTCAACGATACTGAAAAGGAGCGCTGATGGCCCGGCTGATTACATGCAATGCGGGCGGTGATGGTAATGTCAGGAGTTGATTTTCGTCAGGGCCCTGTCGAGTTCCCTGACAATTCTCGCTCCGAGTGTCAGCGTTGCCTTGACGATAAATTTCAGATCGTCGAAAGCCGGTGGCCGCGGGAGTGAATCATCACGGCGGAAGCTCTCGTCGCAGTGAATTTGCTTATCTTGCGGGCAATGGTTTTCTCTGGTCTCCATGAGGTGTCGCGCTGATTTTTTTAAAAAAAATAATGCAATAGTTACACATTTTTGAAAAATTCCTGAAGGAATTCTGTTTCTTCCTGTAGTGGGTTGTACTCTGCAGTTGCCTGATATGGCTTTTATGTCCTTATTTTTTTAGGCTTATGTTATTTGTGTAGTGATTTTTTTAGAAAATGCTTGTGTTGGTCTTATTTTTTTTGTAATCTTGAGGGGTAAAAATACAAAATTGTAGGTTTATGTCTGGAAATCTGGACCTTATCGACCTGAAAATTGTCGAAACAATGGGGGATAATGCCCGCATTCGGCTGAGTGAACTTGCCGAAATTGTCGGTTTGTCTATTCCTTCAGTCAGTGAACGTCTCGACAAGCTTCAAAAGAAGGGGATCATTCAAAAGTTCACGACACTGGTCGATGAACGACAGCTGGGTTTTGATATTCAGGCTTTTGTTCGCGTCAGGATAGATTCCTCCAAGCATTACAAATCCTTTATGGAGCATGTGCTTCGCGAGGAGGAGATTATGGAGTGTTATTCCGTTACCGGAGACGGTTCCCATATTTTAAAGGTCATGACGCACAATACGGCTTCACTTGAACAGTTTTTATCGAGGATTCAGAGCTGGCCGGGGATTTTAGGGACCAATACGAGTTTTGTGTTGTCTGAAATCAAGAAAAATACCCGCATCAGTTCGGAAATCGTCAAGAAAAATCTGCTTGACCGGCAGGTGCTCATCAGTTTTGACGAAAAGAAATCCCGGAAATAGGTTTTGTATTTTTTACTGTGATTCATTTCATGAAAAATCATAAGGAGGATCCTTTGGAAAACGGTAACAAAAAAGCGGTATCATCGTATTTCGGCGCTTTGACATTTGATCAGAAGGCAATGCTGAAGACGCTGCCTAAAGAGGTGTATCAGGCACTTCAGAAAACCATACAAACAGGCAACAAGCTCTCCGAGGATATCGCCGGAGCGGTAGCTCACGGGATGAAAGAGTGGGCGATGGAAAACGGCGCGACTCATTACACTCACTGGTTCCAGCCAATGACCGGGGCCACTGCCGAAAAACACGACGCATTTCTCTCCATAGACAGAGACGGGACGCCAATCGAGCGTTTTTCCGGCGGACAGCTCATTCAGGGTGAGCCTGATGCGTCAAGTTTTCCTTCCGGCGGGATGAGAACCACCTTCGAAGCCAGAGGCTATACGGCATGGGATCCATCCAGCCCCGCTTTTCTCATGAAAGGCGGCAAGGGCTATACGCTTTGTATCCCGACGGTCTTTATCTCCTATCATGGTGAGGCTCTCGATGAAAAGACCCCGCTGCTTCGTTCTATGGACGCTGTCAGTAAATCAGCAATCAAGCTTCTGGGTATTCTTGGCGTCGACAATGTCAGCCGTGTCAATACGTATGCCGGTGCAGAACAGGAGTACTTCCTTGTTGACCGGAAATTCTATTCGATGCGTCCGGACCTTATCATGAGCGGACGGACCCTGCTCGGTGCAATGCCTCCCAAAGGCCAGCAGCTTGAAGATCACTACTTCGGCTCCATTCCCAACAGGGTGCTTGAATTCATGCAGGAGGTCGAAGAGGAACTCTATCTGCTCGGTATTCCGGCTAAAACCCGTCACAACGAGGTTGCTCCGCACCAGTTCGAGCTGGCTCCTATTTTCGAACGAGCAAATCTTGCTGCCGATCACAACCTTCTTGTCATGGAGGTCATGCGCAGAGTGGCCGAGAGGAAAGGTTTCGCTCTTCTGATGCACGAGAAACCTTTTGCGGGAATTAATGGCTCGGGCAAGCACAACAACTGGTCTATCGGCACTGCAGAGGGAATGAATCTGCTCGAACCGGGCGATACTCCGGAATCGAACATCCAGTTCCTTGTTTTCCTTGCCGCCGTTCTCAAAGGCGTGTTCAAACGTTCAGCTGTCCTGAGAGCATCGATCGCCAGCATTGGTAACGACCATCGTCTTGGCGCCAATGAGGCTCCTCCTGCCGTCGTGACCGTTTTCCTCGGCGAGCTTCTCGAGAAAGTTCTCGATGCCATCGAATCGGGCAAGGTTGATTTTGCGACTGAAAAACAGGTTCTGAACCTTGGGCTTGCTCATCTGCCGATTCTCAACAAAGACTATACCGACAGAAACAGGACCTCTCCTTTCGCGTTTACCGGAAACAAGTTCGAGTTCCGCGCTGTAGGTTCTTCCCAGCCGATTTCTGTTCCGAACATGGTTCTCAATACCCTTATGGCTGAGGCTATGGATGAACTTGCTGATGCGATCCAGGCGAAAATCGATGCCGGCGCCGACAAGGACACCGCTATTCTCGACGTCCTTCGTGCCGAGATCACTGCAACCAAGCCTGTCCGCTATCAGGGCGACAACTATAGCGAGAACCTTCAGCAGGCGGCAGCGGACCGCAGTCTTCCGAACCTGAAGAATACTCCTCAGGCGATGAGGGCTCTGCTTGATGCCGATACGCGTGAGATGTTTGCCAGATACTGCGTGCTTTCCGATCAGGAGCTCACATCAAGGCTCAACACCCGTCTTGAACGCTACATTAAGGGGATCGATATCGAGGCCCGTACCCTGCAGCTGATGCTCAAAACCTTTGTTATTCCTGATGTATCGGAATATCAGGGTGAACTTGCCAGCTCGTTTAACGGCCTGGTCGAGGCTTCATCGCGCATCGGGGTTTCCGAGAAAGCGCTCAAGAGCCAGGGTGCCCATCTGAAAGAACTTGCTGAAAATCTTTCTGATCTGCTCGATCTGACTGCCGAGCTCGATGCCGTTATCGGGAAACTCAGCGATATCGAAGAAGAGTTCGATGCAGCCGATTACTGTGCTGAAGTGGTACTGCCTTGCATGAACAACGTTCGTGCCGTGGCGGATCATCTCGAACTGATGGTCGACCGCAGCAAATGGGAACTGCCAACGTATTCCGAAATGCTTTTCGAGCACTGAGTGGCTGTTGAAGCAGATTAACCAGAAGGGGGCTTTCCATGGCCCCCTTTTTTTATGCCTTGCTGGATTGTTGCCGCAGCAGGCGCAAACAATGCAGCAGTTCAGTTTTCCGTTTTACTCCCCGATAATCTTGATCAAGAGCCGCTTTCTTCTTCGACCGTCAAATTCGCCGTAGAAAATCTGTTCCCATGGACCGAAATGCAGTTCTCCTCCGGTTACGGCTATGACGACTTCCCGTCCCATGATCTGACGTTTGTGGTGCGCATCTCCGTTATCTTCCCCGGTCATGTTGTGGCGATAGCGGCTGAGTGGTTCATGGGGAGCAAGTTCTTCAAGCCATCTTTTATAGTCGCTGTGGAGGCCGGGTTCATCGTCATTAATAAATACCGATGCTGTAATGTGCATGGCATTGACAAGGCAGAGCCCTTCTCGAATACCACTATCGATGAGAGCTTGCTCGACGTCATGCGTGATGTTGACGAAGCCCATTCTTTCCCCGACATTCATCCAGAGTTCCTTGTGATATGATTTCATGAGTGTTGTTTTCTTTTGATGGGATAGGATCCCTTGTTTGAGGAATTTTTGAAATATGCAAAAAGCGCTATCTTAATCCTTTCAATACGGCAGAGCAACGATTTATGAATACAATATACTATGCAGCAGGTATTTGAATACCCCATGACCTATCCTGGCTGGTGGCTGGATTATTATTACTTTTTCACATGGACGCTTTCCATGCTGTTTCTGGCGACCGGATGGGGGATATTTTTCCGCTATGGAAAATTCAGCTACGGCATAGATCTTGGCTGTCTCTGGAAAAGCCTCCTTCTGCTGCTAATGACAACCATCGCTCTGGGAGGACCGAATTATTACAACACCCGCTTTCTGGCTGAACACGGCCAGGAAGGGGATCGTGTCGTTCTGGCTGAAGACTCCATGATCTATGTTTTCAGAGACGGCTCTTCAAAATCTTTCAGGGCCGATGATATTGCTGCTATATACCAGGAGGAGATTACCTTCAATCCTCCTCCGCGGGTCTTCATCGTCGCCGAGACCGGCAGTGTAAGGGATTCTGTTTTCGTGACTGCGAACTTTCCCCGTTACGACGATATTCTCAACGGCGTTTCAGCGCTTTCGGGCGTCAGGATCGATCGTCCCTGATGGGGAAAAGTATGTTGTCTATGAAAGACGCACTCCTGATTATTGAAGTTGGTAATTCAGGTACGGATATCGCGGTTTTTCAAGAGGACCGTTGCCTCGAATGTCTTCGGGTTCCGACTGTTTCACTCGGCTCGGCACGGGATATAGAGTCCTGCCTGAATGAGCTTCTGCAGCGATATCAGGGGATCGGTTTAGCCGGTGTCTGCAGCGTTGTCCCGAAACTGACCCGACTGTTCACCATTGTACTCAAGGATTTTTATGCAATGCGTCTTGTCGAGATCGACAGTTCTATTGCTCTTCCGTTCCGGTTCGATTATGCTCCCCGAGAGTCTTTAGGGCCTGATCGCATCGCTCTGTTGGCGCTGAGCGCAGGAATGTATCCGCGAAAAGCGGTTGTCGCTGTCGATATTGGTACCGCTATGACGTTCGATGTGCTGGACTCATCGGCTTTTTATCTCGGCGGGATGATTCTTCCCGGGGTTGATCTCATGTCATTTGTTCTTCATGACCGTACCGCAAGACTTCCTCTGGTCCGTATCACGGAACCGGCATCACTGCTTGGAAATTCTACAGAATCCTGCATCCGCAGCGGTATTTACTGGGGGTGTATCAAGCAGGTGGAGGGATTGCTCATGACAATACTTGACTATCTTCAGCATGAGGCAGGCGAGCGAGATGTCGAAATACTTATGACCGGCGGAAATTCCCGGATGATTGCCTCGGGACTCTCATTTCCCGTCACGGTTGATGAACAGGCGGTGCTGAAGGGCGCAGGAATGCTTGTCGGGATGAATCTCCTGTGATCCGGGAGGATCAGCTCCTCCCGGTGATACTGATTCAGCAGAGCGTTTTTGCTTTTTCAATAGCGTTCATAACCAGATTGTCGTCGAGCGTTTCACGATGAAGAAATGCTTTCCCGAGACCGTCAAGCAGAACGAAGCGCAGCGCGCTGTCGACTTTTTTCTTGTCTGAATGCATGCTTTCGAGGATATCGGCTGCAGAATGGGACTTGAAATGCTTTTCAACCAGCCCTTTTTTGAAGGAGAAGCGGCTAAGGACGCTTATTCCTTTCTGAAACTCATCAGCCTGAATTGTTCCCAGCATTTCAGACAGGACAAGCGCGCAGACCATGCCGAGCGCAACGGCTTCGCCATGCCGTATGTGGCGATAGTCAGCAAGTTTTTCCAGTCCGTGGGCAAAGGTATGACCAAAGTTAAGGGTTGCTCTCAAACCGGTTTCCTCCCTGAAATCCTTTTCAACCACATCCGCCTTGATCATCGCGCTTGTACGGATGGCATGGGTGACATAGGGGTCTTTGACGGCAACGATTTCGTCGAAGTGTTCGTCAAGGTAGGAGAGAAACTGCCTGTCGGCAATGAAGCCGTATTTGACGACTTCTGCCATGCCGGCATAGATTTCTCGTTCGGGAAGGGTTTTCAGCCATGACGGGTCGATCATCACCAGTTCCGGGAGGTGGAAGAACCCGATAAGGTTTTTGCCGAGAGGGTGGTTGATTGCGACCTTGCCTCCGATGGCGCTGTCGGTCATTGCAAGCAGCGTTGTCGGCAGTTGTATGACAGGGATGCCCCGGTAGAAGCTTGCGGCGACAAATCCTCCAAGATCGCCGACGACACCTCCGCCGACTGCCAGCAGGTTCCATCCCCGGTCGACATCGGCTTCGATCATTTCAGTATAAAGGTTGATGGCGGTACGGAAACTTTTGGACGTTTCCCTTGCCGGTATCACCAGTTCTTTCCATTTGAATTGTTCTCGTTCCAGAAGGTCGAGAATCTGTTTTCCGAAAAGCTTTCTGGTGTTCTCATCAAAAAGGACCACGGTTTTACGTGCCAGGCCATGTTTGCTGAACAGGGCGGGGATATCTTCGATAACCGGGGTGCTGACTACGATTTCACTCACTGTTTTCTTTGTTTGGTATTGCTTTCAATCTGTTTCTTTTCGCATCTGCGGACATAGCGCTCAATTTTTCTTGTCAACTCCTCGACAGTGGTTCCGATACGTTTTGTATCGGTTTCAACAGTGATCTGCGCGGTTTTATAGCGAGGTTCGCGTTGTTCAAGCAACGCGAGAATTTTTTTCTCTATTGCCTCCCTCGACAATTGTTCTCCGTCATTTCCCTTCATCAGTGGGCGGTCGCTTTTATGGCTGAGTCGTTTGGCCAGGACGAGAGGGCTTGAATGAAGGTAGACCAGGGTTCCTGTCGAAATGATCAGCGCAAAGCAGCGGTCATTCTGTAACAGTCCTCCTCCGAGGGATACAACCAGTTCTTTGCAGCCGCTATACGTGCGCAGTACCTGCAGTTCGAGGTCCCTGAAATGCGTCTCGCCTTCTTCGGCAAAAATCCTGTTGATGGTTTTGCCTGCGATATGCTCTATTTCCTGATCAAGGTCGACAAAATCGTATCCCAGCGAGTTGGCCAGCAGGGGGCCAATGGTTGATTTTCCCGAACCGCTGAATCCTGTGAGATATATCAGGGATGGTTGTTTCATCTGTCGGGACCTGTCGGGCATTGGTAGATGCTATACGTATGTTCTGGTGAATCCGCAGCGACAGAGCGCTTTGCAGAGAGTTTTTGTTTCAAATGTAACAATGTTGTCAAGCGCAAAATATAGTAAAAAACAGCAGTAATGCTGAGATGGTTCTTCCTGCAGGCGATTTTTACGTCAATGGATCTCAATTTTTCAATGGATCTCTCTTATTTTAAATGTGTGCGGGCAGCAAAAGCTGTCGGGTCTGGCAACATGAACTATAACGGGACCGGTATTTGTGGCTATTCTTGCTATTGATCAGGGGACAACAGGAACGACATGTATGCTTTTCGGCGCCGGCGGAGAGATTCTTGCAAGAAGTTATCGGCAGATAAAGCAGATCTATCCCTGTGAGGGCTGGGTGGAGCATGATCCGGAAGGGATCTGGCAGAGTGTTCTGGATGCAATCAGTGATCTTGGCGACTCAATACGGGGTGTATCGGTTGAGGCGGCAGGAATCACGAATCAGCGGGAGACTGTCATTGTCTGGGATGCAATGACGGGCAAACCGGTTTGCAACGCTATCGTATGGCAGTGCAGAAGGACTGCTGACATCTGTTCCCGTTATCTCGATATGAGGGAGATGGTTACCGCTGCGACAGGGTTGCCTCTCGATGCCTATTTCAGCGCAACGAAGATTCGGTGGATTCTGGAGCAATGCTGTGCTGATAATGCCCGGAACCTCCTTTTCGGAACCGTTGACAGCTGGCTCCTGTGGAAATTGACAGGAGGACGCGTCCATGCCACCGATATGACAAACGCATCCAGAACGCTGCTCTATAACATCAAGGCGAAGCGGTGGGACGACGACCTGCTGGAGCTGTTCGATATCCCCCGTTCGATGCTTCCCGACGTTCGGAACTCAATGGGAGATTTCGGACGTATAACCGAAGTCGACCTTCTTCAGGGGGTTCCGGTTACAGGTGTTGCGGGCGATCAGCAGGCCGCTTTGTTCGGCCAGTGCTGCTTCGAGCCGGGCAGCATAAAGAACACCTACGGGACAGGATGCTTTATGGTCATGAATACAGGCAGTGAGTGTATCCGGTCGCAAAACGGACTGTTATCGACGATTGCTCTCGATGCTTCCGCCAGCCCCTGTTATGCGCTCGAAGGATCGGTGTTTATCGGCGGAGCCGTTGTCGGATGGCTCCGCGACGAACTGCAACTTGTTTCCTGTGCTTCCGAATCTGAAACACTTGCCCTGCAGGTTGCATCGAACGCGGGTGTCTACATCGTTCCCGCTTTTGCCGGTCTTGGAGCGCCTCACTGGCGGATGGATGCGCGGGGTACGATTACCGGGCTGACGCGCGGAACGAATAAAAAACATATGGTCAGGGCGGCTCTCGAGTCTGTCGCCTATCAGTCCTATGATGTTTTTCAGGCTATGGCGGCCGATACCGGCCTGATACCTGAAGCGCTTATAGTCGACGGTGGGGCTGCAAGCAATGACTTTTTATTGCAGTTTCAGGCCGATATTCTCGATATTCCGCTGCAGAGGCCGAACAATATCGAGTCGACAGCGCTCGGTGCGGCTTTTCTTGCTGGGTTGCAGGCCGGTTTCTGGACATCGGCGGACGAGTTGAAAGCGATACGAAGGATTGACGCCCGCTTTACTCCGGATATGACGCCTGCTGTCAGGCAAAAAAATCTTTCCGGGTGGCAGAAGGCGATTCGCCAGACCCTCACCCTGTAGCCCCGGATTCATGAACCTTGAACGAAATCCTATGGATCATAGCCGTCACGAGGGGGCTGAAGCCTCTCCTGAACCAGTTACCTGTCCCAGATGCGGGAAGGTTTTTGCATGCAGGCTTGCAGCCGATTGCTGGTGTGTCTCTCTTGATGTTCCAGAGTCTGTCAGAATCTATCTGGCGGAACGTTACGAGACGTGTGTCTGTCGGACATGCCTCGAAGAGTTGATTGACAAAGAAAAACGATCGCAGGATCCCGCGGCAGGGTGATCGGAACAATGCCCTGCTGCTCCGGCAGCCGATCGTTCGGGCCCGGCTCAGCGACTCAGCAGTTCAACAATTCTTTCAACCTTCCGTGCAGTTCGTAGGCGGAGCTGTCCTCGATAATGACCCGGCAGAAATCTCCCGGGCACACCGGGGTGTCGCTGATATCGATAATAACGTCGTTGTCCACTTCCGGGGCGTCGTATTCCGTGCGTCCGTATGCAATATTTTCTTCGACGTCGTCGACGAGGACCTTCATGACGCGTCCTTCCAGTTCCCGGTTCCGTTCGGACGATATCGATTCCTGCAGTTCCATGAGCGTCTGTAGGCGTTCATGCTTGATGTGTCCGGGGATATTGTCCTCAAGGGTTGTGTATGCTGTGGTGTGTTCTTCATGGCTGTAGGGAAAGCATCCAAGCCTGTCGAAGCGGAATTGCCCGACGAAGTCGAGCAGCTCCTCGAACTCTTTGTCTGTTTCCCCGGGATAGCCGACAATCATGGTGGTGCGAAGACGGATGTCCGCATTTTTTCTGCGTATGCTTTCGAGAAGTCCGATCGTACCTTTCTTGTCGATGCCGCGCTGCATGGATTGCAGAATGCGATCGCTGATGTGCTGGACCGGCATATCGAGATAGTTGCAGATGTTTTCGTGTTCGCGCATCGTATCGATCACGTCGAGAGGAAAGTGGAGAGGATAGGCATAGAGAAGCCGTATCCATGAGTACTGTGTTGAGGCCAGTTTCAGGAGGAGGTCATTGAGATGTGACCGCCCGTCGAGATCCCGGCCATACTGGGTGATGTCCTGCGAGATGAGGTTGAGCTCTCTGACTCCCTGTTCAAACAGGCATGCGGCTTCATGTTCGAGCTGTTCAACGGATTGACTCCGGTAGCGTCCCCTCATTTTAGGAATGGCGCAAAAAGAGCATGTCCGGCTGCATCCTTCTGCGATTTTGAGCCATGCGTAGTGAGGCGGTGTCAGGAGCGTTCGTTCATGGAGATGTGATGGTTTGCAGGTTCCGCCAAGAGTTGTTATGATTTCTTCCAGGTCGGAGGTGCCGAAAAAGCGGTCGACCTCGGGCAGTTCCGCTCTCAGTTCGCGACTGTAGAGCGCACTCAGGCAGCCGATGACGAAAAGCCCCTGTATCTCCCCGTTACGGCGTTTTTCTGCAGCGGCAAGGATGGCATTGATGGATTCCTCTTTTGCATCGGCAATAAAACCGCAGGTGTTGATGATGATGATCTCTGCATCGTCAGCATGGTCGGTAAAACGAAAACCGTTGAGCTCGGCCTGACGTATCAGACGCTCGGAATCGACGGTATTTTTTGAGCATCCGAGGCTGAGAAGAAAAATCGATCGCATGTCGTTTGTCATGTTCAGGATGGTTGACCGGCGTTGAATCGGGAAAGAAAATCCTTTTTCCATTCAGTGAACGTTCCCTGAATAATCTGTTCCCTTGCGCTGCGGGTAAGCCACATGAAGAAGGATATGTTGTGCAGGGTGCAGAGTTTCAGTCCGAGAATCTCACCGACATGCAGCAGATGACGGATATAGGCTCTGGTATAGTGACGGCAGACGTGATTGTCAAACCCGGCATCAATCGGTGTGAAATCATCGGCAAAACGGGCTGAACGGAGGTTGATGTAACCATTGCGCGTATAGACGCGTCCGTTTCTTGCCTCGCGCGTAGGAATGACACAGTCGAACATATCGACCCCTCGCTCAATCGCGTTGAGAATATTTTCAGGCGTACCCACTCCCATGAGGTAGCGCGGTTTGTGTTCGGGAAGGAGTGTATGGGACAGCTCAAGGATTCTGTACATTTCCTCGGCAGGTTCTCCGACAGCCATGCCTCCTATTGCGTATCCGTCGAAATCAAGGTCGACGAGCTGACCGGTCGTTTGTTTTCGAAGATCGGCATAGGTTCCGCCCTGTGTGATGCCGAACAGGGCCTGGCTGTGTCCGTAAAGGGGGGCTGTGGCTGCGAGGCGGGTTCTGGCTCGCTCGGCCCATCGGACAGTCATTGCTGCCGATTGCCGGACATACTCTTTTTCTGCCGGCCAGGGGGGGCACTCATCGAGCGGCATCATGATGTCGCTGCCGATGATGCGCTGAGTATCAATGACGTTTTCGGGGGTAAAGAAGAGCTTTGAGCCGTCAAGATGTGATTTAAACCGTACGCCTTCTTCGCTGATGGTTCTGAGGTCTGAAAGCGAATAAACCTGATAACCTCCGCTGTCGGTCAGAAGCGGCTGGTTCCAGTGCATGAACGAGTGTATGCCTCCGGCCTTCTGCATGATCGCATTGCCGGGTTTGAGGTAGAGATGATAGGTATTGGCAAGAATGATATGTACCTGGAGCTCTTTGAGCTCACCGGGTTCGACAGATTTGACGCTCGCCCTTGTTCCTACAGGCATGAATACCGGGGTAGGGATCTCGCCGTGGTCTGTTGTGATGGTTGCAGCCCTTGCGGCAGTTCCGGAGTCTTTGTGTGTGACGTTAAAATTCATTATATCAGCAGAAGAAAAGAGAAAGTATGTCGATAACTTGTTAGGAATATACGTTTCTCGGTTGAACGAGTATGCTATATTACAAGAGATACAAAAAAAATCATGAAGTACGTTATGGACGAGACTGGTAACCTTTGCTGGTATGCCGTATACGTTCGTTCACGGTTTGAAAAAAAGGTCCATTTGCTGCTGCAGGAGAAGGGTATCTGCAGTTTTCTGCCGCTTGTGGAGACATGGCGCCAGTGGAGTGACAGGAAGAAAAAAGTCAGCATGCCGCTGTTTCGCGGTTATGTCTTTGTCCGGATTCATTACAGGCAGGATCATCCTCTTGTCCTCGAAACCGATGGGGTCGTCAGGTTTATCGGAATCGGCAATACGGCTTCAGTTATCCGGGACCGGGATATCGAGTGGATCAGAATGCTTTCAGGAGAGCCTGATGTCCGTAAAGATATTCTGCCTCAGCTTCCGCCGGGCAGGAAAGTGAGGGTGATTGCCGGACCGTTCGTGGGATTGGAGGGCGTTGTACGCAAGGATGGCCGTGAATCGAAACTTGTCGTGTACTTCGAGAGTATCATGCAGGGAATCGAGGTGTCTATCAATCCTGAGTATCTGATATCTCTTTCCGATTCGTAAGCTCTAATTCCATCAATGTGAAGAAAATACTTGTGACCGGCGCAGCCGGGTTTATCGGTTTCCATGTCAGCCGACGTCTGCTTGAGCGAGGTGATGATGTCGTAGGCATTGATAACCTGAACAGCTATTACGATGTCGGGCTCAAAGAGGCCCGGCTTGCCGAACTGGAGCCGTTCGATCATTTTCGCTTTATCCGCATGGACCTGGCTGACAGAGAGGCGATGGAGGACCTTTTTGCTGTCGGGAAATTTGACCGCGTGATCAATCTTGCGGCCCAGGCTGGAGTCCGCTACTCTCTCCAGAATCCTTATGCCTACATTGACAGCAACATTCAGGGGTTTATCAATATCCTCGAAGGGTGCCGTCATCATCATGTCGGCCATCTGGTATATGCATCCTCCAGTTCCGTTTATGGTGCAAACGAAACCATGCCTTTTTCGGTGCACGACAATGTTGATCATCCCCTTTCACTCTATGCGGCAACCAAAAAGGCTAACGAACTGATGGCGCATACCTACAGCCATCTGTATCAGATTCCTACGACCGGACTGCGGTTTTTTACGGTCTACGGTCCATGGGGACGGCCTGATATGGCACTCTTTCTTTTTACCAGGGCTATTATGGAAGGAAAACCTATCCAGGTGTTCAATTACGGTAAACACCGACGCGATTTCACGTATATCGACGATATTTCGGAAGGGGTGCTGAGAACACTTGATCATGTTGCCGCGCCGAACCCTGAATGGTCAGGTCTTTCTCCGGATCCCGGTTCCAGCAGGGCCCCGTGGAAAGTCTACAACATCGGCAACAGCAAGCCTGTCAATCTGATGGATTATATCGAAGCTCTTGAGCGCAGTCTCGGAAAAACGGCTGAAAAGGAATTTCTCCCCATCCAGCCGGGCGACGTTCCTGATACGTATGCCGATGTCGATCAGTTGATGCAGGATGTGCGATATCATCCCGCAACTCCGGTGGAAGAGGGAATCGGCAGGTTTGTCGAATGGTACAGGGGGTATTACGGGGGGTAAGGCCGTTGACGGGTTTACCGTCCGTCGAGGCCGTTTTTCTGTCTTCTCAGAGGGTGTAATAGCTTGTCGCTTTCTCGTTGCACAGTTTTATGGTTCCGGTTCTCACCAGAGTGACCAGTGTCTGCATCGCGTTCTGCAGGGAGATACCGGCAAGCGTGCTGAACTCCTGAGCGGTGATGGTTCCATTGTCTCCAAGGTGTTTGAGCAGCATCTGTTCGCTTTTTCCAAAAGAGAATCGCAGCGGCTTGCGTCCTGATTTCATGAGGGCCACCCTGTCGGGCGAGGCCGCTTTGTTGTGACTTCCTTCTCTCGTATAAACTTTTTTCGTGGTAACCTGTTTCAGGGTGTCGGGGTCACGTTCCGTGGCAGTGTGGTAGTGGGGTTTTCTGTCACTTTCAGGAATGAACACCAGCAGCACGAGTCTTCGCTTGTATTCTTCGATGTTGGTTTCAATCTCGATACGGGGTTCTACGTGCCATTTCAAAGCATCATGAATGATTTCGAGCATCTCTTTTTCGCTGTGGATGCCCGTGATCCTTTTATCGTCGTCAACACCGATGAGAATAACCCCGCCTTCGGTGTTGGCAAATGCTACGATAGATTTCGCGATTTTTTTCGGGGAATGCACGACCCTTTTGAATTCGGTGTGCTGTGATTCCCCCTGCTCGACGAGCTCAAGCAGGGGAGCGTTTTCAAGCTGAGGCCAGGTGAGTGACATAGGGCTTGAATCCAGGAGTTTGTGAGACAGATTATTCCGGTTTCAGATGCGGAAAGAAAAGCACGTCTCTGATCGATTCTTCACCGCACAGAAGCATGACCAGCCGATCGACACCGATTCCCAGACCGGCGCATGGCGGCATGCCGTATTCGAGAGCGCGCAGAAAATCTTCATCGACCACCATGGCTTCATCATCACCGCGAAGACGGAGTTTTGCCTGCTCCTCAAGTCTTTTGCGCTGAATGACAGGGTCATTGAGCTCGGAGAATGAGTTGCAGAGCTCTTTTCCTCCAACAATGAGCTCGAACCGTTCTACCAGACCTTCTTGTGAGCGATGTTCTTTTGCCAGCGGAGACATTTCAGTGGGGTAATCCATGATGAACGTCGGCTGGATAAGCTTTGGTTCGACGAACTCGCCGAATATTTCATCGATGATTTTTCCGCTGCTGATTTTCGGATCGAGTTCCAGTCCGAGGTCCTTTGCGATATTGCGCAGTTCGGTTTCTGTTTTTCCGCTGATATCGCGGTTACAGTACTGCATGATGGCATCGGCTATAGAGAGTCTCGTAAAGGGGGGCCTGAGCGAAATCTCATTGCCGAGAAATGTTGTTGTGTCGCTGTTGTTGACGGAAAGACAGGTCCGGTAGATCAGCTGTTCGACCAGTTCCATCATCCAGTAGTAATCCTTGTAGGCGACATAGAGTTCGACCTGCGTGAATTCAGGGTTGTGAAAACGGTCGATACCTTCATTGCGAAAGTCCTTGGCAAATTCAAAGACGCCGTCAAAACCGCCGACGATGAGCCGCTTGAGGTAAAGCTCATTGGCAATTCTGAGATAGAGCTCCATATCCAGCGCGTTATGATGTGTGGTGAACGGTCGTGCTGCCGCACCGCCGTATACCGGCTGGAGGATGGGGGTTTCGACTTCAAGGTATCCTTTTTCCGAAAAGTAGGTGCGCATGAAGGTGACAATCGCCGAACGCTTGATGAACGTTTTTCGGACTTCAGGGTTGACAATCAGGTCGACATAACGCTGACGGTAGCGCAGTTCCTTGTCGCTGAAGGCGTCATAGGTGATTTTTTCACCCTCCACCTCTTTTTCCTTGGCGATCGGTATCGGTCTGAGCGACTTGCTCAGAAGCATGAACTCTTCTGCGTGGATGGAGATTTCGCCTGTTTTCGTTCTGAATGTGAACCCTTTGACCCCGACGATATCGCCGATATCAAGCAGCTTGAAAATACGATAGGCTTCCTGGCCGACATCGTCACGTTTCATGTAAACCTGAATGCGACCCTGAGCGTCCTGAATATTGAAAAAGGACGCTTTTCCCATTTTTCTGACGGCCATGATGCGTCCTGCCACCGATACGGTTTCAGGTGTTTCTTCAAGGAAGTTCTCTTTGATGTCCGTGGAGTGCCGGGTTACGTCGAACCCGTAAGGGTAAGGCCTGACTCCTTCTTCCTGAAGCAGTCTCCGCTCCTCAAGGCGTCTCTGCATCTGATCATTGAGTGCCTTCTGCTCATGTTCCTGCATATCTGCGCCCCCCCGGAGAGGAGTGTCCTGTGCGTCTGTCATAGTATGATGTTATCTGTTGGGCGGTGTGTTAGATTCATTAATGAAAAAGTCTGTTCCTTCGCAGGGTATGCCTGATTGATCAGGATACGCTTGCCTTATACCAGATGTAGGGAATGGTGCTGATTTTCTGGTAAAATGAACGGTAGGCCCGTTGCGAGAAGACGTCGTAGCCGTTTTTTTCAATGGTCTTTAAAATATTGCTGTAGTTCAGGCTGCTGACCAGCACGGCAAAACGGCTGTTTTTTTCCAGCATCGGTATTCCCAGATCAGATTTATGGTAGTAGAGCCTTGCGCGTTCGATCTGAAAACGGATAAGTTCGATGAAGTTGTCATTCAGTTCCTTTCGCATGAATTCCTCCCTTGTATAGCCGAACCTTTTGAGGTCTTCCAGCGGGATATAGATTCTTCCCCGGTCGACGTCTTCACCGACATCGCGTAGAATGTTGGTCAGCTGCATCGCTATGCCGAGTTCTATGGCATGGTCGAGGGCTTTTTTATCATGGTATCCGAAAATTTCTGAACACATGAGACCAACGACCGATGCCACCTTATAGCAGTAGATATAGAGTTCGTCAAATGTTTCAAAGGGCTTGAAATCGATGTCCATTGCCACGCCATCCATCAGGTCGAGCGGCAGCTCGATAGGAATAGGGAAGTCTTTAAGCGTATCCTGCCAGGCCATCATGATCGGATCGTCGTTGTGATTGCCGTCATAGCATTGCCGGAGCCTGGTTTTCCAGTTTTCCATCAGGATGCCGAGTTCGCTGCGGGTGAGCGAACCGTTGCTGATTTTATCCTCTGCCATGTCGACAAGATCGTCGACTGTCCGCAGCAGAGCGTACATGGCAAAGATCGGTTTCCTCTGTCGTTTCGGGAGAAAAAGCGTTGCCAGATAGAAGGTTTTTGCATGGTGTTGTGCAATCTGGCGGCAGTACCCGTAAGCGTTTTCAAGCGTCAGTTCGCCATCAGACCCATGTACAATGGTTTGTCCATTATAGCTGTAATTCATCGAACCTGTGTGCTTTGTTCAGCCTGAAAAAAAGAGTGGGCTTTTCCTGTTTGCCGCCGGTGATTCCGTATGCAAAGAAAGCAAAAATATGTAACTTTTTAAGGCTTGATTAAGTTATTAGGAAGAGTTGGCAAGATAAAATAAAGCTGTAAATATAGCAATACGCAATCGTGCTGTTGTATGTCCCGGTACGGCTGGCCTATTCATGATTTTTATTCTCATCTATTGGATACATTTTTTTCGTCGGAAATTGTCCGGGAACGGGCAATGCTTGTCGGGGTCAGTTCCGCCCCTGAATTGACCAGACCGATGGTCGAGGAATATCTTGATGAACTTGCATTTCTTGCAGATACTGCAGGTGCAGATGTGGTTGCCCGTATCATTCAGGAGCGAAAGGTCAAAGATCCTGCATGGTTTATCGGTAAAGGAAAGGTTGAGGAAATGGGCCATATCGTCAAGGGAGGCGAGATCGATCTCGTTATTTTTGATGATGATCTTTCGCCGGTTCAGGCTCGGAACCTTGAGAAAGCCTTCGACTGCAAAGTGCTTGACCGTACGGAGCTCATTCTTCAGATTTTTGCCATAAGGGCCAAGTCATCGCAGGCTAAAATGCAGGTGGAGCTGGCACAGCTCGAATATCTGCTCCCGCGCCTGACCAGGTTATGGACCCATCTGTCGAAACAGAAAGGCGGTATAGGAACCAAAGGTCCCGGTGAAACTCAGATCGAGACGGACCGGCGGCTTGTACGCAACAGAATATCCTTGCTGAAGAAGAAGCTCAGGGAACTTTCTCTGCAGCATGCAACCCAGACCAAGGACCGTAGCGACATTCCCCGTGTCGCTCTTGTCGGATATACCAATGCCGGGAAGTCTACGCTGATGAACCGCCTTTGTCCGAATGCCGGAGCCTATGCAGAGGACAGGCTTTTCGCAACGCTCGATACGAAAACCAGGAGGCTTGAACTCAGAATAAACAAGGTGGTGCTTCTGTCGGATACTGTGGGTTTCATCCGGAAACTGCCCCATCATCTTGTCGAATGTTTCCGTTCCACCCTGGACGAGGTTCTTCAGGCGGATTTTCTTCTGCACATCGTCGATGCCGGTCATCCCGGTTTCGAGGAGCAGATGCTCGTTGTCCGCCAGACCCTTCAGGAGATCGGCGTCAGGCATGACAATATTATCGACGTTTTCAACAAGGTCGATACTGTCGAGGATATGGAGCAGCTTCGTGCACTGCGGCAGAAATATCCCGATGCTCTTTTCGTTTCCGCCGTCAGAGGGTTGAACCTGAACGCGCTGAAGGATGCTGTCGGTGAGTATGTCGCGCGTCAGTACCAGGAGCGCAGGATCAGGACCCACGTAGCAAACTACAAGGTTATCGGTTATATCTATGAACATGCCGAGGTGCTTGATAAGCGTTATGAGGATGAGGATGTTATCATAACATACCGTGCGCATACCCGGAATCTCAAACACATCGACGCCAGGGTAAAGGCGTTTCAGAAATCAGAGAGCTATGTCGCTTGAGCTGTTTAATACCACTCGTCGCGATATTCCCGAGCGGAGGCTGACGCATATGATCCGGGGTGTTCTTCATGCCGAGGGATTTTCGATTGACAGTCTGACAGCGGTCTATTGCGGCAACCGCCTGAGCCGGCGCATCAATCGCGAGTTTCTGCAGCACGATTATCCTACCGATACGATTACCTTCACCTACAGCGACGGGCCGGGGATCGAAGGCGAGTTTTATATTTCACTTGATATGGTTGCCCATAACGCCCGCAGGTTCAATGTAGATTTTACGGACGAATTGTTTCGGGTTACAATTCATTCCGCACTGCATCTTGCCGGTTTCGAGGATGGAAGCGAGCAGGAGCGAGCATCTATGAAGGCAAGGGAGGACAGCTATCTTGAGCAGTTCGGCCGGGAACGCTCTGCGTAAGACCGGTACAGGGATTTGCGGTTGGCAGAGACTGTTTTTTTTTCGATACTATTATACATTATCGCTGCAGCTGTCTGTGGCAGCTGCTTAACCGTTTGTCCGGACAGACTGTCCGGCTGTTTTCGGTCAGGCTGTCGATACCATGAGCTGTTGCTGCGCAACAGGCTGCGGGTCAGCGTTCATGCTGCACCGTGCTTTGCCGGCAGCGCTGTCTATCGTTCAAGGCAATGCGATGGTACATGCCATCGCGGGTGCCGCTGTCATGGTCATGTGTCGTGGAAAAGACATTGATGGCGGTGCCCTCGAGAGAGTCTCTTTACAACACAAACGAGTGTAATTATGGGGATTTCATTCAGTAATGTTCCTGAGGATTCTTCCTGCACGGTTATTTTTGAGCAGGAAATGGCGCTTGGCAATATGGCTGTTCTCTATCGGAAGTGGCACGGGGAGGGGGTAACCGGCGATGATTTTTTTATTCATGCCGCTGATGCGGCATCCATGGACGAGTCTTCGCTTAAGGACATCGTTCGTTCTTCAGCGCTTGTCGGGGCTGATTCGCCAATTATTATTTCCCGTACCGGGGACTTTCTCTGTGCGCGTTTCAACGTCCACCGGATATGATTTTCTCCATTGATGGAGTCAAAAGCTCAATCCCTGCAGGGCAGGAAGGCATTATATTTTTCTGCAGCAGCATGACATCTTTTTGTGGCTGCATGTTGCCGATGGACAGGGGGTTTTGCCGATTGGCTGTTAACGGAGTATAGCTGTTATGGAGTACCCGATCCTTCTCTGGTGTATGGCTTTCGTCTTTCTTGTCATCGGCATCGCCGGACTTTTTTTGCCGGCTCTTCCCGGAATTGTTCTTGTTTTTGCAGGACTGGTTACCGCGGCCTGGGCTGAGGGTTTTCAGTTTGTCGGGCGTGGTGCTATCCTGATTCTGGGGGTGCTTGCGCTGTTCGGATACGGGATCGACCTGCTTGCCGGGGTTTTAGGCGCCAGAACGTTCGGGGCCGGCCGATATGCGGTTATCGGCGCCGGGCTCGGTACGCTTGCTGGAATGTTTTTCGGGCTGCCGGGGATTCTGCTTGGTCCTTTTGTCGGGGCGGTATGCGGTGAACTGGCTGCACGCAAAGATCTGGTTTCGGCAGGGATGGCAGGATTCGGGGCATGGATCGGCATCATAGTCGGAACGGCGGCAAAAATAGCGGTTGTGTGGGCAATGGTCGGTGTTTTCATTGCAGCCAGGTTTTTCTGAATGCGCCGCAAGCTTTTTCAGTGGTCGTCAGGCGTAAATATCAATGTAATCAGGAGCGACAGAAGTATGGCTCTTTGCACCAGTGATCGATGCCGTTCCGTTCTGCAGTCGGATATCCGGATGATGTCGGTTGAATGTCATCGTCTTGGAGGAATCAATCTTTCCCAGGGGGTTTGCGATACGCCTGTTCCCGATGCTGTGCTCGAAGGGGCCCGACAGGCATTGATCGACAGGAAAAACAGTTATACCCATTATGCCGGTACGCGCTCTTTACGGAAGGCACTTGCTGAAAAATACCGGACGATATATGATATCGATATCGATCCCGACAGGGAAATCGTTGTCAGCGCGGGCGCAACCGGGGCTATGTATTGCGCTTTTCAGGCACTGCTGAATCCCGGCGATGAGGTGATCGTTTTCGAGCCCGGTTACGGTTATCATATCAGTACGCTCAATGCCGTGGGGGCTGTTCCGGTATTTCTTTCCCTCTCGTATCCCGATTGGTCCTTCAGTCCGGCAGATCTGGAGGCGGCGGTGAGCTCCCGTACCAGAGCGATACTTGTCAATACACCGGGAAATCCGTCAGGAAAAGTATTTACCCGCGCAGAACTGATGCTCATGGCCGAGTTCGCCAAAGCCCACGATCTGTTTGTGTTTGCCGATGAAATCTATGAACATTTCCTTTATGACGGCCGCAGGCACTGCTCGCCATTTATGCTTCCCGGAATGCGCGATCGGACGGTTCTTGTTTCGGGTTTTTCCAAAACCTTCAGCGTGACAGGGTGGAGAATCGGCTACGCTCTTTGCGATGAGCGGTGGGCAAAGGCGATTGGCTATTTCAATGATCTGGTCTATGTGTGTGCTCCTGCGCCGCTTCAGTACGGCGTTGCAGAAGGGCTGGCGGCCCTCGACCCCTCCTATTATGCCGGCTTGTCTGAACAGTACGGGTTCAAACGCGACCGTTTCTGTCGTGTCCTTGACGATGCGGGACTTCAGGCCGTTACGCCTGCAGGAGCCTATTATGTTCTTGCTGATGTATCCCGTCTTCCTGGATTGACAAGCAGGGATAAGGCGATGCATATTCTCAGGGAGACCGGTGTTGCCGCTGTGCCCGGCAGTGCTTTTTTTCGCAACGAAGCTTCACGGCAGCTGGTCAGGTTCTGCTACGCCAAAGATGATGCTGTTCTCGATGCTGCATGCGATCGTCTGATGCTGCTGGGAAACAGCTGACCGATAAAAAAATGCCGATACCACAGATGTAAGCCGAATTCTGTCCTCTCCCGGGCCTGCGGCCTCAAGAGAGTTGCAGTCATTTATCTGATGCGGCTCACCCGGCAGCTCTCTTTTCAGAATTGAACGAACAGCCCTTTTTCCTTGCGGAAAAGCTGCCCTATTTAGCCTTGCATCGGGGAGGTTTGCCAAGCATGCGTCATTACTGACGCACCTGGTGGTCTCTTACACCACCGTTTCACCCTTACTCCGGAATTCCGAAGCGGTCTGCTTTCTGTTGCGCTATCTGTAGTACAGGTTTCAGATCCTGTACTCCCGGACTTGAGCTGAGCTCTCGGCCGGCACCCTGTCCTGTGATGTTCGGACTTTCCTCTGTATGCCCTGCGGTATACAGCGACTGCACACTGTGGTATCAGCGAAGCGTATAGCTATCAAGAAATAATCGATTTTGCAAACATTTCGTTCAGATGGATGGAATCAGGGGACCTGACGGTATCGAAAAGGTGGCCCCGACGGTACAGACTCCATCAGGAAGCGATGGATAGGGCAGGGGGAAACCGGAACGCCATGCCTCAAAAGCGATGGCGTTCCGGTAGGAGTGTCAATCCTGCATTGCGGCAGCTTCTTCGAAAAGGCGTTCGTGAACGACCATGCGTCCGCATGATTCACAAAGATAAAACCCTCCCTGGACGATCAGCGTGTGACGGTTGGTTGGAACGCGGGTGTTGCAGCCGGAACACGCCTGGCGGTGCAGTTTGACCACGGCATTCTGAATGCTGCCGCTTTTGAGATGATCGTATTTTGAAAGAAGGCGTTTCGACTCTGATTCGACAATGCTTCTCTGTTTTTTTATTTTTTCTTCGAGGCTGCTTACTTCTCCTGATGTTTCGACGATGATACTCTCAAGTTCTTCTTTTTTCTGCCTGACCTGATCCTTGAGATCTTCAAGCTGCTGTTCAAGAATGTCATCCGGCATCATCTCTTCTGAAATTTCGTCGTAGCGGTTTTCTGCAATCAGCTGCCGTCCTTTTTCCTGCATTTCGAGCGCTTTGTGTTCAGTGTGTGAGATGTCCTGCAGCTGGATATCTGCCTGCGCGATCTCTTTTTCTTCGTACTCGATCTGCTTTGAAAGAGCATCATACTCCTTGTTGTTGCGCGCAAGAGTCTGTTTGTCCTTGAATGTCTTGATTTTGGAACGGGCGTGTTCGATAGTGTCGTTCAGTCTCTGGCGGGACTTTTCATGTTCACCGGCGACTTTTTTCCTGGCTTCGATCTGCCGGCTGGTAAATGCGATATCTTCGTCAAGGGCTTCAATCTCTTCAGGAAGGCCCTTTTGCAGGCTCATGATGCTCTCAATTTGATTGTCCAGGTGTTGCAGCCGGACAATGAGGTTGATTTTTGTATGGTCCACTACAGCTTGTATTTAAATATTGTTGAAATAAAAAAAGCACCTCATGAATAAGGTGCATTATGAATACTGATCGTTGATATCAAAGCTTGTCAGAAGAGGATAGAATGCTGTTTCTTCGGAAATGTTTTGCATATGATTCTTTCAGCTTGATTGTGCCCGAAAGGAGATTCGAACTCCTACACCTTGCGGCGCTCGTCCCTGAAACGAGTGCGTCTACCAATTCCGCCATTCGGGCAATACCTTTCGGCAAATCCAATTTATATAAATAAAACTTTTTATGGATTTTGCCAAAAAATCTGCTTACTTGATTTCCTTATGCAGCGTGTGTCTTTTCAGACTCGGATTGTACTTCTTGAGGATGAGACGCTCAGTCTGATTTTTCTTGTTTTTCGTTGTCGTATAGCGTGAAGGAGACGCGCCTTCCTTCCTTGCTTCGGTGCATTCGAGGGTGATGATGACCCTGTTTTCTTTTTTAGCCATGAATTCCTCTACAGTAGGTTAAAAATTATGATTGGAGAATATAAATCATCAGCTTGGAATTTGCAAGCTGATTGTTTTTTGTATGGTTAGATTATAACAGCTATTATTCAACTTTCCTTCAACACTCAAGATTATTATTCCGTGCTCGATTCCAGGTTTTTTTCCTATCGCGACAACATACTTGCCTGTGAGGGGGTTTCACTCGACGCCCTTGCAGCAGAGTACGCTACACCGTTGTTCGTCGTGAGCCGCAATGCGCTTATCGAACAGTACAGGGCTTTTGAGAGAGCCTTTTCCTCACTCAGCCATTTTACCTGTTATTCCGTCAAGGCAAACTTCAATATTCATGTCATCAGGGCCCTTGCCGAAGAGGGATGCGGCTGCGATGTGAATTCAGGCGGAGAGCTGTTTCGTGCGCTGAAAGCCGGCGTCGATCCTTGTAAGATTATTATGGCCGGCGTGGGTAAAAGCGATCAGGATATCGAATATGCCCTTCGTTCCGGAATTTTTATGCTTAAGGCCGAATCGCTTTCTGAATTGCGCCACATTGAAGCTGTTGCCGCCCGACTCGGTGTTACTGCCTCAGTAGGCGTTCGCATCAATCCGAATGTGACAGCTGAAACCCATCCCTACATTACAACGGGGGACAGTAAAGAAAAATTCGGGGTCGACGAGGCGTCCCTTGAGGAGATGTTCGACCTTCTCAAGTCGATGAATCACGTTCGTTTTATGTGTCTCGATATGCATATCGGATCCCAGATTTTCGATACTGAATTTTATCATGCGGCTACAGAGAAACTTCTTGATGTGCTTGGTGCTGCAAGAGCTGCCGGGTTCGCGATTGATTATCTCGATATCGGTGGCGGTTTTCCGGTGACCTATGAGCCTCAGAAGTCGGCTACTCCTGTAGAGCACTTTGCCGCCCGCCTTATACCGCTTCTCGAGAAAACAGGAACGACCGTTATTTTCGAGCCGGGGCGCTTTATTGCAGCTAATTCCGCGGTCATGGTGACAAAGGTTCTTTATCGCAAGCGCAATCACATCGGCAAGGAGTTCGTGATCGTCGATGCCGGTATGACGGAACTGATACGCCCTGCACTCTATCAGTCTCATCATGAGATTATCGGGGTGAGGCAGCATGAGACGACCATTGTTGCCGATGTGGTCGGTCCGGTCTGTGAATCCGGCGATTTCTTTGCCAGAGGCCGGACGATCGATGCTGTTGGGGAAGGAGAGTTCCTTGCGATTCTGTCTTCAGGAGCCTATGGCGCAGTTATGAGCAACAATTACAACGGGCGTCTTCGTCCGGCCGAGGTTATGGTCGATGATGGCCGGGCCACTCTGATCAGAAAACGCGATACCTACGAGCAGCTCATCGAGAATGAGGTCTGAACAACGAGGGTCCTGTCCTGATTTCGGTAGGGGACAGAGATGTTCTGTCCCCTTTTGTTAGGCGTCTCATGCGCAGCTGAATGGTGAGCGCTTCAGCCTTCTTCTCCGATGTTTTCCTGCGGGATGTTGCTGAAGATCATCCGTGTCGCTTCAGCGTGATTGAGGGTATAGAAATGAATACCCCTGATATGGTGATCGATGAGCTCCCGTACCTGCTGCGTTGCCCACGTAATTCCGATTTCCGCGACTGATGCATCGTCGGGTGCCTCCAGGACCTGTTTGAGGAGCTCTGCCGGAATACGTGCGCCAAGAGCAAGTTCCGACATCCGGATCAACCCTTTTCTGGTTGTGACCGGCATAATGCCGGGGATGATGGGGACGGTAATGCCTTCAAGTGCGCATCGGTCGACGAAGTCAAAATAATCTCTGTTATCGAAAAAGAGCTGGGTGACGATGTAGTCTGCTCCGGCATCGACTTTTTCTTTCAGATAGGCAATCTCCTGCAGGCGGTTCGGGGTTTGCGGGTGTCCTTCGGGAAATCCTGCGACACCGATGCCGAACGAAGGGAAATGTGTTTTGATAAAGCGTACAAGATCGATCGCATGAGGGAAGTCTTTCGTGGCTTCTTCATATGAAACAGCGTCGGAGGGAAGATCTCCCCGTAATGCCAGAACGTTGTTTATGCCGTTCTTTTCATAGGTTTCCAGGATGTCGCTGATTTCTTCTTTTGTCGAGCAGATGCATGTCAGGTGCGAAACAACCGTCAGACCTGTTTCTTTGCGGATTCTCGTGACAAGATCATGCGTGCGCGATCGTGTCGATCCTCCTGCTCCATAGGTGACACTGACGTAGGATGGATGAAACGGGATGAGTTCTGAAATTGTTCTGAACAGCTTGTCCCAGTCATCATTTTTTTTAGGCGGAAAAAACTCGAAACTGAAGACCGGATTATCGGCTGAGCTGAGAATCTCTTTTACTAACATGCAAATGATTTTTTTTCCTTGGTTCAATTCAAAAAAAAATAATATAGAGAAATTACCAGAGACAGTGAGGTAAAATAATAGGTTTCACCCCAAAACCTTCTTTCAGCGTACTGTTATGTCTTTTTCCCCCGCACCGTATCCGGCATTGCGCCTTCTTATAGCTGCCTGCATCGGTGTTACGGCCGGCGCAGGGCTTTCGCTGCCGGTTATGGTATGGATTCTCTGTGCAGGGTTTTCAGCTCTCCTGCTCCCCGTTATTGCCTATGGCCTTGAACGGCGATTTTTCCGTCAAGGCTTTGCGGGACCAGTAACGATTGCCTGTTTTTTTCTGCTTGCCCTATCTGCTTTTGCCGCATGGAGTGCCTTTCGCTACAGCTATGTTGGCAATGATTCGGTTCTCCGGTATCTCGACAGGGATATCCTGTTGCATGGTACTGTGTCTGGCAGACCGAGGGTGTTGACGTCGGGGCAGCGCATGATTGTCGATGCCGATACCATCTTCATTGATGGAACAACCGTTTCTGCTTCGGGCAGGGTCACTGTTTTTGTCCGCTCTTCCATGCCGGAAGAGGGCCTGCTGGCTGAGCCGGGCGACAGCGTGTGGCTGAAAGGGAAGCCGGAGCGTCTGGCAGAAAGGGCCAATCCAGGGGATTTCAATCCTGCAGAGTATTACCGGAGGCTTGGGATTCATGCATCGATGTTTGTTGCCGGTCCGTGGCTTGTGCATAACGAGGGCCTTGATCAAGGCGCGGTCTTTGAGGGCTGGCTTGTCCGCCCTGTGCGTCATTTCCTGGAAGGCGCTCTCGAATCGCTGCTTCCCCATGGTCATGAACGGAATTTTTTCAGAGGACTTGTCCTTGGAGAACGGGAGTTGCTCGATCCGGCAGTATACGATGGTTTCCGGCGGACCGGCACGGCACATGTGCTCGCGATTTCAGGATTGCATGTCGGGCTGCTTGTCCTGGTGGTTCTTCTGTTTATGCAGCGTTTCAGAGGAACGACAACCGGAAAATGGCTGGTTGTCGCCGTGGTTGCCCTGCTGTTGCTGATATACTCGCAGGTAACCGGTAATGCACCATCGGTAAGACGTGCATCGATCATGACTGTCGTGCTTCTCGCCGGTTATGCGGCCGGACGACAGACATATCCACTGAATTCACTCGCGGTGGCCGATCTCCTGATGCTTGCCGCTGACCCGCTCGAACTCTACCAGGCAGGTTTTCTTATGACAAATGCTGCCGTGGCGTCGATTCTTCTGCTCTATCCGCTTCTCAGCCTTCCTGCGGCATCCTGGAAAGGTGGGATCGGACGGTTTGGCCGCGCTCTCTGGAATCCCTTCTGCATCAGTCTCTCTGCTATGGCAGGGGTTTCTCCTCTCATCGCGCTCTATTTCGGTTCATTTTCCATTGCCGGCATCGCAGCCAATCTTCCTGTTGTTTTTCTTGTCAGCGCCATGATTTTTTCAATGCTTCCTGCGCTGTTGCTTCATCTGTTTCAGCTTCCATTCGCAGAGCACTATGCTGCCGCGGCATGGTTTTTTGCCCATGCTGCGCTCTCTGTTACCGGTTTTTTCAGTCGATGGGAAAATGCTTCTGTTGCCGTCCGTCCCGATGCCGTCATGGTGGCGCTGTACTATGTCATTGCGCTTGTGCTGCTGTATTTTCTGTATCGTAAAAAGACCGCAGGATTGATCATTGCCCTGTGTGCCGCCGCCAACGTTATCTGCTGGTACCCTCTCCTGAATGCCGGCCCCTCAGCCCGGCACCTTATTCCCGTCAGGACCGGCAAAAGCGCCGCGCTGCTCTACAGCACTGCATCGTCAGCAGTGCTGATCGATGCGGGATCGCGTCATGAACATATGGCGTTCATAGAACGACAGATGGCTCGCAACCGCATTGCTTCGCTTGATGCGGCAATCCGGTTGATGTCGCCGGACAGTCTTGTCAGTCAGGTGGAGGCCGCATCATTCATGCTATCGGATGAGAGGCGGCTTGTAACACCCTCGCTGCTGGTGACGAGAGTGGGAAAAGATATGGTTGCAATGTGGGATAGTGCGGGTGAATCCGTGCTTGTTGCTTCCGGTATCGACGTCCTGACGCGATGTGTGGCCGATCATGCGGGTCGAAGGGTTGTCGTTCTGATGCAACGTTTCGGGATCGATGAGTATCGGAGGTTTGCCGGATGGTTCGATCGTGCTCAACCGGAGGCGTGTATGGTTTTGTGTTCCGGGAGTATGCCAAAGAAGGATCGTACTCTGATTGCGCATCTGGCCAGGGGGCGTTTGGCATTGAGCGTGTACTGATGGACAAACGTGAAAGCCGGGCAGGAAGGCGCAGCCTCACTCTTCTTCGATGAGAGGGAGCTGGTTGCTGGTATTGAACCCGAACTCTTCGATGATGTTCCTGACGTCGGGTGAGTACGCCGGGGGCATGAGTTTGCTCAGAACTCTTGCAATCGTATAGATTTTTCCTTCGACAGGGAGGAATGTGTTGACGACGACTATGTTATTGTCCCGAAGGCGGCAATGTCCGCCGGTGAAATTTCCCTTCTCGTATCGGATTTTGTAGCCTTGCTCAGTAATCGCTTTTTCGAGCAGTTTCAGTTTTTTCTCTTTTTTCATGAGATCACAAGCTGGTCTGCGATCGTGAAAGCAGGTATTTCATGATTGGGGCGACATGAAGGGCCTGAAGCATGCCGCCGTTTTCGATGATTTCCTTTGCTGCTGCCAGGCAGACAGGGTGCACGGTGATCTCTTCGGTGGCATCGAGATGCTGGCCCCCGATTTTTTTGACGCCAAGGGCAAGAAATGTGTAGGATATGTTGTTCTGCAGTGCCGGATTTGCTGAAAGTCGCATCCATTCATACCATTCTCCTCCGCTGTACCCGGTTTCTTCAAGCAGCTCCCTCTTTGCTCCCTGCAGGAGCGATTCGCCCGGGTTGTCGTGTACACCGGCGGGAAGTTCATAGGCGACTTCTCCGATGCCGTGACGGTATTGACGGATCAGGATGATTTTGTCATCCGGGTTGATGGCGATGATGTTGAGCCATGGAGGATATTCCCAGACGTAGAAATCATCGATAATCCTGCCGTTTGCAAGCTGAACCGTGTCCCGGCGCATAGTGAGCCATGGTTGGCGGTGCAAGTAGGTGCTGTCAAGCGTTTTCCAGGGTTTCGGATCATCCTTCATGGCTCGTCAGACGCGCATTCTCGGGTCGAGCGCGTCACGAACGCCATCCCCGATGAGGTTGAAACAGACCACCGTCGACAGAATGGCAATTCCCGGAAAAGTTGAAATCCACCAGTGATTGAGCAGACTGTCGCGGCCTTCATTGATGATATTGCCCCAGCTTGGCGTCGGGGGCTGCACTCCCAGACCGAGGAAAGAGAGGCCTGCCTCGGTAAGGATAATGCTGCCAATGCGAAGGGTGGCAGCAACAATGACCGGAGTCAGGGTGTTGGGTATAAGATGGCGGAAAATGATCCGAAGATGGGAGAGTCCCAGGGATTTTGCCGCAAGAATGAACTCCTGTTCCTTGAGTGAGAGGACCTGACTTCGCACGATACGCGAAACGCCCATCCAGCCGGTGAAGGAGAGCGTAATGACAATAAGGAAAATCGAGTTTCCGAACGTGGCGATGATGATGAGAATGAGAAAGAGCGCCGGAAAGGCGATCAGGACATCGACAATGCGCATCAGGATATTATCGGTCATTCCTCCGAAGTAGCCTGAAGATACCCCTATAACCGTTCCAAGCGTTACTGAAATGAGAACGACGAGAAAGCCTATCGAAAGGGAGATCTTCGAGCCGTAAATCACTCTGCTCATGATATCGCGGCCATACTGATCGGTACCGAGAATGAAGGTCCGGGTGACCACCACATCCCGGTGTGTTTCAGTCGATACAAGGCGGTCGAGGGGAATCGCTTTTTCTCTTGGGCCCTGAAAATAGATGATCCTGTCACCAACCCGGCGGTAGCTGTCGACAAAGATCAGTTTATTGGGCTCATTGCGGTTCTTTAATGTCTTGAAGTCGGTGATAAGGGTGTTTGTCAGCCGGTCCTCCAGAGTGCTTCCCTTGCGCAGCGGGATCGTGACACCTTTTGTGTCTTTAAGAATAAGCGCGTCGATGCGGCTCAGCGGCGGTTTATAGGCTGTGACCAGAAAATCCTGTTGCTCAAAAGGGTTGAATGGCGACAGGAACGGGGCCATGAATGCTGTTGAATAAAGCAGAAAGACGATTACCGAAGCAAACAGCGCAATGGTGTGCTTTCTGAATGATCGCCATCCTGATTCGGAAAGTGTCAACTCCTGTTTCACCCCATGGCGGAGTTCATCGAGGTGTCTGATGAGTGAACGGTGAGAAAAGATGGAGAGCCCGATAATTCCCGCGATCAAATAAAGGGATGCAATCCAGAATTCCAGCATTTCCTGCGTAAAGACAGCAGTGAAACTTTCCGGCGAGACTGCCAGGAGCAGAATGCCTGTTGCGAGGGAGTGGTAGCTTGATACAACAAGCTCGAGTCGCCAGAAGAGGATGACAAAAAAGATGGCTGTTGAGAACATGAAGAACAGCCCGATGCCTTTTCGTCCTGTTCTGAAAAGTCCGATTCCCGGGAGCAGCCGGTCGATAATCGTGGTGCGTGGGTGTGATGCTGTGGTATTCACGTGTGGTATATCGGGTTTCGTGCGACAGACGATTCAACAGGAGAATAACGATTTTTAGTGTTCAATAGCAAGCTTCGGCAGGCTTGTTCTTTGCATTGCATCAGGTTTCATGCATTCTTTCGGGAGGCATAGAAAAAAAGCTGCCTGTTTGCGCAACAGGCAGCTTTTTTAATGATCTGTATCGGTAAACGATCAGGCTTCTGTCGATTCGGACTCCTCTTCAGTTGCAGCTTCGGACTCTTTTCTCGGAGCTATGATCGATACAACAGGGGTTTCAGGCTCACCGATGAACTCAAAGTTGCCGCCGGTGATTTCGGCAGGGATTTCTTTGATGTGCATGGTCTCGCCAAGTTCCATACCGGAGACATCGATCGTAATGTGATCGGGAATGCTGGATGGTACACCTTTAACGGTCAGTGCGTGAACCAGGGCCTGGAGCTTTCCTCCGGCGACAATGCCGGGCCCTTTGCCGCTAAAGGTTACCGGTACTTCCATTTCGAGAACCTCTCCGGCGGAGAAGAACTGGAAGTCCGCATGAATAACTCTGTCTGTAACAGGATCGAACTGAACATCCTTGATGAGAGAGCGTCTGCTTTTGCCGTCAGGGAATTCGAGGTTGATGATATGTGATTCCGGTGAATGAACCAGTTTGTCAAGTGCCAGCTCATTGACGCAGATGTGCTGATTTTCTTCACCTTTATGGTAGACAACAGCAGGAACTTTTCCTTCCTTTCTTAATGACTTCGCTTCGTTTTTGCTGCAGGTGCGAGGCTCAACTGCCAGTACAATTGTTTCCATGCTCTTCCTTACTCTTCTTTTAGCGCTTTAATAATGTTAGTAGTGATTATTTTTTTTTGATGTTTTTACTGTCAAACAGGCAGCTGACAGAATTATCATCGTAAATGCGTTTAATGGCTTCACCGAACAGGTTGCTGACGGTTACTTCTTCTATTTTTTCAGAAGGCGCATGCCCTGTGACGACTGAGTCGGTGAGAATGACCTTTTCAAGAACAGACGCGTTGATCCGGTCGATCGCAGGTCCTGAAAGAATGCCATGCGTGGCGGCGGAGTAGATTTTCTTTCCTCCGGCATCCTGAATGGCTTTGGCTGCGTTGACCAGTGTTCCTGCTGTATCGATCATGTCGTCGACAAGAAGAACGTTTTTGCCCTTTACATCTCCGATGATGTTCATGACTTCTGCGACATTTGCTTTCGGGCGCCTCTTGTCGACGATGACCAGATCGGTTCCCAGTGCTTCGGCAAAAGCTCGTGCAAGCTTGACGCCTCCGACATCCGGGGACGCGACAACAAGGTTATCGAGTTCCATCGACCGGATGTGATCGATGAGAACGACGCTCGAATAGAGATGATCGAACGGAATATCGAAAAAGCCCTGAATCTGAGGGGCGTGCAGGTCCATGGTGAGAATCCTGTTCGCTCCGGCTTTGGTGAGGAGGTTCGCAACCAGTTTTGCGGTAATGGCAACGCGTGGGCGGTCTTTTCGGTCCTGTCTGGCATAACCGTAATACGGGATGACTGCTGTTATTCTTGCCGCCGATGAGCGTCTTGCGGCATCAATCATGATGAGCAGTTCCATCAGATTGTCGGCAGGAGGATTGGTCGATTGGATAATGAACATATCAGAGCCCCTGATAGATTCAAAGTAATTGACTGATATCTCCCCGTCAGAAAAATTTTCCACTTTTGCGTTACAAAGCGGCATGTCAAGGTATTCAGCAATTTTTTCAGCAAGCGCTGTGTTGCTTCTTCCCGCAAAAATTTTGATTGGTTTTGCCATGGCTTCCTGCTTTTTCGAGTGAAACGAATTATATTAGGCTTTGTCTCGAATGCCTGCTCTTGTCCCTTTTTATGGTGTCAGGACTGCAAAAATCCTCGAATTTATAATATAACAAAAAAGTTGAAATTAATCACCTTTGCTGTTTATAAAGTTTATCCTCTTTTATGAACGTATCCGACATACAGATTTTTCTGCAACAGTTTTTTGACCAGGTGGAGCTGGTGGGGGATGGCGGTGTCGATATTACCGGTCCCGCCAGAATTGAACAGGCTTCCGAGGGTGAAGTAACCTTTGTGGCCAATGAGAAATACAGTAAATACATCGATTCTACCAAAGCGTCGTTGCTTATTGTCGGCACGCAGCTGCCTGTCGGGCAATATAGCAACCGGCACACTTTCCTGAAAGTAAAAGACCCCTATACAGCGTTTGTCTTTATTCTTGAAAAGTATGCTGCTCCGCGCAAAATCGCTTCTCCCGGGATTGCTCCCACAGCTGTTGTGGGACGCAATGTCCGTATAGGCAGTAATGTATCGGTTGGAGAGTATGCCGTTATAGGAGATGGCTGCTCCATCGGGGATGACTGTCTTATTGCTGCGCATTGCGTTTTGATGGATGGGGTATCAATAGGTGACCACTGTATCCTGTTCCCGCATGCTGTCTGCTATGATTCGGTCAGGCTTGGCAATCGGGTCACCCTGCATACCGGTGCCGTTATCGGGGCCGATGGTTTTGGCTTTGCCCCGCAGAGGGAGGGATCATATATCAAAATACCCCAGATGGGTATCGTCGAGATAGGTGATGATGTCGAGATCGGGGCAAATACGACGGTTGACAGGGCGACGATGGGAAGCACTGTCGTCGAACATGGTGCCAAAATCGATAACCTCGTGCAGATCGGCCATAATTGCAGGATCGGCAGCGATACGGTGATTGCTTCCCAGACAGGGGTTTCAGGAAGCGTGGTTATCGGGAGCCGCTGCATGATCGGGGGACAGGTCGGCATGGCAGGTCACCTCGCGTTGGCGGATCGCACACGGGTGGCCGCAAAAGCCGGTATTACAAAAACCTTCAGCAAACAGGGACAGGTTTTGAGAGGGTATCCCGCTCAGGATATGAAGGATCAGCTTCGTCAGGAGGCTCTGATACGCAATCTCGACAGGATGAAAGCCCGTCTTGATGCACTCGAGGCCGAACTTGAAGCGATGAAAAAACGTTCGAATCCGGCTTTTACCGCATAAGTGAAAGCTTCTGATCGATCTTATGGCCGGTCAGAGGTAATCCTCCTGCTTATTCCAGGGTGCTGTTCAGGTTCCAGTTATAGGGAATGTAGCTGATTTTCAGGGTTTCGGCATGTTCTCTGATCCAGCGTTCGTTTTCCTCTGATGCGAATGATGCCGCGTAGAGCAGCATCTCCTTCCTGCTGCTGCCGAAATCTTTTTCATACCACTGAAAAATCCGTGACAGGCGTATTGTCATGGTTGATTTCAGGATTTCCAGACCACTACGGTTGATAAAACTTCTTGCTGCCACGTCAAGTTGCCGGTCGATGTGCCGGTAGTCGTAAAACTCAATCGGAGGGCATGAGCTCGATGCGCACACCAGCGCAAAATGAATTCTGGGGTCGAATTGTTTCAGCATGAACTGTTTTCGTTCGTCGAAGAGAGAAAATTGCGGCAGAGGAATGACCGGATGAGGCTTGTTCCTGCGGAGGATGCCGTGTTCGATGTCGTCCGGCGTGAAGTCCCTGCCTCCTATTCGGTAGCCGATCCTCCCGAAGAAGTTGGCAATGTCAAGCACGGAGTGCTGAATATCGAATTCTATGACGCCGTGGATGATGAGAATATTGTACATATTGATCCAGAATGCCTTCTTCCGATCATCGGTATCGAGCGTTGACAGATCGAACGAACGCAGATGTGATGCGAGGTCGCGATACTCGGCAAAGCGGGATGATCGTTTTATCGCCAGATAGTCGACACGGCCTTTGCGGTTGTCGAAATACGCGCCCTGAAGTCTCCCGAGAAGCTGTTTGAGCCTGGCGGAGAGCTCTTCGTCATTACCCGCATCCGTTTCTGAGGGGCTCTCGTTGAGGATAGCCCTGAATGGAATGAGGCGGTAAAGGCGTTCTATAAGGGAGGGATCTTTTGCTGCTTCCAGCGTGTGATTTTCAGCGTTGACGATCGCATAGACTGCATTGATCAAGCCGATATGGCTGAATGCCTGAGGGAAATTGCCAAGCATTGTTCCGCTCTGTCCGTCGTACTCTTCTGAAAAAAGTCCAAGGCGGTTCGATGCCCGCAGGGTGTTTGCCAGGATTTCTTTGGCGCCATCGACATCCCCTGAAAGAGCAAGGCACTCTATGAGCCAGAAGTTGCAGAGAATAAACCCGCCTTCTTCTCCCTTCAGGCCGTCAGCGCTCCTGTAGCGGAGAAGAAAACCGTCGGATATAAGATGGTGTCGGCAGGCCCTGATTGTTGACTGAATGCGACTGTCCTGTACTGGCAGGAATCCTGTCAGGGGCATCAGGAGCAGACTGGCGTCGAGGTCTTCGGATCCGTAGCGCTGGACGAATGACCCCATGTCAGTATTGTAGCCTTTTTCAAGGATATCCTGCCGTATCGCCTGTCGTACAGCTATCCACTCCTCCAGAGGGGCTTCGAATCCGAATCGCTTTGCAATAGTGATGCCTCTGTCCAGTGCAACCCAGCACATGATTTTTGAATAGACAAAATGGGCCGGACCGTTTCGCACTTCCCATATTCCGTCATCGGGTTTGTTCCAGTTCTGCATTGCAAGTCTGCAGATCTCACAAAAAAAAGGCCAGAGATCCTCGTCGATCCTGCCGGCGTAATCTGACAGCCGCAGCGCCGCGTCCATGACTTCGCCGTAGATATCCCATTGATCCTGGTTATGCGCCAGGTTTCCGATTCGTACAGGTGCGGAGTTTTTGTATCCTCCCAGGTGATCGAGTGTTTTCTCCGTCAGTATCTTTTCCCCCTGGAGAGAGTACATGATGTTGAGCGTTGTACTTCCATAGTGGCGATAGGTATTGTGAAGCCAGCGGATAAAACGGTCAGCTTCGGCAATGTGTCCGAGCGAAAAAAATGCTTTCAGGGTGAACGATGCGTCGCGCAGCCAGGTGAAGCGGTAATCCCAGTTTCTTTCACCGCCGATAGTTTCGGGCAGCGATGTTGTCGCAGCGGCGGCGATAGCTCCTGTGGGATGAAAGGTCAGCAGTTTCAGGGTGAGCATCGAGCGGTTGATCATGGGAGTATAGCGTCCCTTGAGTGCACAGTTTCCCCCGAAGCACCCCCGGAGCCACTCTCTCCAGTAATCGATAGTCTCCTGAAGGTTGCACTGAATGGTGTTATCGGCTGCATCGTTGCCGTATATCAGATTGAAATGCGCTTTTTCTCCCGCATCGAGCCGGAAAGAGAGCGTTACAGAGTCCTGTTTCTGTTCGATGATGGTGAAGGAGCGCAGCGAATGAACAAGAACCAGATGATTCGCTCCGGCGACTGCTGTCAGAGCTTTTTCGGAGATGGTGATGGCAGGGAGCGCTGTTGCGTAGTCCGGCCTCGGAGCAAAGCGAAGCACAAAGTCTGACGGTCCTGATTCTGCCAGGAGGCATCGATGGATGCGGTGTTCCTTTCTGTCCGGCAGCTGTTGTGATTCAGCTGGCATGAAGTCGAACAGCACAGCTACTGAACCGGTTGTCCTGAACGTGCATGCAAGCACGTTCGTATCAGGAACATACTCCTGTTCTGCCGTGAACTTTTCGAGAGGCTGAATGCTGAAAAATCCCCCTTTTTCATCGTCGAGGAGAGACGCGAAGATTGTCGGAGAGTCCAGAAACGGCATCGAGCAGTAGTCAATCGAACCGTCATTCGATACCAGGGCTGCGGTTTGCATATTGCCGATGATGCCGTAATCAGCGATAGGTCGGTACATGTCGGGCTGGTTTGTGTTGCCTGCCGTTGAATGCGCTCTCTTCCAGGCCGCTTTCTTTTTAATGTACCAAAGATGGCGGTGCGATAAAAAAAAGCTGTCCCTGAGGGGCAATAAGGCATCATGCGGCAACATTGCTGCAGAGTGCTGCAGGATTTTGTGCGGCATGACGTCATATTTTACGACAGGATACGTTGTGAATCACCTTGTATCCACGTTACCAGGCTATTAATTCATTCCAATACAGGACGACAATAATGAATATGACGTTGAAATCATGGGCGACACCGATTGTTTCGGGGTCTGTCTTCATATCGGCACTTTCCGGGTTAATGCTTTTTTTTCATGTTGAGCCGGGCCTTGTTAAACTTCTGCATGAGTGGATTGGCTGGGTTGTCGTTGTCGGGGTCGTGCTTCATGTTGCGGTACACCTCAAAAGTATGCTCTCCTACTTGAAGCATCTGCCGGGAGTCGGGATTATCGGGCTGTCGGTTCTGGTTTTTATTCTTTCACTGTATCCCTGGGTTGAAAAATCCGGGAATCCTATGAAGAAAGCTGTCAGAATGCTTGAGCGTGCCCCGTTGAGCGAGGTTCTCGATATTGCCGGAACGAGCAGAGAAGACCTTGCTGCAAGATTTGCTGCAGCCGGTTTTGTCACCTCGGATGAGGATGCCTCGATCAAGGAAATAGCGGCACAGAACGGTGTGGACGAGCAGAAGATCATGCAGATCGTATTCCGGTAGCAGAGCATGCGGTAAAAGTGTCGATAGTGAAGCGATACCAAAAAAAAGCTCCCCGTACAGGAGGAGCTTTTTTCTGGTATGGTACCGGGGCGTTTACATGTTCAGTTCACCCGTTTCCGCCTGCTGTTTGAGTTCGTCATTGGCATAAATCAGCACTTCGACGCGGCGGTTGAGTTTCTGGCCCTCAGCAGTTTCGTTCGAGGCAACCGGACGGGTTTCACCGTAGCCTACCGTGGAGATGCGGCTGCCATAAACACCATATGCCCTGAGCAGGGAGGCTACCGATTCTGCGCGGTTTTCTGAAAGCTTCTGGTTATAGCCTTCACTGCCATTGGAGTCGGTATGTCCTTCGATCACGACATTGGTGTCGTCGTATTTGTTGAGGATAGATGCGAGTTTCTGGATATTGTAACGGCTCGTGGATGTGAGTGTCGAAGAGTCGGTACTGAAGAGCAGCCCGGAGTCAAACACAACCCGGATTCCTTCACCAACGCGTTCTACCGCAGCGCCTTCGACCTGATTGTCGATCTCTTCTGCCTGAGCATCCATATAATCTCCGATCAATGCTCCCCCTGCGCCGCCGATCACTGCGCCAAGCAGGGCTCCTTTGCCCCAGCTGCCGGTCTGGCTGCCGATGATTCCTCCAAGAATGGCCCCTGAAGCAGCGCCGATACCTGCACCTCTGGCGGCACCCGTTGACGTGGTGCACCCTGATGTAAAGGAGGTCATTGCGAGGATAAGTACCACGGCAAGCGGTTTGCTTAACTGTTTGATGTGTGTCATGTCAAAAACAGGATTAGGTGTTGGAAATGAAATAGACCAAAAACCCCTGAACGATCATGAGGCTTTCATATTGAAACTATAATGTTACTACGTAAAAAGGCAATAAATAATTTCCGTTAATTTCTTTGTATACTGTCGTAAAGAGCTTGTTTGCCTCTCTTTTTTTCTCATGTATGGCAATAAAATCTCTATAGTGGTATGATCCGTTCAAAAGAAGCATGGAAGCAGCAGCTTGAAGATGCTTTGCCTGCCCGTGAGCGCATTGTTGACAGAAACCGTGCGATTACCGCACACTATGCATCGCTGTATCTGCAATGCCCTGATCTTTTCAAGTGGGCAGGAATGGCTGCGTTTGCCTCGAATCAGGTCGGGGTGGCGCTTGCTTTTGTCGAACTGCTCGAGACTCCGTCGGCAATGATGAAAACAGGGCAGGGGGGTGCTTCGAAACAGGATATGATCTCCCTGTTGGGCGACATGGCGGGTTTTGTTTTTCGTTCGGTGCTTTCCTTCCCTGTAAGCATGGTTGATTCGGCTTTACGGAAGCTGCTGCTCGATGATCTCAACGAGATCCGCAGGGGGAACAATAACATCTATCAGGATATTGCCTGGGCTCACGCAGCCTATATCGAAGGGGGGCTTGCGGAGATTGCCGCACATGTTGACGAAGAGGAAAATGAGCTTATGCTTGAAGGATTTTCCCTGATTGATAGTGGAGCGGCCATGCTCAGCAACGGGGGGGATGATGCGGCCGCCCGACAGCTGGTCCGGGAGGGAAATATCAGATTGCTGCGTCATGAGCAGCTCAGGACACTTCATTCCGTTTTTGATGCTATCAGCATTCCCGGCAGGGTTGTCGTCTCGTTCGGCAGCGAGCTGAATTTCGCTGGTGCAGCGCCTTCCGGTGTCCCTGACAGGGCATCGTTCGCAGAGTATTCAGGGTATCTGGAGACGCTTTCGGGTACACGCAGTGTGACTGATGCGCAAGATCGCTGGAACTGGATCGAGAATAATGTGCTTCCGGTCTGGAATGCCGTTGACGGTTCTTATGGCGATTCGCCTCATCTCGGCATCAAGCTCAGAGAGATGGCCGGAGGAAATCCTTCCATGCTTCAGCAGATTGCAAGGTTTGCTTCGACCATGTCGTTTCTGCCGGGAATCGGATAAGTTCTCACTCTCTTTCTTTCGTGATCAGCCAGTAGGAAATGCCGAGCCCGAGTACTACGGCTGCTATGCCCAGCAGGTAATCTGCAGTGAGCTTGTCGAAATCGAGAATGATGACTTTTCTGGAGATCGCCATCAGTGCCGTGGCGACGACAAGCTTCACCGGAATGATATTGGTGTCGAGATAAAGGCGGATGTTGATGAAAATTTCGATAGCGATAAGCACCGCCAGAAACGCGCCGAATGTTTCAAAAAGATCGTTGATGTTGAGCAGGAGAAACGGAGGCTGGCTCAGCCTTGTATAGAGCACATGAATGACATCTCCGATACCCCAGATGATCACGAGAACCATGAGCAGGGCCAGTATTTTGATCGCAAAACGGATGATCCTGTGCAGGAACGCTATAAGCAGGTCTTCGTGTTCCGGAGGGAGTTCCTCGTGGTATTTGATAAAATGATTCTGCTTATCGTTTTTCATTGTGACGGATATTTATCTTGTTCAGCGAGCGCGAAGCGCATCAACCGGGTTGAGGCTGGCGGCTTTGTAGGCCGGAAATATACCGAAAGAAATGCCGATACCTGAACACACGACAATTGAAATGACGATCCACAGCCAGGGAAGCAGGGGCGGCAGGTTGAAGGCAAGGGCGACAAGGTTGCCGGCGCCGACGCCGAGCAGGATTCCGATAAGACCTCCTGTCAGGGACAGAAAAAGCGCTTCGAGCAGGAATTGGCGAAGAATGCTGCTTGCAGGAGCGCCTATGGATTTACGGATGCCGATTTCCTTTGTCCGTTCGGTCACGCTGACCAGCATAATGTTCATGATGCCGACCCCGGCCGTGATCAGCGCCATCAGGCTGATGATAAATGCTCCTATGCTGATGGTTTTCTGAAAATCCCTGAACGATTCGACCAGCGATTCGTTTGTCCTGAGCTCGAAGTCGTTATCCTGCCGGATGGTCAGCCCCCGTGCGACGCGCATCGAGCCTATTGACTGGTCGATGGTTGACTGGTACTCTTTGGGTGAGCCCGCTTCGACAGTGATGCTTATGCTTCGTTTCAGATTGACGTGATCTCTATAGCGCGTTATCGGAACGGCAGCGAGATTGTCCTGACTCTGACCGAATGCGGCTCCTTTTTTCATGAACACGCCAATGATCCGGTACACCTCTCCGTTCATGCGTATTGACTGATCAATCGGGTTTTCTCCGTCAGGAAAAAGGGTGTTTCTCAGTTCGTGGCCTATGACAATGACATTTCTCGAGTAGAGAATGTCGTTTTCTATGAGATTGCGGCCGGTTTCGATATCGAACCCGTTTGCGACCGCGAAGTTCTCATCAGCGCCGAACAGGGTGACGTCCGGATTTGTCGAGCGGTTTTCAAAGACTGCCTGGCTGCCGGCTTGAGAGACCTTCAGACCGATATTTTTAGCTTTTCCCCGCATGAGTCGTTTGAATGCAAGGCCTTCCTCATAGGAAATATCGGGTCGGTTGATGTAGCGGTTTCTTCCGTGACCGCCGAAAAAAGTGGCCGGATATTTCTGTATCTCAAAGGTATTTGCACCAAGGCTTGACAGTCCTGTCGCAACCGACTGATCAATAGCCTGAAGGGCGGTCATTACCGCAATAATGGAAAAAACCCCTACAGCGACACCCATGGTCGTCAGCCACGAACGCAGCAGGTTTGATCGCAGCGACGTCGAGGCCTGAATGACGATTTCGCGTATTGTTATCACAAGTCAGAGTTCAGAAGTCGTTCAAGCTGTATTCGTTCCTTAATTGTTCGACAGCCAGGCATGGCAGCACTCTCTTATTCATAGCGCAATGAATCGGCAGGGTCGAGTTTCGATGCTGATACTGCCGGGGCAAGACCGGAAATGATACCTGTCAGAACCGATACGGTAAGGCTTACCAGAACCAGGGTCATGGAAAAACGTACAGGAAAATCCGGAAGGATTTTTTCGATGCCCAGCGTTATCAGGAGGGCTGTCCCGAGACCGATACAGCCGCCAAGAAGGCATATAGTGACTGATTCGATCAGAAACTGCATGAGAATCGTACGGCGCCGCGCCCCCAGGGCCTTGCGCAACCCGATCTCCCTGGTGCGTTCCTTGACGCTGACGAAAGTAATGTTCATGATGCCGATCGCGCCTACAAAAAGGGACATGCCGGTGATGAAAATGCCGGCGATTGCTATGCCGTTTTTGATCGGGTCGAGCTGGCTTTTGAAGGCCTGCTGTTCGTTGATGGCAAAGTTGTCGTTTTTTCCGGGCGGGAGTCTTCTGATGCGTCGCATGATTCCCCTTATTTCCTCTTTTGCTTCGCCAACAGAGGACTGTTCCTTCATTTTGATACGCATCGTCACATACATACTCGAACCATAGACCTTTCTGAAGGCTCCGAGAGGAATGATAATCTGGTTGTCGAAGCTGAACAGGCCAAGAAATTTGCCCTGTTTTTTAAAGACGCCGATAACCCTGAATTTCTGGTTTTTCAGCCTGATCTCTTTTCCGATCGGCGATTCTCCCGGGAACAGGCCTTCGGCAATATCGTCTCCGATGACGCATACCGTCGATGCGCTTGCCGATTCATGCTGCATGAAGAACCGGCCTTCGGAAAGGTCGCCGGAAGCAGTTCTCAGGTAGTCGGAGGTTGTTCCGAGCGCAAAGACCTGCTGGAGGTTTCTCTCTTTGTAGCTTGCTGAAGCCATATAGGTCGACATCTGGGGAACGGCGATTTCAAGGGCGGAATCTTCGTTGTCGGCAATGATGCGATTGATTCTGTCAGCATAGTCTGTTTTCAGATCAGGCCGGTTTCTATAACGCCACCATTGTCCCATGGTGCTCCAGGATGCTTTCTGCACATAGATGACATCGTAGCCAAGCATGGAAAGACTTTTTTCAAATCCCGCATCGATACCGCTGATAGCGGTGCCCATCATGGTGATCGACACAATGCCGATGATGACCCCCAGTGCCGTGAGAAACGATCGTATCTTGTTTCCCCGGATCTGATCGATGGCCATCAGCATACTTTCGTATGTTTCGTGGCGGAACCGTTTCATGGACCGGGGTTGTTTTTCGTTTCAGCGGTTGAATCGCTTTCGATTTTTCCGTCTCGAAGGCGGATGATTCTCCGGGTGTATTGTGCAATATCCTCTTCATGCGTGATGAGAAGGATGGTGTTGCCTGCTGCAGAGAGTTCGCTGAAGATGGACATGATATCCCTGCTGGTGGTTGAGTCGAGGTTGCCGGTCGGTTCATCGGCGAGGATGAGCGATGGGTTGTTGATCAATGCCCTTGCGATGGCAACGCGCTGGATCTGTCCTCCGGAGAGTTCGGCAGGTTTATGGGAGACTCTGTCTGCAAGTCCTACCTGTTTCAGCGCCGACAGGGCCCGATGTTCACGTTCATCGGCGTCTACTCCGGCATAGATCAGCGGAAGTTCGACATTTCTCAGGCAGTTCAGTCTTGGCAGAAGGTTAAATGTCTGGAAGACGAACCCGATTTCCCTGTTGCGTATCCTTGCCAGTTCGTCATCATCCATGTCGGCAACATTTTCCCCGTTGAGTTCGTAGATTCCTGACGATGGCGTGTCAAGGCACCCGATGATATTCATGAGGGTTGATTTCCCGCTGCCGGAAGGCCCCATGATCGCGACATATTCGTTGCGCAGAAATGTCAGATCGATAGTGTCGAGCGCCCGGACCTGCTGATCGCCCATTTCATAATAGCGGCAGAGTGAACGCATCCGGATAAGGGTTTCAGCCATAAGCGGGTTACTCCTGCTTTTTGAGTTTGACTCTGCTGCCGTCCTTGAGCTGTTTGGCGATTGCCGTATAGCTGCCTGCTACGACATTGTCGCCTTTTTCGAGACCGCTGAGAATCACGATATGGGTATTGTCTGTCGTTCCTGTTTCCACAGGCCGGAATCGCGCGGTACTGCCTTCGATAATAAACACGCCCTGTCTGCTGTCGCTTTCATCCCGGGGTCCCGATGTCGACGAGGGTTCATCTCCGGTAGGCGCTTCTGACGGCTGCAATGATCCGCCAGGCTTTCTGTCACTTCTGAGGGTGACACTCTGAATCGGCACGACCAGCGCATCCCGAACACGCTCCGTCTCGATATCGGCCGTTGCGCTCATACCGGGTTTAAGCAGGCGGTCATGGTTCATGATGCGGATTTTGACGGAAAAGTTGGTGACTTCTTCCTGTGTTCCCGCTGCCTGGGTAATGGCGGAATTGGATATCTCTCTGACAAAACCCTTGAATGTTCTGTCAGAGTAGGCATCGACACTGACAATGACACTATCCATCGTATTGACGTTGACGATGTCGTTTTCGTTGACCTCGACTTCTACCTGCATGCTGTCAAGGTTGGCGATTCTGAGCACTTCGGTACCGGGGAACTGACCAGTGCCGACAACCCTTTCGCCGAGTTTACTGTTCAGGGCGATAATGACGCCGTCGATCGGGCTTCTGACGATGGTTTTATTGAGCTGTTCAAGAGACTGGTCAAGAAGGCTCTGGTTCTGATTGATCGTGAACCTCGATGCATTGTATATTGCCGAGGCTGCTTCGGCGTTGGTTTTGGCGCTGAGATAGTCGCTTTCCGAGATGAGCTTTTCTTCATAGAGCATCGAGGCTTTTCTGAAATCGTCATCTGACTTGAGTTTCCTCGCCCGCGCTTCGAGGCTTTGTGAACGGGCGAGATTGAGCCTGGCCCTGTTCTGTTCAACCTGGTTGACGTAGACATCCGGCTGTATTTTGAAAAGAAGCGCCCCTTTAGCGACATGCTCACCTTCACTGACCGGCAGTTCAATAATTTCGCCGGAAACGTCAGGGGAGAGATTGACCTCTACTTCAGGTTCTATTTTTCCTGTAGCGGTGACGTAGTGAATGACCTCTTTGCGGAACACCTTCTCCGCTGACACCTCGATATCGTTCTCTTTGTTCATGAACCAGAATCCGATGGCACCCGCTATGAGTATGGCAAAAGCGACAGTGATCAGCAGGATGTTTCGACGATTATGTTTGCTGGTTTTTTTTGACATGGGTATGCGTGATTAATCAACAGGTATGGAGCCGGTGGTGAAATCAAGAATGTTCTGCTGCAGGGCGAGATTGTAGACTGCCTGTGTTCTGTCTGAACGTGCGGCGACAAGGGCTGCTCTGGCGGCCTGCACTTCTACGAAGGTTGCTGCGCCGAGTTCGTACTTTCTCTGGATGGTCTGAAACGCTTTTTCGGCGGCTTTCCGGCTTTGTTCGGCTGCATCGATCTGATGCTGTGCTGCATTGTAGTTGTCGGACGCAAGGCGGACATCGAGCACGATATCCTGTTCAAGGTCTCCGGCATCGAGCTCCTGGTTCAGGTAGTTTATCGTTGCCTGTTCGACATTGTACTGTGTCAGGAACCCGTCGAAAATCGACCAGTTCAGGCTGAGCGCGACGGTATAGCTGATCTGGTCGGAGAGCTGGTCGGAGAGCGTCGGGAGAGTGTTTGACAGATCGCTGCCGTTATACCGGTAGTATCCGTAGCCGTCTGTGCCGAGATTGAAGGAGAGGTCGAGCGAGGGGTATCGCGGGGCCCTCGACCGGGTGATCTCCCATCGGGCAGCCTCTGCTGTTGCCGAGGCGCTTTCGAGATCCTTACGGTTTGTAAGGGCCTGGCCGATGAGGCTGTCCGGGTTGGCTTTTTCGGGAAGCGAATCGAGGGCTGCGGTATCGATGTCGGCGATGGCAATATTCTCTGTCGGATCTGTCCGGAGCCTTCTCTGGAGTTCGATGCGGCTTTGGCGGAGATTGTTTTCAGCTTTGATTACCGACAGTTCACTGCTGGCAGTTTCAGCCTCCTGCTGGTAGTAGTCCGTTACGGGTTTGAGTCCGATTTCATACTGGCGACGGGTCAGCTGGAGAAGCTCCTTCGATGCCGAGAGGTTTTCTTCAGCGATTCGCAGCAGTTCACGGTTGAGCAGGACCTGATAGTAGGCCTGGGTGATATCATAGACGATCGTCTGGCGTGCCTGCCAGAGGGTCATCCCGGCCGCTTTTTTCCGCTGCAGGGCAGCCTGAAGTCCGGCATAGTCGCTCAATCCGTTGAAGATGTTGAGCGATGTCGAGAGTGAGATGTCGAGGCGTTCTGTCGTCGTTTTGAGGAGTACGGATGGTGATTCTGTCGAGTAACTCCTGTTTACCGAACGGGGCGTATACGTCGCGTTCACCGAGACTTTCGGAAGAAACTGTCCGTAGCTTTTCAGGATATCAGAACCTTGAAGGCGAACAGCGTAGGCTGCTTTTTTGATTTCCGTCGCACGGTCGAGAGCGATACCGATGCACTCTGCAAGAGAGAGGGTGTCTTTGGGGGTCTGCTGCTGGTTCTCTGCCGATAGGATCGCAGGGGTGAAAAGAAGTGCGAGCACGAGGATGATCGCGGACGTTCTGTAAGGTGCGCTGGTCACGGATAGTAAGGATAGTATGCGTTGGCGGTCATGTGATGACATTGCATGGTTCGATTCTGCAGTCAATATAGCGCTCTTCAGAGTTTATCGAGCAGTGACGAAATATATTGTTTGTATTCCTCGGCTCTGGATGGATTGATCTGCATCAGATCGGTATAAACCCCGATTGCTTTTTTGTAGGCGCCCTGAGCGGTAAAAACCGCGGCAAGGCTTTCTGTCGGTACGGAAATGCTCTCTTCATCAGGAAAAGGCTGCTTCTGTTCTCTGATTGTCGTCGGTTCGCAGGTTTCCGATTCCTTTGGCGGCTCGAATCGGGCGAGAGCGATCGAGAGTTGTTCAAGCTCCCCGATGAACGGGTCTGAAGGAGCATGAATCCATAGAAAATGGAGATCAAGCAGTTCTTTTCTTGCAACTTCGTTATGGGGAGCTATCCTGCAGCATATATTGAGTTGTTCACGCGCTTCAGTCTGGCGTTTCATTCCTTTCAATGCGCGGCCATAGAGCAGGTGAAAGGTGTAGATGCCCTCAAAAACAGACGCCTGACGCTCCAGTTTTTCGAGCCCCGAGCGATATTCCCCCCGTGAAAGATCAAGAGAAACCTCAGCAAAGAATAGGTGCGGGTCGGTTACCATGACAGATCGTTATCGATAGGCGTTCGCCGGAAGAGCGGCATGAGATGTTCTATGCAAATACAGTGCATGGTAGCTCAGGACAATGTTTTTTCCAAAGCCGCTTCCAGCAGGCGGCTGATCAGTTCTGTGAAGCCTATTCCAGAGGCCTCCATCATCATCGGATACATGCTGATGCTTGTGAATCCCGGTACGGTATTGATCTCATTGAGAATAATTTTTCCTGTGGCTTTTTCAACAAAAAAGTCGACTCGCGCCATTCCCGAACACTGCAGGGCCTCATAGGCGATGAGCGCCTGTTGCCGGATCTGTTGCAGCCCGTTTTCGGTCAGTCTTGCCGGAATATGCAGACGCGCTTTGCCGTTGATGTATTTATCGGTGAAGTCATAGAAGTCTCCTCCGGGTTCGATTTCGCCGGGAACGGACGCAATGGGAGACTGGTTGCCGAGGACGGCGACTTCAATCTCTCTGCCTTCGACAGTTTCTTCAATCAATGCTTTCGTGTCCACCAGAAAAGCCTGTTCGAGAGCAGCAGCAAGTTCGTCGGAGGCATGGACCTTGGTGATTCCTATTGATGATCCCTGGCTGGCGGGTTTTACAAAAAAAGGAACCGGGAATGTCTCAATGATTTCTGCCCGGAGCTTTTCAGGATTCTGTGCGTACTGATGTTTCCTGACTGCGGTATACCGGGCGACATGGAGTCCGGCCTGCCCGGCGCATATCTTTGTGGTTTCTTTGTCCATGGTCATGGCCGAGGACTGGACATCGCATCCGGTGTAGGGAATCGAAAACATGTCGAGCAGTCCCTGGATTTTGCCGTCTTCGCCGGTCGCTCCGTGAATGATCGGCAGCGCGATATCGATGCCCTGACCCGAAAAGTCGAAGGAAAACCGATCGTGAAGGCTGCCGAGGGTTATTTCACGGAGCTGCTTCCTGATTGTGTCAATAGGGGATCGTGCCAGCAGCGACGGCATGTCGAGCCCGAGTATTTCTCTCGCGGTCTCTCCTTTGAACCATGAGCCTTCATGTCCGACATAGATCGGATAGAGTTCGTAGGTTGCGGTGTCGATGTGTGCGGCTATAGCTCCGGCTGAAATAATTGAAATCTCATGTTCTGTCGACCGACCTCCGAAAATAAGAGCGACGCGATGAGTTGGCATGATAGAGGGTTTGCTGAGTTTGAAAAACGGAATCTCCACAGGTTTTTTCGATGCTTAACCCTGGAGCCTTTGGTGTTCAGCGGCAATACAGCGGTTCTGGATCACATCGAGCCCTGCGCCGGAGGCTTTCGCTGCGGCCTCTTCATTGCTGATGCCGGACTGCATCCAGATAACCTTTGCGCCGATGGCAATTGCCTGATCGACAATCTGCGGAACGTCGGAAGATCTGCGGAAAATGGTGACAATTTCTACGTTGTTCTTCATCTCCTCCGCCATCCTGTCAAGAGACGGGTAGCAGGGCATACCCAATACCTCCGTTATGTTCGGATTGACAGGGTAGATCGTGTAGCCTGCGTGAATCATATACCTTGCAATGCTGTTGCTCGCGCGATGCGGATTGTCGGAAATACCGACGATGGCGATATGGCGGTACGTTTCAAGGATCGTTCTGATATCCATAGTCGAGTGGCTTTTGGCTGAGGAGCATCCGGAGAAATCATGCCGTCAACAATTGAGCGGCAGATGCATCAAGGGGAAAATACCGGTCTCTTTTCAGACAAGCAATCACAGAATGAAAAAATTAACCGCTCGATGCCGCCCCGAGGCATGGCATGGACGGGAAACTTACAAAAAAACAGGAATGTTTAGAGTAAGGAAGCGTAAAGTGCGCGCGTTTTTCATGAAACGTTTAAGGGGGCTGTTATGAAAAAGAGGCTGTCTGTATTCGTATTTTTTTTCCTGCTCGTTATTACTGGATGTGCAAGCGTTTCCGTCGTTTCCGATTATGACCGGAATTTTAATTTCAGCCGTTTTCAGGCCTATCGATGGCCGGCACAGGATGAAGGCATCCGACAGGGGGATCTTCTTGTGCAGAACCCTCTGGTCTATAAAAGGGTTCAGCGTGCCGTTGACAGGGAGCTGCAGCAGAAAGGGTTTGATTTGAGCTCGTCGAGAAGTGCCGATTTTATCGTCCATGTTCACGCGGGTGTTAAAGAGCTTAAAAGCTATCAGCAGCACTACGGCGTCGAGTTTCCTCTTCGTGGAGGCTGGTACCGTCCATGGTGGGGCCCATACGGCGGGTTTACCTATTTCAGCTATTACGAAGAAGGAACACTGGTTGTCGATATTATCGATGCAGGGACCAGAGATATGGTCTGGCGCGGCGTAGCCACAAAAATTGTTCGGGAGTACAGCAGTCCCGAGGATATGCAGAAGGATATCGATGAAGCTGTAGAGCGTGTTCTGGCAAAGTTCCCTCCGGTCCGCTGATCCTCATTTGGGGCCAGATAGTCTCTGCCGAGGGTGAATATCCTCTGCATCGTTCAGGGCTTTCTCTGTTTCCTTAAGAGAAAGCCTGTATGTGTTTTTCAAAAAAATAGTATAGTTTAGCAGACCGGTTTTCTCTTATGCTCCGTTGCCGTGAATAAAAAGATTGCTAAGCGGATGAGTTTGTTGTTTCCACTGGTGTATTATGTGTCGAGCGGTGCTCGTGATGGCGAATGGAATATGGCATTTGACAAAAAACTTGTGGAGCTGTTCAATGATGGTCGTTTTCACCGACGTTTCGGAGAGGGAAGCGCCCTGTGGCGTTTTTATGCATGGAGTCCCTCAGCGCTTTCTCTCGGGTATGGCCAGAAGCCGGAATCAGTTGATCTCCAGCAGTGCCGTGCAATGAATATCGACGTTGTTCGCCGGCCGACAGGAGGGCGAGCGGTGCTTCATGCGGATGAGTTTACCTATTCATTTCTTGCGGCGACCCCAGAGCCCAATGCCGTGATCTACAGGATGGTTCATGACGTCCTGCTGTCGGGTTTGAAGCGGATAGGTGTCCGGGCTGATTTTTGCCGCAGCAATCCGGATTTTCGACGGCATTATCACAAGGAGCAGTCAGTCAGCTGCTTTACGGCTTCGGCAAAATACGAGCTGCAGGTCAACGGACGCAAAATTGTAGGTTCTGCACAGCGCAGGACAGGTCAGGTCCTGCTTCAGCACGGTTCGTTGCTTCTTTCAGCAAGGCATAAGCTGCTCAGTCAGCTTCTTTCTGTTTCCGACAGCTCCGTTCTTGATGCCATGAACGCCGAACTGGACAGCAAAACCGTCTCTGTTGCTGAAATTACCGGCGAGGTGCCCGGTTTCGCCTATGTAGAGAAGGTCATGACAGACGCTCTTGAGGAGTGCTGGCAGACAAAAGCCATGCCTCTGGAAGTCGGGGATCTTACAGTCTTATTTTGATCATTTTTAACCACTCTGCAGTATGCACAAGGAGATTGTCCAGAAATTGCCCCACGTGACGACCAGACGTCTTCAGGAGATGAAATCGGAAGGCGAGAAAATCTCGATGTTGACAGCCTATGATTATACAACAGCGAGAATTCTCGACCGGGCCGGTGTCGATGTGATCCTTGTCGGCGATTCAGCAAGCAATGTCTTTGCCGGGCACAATACGACACTTCCGATTACTATCGACCAGATGATTTACCATGCAAGGGCAGTGGTGCGTGGGGTTCAGGCTGAAACCAGCAGGGCAATGGTCGTTATCGATATGCCGTTCATGAGCTATCAGCTTTCAAGCGAGGAGGCCTTGCGCAATGCCGGCAAGATCATGAAGGAAAATGAGTGCGATGCAGTCAAAATAGAGGGCGGAATGGTTGTTGCCGATACGGTCAGACGGATAACCGATGTCGGGATACCGGTTATGGGCCATCTCGGACTGATTCCCCAGTCGATCTATAAATTCGGCAGTTACAAGGTCCGCGCACGCGAGGAACAGGAGGCCGAAGAGCTTCTTCGGGATGCGAAACTGCTTGAAGAGGCCGGTGCGTTTGCTCTTGTGTTAGAAAAAATTCCGGCTGATCTTGCTGCCGAAGTAACCGCTTCGATTTCGATTCCGACAATAGGGATCGGTGCTGGCGGAGCGTGTGACGGGCAGGTGCTGGTTATCAATGATATGCTTGGTCTCAGCAACGAATTTCATCCCCGTTTCGTCCGGAGGTATGCTGAACTTGATCGCGTGATTTTCGAGGCGGTGAGCCGCTATGTTGACGATGTCCGCAGGCGGAAGTTTCCGGCAGAAGATGAAAGCTACTGAAGAACCTGCACGGAGACGCTTTATGCATTTGCAAAGATTTTGTGAAGATTTGTACATTCATGAACCCGATGAAGATCTCATCCTTTCCGATGTGTCGTGAAAATGCATGCTGCAGGGTGCCCCGCTGCGACTTGTTCCCTGCGGTGCCGGAATGCGACGAGAGGCTTCTGACACAATGCAGGCATGTGCAATAGTTAGTGTATCGATGATTTCCTATGAAAGAACAAGACGGCAGCAGTTCAGATAAAAAGTATCCCGTTCCGGGATTTCCGCCAATATCCCGTTCATTCGTTCCTTCCGTATTTACGGTCATGAATATGATCTGCGGTTACATAGCTATTGTTCTGTCAGGGGCAGACCATTTCCATGCAGCAGGATTGTTTATTATTTTCGCGGCCCTTTTTGACACCTTTGACGGCGTTGTTGCCCGGATGACCAATGGAGCTTCCCGATTCGGCGGGGAGCTTGATTCCCTATCCGATCTTGTCTCGTTTGGCGTCGCTCCGGCATATCTTGTCTATAATTTCGCTTTGAGCCCCATGGGTGCTGCCGGAGTTCTGATCAGTTCGTGCCTGGTCGTCGGAGCAGCCTTGCGGCTTGCGCGCTTCAATATTCTCAACAGCGAAAGCAGGGTGGATTCTTTCACGGGACTCCCTTCGCCTGCACAGGCACTTGCAATAGCCGGTTTTGTACTGTGGATGCTCTCGGACCCGCTGTTGAGCCAGGCCCGGCTGATTGTTGTTCTCTCATGGATGGCCATCATTCTTTCGATGCTGATGGTCAGCAAGGTCAATTACGCGACCCTGCCAAGGCCTTCAGCAGACGCATTCAGAAAACGCCCCTTGCAGATGATGCTCTACATAGCAGTGTTTTTTTGTGTGCTTATCTTCCATGCAAAGGCTTTTTTTCTTGCCATGTTGTTGTATATTCTGCTGGGTGTGATGAGGTCGCTTTCGCTGATGGTGCGGCAGACTGTCCTGTGACCGCCTGTCGCGGCTCATTGTGAATGTTTTTCAATACAAGACAAAGCATTATGGCATATAAGGCAAAAATCAGAGTAACCCTTCGTCCTTCCATTCTTGATGTTCAGGGGAAAGCTGTTCAGCATGCGCTTGAGAATCTTGGCTATTCTGCAGTTGATACTGTCAGAATAGGCAAATATGTCGAACTTTCGATCAATGAGGACAATCTCTCCGATGCGGAGCGAATTGCCGATGAAACATGCCGCAAGCTGCTGGCTAATACGGTTATGGAAGACTATTCCATTGAACTGGAACCAATTAACTAAACAGATCTGAGCATGGCTGAGGTTACCATAGGCGTTGTTGTTTTTCCCGGATCAAACTGCGATCATGACACCCAATACGCGGCAGCATCGTTTCCCGGTGCAACGACAAGAATGCTCTGGCATAACGAACATGATCTGCAGGGTAGTGACCTGATTATTCTGCCAGGGGGATTCTCCTACGGCGATTACCTGAGGGCTGGATCTATCGCAAAATTTTCGCCCATCATGCGCGAAGTGATCGATTTTGCCTCGAAAGGCAACCCGGTGCTTGGTATCTGCAATGGCTTTCAGGTGCTTCTCGAATCAGGACTGCTCGAAGGGGCGCTGACCAGAAATCGTGACAAAAAATTTCTCTGCCGGTTTATGCCGGTCAAGGTCGTCAATAACCGGACGATGTTTACTTCTCAATACGAAGAAGACGAGGTGCTCAATCTCCCTGTCGCTCATGGTGAAGGCAACTACTATGCTCCGCAGGAAACCATTGACAGCCTCAAAGAACATGATCAGATCGTGTTCACCTACACTGATGCCGAAGGCAACGAGACCGATGAGGCCAACCTCAATGGATCCGTCGCCTCTATTGCGGGCATAACCAATATATCGAAAAATGTTCTGGGGCTGATGCCTCATCCTGAACGGGCCAGCGAAGCATTGCTCGGCTCCGGGGACGGGCGAAGGCTGTTCCAGTCGGCTATCGAATATCTTGCGGGGAGGTAACGACTCCCCGGAGTGCGGTTTGTCTCCATGGGGGGCCTTTAGGGTGCCTTCATACCCCAACTGTAATTACCATATTTCGTGACATCGAAGCGTACCATATTTTCCTGGCTGATGTTTGATTTTGCCAATACGTCGTTCAGTGTCATGATGGTAACCTTTGCTTTTCCACTCTACTTCAAGAATATCATCTGCGGCGGACAGCCATGGGGCGATGCTCTATGGGGCGTCAGTGTGAGCGTTTCGATGTTGATTGTTGCCCTGATTTCTCCATTTCTTGGAGCTTCAGCCGACATTTCAGGCAGGCGGAAACGTTTTCTGCTGACCTTTACCCTGATGGCGGTTTGTGCTACCGCTCTGCTCGGGTTTACCGGGCCCGGAATGGCTCTCGTTGCCGCCATGCTATTTATCGTGGCCAATATCGGCTTTGAGGGCGGGCTTGTGTTTTATGACGCCTATCTGCCTGAAATTGCCTCAGAAAGAAGTGTCGGCAGATTGTCGGGTTATGGTTTTGCCATGGGCTATTTCGGGGCTCTCTGCATTCTTCTTCTGGTATTTCCGCTTCTCAAGGGGGGAGTTGTGGCGGAAAACAGTCAGAATATCAGAAACAGCTTTTTCGTTGTCGCCCTGTTTTTTTCCCTTTTCGCAGCGCCGCTTTTTTTCCTGATGAGGGACAGAAAAAAAACTGTTCCTGAGGGAAGAACCTTCATGAGCTCGATTCGCGAGGTTCGCTATACGATCATGCATATCATGAATTATCCTGACCTCACACGTTTTCTTCTGGCGTTCTTCTTTTATAATGATGCGATCCTGACGGTTATCGCATTTTCTTCGATTTATGCGCAGAACACGCTCGGATTTACCACATCCGAACTTATCGTGTTTTTTATGATTGTCCAGACAACGGCGATCATCGGCTCAATCGTGTTCGGAATAATCACTGATCGTATAGGCCCTAAACGCACGATTGTACTGACCCTCTTTATCTGGTGCGCCGTTATCGTAATGGCGATCGTCACCCGTGAAAAATCATTTTTCTACTATACCGGTCTGCTCGCGGGAATGTCGATGGGTTCTTCCCAGGCTGCCTCACGATCGATGATGGCCAGGCTGACCCCGAAAGAGCATGTCACGGAATTTTTCGGATTTTACGACGGGACATTCGGAAAGGCTTCGGCAATACTCGGTCCGGTGATTTTCGGAATTGTATCTGTCCAGGCTGGCGACCAGCGCTTTGCTCTCGCCTCGCTCCTGCTGTTTTTTTTGCTTGGCCTGGTCTGCATTCTTACGGTTCGTTCCAGCGCAGTTTCCCTTCCTTCCTCCAGAGAACTGCGTGTCTGAACTATGGAGGAAAAACAGTAGATTATTGCTGGGAGCAGCCAGGAAAGACAGGGTAGACCTATGACGCGAAACCTTTATTCAAGGATTTCTTCTGTAACGGAACAGCTTCGCTGTATCCGTTCTTTTTTGGCTTTTCTGTTCAGGAGCTTCATGCAGGATCGCGTGCTGCTCAGTGCAGGCTCACTGGCGTTCCAGACCCTTCTTTCACTCGTCCCCCTTATGGCCGTGATTCTGTCTGTTCTGAGTGTTTCCCCTGTTTTCGATTCCTTCAAACGCTATGTCGAGGAGTTTATTGTCCGGAATTTTATCCCGGCTTCAGGCGTAGAAGTTCAGGCCTATCTCTGGCAGTTTATCAGTAAAACCTCATCGGTCACCACGATAGGCGGCATTTCTCTTCTCATCATCGCTCTTTTTCTCATATCGACCATCGACCATACCATCAACAGGATCTGGGGTGTCGATGCTCCGCGGAAGTTCTTTCAGGGATTTACACTCTACTGGACCGTGTTGACGCTCGGGCCGATTTTCATAGGAAGCAGTCTTGTTGCCACGTCATATGTCTGGTATACCATTTTTACTGAAGGCGCCCTTGCCGAGGTTCAGGCCAGGATGCTTCTGCTGCTGCCTGTTATGAACACTTTTCTGGCCTTTTTTCTTCTCTATATCCTTGTTCCCAACAGGAAAGTGAAGTTTGTCCATGCTTTTTCCGGTGCGATGCTTGCAACTGTCCTGTTTGAATTCTCCAAACGGTGGTTTTCGTTTTACGTAACGCATATTGCGACCTTCGAGCATATCTACGGAGCGCTTTCGGTTATTCCTCTGCTGTTTTTCTGGATCTATCTGATCTGGGTTGTGGCATTGAGCGGCGCTGAATTTGTCTATTGTCTCGGCGCTATCAAGCCGGAAGCCAAGGCTGCCAGAACTTTTCATCCCATGCAGGGCTGTGGTGAAGTGCTGCTGGTTATCGATACTATGTACACCGCGCAGCTTTCGGGCATCTCCCTCACGTTGCATGCTCTGACTTCCCGATGCACGGGACTTGGCAGCATGAAACTGCGCCGGATTACCGGTTTTCTTCTTGAAAATCATCTGATATATAAAACAGCAGAAGGATCCTTTGCGTTAAGCGCTGACCTGCATACATTAACATTGTATGATCTGTATGCGACGTTGCCTGCAGATCTTCTGCGTCCGGAGGGACCCGGGGCGGGTGAACTGACATTTCCGGACGATTTTCCGGACATGGAAAGGACGATGATACAATGCCTGCAGCAGGCCATGAATAAGCCGGTCGCTGCATTTTTGAACACCGCGACACGAATACCATGAGCTATCAGGTTATAGCCAGAAAATACAGACCGGGCACTTTCGCCGATATTACTGCACAGGAGCATATTACTCATACCATCCAGAATGCGCTTCGTCTTGACAGGGTAGGGCACGGATATATTTTTTCCGGGCTTCGGGGAGTAGGCAAGACAACAGCTGCCAGGGTCTTTGCCAAGGCAGTCAATTGTCAGAAGATGATCGATGATCCGTTGTACCGTCAGGAGGTTACCGAACCATGCGGAGAGTGCGAGAGCTGTCGTGATTTTGATGCGGGAACGAGTCTCAATATTTCGGAGTTTGACGCTGCATCGAACAACAGCGTCGATGATATTCGCCAGCTGCGGGAAAATGTCCGGTATGGTCCCCAGAAAGGCCGCTACCGCGTCTATATTATCGATGAAGTTCACATGCTTTCCACTGCTGCGTTCAACGCCTTTCTCAAAACTCTTGAAGAGCCTCCCGCGCACGCGATCTTCATTTTTGCAACAACGGAGCTTCACAAGATCCCGGCGACCATTTCATCGCGTTGCCAGCGTTTCAATTTCAAACGCATTCCGATTGGTCTGATCCAGTCGCAGCTTCAGATGATCTGCCGGGCCGAAACGCTTGAAATTTCGGACGACGCTCTTCTGCTTATTGCCCGCAAGGCCCAGGGATCGATGCGGGATGCCCAGAGTATTCTTGATCAGGTAATAGCGTTTTCGGTGAGGAACGACGACGAAAAAGTGATCGAATATGAACGGGTTGCAGAACTGCTGAACTATATTGACGACGATCAGTTTTTTGACGTCAGCGACGCTATAGCAGGCAATGATCCGGTAAAAATGCTGCAGGTTGCCCGTTTTGTTATCGATAACGGCTATGACGAACAGGATTTTCTTGAAAAGCTCATCGAGCATTTCAGGAATTTTCTGGTTCTCTACAACCTTCGTTCTACCCGTCTGATCGAACGGACTGAAGCCGTCAAGGAACGCTATCAGCAGAGTGCAGGGAGCTTCAGCGCATCGCTTGTCATGCAGATGATCGAACTCCTTATGAAGGAGGCAGGCGAACTGAAGTTTCAGTTCGAGTACCAGTTCCGGTTTGAACTGACGTTGCTGCGTCTCATCGAGCTCGCTCATCCAGGGCATGGAGAGCAGCCAGCCGCTCCTGTACAGGCAGTGGTACCGATAAAAAAAAAAGCCCCTGAACAGGTCCTGAAGACCACCCCCGCAGCATCCCGGTCGGCCGGACATACACCGGGCCCTGCCCCCGCTCCCCCTTCGCCGGACCTGTCTGCCGTCCCTCCTTCGACATCGCATTTATCGATACCCGATGCATCATGCCGGGAGGAGCAGCTTTCGCAGCCGCCTGTCCCTGACCGGGACCAGCCTGGGCTGTCCGGTGTGGATTTCAGCGCATGGCAGGGACGGCTGATGAATTTTACCAGGAACAGTCCCCGCAAGCCCCCTGTCGAGTCTTCTGCGTCCGGCAGCAGCCGAAACGGAGTTTTCGAAGGTGTTGTCGAGGTTGAGAAGTTCCGGATGGAGTGGAACCAGTTTCTTGAATCCCTCCTGAAAAAGCGCCAGAAAGTACTTGTTACCCACCTGCGTTCATGCGAACTGACATCCTGTTCGCACGGTGTACTCGTTATGACATGCGGTAAAAAGTTTTCTTATGAGGAACTGATGCAGGATTCTGCCCTCCTCTTGAGTGAGATCGAATCATTTTACGGTATTCCGGTCAAACTCCAGATCTGTTATGATGCAACAAAAGATGCCATGACGCGCGAACAGACCATTTTTACCCTTTTCCGTGATCTGGCTGAAACGAATGATGTCATGAAGTATATCATAAAGGAGTTTGGCGGCGAGCTTGTCTATTAAGGCGGTAAGAACCGTTTCCATAATCAGTAAAAATTCATCATATTCAGTGTTTTCAACACGTTTAACATCTCGTTACCATAATCTATGAGCTTAGCGCCTGGAACTGAAACCGATCTGCAGAATCGATTTCGTTCGCACTTCTGCGGACGTTTACATGCCGAATACGAACATAAACCTGTCCGGCTCGCAGGCTGGATCCACAGAAAACGCGACCATGGCGGCTTGATCTTTATCGATCTCCGCGATCATACCGGTATTGCCCAGCTGATTATTCAGCCGGAGAAGGAGGAGCTGTTTAACAAGGTCGAGCGTCTTCATGTCGAGTCGGTTATTGCTGTCGAAGGTACTGTCGTCAAACGTTCGGAAGAGACGGTCAACCCAAGGATTCCATCAGGAGCAATCGAAGTTGTTGTCGATGACATCCAGGTTGAAAGCCATGCAGTCCCTCTGCCGTTTCCTGTTGCCGATGAACTGCAGACATCAGAAGAGCTTCGCCTTACCTACCGTTTTCTCGATCTTCGCCGTGAAAAGATCCATCAGAATATCATTTTCCGGAGCCAGTTGATCAGCAAGGTGCGCCGCTATCTCGAGGATCATGGATTTATGGAGATCCAGACTCCTATTCTTACGGCAAGTTCGCCTGAGGGAGCAAGAGACTTTCTCGTGCCAAGCAGGCTGCATCCGGGCAAATTCTATGCTCTTCCGCAGGCTCCGCAGCAGTTCAAGCAGCTCCTGATGGTGTCAGGATTTCCCCGTTATTTTCAGATTGCACCGTGCTTCCGGGATGAAGACGCCCGCGCTGACCGCAGTCCGGGAGAGTTTTATCAGGTCGATATGGAGATGGCGTTTATCGAGCAGGATGATCTTTTCGGGATTCTTGAAGGAATGTTCCGTTACCTGATCGAAACCATGAGTTCAAAACGTATTGCGCAGTTTCCGTTTCCGAGGCTGAGCTACCGCGACGTGATGAACCGCTTCGGTTCCGATAAGCCTGACCTTCGCGTCCCGCTTGAAATACAGGACGTTACCGACCTCTTTATCGGGTCTTCGTTCAAGGTTTTTGCCTCAAATGCCAAGGACGGCTGCTGCATCAAGGCAATGGTGCTTAAAGGACGCGGGACTGAATCGCGTCAGTTCTACGATAAAGCTGAAAAGCGGGCAAGAGAGCTCGGTGCGCCGGGTCTTGCCTATGTCCAGTACCGGGAAGAAGGCCCAAAAGGCCCTATTGTCAAGTTTCTTTCCGAAAGCGAGCTCGCTTCACTGAAAGAGCGTCTTGGCATATCGACTGGCGACGTTGTTTTCTTTGGTGCTGGTAAATGGGAAAAAACCTGCAAGATCATGGGTGGTATCCGCGAGTATTTCTCCGGCCTTTTTGATCTTGACCGAGATGAACTCTCGTTTTGCTGGATCGTTGATTTCCCTATGTACGAGCTGGATGAAAAAGAGAACCGGATCGATTTTTCGCATAACCCCTTTTCCATGCCTCAGGGCGAGATGGATGCTCTCGATACCATGAATCCTCTCGATATTCTTGCTTATCAGTATGATATCGTTTGTAACGGGATTGAGCTTTCCAGCGGAGCTATTCGTAACCATAGGCCTGATATCATGTATCGTGCTTTCGAGATAGCAGGATATAGCAAAGATGAAGTCGACAAGCGTTTCGGGCACATGATCGAGGCTTTTAAAATGGGCGCCCCTCCTCACGGAGGCATAGCTCCCGGCCTTGACCGTCTTGTTATGATTCTTCGCGATGAACAGAACATCCGTGAAGTCATAGCGTTCCCGATGAACCAGCAGGCTCAGGACCTGATGATGTCAGCCCCGTCAGACGTTTCTGCCCTTCAGCTGCGAGAACTGCATCTCAAGCTCGACCTGCCGAAAGTCGACGAGAAGAAGTAGGAAGCTGGATTTGATGCACTGATTTGATGAGCCGCAGGCGCGATTTGCCTGCGGCTTTTTTTTTGCCAGCCAGGGGCCTGCAGGGTGCTTTTGTCTGTCTCTGCCGGATGCCCGCAGATTCATGATCGGAGTCATCCCGCGCCGTTCTCCCCGTTTCTATGCGTTTATCCGCTCATATCTTATTGCTGTTTTCAGTGTTTATTGCTAATAATATATTATTGTAATAAGTTGTATTAAGGTGTTAATTGATGCTTTTTAAGTCATTTTTTTTGTTTTAAAGTGTCATTAAATGCGTTTTATTAAGTTTTTTGTATTTTTCCTTTTTAATAAGAAATATTTTACTTTTAAAAGTAGAAATTTCTTTTCAGTGAATAGTATATGGCTTATAAATCAGATTTCTCGCTTGCAACCTGCGATCAGATTGAAGCAGCGCTGTGCAAACAGCTTGAGAATATCAGGCTTTCCCGTAATATGACGCAGCTGCAGCTTGCCGCCGAGGCCGGTGTCTCACTGCGAACTATAGGACGACTCGAGAAAGGCCTTGGTGTTTCTCTTGAAACGTTTATTCGTGTACTGACAGCTCTGGGTCTGCAGCAGCGCCTTGAATCCATGCTGCCTGATCCGAAGGTGAGACCTTTCGAGCGTCTGCGACCAAGCGGCGGTGAGCGTAAGCGTGCCCGCCCGTCGAAACATGCCGCTTCTGATGTCGAGGGATCCTGGTCGTGGGGAGATGGAGGCGGGGATGAGGATGCATAACGATGTTCGCATCAAGCTGTGGGGGAGTCTGATCGGCGCCGTGAGCTGGCTTGAGGACAGAGATGTCGGTGTTTTTCAGTATTCGCCTGAATTTCTGGACAGCGGTATTCAGATAGCCCCTCTTATGATGCCGCTGCATGAGTTTCCGTATGCGTTTCCTGCACTTCCCCGAAATACTTTCAAGGGTCTTCCGGGCCTGCTTGCCGACTCTCTTCCCGGTACGTTCGGTCAAGCGGTCATCGATGCATGGGCAATGTCTCATGGGGGAGATCCGTCAGCTTTTCATGCAGTGCAGCGTCTCTGTTACATCGGAAGCAGCGCAATGGGGGCTCTTGAGTTCGAGCCGACAGCTGGCGACCTTTCCGTAAGCCGAAGGCGCATGGATATCGCCCGCCTGGTAAGGTATGTCAACAGATTTCTTGAGTTCCGTTCAGGCAGCAAACGCTTTTATGCCGGACAGGATGACATGATGATGATCGAAGAGCTGTCGTGTATCGCAGCATCTGCTCGAGGCGCAAGGCCTAAAGCGATTCTTGCCTGGAATGATCATACCGACGAATTCATGGCAGGAACGGCCGACGCCGGAGAGGGTTTCGAAAACTGGCTTGTGAAATTCGATGGAATCTCCGCCAGTCGCGACAGGGAGCCCTCCGATTATGGCAGTGCTGGAACCATAGAGTATGCTTATCATCTTATGGCTGTCGAAGCTGGTATCGATATGATGCCATGCCGCCTTCATCATGAAAACGGAAGGAGCCATTTTATGACAAAACGCTTCGATCGTTCAGCTCGTGGAGGAAAGTATCATATGCAGTCTTTGAGCGCAATGATGCATCTTGATTACAAGCAGCCGTTAAATTTTTCCTGCGAACAGGCACTTCAGGTAATGAGGCGTCTCGGGTTAAGGCGCGAAGAGCTGGAACAGCTTGTTTTGCGAGCGATGTTCAACGTTATCGGCAGCAATTATGACGATCATGCCGACAACATCGCTTTTCTCATGAACCGGCGGGGGGAATGGCGTTTGTCACCGGCATTTGATCTTACCTATTCCTATGATCCCAAAGGGATCCTGACGGCTTTTCACCGGATGAGCATCAATGGTACATGTGATGAAGTTTCAGCTGAGGACCTGATTGCGCTTGCAAGTGTTGCTGGCATCAAGAAGACACGGGCTAAAGAGATGATCTATCGGGTAAGCGAGACCGTTCGTCGCTGGCCCTATTTTGCCGAAAAAGCCGGAGTTTCGGAAAAACGCATGGCGCAGATTCAGGCACATCAGCATACCTTTTTATGATATGCAGGCAGTGCATGACGGCGTTTCATGATGCAATGGCAGCGGATGCTGTATGACTGCTGTCATCGGGGCAGTTTGCCGTAATAGCATCGCAGGGGACCCTTCTCGATCATCAGTGCGCAGTAGTTGCAGGTAATGCAGCGCGACGAGTTTTGTTGTCCATTGCTGAATCTATTGGCGATATCCGGTTCGATAATGAACGGGCGGGACATGGATACATAGTCCGTAGCCCCGCTTTCAACGGCGGCGGCAATATCATGGATGGAGTGCATTCCGCCGACGGTGATGAGAGGAATCGAGATGCGCCTGCGTATCGATCTGGCTGCCTCTGTGTTGTAGCTTTTCAGGGGCGATGCCTGCGGCATGAGCATGCCGATGAAAGGGGCTGAGATTTTCTTGAGCGGTTCAGGCATGGTTCTGAACCTGAAGTTTGCCGTAAGGAGGGCCTCTACAGGTTTTTTTTGCCCTCTCATGATTGTCAGGCCCTCTTCGACGGTTCCTGAGGAGATTTCGATAGCATCGCAGCCGCCCGCTTCAAGCATGCATGCAATGGAAGCAGCTTCATCGATTCTCATGCCTTCGGGGCGAGAGTCGTACGCATTGATTTTCGCGAGGACAGGGAAGTGGCCATGTTCCTTCCTGATGCGTTTGAGAATTTCATCGACAATGCGGAACCGGTTTTCTGTCGAACCTCCCCACCGGTCCCTTCGGCGGTTCGAGTATCCTGAAAGAAACTCCGAAAGCAGGTATCCGTGGGCCATGTGCAGTTGAACGCCGTCGAATCCCGCCCGTTTAGCTCTTCCCGCTGCTGCAGAGAAAGCATTGATGATTGTGGCAATGTCGCGTTCATCGAGCTCTTTCGGCGTTTCTTCGTTGAAGACGAAATCCTTCAGTGCCGAAGGAGCGACTGTAGGCATGCCGGTGACCTTCGAGCGGGTCTGGCGTCCGCAGTGGGCGATCTGGAGGATAATCGGTACGTTGTGTTCGTGCACGCCCGATGTGAGCTTGCGGTAGGCCGGGATAAGGTTGTCGCTGTCGATCATCAGCATTCCGGGCAGACTGCTTTTTCCGTCCTGCTGCACGCCGGCGTACCCGGTAATGATCGCTCCCGCTCCACCTTTTGCCAGTGTTACGTAGAGTGCTTCGAGTGCCGGGGTCGGAGCCCCGTTAAGGTCAGCCATGCCTTCATGGGTAGCAGAACGGATAAGCCTGTTCCGAAGCGTTATTCCTGCGATTTCAGACGGTTGGAAAAGGGGTGATGTCATGTTCAGGATGATTTCTTGATCGCCAGAACCTGTCTGGCATCATACTGGAAAATCGATTCCGGATTGCTTCTCAGGGCATCAAAGGCCTGTGCTACCTTTTCAGGGGTTGCAGGGTCGATCATAGCGTCTTCCAGGAGCCCTTCTGCACCGCTGAGCAGACAGCGTTCCCACATGTCAAGAAAGTGCCTGCGTTCATCCCTGTTCGTCATCCGTTTATCCATCATGACCGGTACCGGGGTGAATGCGCTCACGGTCATTCCTGCATCGATACAGGCTGATGCAAGGTGGTGGCCGATGTCAGGGTTGCCTCCGAGTTTGCGCTGCAAGGTATTGAACGCATGCCAGTAGGCATTCGCGTCCTTGTTGTACGGCCACATGTAGAGGGCTCTGTTGACAACTTCCGTGCAGTAGAATTTTCCTCCGGGTTTCAGAACTCGGTTGATTTCGCGGATAACCGGGACCGGGTCGTTCATGTGTTCAAAGACGAAAAAAACGTAAGCCCCGTCAAACGAGTCGTTCTCGAAAGGCAGATCGTGGCCTTCAGCAATAAACAGTTCCACCATACCCATCTGCACGTCGTCCGGCAGGTTTTCAAGCGCTTTTTCGACTTGCGTCGGTTCGCGGTCCACGCCCGAGATCTTTTCCGGTCGGAAACGCTCGAGCATGCGGCGCATCTGCGCCCCGACCCCGCAACCGACTTCAAGCAGCGAGTCGCCGGGTTCGAATGAGATCCCCCCATAGAGGTAGGGTTCGAGGAATGCTGCCTGCTCGAGGAGGCGTTGCTGTTCAGGTCCGGAAAATGAGTGTATATAAGACATCATGCCGACAGTGACAGGTAACAAGTGACAGAACACATTATGAAACTTACGAAACTGAACGGTATTTTTTTGCAGTGGACCGGGATTGGACGGGAGAATGTCGGGGCATGTGAAGAAGGTCGGGAATGAGGCAAAAAATCGGGCAGGCTGCTGTGCCTGCCCATCGGGATGGTTGATCGTTATCGGCTCTTGTGCTACAGATAAATTTCAGGGGTAAGCTTTTTCGTGAAACGGTGCATCATGTAATTCGCGAACCAGACCCAGTTCAGGGGTTTGCCCTTCATCCGCTGCATGATCGCACGCCCTTTGTAGACCTCTTTCTGGAGTTTCACGAAGTTTTCCAGCAGCTTTTCGCCTGACATGGTGTTCGGTTCGAACATGTAGTGGTAGGTGTCGTATTTGTCCCAGTCGAAATGCCGGATTCTCGGTTTCATTTCATCGAAATACGGAGTGCCGGGGAATGGCGTGACCAGGGAGAAAACAGGGAATTCAATCTGGTTTTTCATGATGAAGTCGTAGGTCAGCTGGAAGCTCTCTTCGCTGTCGTTGTCAAACCCGAACATGAAGTAGCCCTGGATGGCGACGCCGTTTTTGTGCAGGTTGCTGACAACGGTCTCGTAGTTGTCGAGGCGGTTCGATCCCTTGTGGACGCTTTTCAGGGTTTCGGGGTTGAGCGACTCGAAACCGATGCTCATCAGGTCGCAGCCCGAGCGGCCGGCGAGTTCGGCGATCTCCGGCTTGTGCAGGAAGTTCATCGATATGTTGGCATTCCAGCGTATCCCGAGTTTTGCCATTTCCTCCAGGAGTTCCAGAAAATAGGCCGGACGGAAGCTGATGTTATCGTCCATAAAGGAGAAATTGATGTTCTGCTTGCCGAGGCGTTCCTGATGGTAGCGCATTTCGTCGAGTACAAGATCAATCTCCCGGTACCGGTAGTTCTTGCCGTAGATAGTCGGTGTTGTACAGAAATTGCATCCCACAGGACAGCCCTTCGTAGCAAGGATCGGGATGCGTGAACTGTATTTTTTCGCGTTTTTTGTCTGCAGGGCATAACTGAAGTCCGGACGGCGCATGGAGCCCATCGGCTTGAGGGCTTCGGTCTTGTAGACCGGCTGCATCTTTCCAAGGATAACGTCAGTGGCCAGTTCGGTCCAGACCGACTCGATTTCACCGTAAACGACGCTGGTGCAGTGTTCGCGGGCTTCGTTGTGCAGCATCGTCGGATGTACCCCGCCGAGAATCACGATTTTTCCCTGTGCTTTTGCCGCATCGCCGATCGCATAGGCTTTCGAGGCGTTAAGCGTGCGCGATGTGACAGCAATGACGTCATAGCCTGAAAGGTCCTGGGGAACGCTGTCGCCCAGCCGTTCATCGATAAAGGAGACATCGAACAGTTCACCGACCAGCGTCGCAACCATCAGCAGGTTGAGCGGCATACTGACGGAGCCGGAATCAACCATCATGCTGGTTGTGCTTTTCGGCTGAACAAGCAGCCACTTTTTTCGTGCCTTCTGTTCGGTTGCGAGTCTTTCAAGACGTTCTGAACTGTACCGGGAGGAAAGTGTTGCGGCGTTCGTGTCAGGATGTTCGATCTGCATACCCTTTTAACCTTGCAAATAGTGGGAAAAAACCGGAAACAACAGACAAACAAGGTATGAAAACTTTTGATAAAACGTGAGGCAGGCCTCTGAAAAAAGTTACGGGATCTTCAGCGGTCGATTTCTTCCTTTTTTTTCAGTACAGCCACAGTGAAACGGCTGACGCAAACCAGTTTATCTTCATCATTGGTGATTTTGATATCCCAGACATGAGAGCTTTTTCCAAGGTGGAGAGGGGCCGCTTTAGCGTACACATGTCCTTTTCGGACGGGACGGATATGGTTGGCATTGATTTCCTGACCGACAATGAACGCGGTTTCTCTGTCGATACAGTAGGATGCTGCAATACTGCCGACAGTTTCAGCAAGCGCAAGTGACGCGCCGCCGTGGAGAATGCCGATACGCTGAATGGTGCGATGGTCGACAGGCATTTTTGCTGTCATGGAGTTGTGATCGATCGAGACCATTTCGATACCGAGATGACGGGCCATCTGCCCTTCGATGATCTGGGTGGAGTTGATTTCTTCAACGGTAACGGGAGTGGTGAAGATCGAAGAAGAAGGCATGGCAGGAGTGGTTAATGGTATCAGAAGAGCGGGTGACGAGACTCGAACTCGCGACATTTTGCTTGGGAAGCAAACACTCTACCAACTGAGTTACACCCGCGAGAAAACCGTGTCGATGCATTGAAGGGTTTATTTGCCGGGTTGCTGTCGCCTGTCTGCAGTGTTGAGTGCAGAGACTTCGACGAAGCAGCCGCTCAACAAATAAACCACTTCTTGCCGGTGGTGAGGGAGGGATTTGAACCCTCGACCTCAGGGTTATGAATCCTGTGCTCTAACCAACTGAGCTACCTCACCGGTAATCCTGTCGTCCAAGCTTATGGCAGGGTTCCAAATATACGAATCGAACGATGATATCCAAGCGGATTTTTGATTTTCAGCTTTTTTTTGTCTGCCTTTCGGATGCAGATTCCTGCTGTAGCTGTGCGTATATCGCTTCACCAAGAAAAATATCTTCCGGCGTTGTGATCTTGATGTTATGATACCCCATTTCAAAGACCCTGATGTTCTGATCAGGGAAAAATTTTTCTACAAGGGCGGCATCGTCCGTTGCATACGACCGGGCCTCACGAGCTTTGCGATGGGCTTCGATGAGCTTTCCGGCAGCAAACCCCTGAGGGGTCTGCACCTGCAGGAGAAGACTCCTGTCAAGAGTTTCTCCAAAAAATTCAGGTTTGTCGGATATGTACTTGATCGTGTCTTTCGGTTTTGTCGCAGGTACGCAAGCACCGAATTCAAAAGACAGTTTTGCGATTTCATCGATTTCATCAGGTCTGATGAAGGGTCGTGCGCCATCATGGACCAGGATGGTGTCAGGACACTCTATCCGGCCTGTTTCGATGTGTTCGGCAATCAGCTCGATACAGTTATTGATCGAGTCCTGGCGTTCCTTCCCGCCGGGAATGATTGCCTGTACCTTGCTGAATCGATATTCTTCGGTAAGCTGCTCAAGTGTCCCGATGCTGTCAGGCTTCGTTGCAATATAGATGCCGCTGATTGATCCGGCATGCTGGAACGCAGCGAGGGTGTGGTAAATGACCGGATATCCGCCGATTTCAAGAAACTGCTTGCTCAGTCCGTTCCGGAGGTTCATTCTCTTCCCGACGCCGCTGGCTGCGATAATGGCAACTGAACTCATGAAAACAGATAATCGTGGTTTTAATGAATAAACATGGCATCGCCGTATGCCAGAAAGCGATAGTCGCTTTTCAGCGCGGTTTTGTACGAATCCATCAGGAACCGGTGTTCAGCAAAGGCACTGACCATCATGAGCAGGGTCGTTTCCGGCTGCTGGAAGTTTGCGACCAGGGCATCAGTGACCTTGAACTGATAGGGCGGATAGATGAACTTGTCAGTCCACCCCTGTCCGAACTTGATTTTTCCTTCAACGGTCGCATTGGCTTCGAGAACCCTGCAGGTCGTCGTTCCTACAGCGATGACTCTGCCTGATTTATTGAGCTTGGTTTCGTTGACTTCCATTGCCGTCTGATAGGGAATATTGAAATACTCCGAGTCCATTTTGTGTTTCGAAACATCTTCGACTTCGATAGCATTGAACGAGCTGAGGCTGGGGTGCAGGGTTATCGGCAGGATTTTGACCCCTTTTTTCTTGATTTCTTCAAGCAGTGGCATGGTGAAGTGCAACCCTGCCATCGGTGCGACAACGGCCCCTGTCTGGGACGCGTAGACGGTCTGGTAATCCTCTCTGTCACCTGTATCGGGTTTGCGGGAGAAGTAGGGCGGGAGAGGAACCGTGCCGATTTTTTCGACCATGTCAAAGACATCGATTTCCGGGTTCAGGAAGCGTATTGTTCTGCCTCTCGATGTGGTATTGTCGACCACTTCAGCAACAACGTCATCCTGGAAATAGATCTTGTTTCCTACACGGACTTTTCTGGCGGGGTCGACAAGAACATCCCATAGACCTGCCTCTTTGTTGAGTTCGCGCAACAGAAAAACCTCGATTTTTGCATCGGTCTTTTCTTTCTGCCCGAAAATCTTTGCAGGGAATACTCTGCTGTTGTTGAGAATGAGCAGATCTCCTTTTTTGAAAAAGGATGCGATATCACTGAACGTCTTGTGCTCGATTTCTTTCTTCCGACGGTTGAGAACCATCAGTTTGCTGGAGTCGCGAGGCGATACCGGCCGGTCCGCTATCTTTGTTTTCGGTAAACTGTAACGAAAATTTGAAAGCCGCATAACGTGTGGGACAATGGGTCAACAGGAAAAGACACGGAAAATAATGAACTAATATATACCGTTTCCGATAGAAAATACAAAAAAACCGCTCACCATATTGCAAGACTCCAGGGAGCGTTCCAGTCTCGGAGATACAGTCGAAGAAAGCAAAAGGCCGGCTTTGCGCCGGCCTTTGACTGAGATTACCAGGTTGCTTCGATGCGGTGACCTTTCGTGATGGTTTTGTTCTGTCCTCCAAGGCAGATCGTCTGCACTGTGTCAGGACCGGAAATGAGTTCCGCCCGGATGGTGCGATGCTCTATGCCTATCTTGAAGGTGCATTCCCTGAACGTGACATTGATCTCGAGGGATCGCCAGAGGGCAGGAAGGTTCGGATTGATATGGATGATCCCGTCGCGATAGGAAATTCCGGCAAAGTAACGGGTTACGACATCCAGTGTTCCGGCCATGACGCCGCAGTGAATGCCTTCCTGTGTCGTTCCTCCCTGGGTGTCCTGAATATCGCTTTTCAGTGATTCCATAAACCACGACCATGCAGTTTCGTGGCCGTCATGCAGGTAGCTTGAAATAATGGCATGGACAACCTTGCTGAGTGTAGAACCGTGGCTCGTTCTCGGTTCGTAATAGGTGTAGTTGTCTCTGACCAGTTGAATCGGATCTTCGACATGATGTCCTGTTTTGTTCAGAATATGGCTGACATCAGAGGGCGAGAGCGCATAGAATGTCATGAGGACATCTGCCTGTTTTGCCACCTTGTAATGATCCGGGGAATCGCCTTCCGCCTTGAGAATCCTGTCCATACGGTGAATGTTGCCGTATTTGCGGCGATAGTGAGCCCAGTCAAGTTCCTGGAGATCCATGTATCCGTCGAACTGTTCGAGAATGCCCTCCTTGTTGAGGATGATGTGCATTTTGCTGCTGATCTTTTTCCAGTCCTCGATTTCGTCATAGCCGAGATGGATTGTTTTGATCAGTCTGTCCATGACGCCAAGATCGAGATTCTGGCTCATTTCAACCGCTTTTTCGAGCAGCCATGATACCATGATATTGGTGTAGGCGTTATCTCTCACACCCTCAGCAGCGCTTCCCTGAAGCGCTTCGTGGAATTCATCCGGGCCCATGACGCCTTCGATGTGATAGCTGTCGGCATCGGACTGATAGCTGGTTATGCTCGCCCAGAAGCGTGCGATTTCAAACATCATTTCAGCCCCGTACTCTTCAAGGAACGAGGTGTCGCCGGTTTCGTTGATGTAGCGCCAGGTATTGTAGAATACGGCAATAGAGACATGGCGCTGGTTCCTGCTGAGGTCCGGGCCCCAGGTTCCGCTTTGAGGATTGTAGTGGACTATCTGGGTATCCTCATTGCCGTCATCGGCAGTTTGCCATGGGAACATGGCTCCGCGGTATCCGTTTTCTCTTGCGTAATTTCTTGCTGCATCAAGTCTTCGATAGCGATAGAGCAGCAGCGCTTTTGCCGTTTCCGGGAAGTGCTGATAGAAAAATGGCAGAATAAAGATTTCATCCCAGAATATATGACCCCGATAAGCCTCGCCGTTGAGCCCGCGGGCTGGCATTCCAGCATCGATTCCGGGGTTATGAGGCGATGCGGTACAGATGAGGTGATAGGAGTGAAAGCGGAGGGCTTTCTGGCTGAACCGATCTCCTTCGATGACAAGATCGCATGTCGCCCAGATCTTTTCCCAGGCATCACGGTGCGCCGCGAGCATCGTTTCAAAGGATCCAGCGGTGTTGATCGCAGTCCTGCCTGCCTGAACCGGATCGTCATTGTCGCGGTCGAGGGAGGTGTGGATGGCGACGATTTTTTCGATTGTGCACTCTTCATCCGGTTTCATCTCAACCTTGAAGAGCTGGGCGATATAACGGGGAGCGGACTCGATGGTCTTTTCTGTCTCGACGGCCTTTCCCGACAGGGTAACCGATGTTTGCGCATTGGTGACAATGTCGTAGTTCGATGTATTGGTCCGGACATGCAGCATTACACCGTTTTCATCGCTGTCGCTTTGGACATGGGCGAGATGATCGGATGCGAGCGAGCTGTAGCGGGCTACATTTTTGTTTTCAATCGTCCCGTCAATCGCTGTGCGGAATTCAATGGTGCCCGAGTAGTTGACGGGGGTGAATGAAAACTGCAGGGCGCAGAGATGGGGATTATCCATGCTTGCCAGCCGACGGCTCGATATGCGGGTGATTCTTCCGAGATTGTCCTGGATCACCATTTCCCGTTTCATGACGGCAGAGCGCATGTCGAGATTCTGCTTGTAGCTGAGAACATGCTGTTCAAAAGGATCGATGAACTCTCCACAGCAGATTCTGAATTCTATCGGCAGCCAGTTGGGGCAGTTGACAAAATCATTGTTATAGATGGTTTCGCCATGCACCTCTGAGGGGAGCTTGTTGAAAATGCCGGCTATGTAGGTGCCGGGATAGTGATACTGTGAGGCTTTGCTTCCTTCATATGCTCCTCTTGTACCGAGATAGCCGTTTCCTGTTGCCATGAGGGTTTCCCGGAGTTTTTCGTGTTCCGGGCTGAACTCGTGGTAATGGAAGTTCCAGCCGTCTTCTTTGATGCCTTCCGCGAACCAGCGATGAACGTCGTCGACGGTGATTTCGCCAAGGTCGCGGACGACAATATCCGCCCCTTCCTCTTTGAGGCGTATGCCCTCGATTTCGCGGGCGATTCCAAGCACAAGGCCGAAATTGCCTCTCGAGCCGGCCTGAACGCCTGAAATCGCGTCTTCAACGACAACACAGTCATGAGGATGCAGACCGAGATTTTCAGCCGCGGTGATGAAGATGTCGGGATTGGGTTTGCCTTTCAGCCCCAGTTCGATGGATACTTCGCCGTCCACTCTGGTTTCGAACAGCTCTTCAAGTCCGGCAAGTTCGAGAATCAGTTTGCAGTTTCTGCTCGATGAAGCAATACCGATGCGGATGCCCTGTGCTTTCAGTTCCCTGATAAATGCAACGGACGTCTGGAATACTTCAGGGCCTTCCTTGACAAGGATATCGGTGAAATCCTTGTTCTTTCGGTTGCCAAGAGCACAGATCGTTGATTTCTCGGGAATGTCGTCAAGTTCACCGAAGGGAAGTTCGATGTCTCTGGATTCCAGAAAACTCCTTACACCTTCCATTCGAGGCTTGCCATCGACGTATTTCAGGTAATCCTTTGCAGGATCAAACGGTATAAAAGGTTCGCTGTTTGCCTCGGCATATTCTTTGAGGAAGGTGTTGAACATGGACTCCCAGGCCAGACTGTGGATTTTGGCCGTACCTGTGATGACTCCGTCCAGATCGAAAATAACACCTTTAAGCATAATATGTTTGCCTGGTTATTGGTTATAGGAAAGCGGGGATTTTCAGAGAGAAAGAAGCCCCAGAATGGTTAATAAAATATCAGGTGACGGAACGATGAAGCTTTTGTCCGAGATAGAGCGGACCTTGTCAGCCAGTTTGATGTCCCGTGTGACGAAGATTGTCCAGACATCGTCGCAGATCTCCAATGCCTTTTCAAGCATGGGAATGTCGGAAAAAGTATCGCCGCAGACAAGGTTCGGCCCGGTGTGCGTCTTGATGTTCAGAGTTTTGCAGATAAATGCAAGCCCGTCACCTTTGTCAAAATCTCTCAGTGATTCATGGTTCTCGGTATCGATGGTCAGAATGATTTCAATGTCGAGCCCCGTATCTTCAATACGGAAGTTTTTTCCTTCAGGATCGATTTCATCGACGATACTTTTGACCTTTTCAAGAAAGGCGGTTGATTCGTCGGCATTGATCGAGTGGCTGATGTCCTGACGGGCTACGGTTGTCTGTCCGAACTTGAGCTGCAGCGCCGACCCGATGAAATTGAATTTTTCGAAGTTGGGGTCCTGAAGCAGCAGCAGGAGCCTTTCGTTGAGCAGGCGAATAAGTTTCTGTTTGTGTTCGTCAATCGGAAAGCTGTTAAATTCGCCATTGAGATCAATGAACTCCCGGCCTTTTGAACCGGCGTATACAAAGGTCTTGCTCGGATTGATCGAGACGTTGAGAATGCCGAAATCCTTGAGAGGGGCAGAGGTGATGAATATCGGGAAGTTGCATCTGTTTTTTGCAAATCTCGACAGAAATACCGAATTGTAAATCGGCTGGACAGACGAACGGTACCGCCCGCAGTAGTTGTTCGTGGTGCCGTCACGATCGGTAATAAAGGCATTGAACTGCTTGCCGCCGAGCATCTCGATGCCTTCATTGACATATTTCCGGAAATGGGGGATAAATTTGGCAAGGTAGTCGATAAAGCGGTCTTCTCCGTATTCCAGATAGTAGATGTCCTTTTTCAGCTCCCTGATTTCATAGGTAAGGTCCACTTCGATCTGTCTCATGCCGTCTATGCTCAGGACCCTCTGTCCGGTATCGTCGTCGATATGCACGGTTTCGAGGGAGTACAGCGCATTTTTCAGCGATTCAATGCATTCGTGGCCGATAACCCGCTGCTTCATAATATTGCGTACCACCGGCTCACGGAGGTCGCGGGTTTCAGACTTGAGGCGGTAGAGTTCTTTAAGTGTGCGTATATCCTGAAGGGATATACTGTTTGTGCACATTTTAAGACGTTTTTTTTCCAGAATCAGGTGGTGCATTGTGCTGCTTGTAGTCAGGACGGTATTTCAAAAAGCGTATTTTCCAATCTAATAAAAGATATGCTGTGGCTATCGGGTTTTTTACGAAAAAGTGACGTTCGGGAGAACCCTGTGTTCAGGTTTCGATGCTACCGTTGTTATTTCGACAGCAAATGATTGTGCGACATGATCGATTCAATGATGATCCGATGAATCGCATCCGGCTCCAGGTTGGCGTCGATCGTGACAAAGCGGTTTGCTTCCGCTGCTGCAAGTATACGATATCCTCGTCTAACCCGTGTATAAAAATCGAGTCCGGAACGCTCCATTCTGTCGAGTTCCTCTTCTTCGAATGCAAGCGGCAGGGATTTTTCCGAAAATTTGCGGATCAGTGCGTCTTCAGGCGAAAGATCCATATAGAACGTTATATCAGGCTCAAGGCCGGATGTCGCGATGCGATTGATCTGATGGAGCATGTCCAGATCAAGCCCTCTGCCGTAACCCTGATAAGCAGATGTCGAGTCATAGAACCGGTCGAGAATGACTGCTTTGTCAGAGGAAAGCGCCGGTTTAATGACTTTCTGGACAAGTTCCGCTCTGCTTGCCGCAAAGAGCAGGAGTTCGCCGATTGGCGTAATATCGTTTTTGCTTTCCAGCAGGATGTCGCGTATGCTTTCCGAGATGTCCGTCCCGCCCGGCTCGCGCAGCGTCAGGACCTCGATGCCTTTTGATGCCAGGTGTTTTCTGAGCTTTTTGACCTGCGTGGATTTACCGGCGCCGTCAATGCCTTCAAAGGTGATGAACATACAGAATACAATGAGATTAGGAATTCAACAGGAAGCCTGTTACGATGTCACTGAATTGCCGGGGGTATTCGAGCATAGGGGCATGACCGCAGTTTTCAAATATAATCAGTTGAGACCCGGGCAGTTCCCTGTGTGCTATGGCTGCAACTTTTGGGGAAATATACTGATCACGGTCTCCCCATAAAATTAAAATCGGAATATCAATTTCGCCAAGCCGGCTTCTGAGTCCCGTCCGTGCCATATCAAGCGCTTTCTGGTTTCTGTTGAGTTGCATGACCGTCTCTACAGCCTCGCTGTCGCGTGAAATAAGCAGGTTTTTTTCGAACGATGAGCGGTTGATTCTTTCAGGGTTATGAAATGCTGAAGCAAAGGCTTTTGAGGCGACTTTTTCACTGGTCATAAGTTTTTTGAGAATCTGGCTGATCCCCGGCCAGCTGATTCCTTTGACCCATCCGGGCAGTTCGGTGAACCCGTCGGTATTGCTCAGCACAAGCTTGCTGAAAGATCCCGGGTAGAGAAGCGATGTGGCAAGGGCGTATTTTCCGCCCATGGAGTGCCCTGCGCCATAGCACCCGGTTGCTCCGGTTTGTTCAAGGAAGTCGACCAGCAGGGAGGCATAGAGTTCGAGTGAATAGGGCTTGCGTCTGGGCTTGTCGGATTTGCCGAAGCCGAGAAAGTCGATTGCCAGGACCCTGAATGATCCGGCAAGCAGCGGAATGACCTGCTCGAAAAAATCAAGGGAGCAGCTTATCCCGTGCAGGAGGAGCAGGGGAGGGCCGGGTCCGCCTGTGTCGATATACCGATGCCTGTGACCGCCGAGCAGGATCGTGGCAGGTTGAGGAGTCATTGCTGAAGATTGCGAGCTATGGATAAGACGTTTTTCAGGACAACGCCTGCGGAGCCCGAAAACGTTCCTGTCCCTGCACGGGCGATCACGCTTTCAGATTCAATGCGGCTGGCCTACCGGGCGGATAAGGATATCGTTGACATCGACGTGTGGCGGCTGGCTGACAGCGTACATGACCGCTCTGGCGATATCTTCGGCCTTCAGCTCGGGTGTTCCCGGTTTCGGTACAGCGCCCCAGAAAGGCGTATCGACAACGCCGGGCTCAACCAGGGTTACGCGGATCCCGGTGCCGGTCATTTCATTTCTGATGGATTGTGCGATGCCGGTAACAGCCCACTTGGTTGCAGAGTAGAGATTGCGCGTCGAGGTGATATGGCCAACGACTGAACCGGTAATGAGAAAGTGTCCTCTGGTTTTGACAAGTTCAGGGAGCGATAACCGTGCCGTGGCAGCGGCGCCGAAGACATTGGTCAGGACCATCTCCCTCCACTCATCGGGCTTGTCTTCACCCCCGTAAAACGGTGAGCCTTTGGAAAAACCTGCATTGGCGAAAACAACGTCAATGCGCCCGAAACGTTCAAGCGTTCCTGCAATCATGCTTTTCTGCTCGTCCCAGTCGGAAACGTCGCAGCGGCACGCCATGACCCTTTCGCGCCCAAGTTCTTCTTCGAGTGCCTCGAGCCTGGCCGATGACCGGGCGGCGATGACCACAGTATATCCTGCGCCGCAAGCCATGCGGGCAGTTGCTTCGCCGATTCCAGTCGAAGCGCCGGTAATGAGAAAGACCTTGTTCTGATCCATAGTCGGGTTGTTGTGTGAGTTAAAGAATGCCGTAGGCCAGCATTGCATCGGCAACCTTGATAAACCCGGCGATATTGGCACCTTTGACATAGTCGATGTATCCGTTCGTTTTGCCGTAGGTGACGCATTGACGGTGAATGTTTTTCATGATAGCCTGCAGGCGGCTTTCAAGGTCGGTCGTCGTCCAGGCCATTCTCATACTGTTCTGCGCCATTTCCAGACCTGATACCGCTACGCCGCCCGCATTTGCCGCTTTGCCGGGTGCAGTCAGAATGCCGCTGTTGCGAAGAACTTCCATTGCTTCCAGTGTCGTTGGCATGTTGGCACCCTCTGCTAAAGCGATACATCCACCCCCGGCCAGCAATGCTGCATCGCTCTTGCTGATCTCGTTTTCAGTAGCGCAGGGAAATGCCAGATCGCACTCGATGCCCCACGGTTTCTCTGCTGCATAATAACTGCTGCCGCTCTGTTCGGCATATTCGGACAGTCTGCTTTTTCTGACGGTTTTCATCTCGATGATCACGTCGAGTTCTTCATCGCTGATCCCCTGGGGAACATGGATGAATCCATCGGAATCCGACAGGGTGACGACTTTTCCTCCGAGATGATTGATTTTTTGCGCACAGTAGAGTGCGACATTGCCGGAACCCGATACGACGCATGTTTTTCCTCTGATCGATTCGCCTTTTTCGTGGAGCATTTCTTCCATGAAGTACACGCATCCGTAGCCTGTTGCTTCTTTTCTGATAAGGCTGCCGCCGTATTCGAGCGATTTGCCTGTCAGCACTCCGGTAAACTGGTGGCTGATGCGCTTGTATTCACCGAAAAGAAAGCTTATTTCCTGGGCGCCTACGCCGATATCTCCAGCCGGAATGTCGGTAAAGTGGCCGATATAGTGATACAGTTCAATCATGAACGACTGGCAGAATCGCATGATTTCACGATCGGATTTTCCTTTCGGATCGAAGTCGGCCCCCCCTTTAGCCGATCCCATCGGCAGGGTCGTCAGACTGTTTTTAAAGGTTTGTTCGAAGCCCAGGAATTTAAAAATCCCGGTATTGACCGACGGATGAAAACGCAGTCCTCCTTTATAGGGACCGATGGAGTTGTTGAACTGAACCCGGTAGCCCCGGTTCATCCGGATATTGCCCTTGTCATCTTCCCAGACTACCCTGAAAGAGATGATCCTGTCGGGCTCGCATAGCCGTTCAAGAATGCAGGCATCCTGGTATTTAGGGTGCTCATGGATGAATGGAATGATCGAGCGTGCAACCTCAAGCACAGCCTGATGAAACTCCGGTTCTCCCGGATTTTTCTTCCTGATCCACTCCATAAATGGTTCAAGCGAATAGGGCTTGTTGTTCATAACCAATCGTTTTTCCTCTGTGGTTAATGTTTGTTGTCCGAAGGCTGGTCCGTAACGCCGGAAAAGTCGGCAACTTTTGTGGCGGCTTGTTTATTGCCGTTGACATGCTTTTTTCTTCGTCTATACTCCCATGGTGGAAGCGGGTCTTTCTCTGACCATAATCCGGCTGTGTTGCCTCTCGCCTCCTTTTCCAGTGCGGCTAACAGCGAATCGGATGAGAAATAGACGTAATGCCAGGCAAGCCCGTTTGCAAGAAGAGCCTCGTTAATGCAGACGTCGTCGCTGTAGACCCATGCAATTGTTCTGCCGTAGGTATCTGTATCGACACGTTTGACACGGATTGTCCCTTCGCTGAGCATTGTTGCGGTAAATGATCTTGCTTTAGCGGCAAACGGCTGGGTTTTTTCAGGGCAGTCTATACCATAGAGCCGGAAAGTTTCCCTGCGGTCGCTTCTGGAGAGCGTAAAGCTGTCACCATCGGCTATACTGACGATTTTCCAATCTGTTCTGTCGGGGTTTGTGGTATAGATGTAGGTTGCAAACGAGGATATCAGCAGGACGACCGCTGTTGGTACATATCGGGATGCTTTCACCAGGTACAGGTTCAAATGGGCGATGCAGGCGAACTTCTAAAAGTAAGAAGATAGTAAAAAGAGCAGATTCATGCTTCAGGGTTTCATTGCGGGTGCCTGAAGAGATGGTTTTTGCCGTAGAAATGAACTTTTGTGCCATGGTTTTCTGTTAAAAAAAGGAGACGGCAATTATTGACACCATGATTTTCTTATCATGCCTCATTATTCAGGTGATCTTTCCATCGTGTTCGGCGGAGCTGCAGGCCAGGGTATTCAGACCATCGTGGAAGCGCTGGTCGATGTTTTGAGAAAACATAATTTTCATGTCTTTGCCTGCAGCGAGTTTATGTCCCGCGTACGGGGCGGAAGCAACTCCTCGCTGGTTCGTGTAACAACAGAAAAACGAATGGCCTATGTCAGCACCATTGATCTGTTGTTTCTTCTGCAGCCTGATTCCCTGGAGCGTCTTCGCGACAGGACAGGAAGCAGGACGTTGATATTTGCTGAAAAGGAACTGATGCCTGCCGACGATGCTGAGCGGGTTATCGACACGCCACTGGGGCAACTGGCAGCTAAAGCGGGAAGCCCTGTCTTTTCCAATACCGTTGCTGTGGGGGTTGTACTCGGGGTTCTTGGGTTGCCTCCTGACATATTCGAGCATTACCTGTCCGTGCATTTCGAGGACAAAGGCCCCGATGTCGTGGCAAAGAATATCGATTCGGCGCGTCTCGGTTACGATTTTGGTACGCAGACAGCCCGTGAACAGGCTATCACCGTCGATCTTCCTGCGGCTTGCGGTCAAGAAGGAACTTTGCTTCTCAATGGCACCAGTGCGGTAGGCCTCGGAACGGTTGCTGCCGGGTGCGATATCGTGACCTCTTACCCGATGTCTCCCGGAACAGGGCTGCTTACGTTTCTTGCTGAGCACGCCGCTGCATGCGGCATGATTGTCGATCAGTCAGAGGATGAAATAGCCGCCATCAATGCTGCTCTCGGAGCATCGTATGCCGGTGCCAGAGCGGTCGTCACGACCTCCGGAGGAGGTTTTGCCCTGATGGCCGAAGGCGTAAGCCTGAGCGGGATGATGGAACTGCCGGTGGTTATCCATATCGGGCAGCGACCCGGTCCTGCAACCGGTTTGCCGACCCGCACTGAGCAGGGGGACCTCAATCTTGCGCTCTATGCCGGTCACGGCGACTTTTCAAGGGCAATCTTCGCTCCCGGGACCTTTGCGCAGGCTGCCGATATCATGCAGCGTGCTTTTGCTTTTGCCGATCGTTTCCAGATTCCGGTCCTGGTGCTTACCGATCAGTTTTTCCTTGATTCCATGACGACGCTTCCGGAGAGCGCCCTTCATCGGATGCCCGTTGCGCGGTCTCTTGTCCGGACAACCCCGGATTACCAACGCTATCGCCTGACCGCAGACGGCATCTCTCCACGGGGCGTTCCGGGGTATGGCAACGGCGTGGTCAAGGCAGACTCGCATGAGCATGATGCAACAGGCCACCTTACTGAAAATTTCGCGCTTCGCACCAGGATGGTCGAAAAGCGTCTTTCCCGCCTCGAGCAGCTTGCCAAGGAGGCGCTCATGCCCGTGCAGTTCGGTGATGCCGAAGCGCCTGCTGTTCTGGTCTGCTGGGGGTCCAACTACGGGGTCGTCGAGGAGGCTCTCCAGATTGTCGGGAACAGCTCTGTCTCGGGGCTGCATTTCTGGCAGCTCTATCCGCTCAACCCTGCGCTCAGAGATCTTCTTGATCACAAACGTGTTCTTGTCCTCGAAAACAACGCCTCCGGCCAGTTTGCCGATCTTCTGCAACGGGAACTCGGCATTATAGCACAGCGGCGTATCGGTAAGGTGAACGGCGAGCCGTTTGCAGTTGAAGAGGTTGTTCAGATCTTGAAGGAGGAGTTATGACTGGTCACAACGAAACCGGGCCGATGAATCCATTCGATATTCCCGGCAAAAAAATGGGCTGGTGCCCCGGATGCGGCAACTACAAGATTCTCGAAACGCTCAAAGAGGCTCTTCTTGAGCTCGATATCGACAGGCGAAACCTCGTTATCGTCTCCGGCATAGGCCAGGCAGCAAAGACACCGCAGTATGTCGATACCAACATGTTCAACGGTTTGCACGGGCGAGCTCTTCCAGCAGCCCTCGGGATCAAGCTTTCCAATCGCAATCTGGTCGTGATCGCCGAATCAGGCGACGGATGTATGTATGGAGAGGGCGGCAACCATTTTCTGCATGCCATACGGCGCAATATCGATATCACCGTGCTCGTTCACGACAATATGATCTACGGCCTCACCAAAGGTCAGGCATCACCGACATCGAGAATGGGAATGACAACCCCGGTGCAGGTCAACGGCGTAATGCTTGAACCCTTCAATCCTCTTGCTGTTTCGCTGGCGCTTAATGCACCTTTTGTCGCCAGGGCAAGCGCCGGCGACGGAGCGCAGACAAAAGAGATCATCAAACAGGCGATCTCCTTTCGCGGACTGTCGGTGGTCGATATCTTTCAGCCCTGCGTCGTGTTCAACAAGCTGAACACCTACCAGTGGTTCAAGGAGAACTCTTACTATCTCCCCGACGACTACGACCCGACCAACCGCCTGCACGCTTTCGCCAAATCCATCGAAACCGAAAAGCTTCCCCTCGGGGTTCTCTACCGTCACGAAGGCCGAAAAGTCTACGAAGACCTCCTCGGCATCACCCGAACCCCCGCATACCAGCGCACCGTTTCCGACGAAGCGTTTGAAAAGATGCTTGCGGCGTACCGGTAGCCATAAGGCATGTTGCTGTCATGTTGTTGATGCCCTGGATCTCATACAATGTAATTGCCTTTACCGCATCCGCGTAGGGGCAGGCCCCCGTGCCTGCCCGTCTTCCAAAGCCAGGCGTCACCCTTCCCCCATGCCCGTCATGCGGAACCCGACCATCGTTCGGGCAACCACGGGGGGTTGCCCCTACGAGGTATGTTGGTAATGTTGTTGATGCCCCGGATCTCATACAATGTATTGTCTTTTCCCCGTTCCCGTAGGGGTAGGCCCCTGTGCCTGCCCGTCTTCCAAAGCCAGGCGTCACCCTTCCCCCATGCCCGTCATGCGGAACCCGACCATCGTTCGGGCAACCACGGGGGG